>Ga0209640_10000116_pt1 | contig 51042 bp, 51 predicted proteins | sample RifCSP10_1_FD_184018 | JGI IMG/M metagenome (GOLD analysis project Ga0209640, IMG submission 184018) | Soil microbial communities from Rifle, Colorado - Rifle CSP2_sed 10_1 (SPAdes) (version 2) | ecosystem: Environmental > Terrestrial > Deep subsurface > Rock core/Sediment | place: Rifle...
GATTTGCAAACGGTATCCGCTTTGGCATTAAATGCCGGAATTGAAATGGATATGGTGGGTGAAGGTTTCCTTACTACTTTAAAGAAATCATTGGATGAAAATAAAGTGAGCATGGAGCAAATTGATCGTGCCGTGCGACTTATTTTGAATGCCAAATATGACTTGGGCTTGTTCCAAGATCCTTATAAATATTGTGATGAAACGAGATCCAAGACAGAAATTTTCACAAAAGATTCGAGGGAAGAAGCTAGAAATATTGCGGCTCAATCGCTGGTTTTACTAAAAAATCAAAATCAGCTACTTCCCCTGAAGAAATCCGGAACAGTCGCACTGATAGGACCTTTGGCTGATGCCAAAGAAAACATGGCAGGTACTTGGAGCGTAGCCGCTAACAATGACGCTTCAGTTTCATTGCTTGCGGGAATCAAGGGTTTTGTGGGTAATTCAGCGAAAGTGCTTTACGCGAAAGGGAGTAATTTGGATTACGATGCAGCTTTTGAAGAAAAAGCGACTATGTTTGGCAAAACCTTACACCGAGACAATAGAACAAGCGAAGAGTTACTGGCCGAAGCTTTGAAAATAGCGAACCAATCAGATGTAATTATTGCCGCAATTGGTGAATCTGCAGAGTTGAGCGGAGAAAGCAGTAGCAGGACTAATTTATCGATTCCACAAGCTCAAAAAGATTTATTGAAGGAATTGCTAAAGACTGGAAAACCTGTCATATTAGTTCTATTCACTGGCCGCCCATTAGTTTTAGTTGAAGAAAACGAAACTGTTCCGGCAATTTTGAACACCTGGTTTGCAGGTAGCGAAGCGGGTAACGCTATTGCTGATGTCTTGTTTGGGAAGGTCAATCCTTCTGGGAAACTGACCGCCACTTTCCCAAGAAGTGTGGGGCAAGTGCCTATTTATTACAACCATAAAAATACAGGAAGGCCACTTGGAAATAAAGAAGGAAAGTTCGAGAAATTTAAATCTAATTATATTGACGAAAGAAATGAGCCTCTTTATCCATTTGGTTATGGGCTGAGCTATACCTCATTTGATTATTCGACTGCAAAAATCTCATCGGATAAAATGAATTTTAACGAAAAAATTACGGTCACTGTTAATCTTACAAATACTGGGAGTTTTGATGGCAAGGAAGTGGTTCAATTGTACACCAGAGATTTGGTGGGATCTGTTACGCGTCCGGTGAAAGAACTAAAGGGGTTTCAAAAAATATTCCTTAAAAAAGGAGAAACAAAAACAGTGATTTTTGAAATTTCTGCGGAGGATTTGAAATTCTATAATTCAGAATTGCAACATATTGCAGAGGCAGGAAAGTTCGAAGTTTTTGTTGGAGGAGATTCTGACACAGAAAATAAAGTTAGTTTTGAGTTGATTAAATAACTTGGTTTGTTTATTTAGTGATTGCCCTTCGGTAATTATACCGAAGGGTTTTTAAAGCCATTTCTAAAAAAAAAACTATGGTATATTCTTTTGAAGGTAATAATGTATACTTTCCCTATGGGATATGGATTTCTATAGTTGTTAAGTGCTTTTATTCTTAAACGCTCAAATTATAGTTTTTTGTTTTCCAAAATTCTAGCGTAACATTATAAGCTCCATCCAATACTTTTTATTATTTAGCTATGCCCGCAAATTTTTTCTTTCGAAAAAAGTTATAAAGCTGTTATTAAATGTTTGTTCGGTTCTCACTTCAGCGCAATTGACTTATTCCCAATCAAGAGTAGAAAGGACGGATTTTTTTTCTGAAAATTTATTGTCTAAAATGACTTAAAATATTTTTGACAGTCGAAATACTCGATGATTTCACATTATAATAGTTGTTATGTGCTTGTCGTTAAATATATGAACTACTGTTTTTTAATGGAAAAAATAGAAATACTATGGAAGTCAGAAAAATCAAAAAAATGAAAAACCTTTATTTATTACCATTGTTGTTAGTAGCGTTTAGCTGTCAAATCGGCATCGCACAATCGAAATCCAACAGTAAAGGAAAAACCGATTGGTTCGACCCCGATAAAGCTGCCTCAACGTATTGCAACCCGATCAATATTGGCTACAATTATGTTGTCGAAAATCACAATGGAATCCCTGTTTCCCGCCGTTCGGCTGCCGATCCGGTAATTACCACCTATAAAGGCGACTATTATCTGTTCGCAACCAATCAAGCAGGATTCTTTTGGAGCAAGGATATGTCAGACTGGAAATTTGTTTACGGCAGTTTTCAGCGACTTCCCAGCGACGATGACCAATGCGCTCCGGCCGCTTGGGTGGTAAACGACACCCTTTTTTATGTAGGTTCAACTTGGAAACAAGACCATCCGGTTTGGAAGACCGCCAATCCTAAATCAGGTCGATGGACCCGACATGTAGAAACAGCCATGTTGCCTACTTGGGACCCAGCCATTTTTCAGGATGACGATAAAAAAGTGTACATGTACTATGGTTCAAGTGGAAAATTGCCTCTTCTTGGCGTAGAAGTGGATTACAAAACATGGTTGCCGAAAGGGAATCAGGCCGATTACGCAAAACTGTACGCATCAACCGAAGTGGAAGATATTCAGCGCCCTTATGGCGAAATAAAGGCAGTCGTCAATTTAGACCCGGCAATGCACGGCTGGGAGCGTTTCGGACCTAATAATGATATGGAACCAGCACCTTGGGGCAATTTTATTGAGGGAGCCTGGATGACCAAGCACAATGGAAAATACTATATGCAGTATGGTGCCCCAGGCACCGAGTTTAAAGGCTATGCCAACGGTGTTCATGTGGGCGACAGTCCGCTGGGTCCATTTACTTATCAAAAGCATAATCCAATGTCCTATAAGCCGGGTGGTTTTGTGTTAGGGGCTGGACATGGAAACACTCTTGCGGATAACTACGGCAACTATTGGAACACAGGAACTTGCAAGATTTCGGTGAAAGACCGCTTCGAAAGACGCATCGATATGTTTCCTGCCGGATTTGATAAAGACGACATCATGTATTCGATTACCTCTTATGGAGATTATCCAACGCTTCTTCCAACTCAGCAACGCGATCAGACGAAGGGAGCTTTCTCAGGATGGATGTTGCTTTCGTACAAAAAAAAGGCAATAGCATCTTCCTCGGATGAGTGTGCAGAGGTGCAAACGCACAGAGTTGATACCGGCGGTAAAAAAGTATTTGAGAGAATCTGTTATGATCCCGTGAACTTAACCGACGAGAACATCCAATCGTATTGGTCAGCAAAAACCAGCAAAGCAGGCGAATGGCTGCAGCTTGACTTGGGCAGAATAATGCAGGTAAATGCCTTGCAAATCAACTATGCTGATCACAAAGCTACCCAATACAACAAAGCGATGGACATTTACTACCAATATCAAATCTTCATGTCAGATGATTCCCAAAACTGGACTCTGGTGGTCGATAAATCTAAAAATGATAAAGACGTTCCCCACGATTATGTAGAATTGTCAAAATCGATTAAAGCCCGTTACCTAAAAATGGTAAATATTCACAATGCGTCGGGTTTATTCGCCGTTTCTGATTTCCGTGTTTTTGGGAACGGACTTGGCGAAAAACCAAAATCGGTTACCGGATTTAAAGTCGAAAGAAACCCATTAGATACCCGAAATGCGATGATATATTGGAATAAGCAAGCGGATGCGATTGGTTATAACATTTACTACGGGATTGCTCCAGACAAATTATACAACAGCATCATGGTTTACGATGGGGATTCTTATGATTTCAGGGGCTTGGATAAGGACACGGACTATTATTTTGCCATTGAAGCCTTTAGTGAAAATGGAAAATCAGAAGTAACGGAAAAGGTAAATGTCCATTAAAAACAAATAGTTAAGATGAAAAAAATTGTACTGATTCCTTTATTGGCTTTATTTACATTTTGTACCAGCTACAAAAATAATTCAGTCGATGTTTACGTAAACCAAAACAGTGGTATTGCAAAAACAGCCTGGTTCGATGCTGATGTCCCTCAAAATACCTACTGCAACCCTGTGAATATAGGTTACGCCTATGGCGTTGAAAATCACAATGGCATTGCCGAATCCCGCCGTTCGAGTGCGGATCCAGTTATCCTAACTTATAAAGGGGACTATTACTTGTTTGCAACAAATCAGGCAGGATTTTTTTGGAGCAAGGACATGGCTAATTGGAACTTTGTTTACGGAAGTTTCCAACGTCAGCCGCACAGCAGCGACATTTGTTGTCCTTCGGCTTTGGTTATGAATGATACTTTGTTTCTTATCGGACCGGATAAGTATATGCCCATTTGGAAAACCGCCAATCCAAAAGAAGGGCGCTGGACTCGACATGTGGACAGCATTATCCATCCCGCGGGAGATCCCGCTATTTTTCAGGACGATGACAAAAGGCTGTACGGATATTATGGGACTAGCGGACAAAACCCATTGGTGGCTTGCGAGTTGGATTATAAAACTTGGCAGCCTATCAAATCGAAAGATTACGTGCCGCAGCCGGTTTCACAATACACCAATCAGGAAGAAGCTGTTGATTTAAATAAAAGGGGTGTAAAGGAAGTTCTATGGATTCGCCCTAAGGAACATGGTTGGGAACGATTTGGGCCGAATAATGACATGGAGCCTGCTCCCTGGGGCAATTTCATAGAGGGAGCCTGGATGAATAAGCATGACGGCAAATATTATCTGCAATATGCCGCACCGGGAACGGAATTTAAAGGCTATGCAAATGGGGTTTATGTTTCGGACAAGCCACTTGGTCCGTTCAGCTATCAGAAACACAATCCGATGTCCTACAAACCGGGTGGATTTGTGGTAGGTGCCGGTCACGGAAACACCTTCAAAGATTTGCATGGCAATTACTGGAATACCGGAACCTGCAAGATTTCTATGAAAGATCGTTTCGAAAGACGCATCGATATGTTCCCTGCAGGATTTGACAAGGATGGAGTCATGTATTCGATAACCGCCTATGGCGATTTTCCCATAACATTGTCCAAAATGCAACGCGATCAGAAGGAAGGTGCTTTTAGCGGTTATATGCTGCTTTCTTATAAAAAGCCAGTAACTGTTTCGTCAATAGACACTTGTGCTCTAACCCGGACACATAGGGTAGACAATCAGGGCAAAAAAGTTTTCGAAAACTTGTGTTTTGGTGCCGCAAATGTAACCGACGAGGATATTCAAACCTGGTGGTCGGCAAAAACGAATAATCCGGGCGAATGGTTGCAGGTTGATTTGGGTCGGAAAATGCGAATTAACGCGCTTCAAATAAACTATGCCGATCATAAATTGAATCAGCACAACGTGGCAATGGATATTTATCACCAGTATCGAATATTGGTGTCAGATGATGCGATCAACTGGAAATTAGTTGTCGACAAATCTAAAAACGACAAAGACGTTCCGCACGATTACGTTGAGCTGAGCAAGCCAATTGAGGGACGCTACGTAAAACTGCTTAACATTCACGTAGCAACTGGCCTTTTTGCCGTTTCCGATTTCCGCATTTTTGGAAATGGATTGTCAGCAAAACCAAAATCCGTTACTGGATTTAAAGTTGAACGGAATCCTTCGGATCCGCGAAATGCAATGATTTATTGGAACAAGCAAGCGGACGCCGTTGGTTATAACATCTACTACGGAATTGCGCCAGATAAATTGTACAACAGCATTATGGTTTATGAAGGGGATTCATATGATTGCAGAGGGCTGGACAAAGAGACAAACTATTATTTTGCTATTGAAGCTTTCAATGAAAATGGTATTGGACCCAAAATCCAGCCCGTTTCGAATTAATATTAAATTTTAATTTCCCCATAAAGAGAAATTTATTTATATTTTTGATTTTAAAATATAATTAAGCATATGAAATATTATTTATCACTTTTTCTTGTCCTTGTCCTGAGTATATCACAGGCACAAAGTATTCAGTCGCCTTCCGGTAAAATTGATGTTAATTTTAAATTGTCAGGCAATGGTCAACCAACCTATTCAGTAAATTACAAAAATAAACCGGTAATTCGGGAAAGTACTTTGGGGATAAAACTCAAGGAAAAGCCCGCTTTGGATTCTAATTTCGAAGTCATCACTTCAAAAACGGCCACTTTCAATGAATCTTGGAAGCCCGTTTTGGGAGAGCAAGCCAATATCGTAAATCATTATAATGAACTTACGATGTCCCTCATCCAAAAAGAAACAAATGTGAAAATGAATATCATTTTTAGGGTTTTCGATGAAGGTGTTGCTTTCAGATATGATTTTCCAAAGCAAAATGAACTGAATTATTTTATTATTTCTGATGAAGTGACGCAATTTAATTTAACTGATAATCACAAGGTTTTCTGGATTCCTGGAGATTTTGACAGCAATGAATATGAATATAACGAAACTAAATTTTTAGATATTGATAATTCTAAAATAAACATGAACAATGGAATTGGCGTAAAATCGATTCCAGGTAATTACGTGGTTCAATCACCGCTGATGATGAAATCGGCAAGCGGTCTGTATCTTAATATTTTTGAAGCTGCGGTTGTAAATTATCCCGATATGCATTTGAACGTCGATGTAAACAAATATAAACTAACTGCTCAATTAGTGCCTAATGCGATTGGCGACAAAGTGTATTTGCAAACACCTTGTGTTTCTCCTTGGAGAACAATAATGGTAAGTGATGATGCCAGGGACATTGTTGGGTCTAAAATGATCCTAAACCTAAATGAGCCTTCAAAAATTGAAGATACTTCTTGGATTAAACCGATGAAATATGTTGGTATTTGGTGGGAAATGCATGTTGGAAAATCGACCTGGGATTTCGCGGGTTCACAAAACGCGCAAAATTCAGTTTCCCAAGAATTAATACCTTCAGGGAAGCACGGAGCAACCACTGAAAACACCAAAAGGTATATTGATTTTGCCGCTAAAAATGGATTTGACGGCGTATTGGTAGAAGGTTGGGATGTAGGTTGGGAAGATTGGTTCGGAAATTGGAAAGAAGATGTTTTTGATTTCACGACCGCCTATCCTGATTTTGATATTGCTGCCGTTTCGGCTTACGCCAAATCAAAAAACGTGAAAATGATTATGCACCATGAAACCTCAGGTTCTGTTGCAAATTATGAGCGTCACCTGGATCGTGCTTTCGATTTGATGAAAAAATACGATTACCCTGCAGTGAAAACAGGTTATGTGGGCAAAATTATTCCACGCGGCGAATTTCATGACGGTCAAACGATGGTAAATCATTTCAACTTTGTGGCCAGACGCGCTGCGGACTATAAACTGATGGTTAATTCGCACGAGTCATCACACCCAACAGGCTACAGTAGAACGTATCCTAATTATATTGCTGCCGAATCTGCCAGAGGGAACGAATTCAATGCTTGGAGTGTTGGAAATCCGCCTATGCACGAGACGATTTTGCCTTTCACCAGGCTTCTGGGTGGACCGATGGATTATACCCCCGGTATTTTTGAAATAAAAATGAGCTATTATGACAAAAATAAAACGGAGCAAGTTCATACTACCTTAGCCAAACAATTGGCATTATATGTAACGATGTATTCTCCAATCCAAATGGCGGCCGATTTGCCTGAAAATTATGAAAAGTACCCGGATGCTTTTCAGTTCATAAAGGACGTAGCTGCGGATTGGGATGAAAGCAAATACCTTCAGGCGGAACCGGGCGATTACCTAACTGTTGCGAGAAAAACTAAAGGAAAGGAGTCTTGGTTCCTTGGAGCTATAACCGATGAAAATGCCAGAAAAACGCAAATAAAATTGGATTTTCTGTCCAAAGGTAAAAAGTATAAAGCCATCATCTACGAGGATGCAAAAGATGCCGACTGGAAAACAAACCCCATCGCGTACAAAATAAGAACAATAGAAGTGACCAATAAATCGAAAATCAATTTGAATTTGGCGCCGGGAGGTGGTGCAGCAATAAGTTTCGAACCGATTAAATAATAAATAGATCCTGCAAATTTAGGAAGTTTGCAGGATTTTTAATTTTTAAAATGTATTTTTGAAAACTTACAATCTTATACTGTTATGAAGAAAAAAACCTTATTAGCCCTATTGTTCATAGGTAGTTCGGCTTTATATGCCCAAAAAAGCGACGAGCAAGTTCTCAAAGAAATTTACAAGTCTGCATTAACAAATTCTAAATGTTATTCTTGGCTGGATCATTTGTCCAATAAAATAGGATCCCGTTTGTCAGGTTCAATCGGGGCTGAGAAAGCGGTTCAGTACACCAAAGCGGAAATGGAAACCATGGGTTTTGACCGAGTTTATCTTCAAGAAGTAATGGTGCCCAAATGGGTGAGAGGCGAAAAGGAAACGGCCTATATTTTGGACAATAAAACGAAAATCAAAGTGCCTATATGCGCATTGGGCGGTTCTATCGCCACTTCAAAAAACGGGCTTACCGCTGAAGTGATAGAGGTGCAAAGTTTGGAAGAATTGACTGCTTTGGGGAGGGACAAAATCAAAGGTAAAATAGTGTTCTATAACCGACCGATGGAGAACGAACAAATAGAATCATTTAACGCTTATTCAGGTGCTGTGGACCAAAGATATGCTGGAGCAGAGGAAGCTTCTAAGTTTGGAGCGGTAGGCACAATTGTGCGGTCCATGAACTTGAGACTGGATGACTTTCCTCATACGGGTGCTCAGAGTTACGGAGACATTCCGAAATCGCAATACATCCCTACTGCTGCCATCAGCACAAATGGAGCTGAATTATTGTCTAAAAAGCTAAAAAACAATTCTAAATTGAAATTCTATTTCAAACAATCCTGCGAGCAATTTGACGACGTATTGTCTTATAATGTGGTAGGGGAAATCAAAGGAACTGAACATCCTGAAAACATTATGGTTGTAGGCGGACATTTAGATTCTTGGGATCTTGCTGATGGTTCCCATGATGATGGTGCAGGAGTGGTGCAAAGTATGGAAGTGGTGAATATCTTTAAAAATATTGGATATAAACCAAAAAACACTATTCGTGTGGTTCTTTTTATGAATGAAGAAAATGGCCTAAGAGGCGGAAATAAATATGAGGAATTATCGTTAGCAAATAAGGAGAATCACATATTTGCCCTAGAAAGCGATTCAGGAGGCTTCAGTCCGAGAGGATTTTCTTTAGAATGTGATGATGCTGAATTTGCAAGGATATCGAGTTTTGCAAAAGTATTCGAGCCTTATTTAATCCATAGTTTTGTAAAAGGGCACAGTGGGTCAGACATCGGTCCATTGACCTCTAAAAAGATTGTAAAAGCCGGTTTAAAGCCAGATTCCCAACGTTATTTTGATTACCATCACGCGGCAAACGATACATTTGACGCTGTCGATAAAAGAGAACTGGAACTGGGCGCCGCAACTATGGCTTCATTGATGTATCTGATCGATCATAACGGAATTGACAAGGAACAGCTATAAGCTTTTTAAAAAGTGTGGTTCTCAAAAAAACCATTCGCCGCATCTAGACTGCGGCGAATGGTTTTTTTGTTTAATTCAAGGCCCTAGACATTACGATTTTGTTTTTTGTTGCTCACCATCTCCCAACAGTATGGATAATGTCTTTAAACTTTCCGTGCGGTCAGCGATTAGTTTGGCAATGCTCGCGAAGGGAATGAAAAGAATCATTCCGGCGGCACCCCATAAAATGCCTCCTGCAGTAATCATAATTATTATCACAAGGGTATTAATTTTTAGGCGGCTTCCTACCGCAAAAGGGAATATCACATAGGCTTCCAGAATTTGAACTATTGAAAAAACAATAATGACTCCTAATGGGTACCAAATTGAATTAAATGTGATCCAGGAAACGGCAATGGGCAAAAGAGAGGAAATCAAGATTCCAATATACGGTATAAAAGTGAGAATGGAGGCAATAAAGCCAAACAGTATAGGATGTGGAACGCCAACAATTGCAAGGCCAACACTATTTAAGATGCCAACTATAAGGTACACCAAAAGCATTCCCTTGATAAAATTATAATAGGCATGTATCGTTTCGGTCAGAATTTCTCTGATGATCCCTTTTTTTTCAACAGGAAAAATACGGTAAAGCACGTTTACAAGTATTTGGCGGTGGTACAGTATAAGCGCCGAGAAAACGGGAATAATCAAAATATAAAAAAAGGTTTCCGAAAATGAATACAGGACATTCCGTAGGAATGAAAATGTCTTAGACCCGGAGTTATTGATAGAGTTTTTAAAAAAAGTTTGTTGTTCTTCGGCGCTAATTTCAAACCGTTGTGCTATAAAAATACTGATATGGTTTAATGTTTCCAAAAGCTTTTTCTTGAATGATTCCCACTCGTGGGAAAACTCGTTTATTTGTATAAAAAGCAAATATAAAAGGGCCCCCATTAAAATAAGTACAAAAGAAAGGGAAATTAAAATGGCTAGAATTTTACTGATTCCTTTTTTTTCCATCCGTTTACAAACCGGAAACAAAATAAAACTGATCAGCATAGAAAAACTGAGAGGGACAAAAAGTGTTTTTCCATAATAAAGGATTACACAAATAAGAATAACGTACTGAAGTATTTCAAGTGCCGAATAGTTTGCGTTTGGGGGTAGACTTGTTCTTTTCGAAATTTGTTTCATAAGAATTTTGAACTTTAGCAGGTATATCCTTCTATTTTACCATTTTTTCAATTTGCAAAAAAATCAAAATTACGCTAAATGAAAAATTTTATTTCAGTCCTTGAAGGTTATGATAAATTTAGCACCTTCGTTTATTTTACTTTTCACTGCGATGCGACCTCCAAGGCTGGTAACATGGTTGTAAACTAAATAAAGCCCTATGCCGTTACTGTCAATATTATTGTGGAATTTTTGGTGTAAACCAAAAATCTTATCTTTTACTTTTTCCATGTCAAATCCAATCCCATTATCTGAAATCACCAATTCATTGTTTCCGTTGATATTTTTTTGGGAATAAATGGAAACAATGGGTAAGCAATCAGTCTTGGCATATTTAATCGAATTGGTTATTAAATTTAAAAAGATGCTCTTCAAATATGCTTTATTAAAATTGATTTTTTCAAGCCTTGAAAAATCAACATTGATGATCGCCCCAGAATTTTGTATTAAAGACTTGATGGAAAGCAATACCTCGTTTAAGGATTCATTTAAATTTAATTCCTCAATATGCTCGTTTACCTCATTTTTTTTGTTTAAAATGGCAACGTAATCATTTAAAGTTTCCTTCAAACTCGCTGTGGTCGATTTCAAGATAGAAATATACTCAAGAGTTTCCGAATCGCTTATTTGGGCAACATCCAAAAGCTCAAATACGGCAAGCAAATTATTGACAGGGGACCGTAGATCGTGCGCGGTAGTGTATGTTAGTTGCTTGAAATCGTTGTTTATTTTTGTGAGTTCTGCAAGATGCAAATTTCGCTCCTCTTCAAGTTCCTTTTTGTAGGTTATGTTTTTGGCAATGGCATATACTAATTTGTCACTTTCAATGGGCAACGAGGTCCATAATAACCAAACTACATCCCCTTTTTTTGTTAAATATCTGTTTTCAAAATTAAATAAGGAGACTTTATTTCTAAGTTCATTTCGAGCAAAATCCGTAATTTTTTGATCATCAAGATAAACGAATTCATTAATGGGTCTTGACATTAATTCTTCATTGCTATAGCCTAGTAATTTCGATACCGCGGGATTAATTCTTTTAAAATAGCCGTCGAATCCAGCTATGCAAAGTAGGTCTGGAGATAAATCGAAGAATTTTTCGAATACAGTTAAAGTTTCCAAATTATCGTCAGCTACTTTTTCTTCAGCTCTTATCATTTTTTTAATCCTTTATTAATGACGGGTGACTTTTTATTACTCCATTTAATTCTTAAGTTATTCATAAACGAATTAACTCTTTGTTTATGATACCACTAAAGTAAGGAAAAATATTTGTATACGGACATTTTGAAAACTAATATAGTTAAGTATCGCATCGTTCAGCGGAGCTCTTTAGGAAAGGAAAGGAAAAAAGGAGGCAATCATAAAGACGGCCTCCTTTTTAAACATATGACCTATAGGATCATTATAAAATCTAAAATGAATTAACGGTTTTTCTGATGGCCACTAACTTGGTCATTAAGCCCTCAAAATAGTCCAAATGCAACATATTTGCCCCATCACTTTTTGCATTAGCGGGATCAAAATGGGTTTCAATGAAAATCCCATCAACACCTACGGCAATTCCCGCTTTGGCGATAGTTTCAATCATATCGGGTCTGCCACCTGTTACACCCGCGGTTTGGTTGGGTTGTTGCAATGAATGGGTTACATCAAGAACTGTAGACGCATATTGTTGCATAGTGGGAATTCCTCTAAAATCAACGATCATATCTTGGTATCCAAACATGCTTCCGCGATCCGTGACCATCACGTTTTGATTGTTACAGTCCAAAACCTTTTGCACCGCATGTTTCATGCTTTCAGGACTCATAAATTGTCCCTTTTTCAGGTTAACCACTTTTCCTGTGTTGGCCGCAGCTACCACTAAATCAGTTTGACGCACAAGGAAAGCCGGAATTTGCAATATGTCCACATATTGCGCGGCCATGTCAGCGTCCTCATTCGTGTGGATATCGGTAACGGTAGGGACATGAAAAGACTCAGATACTTTTCTCAGTATTTTAAGCGCTTTTTCATCTCCAATTCCAGAGAAACTATCTATTCTGGAACGATTTGCTTTCTTGAAAGAACCCTTGAAAACGAAAGGGATTTCTAATTTATCGGTGATTCCAATCAGTTTTTCAGCAATTCGCATTGCCATTTCTTCACTCTCTATAGCGCAAGGTCCGGCAAGCAAAAAGAAGTTGCCGCTGTCAGTGTACTTAATTTGTGGAATATGTTGTATGTTCATAGTTGTAATGTTTAAAGTTGCAAAGGTAGCTATGATTTGCGATTTACCGTTTAGATTTTATTTTTTTAATGTTACTATTAGAAGCTAATTCCTGCTATCCGCTTTGATCTTCTTGTTTTTAAAGAAAAAACAAGAAGGATATCGCTGCTATCAGGGCTAGGGGATTGTACTTTAATTGTTTTTCTTTAAACTGAAACCAACCGGTACTTTTAAGGCCCCCTTTTCGTAAATGTTCATGTATAATATTATGGGTTTTTTTAGGCCATCCCATTTCACTTCGTAAACATCCAGGAATCCGGCTCCCATTTCGCTCCTTTTTGTGGGGAACGGACAGCAACTTTCCAGTTTTTTGAACCTTATTTGTTCTCCTTTTGGCCCCGCCAAGGCATTCAGAAATCGTTCCTGATTGATCGTCTCGTTCTTCGTACTGTAATAGAAAACATTGATGGGATAATCTTGGTCATATCCGTATTTTTTGTCAGTACTGTACTCTGTAATGACAAAGGTGTTGTTTTTGCCCAGTTGCGGAAGTGGCGCAGTGTCATCAATGTTTTTTATAGTTGACTTTGTGCTGATGCAAGAAGTAAATAAAAGTATTGAAGCGATAAAAAGCATTGTTTTTTTCATGTAATCGGTATAAGATGGTATACGAATATGTTTTTTTATACTACAAATATAATCAGAACTGCCACGGCTATGGCAGATGCCATAAATATTTGTTATATTTTTGATTTTGAGAATCCTTACTTTTGTGAAAAAATATAACAATATGGAAATTATTTTTCAAACATGGCCTTGGTACGTGTCTGGTTTTATGATTGGCATGATCATGCTTTGCTTAATCTATTTCGGCAAAACTTTTGGGATGTCGTCAAATCTACGTTCGCTTTGTTCTATGTCAGGATTAGGGAAACGAGTCGATTTTTTCGATTTTGACTGGGAATCCCAACGCTGGAATCTGGTTGTTGTCGTTGGAGCCATGTTGGGCGGTTTTGTGGCGGTTCATTTTATGAGTGACCCTTCAAACGTTGACATAAACCCAAAAACGATTGAACAGTTGGCACAGTTGGGTATTGATGCTCCGAACGGAAAACTATTACCCAATGCACTTTTTGGAAATCAAACATTTCAGTCGCCCAAAAACATTTTAATTCTGCTCATCGGGGGAATTTTAATTGGTTTTGGTTCCCGATATGCTGGTGGCTGCACTTCCGGTCACGCGATTTCCGGATTGAGTAATCTGCAAATTCCTTCGCTAAAATCCGTAATTGGTTTTTTTGTTGGCGGTTTGATAATGGCTTATTTTTTATTTCCCTTAATTTTTTAGAATATGAACGTATTAAAATATTTATTGGTTGGATTTGTTTTCGGAATAGTTCTCACTAAATCGGAAGCGGTTTCTTGGTACCGAATTTATGAAATGTTCCAGTTTCAGTCTTTTCACATGTATGGCATAATTATGGTCGCCATTGGAACTGGAGCGATAGGAATCCAAATTATAAAACGGAAAAAAATAAAGGACATCAAAGGATTGCCTATTGAAATCTTGGATAAAGAGCAAGGTTCCGCCCGGTATTGGATTGGCGGATTGTTTTTCGGACTCGGATGGGCATTGGTAGGTTCTTGTCCTGGGCCTATATTTATATTGCTTGGAGCAGGTTTCTGGAGTGTGATTATAGTCCTTTTTGGGGCCCTGTTCGGGACCTATTTATACGGGGTTTTGAAGAATAAACTACCTCATTAAGTTCGTTAAAACTGACAAAAAATGGCGTCCCCTAAAATTAGTGGGCGCTATTTTTTTTGGTTCAAATTTAAAATACCTCTTACGATCAGATATTGGGCCAGTAAGTAAGTGACCATTATTAGAAATGAACCTTGAATAATTGGCGTATAAAATTTATCGAATGCCAAAATGCTGTCTGAACTGACAAAAATAATGGCGCCCAATAGAATATACCAATTTGCAGGCTCTTCCCAGATTAAAAAGCCTTTAAAAGCAAACAACAACATGGTGGAAATAACCAAAGCGTAAACAAAAACGGGAATTTTCAAATCACCCAGACTTGGCAAAAGTATCGTTAACATCGTCAGTAAATAAACTATAATTACTGTAACACCGATCCAGAATATGGCTTTGTTTTTTTGCTTTCTTATTTTTAATTGCTTGCTAAATGTAATAATGTAAACCACATGGGAAATCAGGAAGGCTACTAAACCAACTATGAAATACATTTCATCTCGGTCCGCAAACAGCAATATGACGTCCCCGATCCAAGAAAAAGTTAACGCCGTCAAAAGGAATTTTTTTGACGGAAAATTGCCGTAAAGGAACACTCCCAACAATAAAAAAGGAATCAAAAAAGGTTTTATGAACCAAGCGATATAGTCGTGCCCCAAAAAAACGATCAGAAGGTAAAGAACGCTCAGCCCGATGTAAATTTTCAAGAATATTTCTTTTTTCATGTTTAGTTTTTTGGATTAATAAGGACCTCTTTTTTTGCTTTGAATTCAAAAAACACAAAATAAAAGTTCATCAATAGTGAAAGTAGAAGGTACCCGATAACTATATAATTGCCAATGGGAAAAAGAGAATTAAGTCCGAACCAATCCCCGAAATTGACAAGGATACCGATAGCCATTAAAAACCGTAGGCTTTCCCAATAGATGGAAAATTTACTTTTGTCCATTAGTTCCGTGTAACTGTAAATGGTCAAAAAGATAAATGATCCGTAAATAAAAATATTAGGTAAACCAATGTCACCAATGTTATTGAACAAAAAACTAACGATCACTAAAGTAATCATCACCTGCGCAACTGACCAATACGTTAGTTTTAAAGAATTTTCGTTACCATACTTTTCAAAATCATAAACGTTTGTAATTTTATCCACAGGGTATTTTTCTTCAAAATTGTGCGGGCGCCAGCCAGTCGGTTTGAACCAAATGGTAAGTTTGTCTTTCCATTTTTCGGTTCGCCAAGCATCGGAAAGCAACAATCCGAGATGTTGAAAGTTGATCTTTATGGGGTTCCAAGTTTGTGCGGGTCTGGTGATGCCATAAACGGCAGGAACCGCTTCCAATTCTTCTTGGAAAGTGCCGAACCATTTGTCCCAAAAAATAAAAATCTGTCCATGATTTTTATCTATATATTCGGGGTTTATCGCATGATGGACTCTATGATGGGAGGGAGTGACGATAATTTTTTCTAAAACCCCCATTTTTTTAATATGCTTGGTGTGGTACCAGAACTGCAAGAATAACTGAATTGGGAGCGTTATGATTATGACTTTGGCAGGAACGCCCATTAAGGCTGCAGGAACCAATATGAAAGTAAAGAGATTGACGAAAGTGGAGATCGACTGCCTCAAGGCGCAGGCAAGATTAAATTCTTCGCTGCTGTGATGCACGGCGTGTTTGTTCCAGAAAAAATTAACCTGGTGCGCAATGCGATGATTCCAATAGCCATAAAAATCGATAATTACGAAAGCTAAGAGATAAGCAAGGACATTTGCTTCTAAAGTAAAAAGTGCAATTTTAGAAACCATCCAATCGTATGAAATGAAGGTAATACTAAGTCCTAAAACATCTTTTACGGCATTTGTGATACCGGAACTGACACTTGACACGCCATCCATTAAAGGTACGTTGTCTTCGCCTTTATACAAACCATAAATTTTTTCAATTATAATCAACACCAAAAAAAGAGGCATTGCTATAATCAATATTTTCCCATATTCTTCCATAAAAAAACATTCTAATTTGTTCAAATATAGAATAAATTAGAATGTTTTGTGAATTATCTTTAAATAAAATCCCTATGAACTGAAGTATTGTTTGAATTTAAACAATTTCAGCACTTAGCCCTGCTTGAAGCAGTTGGCTGCATTGTGGTGTCAATTTATCAATCGGGCCTGTTTTTACGGTACATTTTCCATTGTAATGCACGATCAAAGAACATTGTTCCGCTTGTTCTGGGGTATGTTCACATACACTTATTAGGGTGTCTATGACATGGTCAAAAGTGTTGACATCATCATTATAAACAATAATTTCGTTATTTATCGATGGCGCCTCTTTTAAACTGACCTTCTCTCTTATTTTTTCTTTTGTACTCATCTTTAAATAATTTTGGGTTTTAAATAAAAATACAGTTTGACTAATTTTTTGTAAGATAAAATATGGTGTTGTTTTTTAACGCACATTTTAGGTATCGAATTTTTTACCGAATTGGGCCAAAACACTAAATAAATTTCCTTGTGAAACCAGATGATGTTACGGTTTATTCCGCCGAAATTCAGAAATTTCATTTAAATGTACTAATTTACGTATTTTAATGAAACCCAATTGTTTCTTTGGAACTTTTTAACATATTTTAAACCTTTTTCGGTGCAAGAAGTATCGATAAAAGGGATATCCTGTTCGTAAAAACCGCTTAAAAGAAGCGTTCCTTTCGGGTTCAAACAGTCGACATAAGTTTGCATGTCGTTCAGTAGAATATTTCGGTTAATATTGGCGATGATCAGGTCATATTTTTTGTCCTTCAACAATGCGGCATCGCCTTCATAAACCGTGATTTGATGGCAATTATTGCGTTCTGCGTTTTCTATAGAATTCAAATAACACCAATTGTCAATGTCAATGGCATCAATTGGTTGGGCTCCTTTCATTTCGGCAAGGATTGCCAGAATTGCTGTCCCGCAACCCATATCTAATGTTTTCATTCCGGTAATGTCCGTTTCCAACAAATGTTGAATCATCATATGTGTAGTCTCATGATGACCGGTTCCGAAGCTCATTTTTGGTTCAATAAGAATGTCAAATTCAGCGTCTGTTTTTGGGTGAAAAGGGGCACGAACGTGACAATTTCCCTCCACGTCGATAGGTTCAAAATTCTTTTCCCATTCTTCGTTCCAATTGACTTGGTCTATCTCCTCGAAAGTATAGTCAATTTTAAATTCATCCGATTGCAGAATGTGGATACCCTCAAGAATCGTTTCGTCCCACAAATCCTTTTGCACGAAGGCGGAAATACCCGTTTCGGTTTCGGTAAAACTTTCGAATGCTTTTTCGCCCAATTGGGCAATTAGTATTTCTGATCCGATTTCTTTTGGTTCGATATGAAAATGGTATCCTATATAAATGTTTGACATGTTTATTTTTTTTGCAAAGGTACTCTTTCTCTTTTATGGAATAATATAAAAATAAAAAAAGCGATAAAATGAATTACCGCTTTTTTCTAAAACTTTTTTGAATTTTTAAATTGCATTAACAATAGCAACAAAATCATCCGCTTTTAGCGCAGCTCCGCCGATAAGGCCTCCGTCAACGTCAGGTTGAGAGAAGATTTCTTTGGCGTTGTCCGGTTTTACGCTACCGCCGTAAAGAATAGAAACATCTTCAGCGATATCGCTTCCAAATGCTTTACGAACCGTTTCTCTGATAAATTCATGCATTTCTTGCACTTGTTCCGGAGAAGCGGTTTCCCCCGTTCCTATAGCCCATACCGGCTCATAGGCCAATATTATGTGATCCCAGTCTTTGGCATCTATTTGAAATAATCCATCTCGCAATTGATTTTCAACAACATTAAAATGATTTTTAGATTGACGGTCTTTTAACTCCTCGCCAAAACAAAAGATTACAGTCATATCATGTTCTAGGGCAGTATTTACTTTGCTGGCGATCAATGCGTCAGTTTCATGAAATATGGCTCTACGCTCTGAATGTCCAAGAATCACAATGTCGACACCAACGCTTTTTAGCATATCGGCGGAGATTTCTCCCGTAAACGCGCCACTTTCTGCTTGATGTACATTTTGGGCTGCCACTTCAATATTAGTAAACTGTAAGTGCTCTACCGCTGAAGCTAAGTTTACGAAAGTAGGCGCTACTATAACTTGTACCTCGGTCTCCGTTGGCATTTTTGCTATTAATTCATTTAGCAAATCTTCAGTTTGCTCTGCATTTTTATTCATTTTCCAGTTTCCGGCTACAATCTTCTTTCTCATTTCGGTTCGTGTTATATTTAGTTATCGTTTTTAGTTCTTATTTTAATTTTCTTAAGGTTTCGTTGATTTGGTCAAAATCAGTTTCTACGGCACGATATAAGGCAATGTTACCCGTTCTGTCCACAATGATGTATCTTGGAATCCAATCCAGGTCGATGGCGGTTCCAAAAATTCCTTTCATTTGGTCGTTCGCCATATAATGGTCTCCTTTGAGTTCGTGTTTTTCGATCCCCAGTTTCCATTTGTCGGCCGTTTTGTCCATCGAAATAAAGACAAAGTCCACATCGGGATTATTTACTTGAAGTTCTTTCACTTTTGGCATTGCTTTTATGCAATCTCCACACCATGAAGCCCAAACCTCGATTACCAGCGTTTTTCCTTCGTGTTTCTTTAAAATATCTTGAAAGCCTAGTTGGCCTCCTTCAGTAGTCAATAATGTTTCTGTCAAAGCTTCTTTTGAAAAGCTGGTTTTTTGGGCATTTGTACAAGAAAATGTAGCGAAAGCAATAAATAAAGCAAATATTTTTTTCATTTTTTATATTTTAAACAAAGTTAAACAAACAATTCGATTGAGGATTATAGATTTTTTTTTTTTGGATATGCGGGTTCATAATCACAAAACGGCCCGTTTTAGTGACAAAATTAAAATTGAAATCGTTGTAGTTGGGTCCACTTTGAGAGCTATTTTGCTATTATTAATAATTTTTTTTTTAAAGCAAGCAAAATTTCGCTGGTTCAGGGTCTAGGAGAGCCTGATTTTGGGATCGAGATAGGCGTAAATGATGTCCACCAGAATGTTAATTACCACAAAAGTGGTCGAAATGATAAGAACGGAGCCCATAATGACAGGCAAGTCCAAATTATTCAACGCTTCCACAATTTCTTTGCCCAAACCATTCCATCCAAAAATAAATTCCACAAATACCGCACCCGCGAGCATCGATGCGAACCACCCCGAAATTGCCGTCACGACAGGATTAAGGGAGTTTTTTAAAGCATGTTTCCTGATGATTTGAAATTCAGACAAGCCTTTGGCTCTTGCGGTACGGATGTAATCCTGTCCGAACGTCTCCAATAAGGAATTTCTCATCAACTGTATTACGACCGCCAATGGACGTATTCCCAGTACGATTGCAGGTAAAATAATGTTTTTCCATTGGATATAGCTTCCCTCACCAAAATCATCCACTTCGTATAAACTTCCCGTCATGTTTAAATGGGTGAATTTTTGCAGCACAAATCCAAATAGCCATGCAAAAAGAATGGCACTGAAAAAAGAAGGTATACTCATGCCTAACGTACTTATTAGCGCAATCACGCGATCGATCCAAGTGTCTTTGTGCAAAGCCGAAATGATACCCAAAATGATACCGAAAACAATGGCAATCACAATCGCAAAAAGGGCCAATATAGCTGTATTGGGTAAGGTGTTTCCGATAATTTGAGAGACCTTTTTGCCGCTTTTCGTGAAGCTTTCCCTCAAATAAGGAGTCTTGATTACAAGATCGTTTTGTCCAACGCTAAATAACGGTATCACATTGTATTTTCCCTCGCTCAAAAAGGTATAATCCGATTCTTTTTTGCTGTGGATAGAAACAGGCGAGAGGTCATTGAGATAGTATAAATATTGGGTTGAAATTGGCTTGTCAAAACCGTACTTTTTCTTTATCAAAGCCAATTGTTCCGAATTTTCATTTTGGTCCAACATCATTCTCGCAGGATCGCCAGGCAAAACGTTGAACAAGAAGAATATCACCGTAATCACCCCATAAAGGGTAAGCAGTGCGTAGCCGATTTTATTTAAAAAGTATCTTAGCATTTATTTTTTAAGTCGAAAGTCAGTATCGTAAAGTCTTAAGGAAAATCCTATTTCCGACTTTAAGACTTATTTTATAGTTTCAATTTTTTAATATCATTGTAATGCACTTTCTGTTTAATTGTTCCTTTTTCGAGAACAACTATGCTTGGGTTTGCTCTTTCAATAGTTTTTAAAGTAGTTGCATCGCAAAAGTAGAAGTCGAAAGTTAGTCCATATTTTTTTTGTGCTTTCGTAATTTCAGTCGGAGATGAGGCGGTCATGCCTATAACCTTATATCCTTTGGCCTTAGCTTCTTGATTTAGTTTTTCCAATTTGGTCATTCCGCCTTCTTCAGCGGTTGCCAAATCGTAAGTGACGTACATCAACAATTTTGGCTCTTTCAGCAATTCTTCTTTATAATCCGAATCCTCTTTCACCATGGTGAAATCATGGATAGGAGGAACGTATCCTTCGGTAATTACTTTGTCCTTTCGATCCACAAAAGTGGCGCCTTCCGGAATTGACATCAAGTCTTTTTCGGTGAATTCTTTATTGACACCATTCACATTGTATATGAAAATCATTTCAACAACGGATTTTGGGGCGCCTTCAGGAATTTCCATTCCCTTTTCTATATTGGTACCCACTTTATATGGCCTGAAATCAATTATTGGCAAATGATTCAGCACCCAAACCGCCATAAACATGCATAGAATTATACTTGCATAAGCAATCATATTTTGTACGGCATTTTGAAATAAAGGTTTTACTAAGTTTCTGTTTATGAACAAAATAAGGATAAAAAACAATAAGACAATATCCTTGGTGAACGATTGCCATGGGGTAAGGTGCAATGCATCGCCAAAGCAACCGCAGTCTTTCACCACGTCAAAATAAGCTGAATAAAAGGTTAGGAACGTAAAAAAAACAATCATGAGCAACAAACTCCAAATCGTGAATTTTGATTTGTAGCCAATGAGTAGCATAACACCCAATACCACTTCCAGGATAACCAAAAACAAAGCGAGTCCCAAAGTTAAGGGAACCAGAAACGGCAAATTGAATACGGGTTCACTGAAATATTCATCCAGTTTATAGGAAAACCCCACCGGATCATTCAGTTTAATTAATCCCGAAATAATGAATAGCAATCCAACGAATATCCTTGAAAATTGAGTAATTATATTTTTCATGTTTTATTGATTTTATTTGCCGAAACCCATTAAGATCAATGCAAAAACGGCATAGTTGATCATGTCTTGATAATTGGCGTCAATGCCCTCCGAAACGATTGTTTTCCCTTTATTGTCTTCGATTTGTTTGACACGAAGCAGTTTTTGCAGAATCAGATCGGTTAATGAACTCACCCGCATTTCACGCCAAGCTTCGCCATAATCGTGATTTTTATCCTCCATCAATTCCTTGGTTAACTTGATTTTCGCATCATATAATTGGGTCGCTTTTTCAACATCCAAATCTGGCTGCTCCGCCACTCCCAATTCTAATTGAATCAAAGCCATGATGGAATAATTGATGATCCCTATGAATTCGCCCGTTTCATCTTCGTTTACTTTTCGAACCTCGTTTTTTTGTAAACTTCTGATTCTTTGTGCTTTTATGAATATTTGGTCGGTTAATGAAGGCAATCTAAGTATGCGCCAGGCGCTACCGTAATCAGTCATTTTGTTGACAAAGAGCGAACGACAAATCGCAATTACGTTATCGTATTCTTGAGAAGTATTCTTCATTATTGGTGTATATTTGTCTAAAATTTTCTCAAAAATAACATATTTTTTTTTGAATGTAGAATTTTTTAAGTCTTTAAAATTGTAAACAAATGACTATTAACTGCAAAGGACAACTGATAGACTTAGCCACTCCCAAAGTAATGGGGATTTTGAATGTTACCCCCAACTCATTTTTTGATGGCGGAAAGTACAAGCCCGGACCATCCGGGGAAGCTGAAATGCTTGCTAGAGTAGAAAAAATGCTAAACGATGGTGCCACGTTCATAGACATTGGAGGATATTCCAGCAAGCCAAATGCCGAATTCGTTACCGAAGCGGAAGAGCTTGACAGAATCGTTCCCGTGGTAAAGTCAATCCTGAAATACCATCCTGAAGCAGTACTTTCCATTGACACTTTTAGAAGCGGTGTGGCTGCGGCCTGTATAGAAAATGGTGCGGCAATTATCAATGATATTGCAGCCGGTAACTTAGATGATAAAATGCTGGGAGTTGTCGCAAAATATAATGTTCCGTACATTATGATGCACATGCGAGGAACGCCACAAACGATGCAAACTTTGACGGATTACGATGATATCGTCAAAGAGATACTTTTCTACTTTTCGGAAAGAGTCCATGAAGCCAGAAGTTTTGGCATCAACGATTTGATAATAGACCCCGGATTTGGTTTTGCCAAAACCCTTGACCAGAATTATGAAGTGCTGCAAAAACTGGAATTATTTCAAATGCTCGAATTGCCATTATTGGTGGGTTTTTCAAGGAAATCCATGGTTTATAAACCATTGAATACCAGCTCGAAAGAAGCCTTGAACGGAACTACAGTTCTAAATACGATCGCCTTGACGAAAGGGGCAAAAATTTTGCGGGTTCATGACGTAAAGGAGGCAGCAGAAGCTGTTACGCTGTTCAACAAAATCAATTTATAATGATGAAATATTTTAGCCTGATTATTCTTTTTATATTATTTTCATGTGGAAATAAGGAAGATGTTTTATTGCCAAAATCGGATACCACTATTGATAGTGACATAAAAGACCATTCGCCCATCTATATTTTTTTCAGAACAAACGGGAAAGACACCTTGGCTGAAGTCAACAGGAAAAATAGCATTATCACGACCAATTGGATTTTCAATATAGACAAGCGTTTGCCTTTACGATTAGTCATTCCTGAAGTAATGAAACTGCAACAAAAAAAACGTGAAGAAAAGGCTCATAAGAATGAAAAGGCTCAAAATTATTATTCCTATGCTGACACGATCGGTAAAAATTTAGCTTTTATTCCTTTTACAAAAGTATTCTATAAATTAGAAAAACCGAAGTCAGGAATCATTGTCTTTTATACAAAAGGCAATGAAGTTTTAGTAGATGGGGTTGCCATGAAAAAAGACGAATTACAAGAGTATTTAAATAAATTACCAAGTGATAAACGAAACCAACATGTTTTTTGCTTTGATAAAGATTTAAGTTTTGGAAGTTACATTCAAGATAAAATTTTCATTGAAAGTTTAGAGCTTCCCAAATCAAAATTTGAATTAGGTGTTTTTGATCAGGAGTTTGTCTACTAGTGAAAAATAATATTTTTTAGGCCTTCAAAAAGGAACGAAAGAATCAATTAGCGCTTATTTTTGATGGTTTTATTGTTGATACAATATTTAACCAATGAAGAAGGCTTTCTTTTGCAAAAAAGAAAGCCTTTAGTTTTACAAGTTAAAATTTACGGTTTAATAATCCCAACAGCCTAAACATGCTGGATTGTCAAATTGACCTCTTATCTCTCCTTCAGGAAATGCTGTACTGTGTAAGTTTACGTAATAACGGCCTTCTTTAAGATCTGCTTCCTGTGCAGTAGTTAATGCAGGACTTGTATAAGCTATTGGAGAGGTTAAGCTAGTAAGAGGGAATACAATTGGCCCGTTAACTCCTATAGCTCCTATATGAATATGTCCACCAGTGACAGAAACTACGTTGTGGTTTACTGTAATGGTGAATGCCTTTGTGGTGTTATTGAATATAAGTGTGGCAGTTCCAGTTGCCGTTGAAGTATTTGTTGGTACCTCATTTGCACCATTTAATGTAGCGTAAAAAGTTATTGTAGTTGGAGCTGGGGTTGGAGCAGGGTCATCATCATCATCGCAAGAAAGCAAACCTGATAAAATGATAAAAACAGCTAAAAATCGAATGGAACGTTTCATAATATAATATTTTAAAGGTTAAAAAATTGAAACTAATTCTATGAAAAAGTCATGTTATCTCGTAACGTTTTATATTTATTTAGGTTTAGGAGAAAACCTTGCTATTAGAAACTATAAAATTAAATTTTTAAAATTTTAAATTCACCAAATTTAAGTTAAAAGCCTGTTTTTCAACTCATTATGGTTTTGTTAAGAAGATTTACCTGTGTGAAAGCAGAAGAAATTCTACAAGATTATAGTAAATTATCAAGGAGAAACTGAATTAAGATATCTTTTGCTTTGATAAATATTTAGTTTTGGAATTTAAGTATTGTTGCTTAATAATCCCAATAACCTCCAACAAGTTGTCGTCTTATTTCTCCTCCGGGAAATGCTGTACTATGTAAGTTTACATAATAAAGATTAGAGCAAGAGCAGGAGCAGGGGTTGGATTGGGAGTTGAAGGATCATTATTACTATCACATGAGGTAAATAGAAATAGTAAAAATATTATTGCTGAAAATCTAATTACATGTTTCATAATAAAAAGGTTTTAAGTTTTAAAAACCAATTCAGATCAATAAAATATACCTTCCGGTATAACTATTTAACCGACGAAAATAAAATACAAGACAAACCACTGATTAACATATATATAGACGTAATATATGTTGAAAACATTATGGTGTAAAATTTTCATAAATTACTTTTCAAAAAAGGAAAAATGTAACGGTTGTGATTAATCTTCTGATATAGCACATGGCTGAAATTGTTGAAGGGCTTCCAAAACAAATATTGTCTATGGTAATTGTAAAATGAGGGTAAGTGAGTTTTTTTTTTGAGTCTAAATTGATAGCAATTAAAACCTAATTAAAAAAGACTATTGATGGTGGTACGGTTCATTTTTCAAAATGGTGAAACCGCGATACAATTGTTCGATAAAAAATAGACGCACCATTTGGTGAGAAAAGGTCATCAGAGAAAGCGAAATTTTGCCTTGAGCTTTGGCATACACCGTATCCGAAAAACCGTAAGGGCCTCCAATGACAAATACTAAAGTCTTTACGCCCGAATTCATTTTCTTTTGCAATTCTTCAGAAAATCCCACACTGGAGAAATTTTTCCCGTTTTCGTCCAATAAAATAAGTTGGTCCGTCGGAGTGATTTTAGCCAATATCAATTCGCCTTCTTTTTCCTTTTGCTGGTTTTCAGATAAATTTTTCACATTTTTGATATCAGGAATGATGTCCAAATCGAATTTGATATAAAAGGACAAACGTTTGGTGTAATCGTCAATTAAAGATTGCAATGCTTTATTATCGGTTTTGCCGATAGCGATTAGTTTGATATTCATTCTTTTATTTTATTGGAAATTTAGATTCAAAAGTTTTGAATCGAAGTTCAAGATCTTTCAATAACTGTTTCTTAACTGATTCATCTTTTATAAAACTGTATTTGATGCTGTTGAATACGTATTGCTTGATGTTCGCGTATGAGACGTTTTGGTACCTTTTGGCCAATAACACATACTGCTCGGTCATATTGGTTCTTAATATGCCCGCATCATCAGTGCTGATTACGATGGGAACTCCAAATTCTTTGTACAGCAAAAAAGGATGGCGGTTTTCTTTTACCTTTAAAATGAACTCATTGCTCACTAAATTGATTTCGATGGCAATGTCGTTTTTCGCCATGTAGCGCAACAGCTCATACGGCTTTTCTTCGTAGGCAAGGTCCACCCCGTGGCCTATTCGGTGGGCTCCCGCCGTATAGACAGCTTCTCGGATATGCCAAGTAAGATCTTCGGGTTGCACCAGTCCTAATGTGAGTTCGCCCGCATGCATCGAGTATTTGACATTAGGATAACGGCTATGGCAATAGTCGAACATAACCATTTGTAGCCAATAGTCTTTCATCGAAGTTTCCCCGTCTTCAGGAGAAACGATATTTACACCCGCCATAAGTGGGCTGCTGTCAGCTGAAATGAAGGCGACTACCAAATTTTTGAACAAATCTACCGGCTCCATAAATCGCAACACAAAATTTTGGTACCGCATCGTAAAACGGGCATCGTCGATTTTATTTTCATTATGGAGTTTGGCAACAAAATTGGCGTTGAAATTTTCCGCACAGGACGGAGCACCTTTTTCAAGCAAATTCCCATAAATGGAATCCAGCAATTGTTTAATTCCATTTTCATCTTTGCTGAGGGCCAAAAGTCTCAATTTCCGGTTGTAATTAGTCAGCCCATCGAGATTGATATCACAAGGTATTGTCGATAATTGTGTTTCAATATAGCTTACATTTTCTTTGATGGCCCTGTTTTTCAATTCTAACAGACCTTCTCCAAAGTGACCAACTAATGCCGGACTAAACTTGTCAAAGGATTCGAAAAACAATTTGTCGGACGGATAATCAACATTGTTATAATCCTTAACGGACCATTTTTCCATTATTTTTTGCTTGTAACGCTCTAATTGTCCCTGACTTTTTAATGTTGAAAACAATTCCCAGTTTCCATTGGACGGTTTTTCCTTAAGTACCTGCATCGTCGTGGTATTCAGGTAAAAATCTTCCGTTATGGCATCTTCCAAAACAGGCTCCGCATAAATGGAACCGCTGTAATGGTGGTGTAAATCGCCCCCTTTAGGCATTTGCGAAAAAAATGCGGTTAGTTTCGCCTCGTTATTTCGGATTTGCTCAAAGTAGGTGTTTGCCGTTTGTGAGTAGCCAAAATTCAGTATAGCGGAAAAAAGGAAGACAAAATATATTTTCATAGGTTAGGTTTGGTGAGCAATAGCTATGTGTTTTTGTAAGGGCGTGGAACTGATCATCTGTTTAGTATAATTCTGTAACTTTCAACTCACTGTAAAAACGGTGGCAAAGATAATGGATTAAAAGATTAAAAAAAATTTAGCGCAAAAGTCGCTTATAAAACGTTGAATAACTAAGTCGCTATTTTAAGTCATTTGCCAATACATTTAGTTCGTTTATTGTTTATCCGGTCCGGAACTTTTGAAGTCCACATTAAAAGAGGGGGCCTTATAATCTTTGCCCAAGTACCTTGCAGGAATCGTCGAAGCGTTGCCGTCTCTGGCGGAACGGTAATGCGGCGACATGATTTCAATGCCTCTTTCATTGCATACATCCTGAATATTTTGGTGCAGCATTGAATAAATTACCGCCTGTTTATTGGATTCTTTTATGTAAGCGTTAATTTCATAGGATACATAAAAATCATCCAGACTGGTTTGCAATACAAATGGTTTTGGCTCCTGCAGAACTAAATCTGTTTTTGAGGCGGCATCAATCAAAGCCTGATGCATATCCTTCCAAGGAACATCGTAGCCAATGGTGACAGTAGAATGAATAATCAAACCTTTTTCAGGGGCGTCACTGCTGTAGTTTATGGTATGACTGCTCATCACCGTTGAGTTAGGAATGGAAATGATTTCGTTTTTAATGGTTCTGATTCTGGTCACCAATAACGATTTCTCGATCACGTCGCCTACCACGTCGCCAATTTTCACACGGTCGCCAATTTTGAACAGTCGCATGTAAGTTAGAATTAAACCGGCAATGATATTAGAAAGGGAGCCGGCTGAGCCAAAAGTAAAAAGAAAACCCAAAAAAACGGAAACCCCTTGAAATACTGGGGAATCGCTTCCCGGTAGATAAGGAAAGATCACCACTACCATAAATGCAAAAACAATCACCCGAATGATTTGGTATGTGGGGTTAGCCCAATCGGGATAAAAACCGGACAATTCCAAATTTCCTTTCTCTATTTCTTTTTTAAGGAAACGAATGCCTTTAAGCACGTAACGGAAAACGAAAATGATGACCAATATTGTGATCAGGTTAGGCAAATAATTCCAAAATCCAAGTAGAATTTTTTTTAAGGGATTTAAGATGTAACCAAAAAGAGTGTTGGCAAAACCTTTTGTCCAGGGAAAAATGCCAAACAGAATTGGTAGAGCGATATAAACTAATAATAGTATAAGTATCCATTTCAATACCGTATTTGCATTAAGTAACGCATTCACTTGTTGATTGGCATCGAACAAAGTGAAATTCCTAATTTTTATTCCGTGGATGCGTTTGCCTTCCTGATTTTTAATTTTGGTTGCCGTCCAAAAGAAAAAATTTCTTACATATTTAATTAAAGCACCCATTATGATCAAAACGAGCAACGTTAATCCAATTTCTTTTGCCAAGCTCGTTAAACTGGTTTCTTTCAAGTACCGGACCACCGCATCACCAATGAGTTTTTGATATTTTTTAGCCACTTCCGCTTTAGTGGAGTTGTTCCACAGGGCATCATTTTCCGAAATACTCATGATGATGGTTTCCCCATATACTAAATCGACCGTTGTTTCTGACTCCGTAATTTTTATGGAATCAGTTTTAAAACTATAATTTTCGGAGAGATTCTTTATTCGTTCACTGATTGCCTCGGCTCTCTCTTTTGCTGAAAAGCTTCCTAATTTGGTGTACACGGTAAACAAAGTATCGTTAAAAAATCCCGTTACGGGATATCCTTTAGCGGTGAGTCTCAATGAATCAATTTCTGCTTTTTTTTCAGCCAAACGTTTGGATTCCTTCTCATTCAAGGTTTGCAATTGCGTTTGCAGTTCCTCCTTTTTAAGATTGTCGGATTTTTTTAAAGACAAGATTTGCGATTCAAGTTCCGCCCTTTTGATTGAATCGCTAATCCGCTGTCTTTCTATTAGACTCAGCTTTTTATTGAATGATTGGATGAGGGAATTGTTAACAGAATCATTTTTTTTGGTGATGCTTTCCTGTTGTGCAAATGAGATACTCGAGAAAAGTAGCGCTAAAAGAAAGATAATAACCCTTTTTTTTCTAGCAAAAAGCGGTGGTCGATTACCAAAATCCGACATAAAACAGCTTCTTTTATTTTGAGAAGGATTGTATTTTTTTTTCATCTAAATATTCAGTTTAAGTGATTAAAACTGGCGTTTGATTTTATAATTCTTTTGTAAATAGACATTCTCTTTCTAATGCTATGATATCATTTTTGTATTTCATTTCCAGTTGTGCCCTTTCAAAGGCTTGACGTGAATGCAGCAAACAAGCTTTTTTCAATTCAAAATTAGCAATAGATGCAATGCTGTTGAATGCTTTTTGAAGACGAATCATGACCTCAATATTTCCCGCTCCATCACGCGCAATAGGTCTAAAAGCATCCTCAAATAAATCAGGAATGCTTAGCGCAGGAACGGCTATTCGATTAAAAACATTTTTTTCCGAATTACTTATGCTAGTCGATTTATGCCATAATGAAAATATACGAACGTAGCTTCCGATGATTTGGATCGCCGTGCCGGGATCATTCACCGCTGGAGACAAAGCTCTGCTGGCAATTTCACTCAAAGTAATAAGTCCAAAACGGGGATCTTCGTCGAAATAGCGCATATCGCCAATGGTAAATGCTTTTTTGGTTTCTTTAAAATCTGGGATTTCCGAACCTGTATTTTTTAAAATTATGTAATATAACGGTTTGTCTAAAGTTGCAAAATTTCCCGGAACGGTATTTATCGTAATGACAGCATCAAGCGTTTCAGCAATTTTTTGCAGTTTAGACATATTTATTTGCTGCACATAGCCTGAATAATCACTGTAGACAGCTGATCCTTTTTCTTGATTGGGTTTTATCGCAATGCCGTTTAATGTGGGCGATTCTAGCCAGAATTCTATTGCATTGGCAGTTGTATCTTCCACTAATTTTATGGTGTGGCCCATTCGGCCAAGCTTTGAGATTCGTTCGACCCAACGCAAAAAAGTGATAATTACTAAAGCAAAAAAGAGCAAGGTGAAAAGAAAAAGGACAAAGTGACCCGCTTTTCCATAATAACCATTTTTTAATGCAACCATGGCAACAATGCTATAGATAAAGGACCCTATGAAAACAGAAAGTGCGTTTTGGGAAACATCATCGGCTATAATCAGTTTGAAAGAGCGCGGAGTAGCAGTATTGCTCGCTGCCGAAAAAGCCGATATCATTGAGCCTACCGCAAAAATTGAAATTACTAGCATGCTTCCCGAAATGGTACTTAACAATTGTTCCAGTGATTCTGTTTTAATCTGCGGAACTACCTCATACAAATTGCTATCGTCAGATATCTGGGCAAGTAATGCCCCAAATACAGAAAGAACACAAAAGATTAATGGTCTGAACCATAGTTTTTCTTTCAAGCGATTCAGAGCAAAAAGGATATTTTGTTTCATGAAATTATGGTTTGGCACTAAATTAATGTTTATTTCTTACAATTACTACAGGATTTTTTTAATATAATGCTTAAAGCAAAGTTTCAGCCCGTGAGTTTTTGCAGAAAGTAACCATGTAAATTTTTAAGCAAATGGAGGCAATCTTACAATCCGAAATGCTTATTAAACAAATTTTCCAAAAGACAAAAAAAAAGCTACTTTAGCATTATATAAATTTCTGATAAAAATGATTAGCGAAGCCCAGTTTCAAGATGAATTACAAATTCTAATATCTAACGCTATCCGCGAAGATGTTGGCGATGGAGATCACAGTTCTTTAGCGTGTATTCCGGTTTCGGCGCAAGGGAAGGCGAAACTGCTGGTCAAAGACGAAGGGATTATTGCCGGAGTGGAATTTGCCAAAATGATTTTTCATTTTGTGGATCCCCAACTTCAAATTGAAACTTTTATTAAAGACGGATCAGCAGTGAAGTATGGCGATGTTGTTTTTCATGTTGCTGGAAGTTCGCAGTCGATTTTGAAAGCGGAAAGGTTGGTGCTGAATTCCATGCAACGCATGTCAGCTATTGCCACAAAAACCAGCAGTTATGTCAAATTATTAGAAGGAACTAACACAAAAATATTGGATACCCGCAAAACGACTCCCGGGTTTCGTGTTGCCGAAAAATGGGCGGTCAAACTGGGCGGGGGTGAAAACCACCGTTTTGCACTGTACGATATGATTATGCTCAAAGACAACCACATAGATTTTGCCGGAGGAATTACTTTGGCCATTGCCAAAACTAAGGAGTATCTCAGGGAGCAGAATCGGGATCTGAAAATCATCGTTGAAGCCAGAGGTATTGACGAAGTCAAAGAAATTATTATCTGCGAAGGGGTTTATAGGATCCTTTTGGATAATTTTGATTATGAGACTACTAGGGAAGCGGTCGCTTTAATAGGCGATAAATGTTTAACCGAATCGTCAGGCAACATCAATGAAGATACGATACGAAAATACGCCGAATGTGGCGTCAATTATATTTCTTCGGGAGCATTGACGCATTCCATTTATAATATGGATTTAAGCCTGAAAGCAATTTAATTTATCTTACATTATCTTTGTGTTGGTTAGCGGCTACGGCTGTACAATTTCCGTACTGAAGATGCTTAATGAAAATGTGTAATCAATGTCAGCAGAGATAGAAGAGCGAATAGAAGAAATTCCAATATTGAGAGATTTGGCCCGTTACCTAAAAGGGGTAAAATTGAAATGGTTAGAAGGATTGTCTCTTTACGATTTACTGGAGTTATATATCATCGGTATTGCCGAAGGGGCTTTGTCAAATAGAGCTGGGTCTATTGCATTTAGTTTTTTCATGGCATTATTTCCCTTTGCGCTGTTCATTCTCAACCTCATTCCGTATATTCCAATTGAGGGTTTTCAGCAGGATTTTTTAAAATTTGTTTCTGAAGGAGTTCCGCCAAATACGTATTACGCCATCGAGAATATTGTAGATGACATTCTGCATAACAGTAATTCAGGTTTGCTGTCTTCTGGATTTTTATTGTCTATTTTATTGATGGCAAACGGACTAAATGCCATTTTAGGGGGATTTGAAACCTCGCGGCATGTTTTGGTAAAAAGAGGTTTTTTTCAACAGTATTTTGTGGCATTAGGAATGTCGATAATATTGAGTTTGTTGTTGATTTTAACCGTTGCTATTATTGTGGTATTTGAAATTTTCATTCAAAAATTCACAGTTCATAGTGTGCTAAATGAGCAAATCCCCTTAATTGTGGTAGGCCGCTATGTGTTTTTGCTGCTGATGATTCTTGTCACAACCTCGATACTTTTCAAATTTGGAACTAAACATGACAAAAGCAGGTCTTTTATATCTATCGGTTCCGTGTTTACGACAATTTTGACGATTATAATTTCCTATTTTTTTGGTATTTGGGTAATACGATTTTCCCAATACAATCAACTTTATGGTTCTATAGGGACGTTGCTGATAGTGATGTTTTACATTTGGATCAACTGCATGATTTTGCTTCTTGGTTTTGAGTTAAATACAGCCGTAAACCGCTTGAAAAAGCAAAAGAAATTGGCGTAAACTAAATGATTTCACTAATTTTATAGTAAGTTTGGTAAAAATTAGGAGCTATTTCCTGCTGTTCGCTATATCCACGCAAAAAAAGCGTGGGATGCCGCTACCATCAGGGCTAAAATATATGGATCATGAAAAAGATTGTTACTTTAACAGTATTATTCTTCTTTACGATTATTTATGCCCAGGGTCAGGCAGTTATTGGGAAATGGAAAACTATCGACGACGAAACGGGAAAGCCCAAATCAATCGTGGAAATTTACGAGGAATCCGGGAAAATCTATGGAAAAGTAGTCGAGATTCTGGACGAAGAGCATAAAAATAGCGTTTGCAGCGAATGTACAGGAGCGGATAAGGGCAAACCCATTTTGGGGATGATTGTCATAAAGGGACTTTCAAAAGTGGGTAATGAATATAGAAAAGGCAAAATATTGGATCCCAAAAACGGAAAGATGTACCAATGTTTCATAACCTTAGCGGGAGATAATAAACTAAAAGTTCGCGGATATATCGGTATTTCTTTATTAGGACGGACGCAATATTGGTATAGGGTTGATTTTTCAAAATAAGGTGTAACTAATGATTATCTGATTGTTTGGGAATGATGCGCTGAAATGGAGTAATTAAAAACATATTTTAATTTATAAAAAGATGAAGAAGAGTAATATATTAGGTCTGGTGTTATTTTTCATGGCGACTCTCTGTATGGAGAGTCAAAATGTTGTTGGAAAATGGAAAACTATAGATGATGAAACCGGCCAGGCTAAGTCAATTGTTGAGATTTACGAAAAATCGGGAAAAATTTATGGAAAGGTATTAGAAATTTTTGATGCTGCGCATAAGAAAGACTTGTGCCGTGACTGTTCCGGTGAAGATGCCAATAAACCAATTTTGGGGTTGACCATTATAAAAGGGCTTTCTAAGGATGGAGATGAATACAATTCCGGAGAGATCATGGATCCTAAAAATGGACGTCATTACAAATGCACAATCGTGTTGCAATCCAAAGACAAACTGAAAGTTCGCGGATATATAGGGTTTGCATTATTGGGCAGAACTCAATACTGGTATAGAGTTAAATGATTTTTTCTGCTCCCCAAAAACTAATTCTATTCACACAATATTCAAAGAATGCCTTTTTTTGCTGAAGTAATTTTACCGCTTTCTCTTGCCAAAACATTCACTTATAGGGTTTCGGAAACCGAATATAATTACATAAAAAAGGGAATGCGTGTCGCAGTGCCTTTTGGCAAAAGCAAAATTTATACGGCATTAGTTATTGATACCCATCAAAACCAACCCACATTATATGATGCCAAGGAAATTCATCAAATTCTTGATGAAAAACCTATTGTAACCGAAGTCCAGATTGCGCATTGGCAATGGATTGCGTCCTACTACATGTGCGCAATCGGTGATGTGTATCGCGGCGCTATGCCAAGCGCACTATTGCTGGAAAGTGAAACGACAATTACCCAAAAAACAGATGTTTTCGTTGATGAAAGTCTGCTTTCTGACGACGAATACTTGATTTATCAGGCATTGCAACAGCAATCTTCGTTAAAAATACAAGATATAATCGCTATTCTTAATAAGAAGAATATTTTTCCGGTCATTCAAAAACTGATAGACAAGAATGTGTTGGTTCTTCAGGAAGAAATGCAGGAAAGCTACAAACCCAAATTGATCCGATACATTCGATTGCATGCTAAATATGAATCGAATCAGGGATTAAGTGAATTGCTGGAAAAATTAAAAAGCGCCAACAAACAAAAGGAAATTGTACTGACATTTTTTCAATTGACCGCCTCTGAAAAGAAACCGGTCACCGTAAAAAAATTGGTAGAATCCGCCAATTCCACTTCGACAACCGTAAAAGCTTTAATCGAGAAAGAGATATTTGAAGATTATTTTATACAAGAAGACAGAGTGAATTTCTTTGGGAATTCTAAAGAGGAGCAATTGCAATTAAGCGAAGCGCAACAAAAAGCTTTTGATGGAATTAAGGCCAGCTTTATCCAGAAAGAAGTTTGTCTTTTGCATGGGGTGACATCAAGCGGTAAAACGGAGGTATACATCAAATTGATTGAGGAACAGCTCATCACTGGAATGCAAGTGTTGTATTTGTTGCCTGAAATAGCGCTAACGACCCAATTAGTGGCAAGATTAAGTTCTTATTTCGGAAACAAAGTCGCCGTTTACCATTCGAAGTACAATAATAATGAACGTTTGGAAGTTTGGAAGCAAGTGTTGCAAAATTCTGAAAAGGCACAAATTGTAATAGGGGCAAGGTCAGCCTTGTTCTTGCCCTTTCATAACCTCGGACTTATAATTGTCGATGAAGAGCATGAGCAGACTTTCAAACAAGTTGATCCCGCACCACGGTATAATGCCCGAGACGCCTCTATAGTTTTGGCGAATTTCCATAAAGCAAAAGTTCTGCTGGGCTCTGCAACACCAAGTATTGAAACCTATTTTAACTCCAAATCAGACAAGTATGGCCTTGTGGAAATTAGCGAGCGTTATGGAAAAGTGATGATGCCCGAAATCGAATTGGTAGATTTAAAAGACAAATATTTTCGAAAAAGGATGAAGGGGCATTTTAGCGATTCCTTGATTGAGGGAATAGCCAATGCCTTGTCCTTAGGGGAGCAGGTGATCTTGTTTCAGAATAGGAGAGGATACTCGCCTTTGTTGGAATGTATGACTTGCGGGCACGTTCCGCATTGCCAGCAATGCGATGTCAGTTTGACCTATCACAAACATAAAAATCAATTGCGCTGCCATTATTGTGGTTACTCGATTGCAAAACCTACGCATTGCCACAGCTGCTCCAGCGTCGATTTGACGACCAAAGGATTCGGTACAGAGCAAATCCAACAAGAATTGATGGAGCTTTTTCCTGAAAATAAGGTAGGCAGAATGGATCAGGATACCACCCGAGGTAAATTTGGGTTCGAAAAAATCATTGAAGGTTTTAAAAACAGGGAAGTTGACATTTTAGTGGGAACTCAAATGCTGGCCAAGGGACTTGATTTTGATAATGTAAGTTTGGTGGGAATAATGAATGCCGATAATATGCTGTATCATCCCGATTTTAGGGCTTTCGAAAGAAGCTTTCAGATGATGGTGCAAGTGTCGGGCCGCTCGGGCCGTTCTGAAAAGCAAGGAAAAGTGATTATCCAGACCTACAATCCAAATCACAATACGATACAGCATGTGACAAACAATGATTATCAGGGTATGTATAATGAACAATTATACGACAGACAGATTTATAAATACCCCCCTTATTTTAGAATCATAAAATTGACGCTTAAACAGCGCGATTTTAACAAATTAAAGGAAGGCGCGATGTGGTTGTATCAGGTGATGAGCCTGAATTTGAATATGCCTGTCCTTGGTCCTGAGGAGCCGGCCATAAGCAGAATTAGAAATGAATATATAAGAACCATCATTATTAAAATTCCGCAAAACGTTTCAGTGGCAAGCACAAAAAAAACTATTCAGAAAATGTTGAATAGTTTTGATTCAGTGGCTCAATATCGAGCTATAAAAGTTTCGGTAAATGTCGATTTTTATTAAAAGTAGTTTTTTATGCAAATGATAGGGCTTTTACTAGGTCTTCTTTTTTGTTTCTGCTAAGCGGTATTTTGGTGACACCAATTTCTGCGAATTTGCTGTTGAAGCGTTCCACTTTGTCTACATTTATGATGTACGATTTGTGTACCCTGACAAATTTCTTTTTCGACAGGTCATTTTCAAAAGATTTCATCGTCGAAAGGACCAGGTTGCTGTCGTCATCGGTAACAACTCTTACGTAATCGCCAAAAGCTTCGATCCATTTGATTTTGGAAGTGAAAACTTTTAGTTTTTTTAAATTACTTTTAATGAAAATATGTTCTCCTTCTTCTTCCTTGGTGTCTTTTTTCAGCAGATATAAATCGATGGCTCTTTTTACGGAAGCATTAAATCGATCAATGGCGATAGGTTTTTGAAGATAGTCAGTGGCGTCATAATCAAACGCTTTCAGGGCATACTCTGCTTTAGAAGTGATAAAAATGATTTGCGGTTTTATTTTTAATCCATCCAGAAAATCAAAACCACTAATTACGGGCATCTCAATATCAAGAAATATTAAGTCTACATTATGGATAGACATACAACTTCTGGCTTCAATTGCATTCGAAAAATCCCCTATTAAATGTAAGTTAGGGTGATTGTTAACTAACTTTGCGATGATCATTCGTTGAATCGAACTATCATCCACTACGACACAGTTTAGTTTCATGACATTACCATTTAAGATTTGGATTAGTAAATATATTGTTTATTTTTCGATTTAACAAAAAATTACAATGAGATTTTTGTAGTTCAACGATTAAATCGGAAAAAACATTGGTAATTAAAAAATATTGGTTATTTTTGCAGCCAAATTAACAAATAAATAAATATTTATGAATCATTATGAAACTGTTTTCATTTTAAATCCCGTTTTATCTGATGTTCAGGTAAAGGAAACAGTAAGCAAATTTGAAGATTTTCTTACTACTAGAGGAGCCGAAATGGTGTCGAAAGAGGACTGGGGCCTGAAAAAAATGGCTTACGAAATCCAAAATAAAAAAAGTGGTTTTTATCACTTATTCGAATTCAAAGTACCGGGAGAAGTTCTTATTGCTTTTGAAACTGAATTTAGACGTGACGAAAGAGTTATGCGTTTCTTAACTGTAAGTTTAGACAAACACGCTATTTCTTGGGCTGAAAGAAGAAGAACAAAATTAAAATCTCAAAAAGCTTAATATCATGGCTACATTACAACAATCTGCTTCAGGAAAAAAAGACGGGGATATCAGATATCTTACGCCTTTAAACATAGAAACTAACAAAACTAAAAAGTATTGTCGTTTCAAAAAATCAGGTATCAAATATATTGATTATAAAGATGGTGATTTTTTATTGAAATTTGTAAATGAGCAAGGAAAAATTCTTCCTCGTCGTTTAACCGGAACTTCATTGAAGTACCAAAGAAAAGTGTCTGTTGCCGTAAAAAGAGCACGTCACTTAGCGTTAATGCCATATGTGGCTGATTTACTAAAATAATATTTTAACTCAGTTGTTGGTTTTCTGAAATACGAAACCTAACTTCTATAAAAAAGGACAACAACATGGAACTTATACTTAGACAAGACGTTCAAAATTTAGGATTTAAAGATGATGTAGTAACTGTGAAAAACGGGTACGGTCGTAACTTTTTGATTCCACAAGGTCACGCACATTTGGCAACTTCTTCTGCAAAGAAGGTGTTGGCTGAAAACCTAAAACAAAGAGCGCACAAAGAAGCTAAAGTGGTAAGCGATGCACAAGCATTGGCTGAAACTCTAAAAGCGATCGAAATCAAAATTACTGCAAAAGCTGGTGGAGAAAAATTATTCGGTTCAATCACGAATATTGACATCGCTGATGCATTAGCAAAAGGCGGTCAAGTAATTGATAGAAAATTCATCACTAGCGGTATCGTTAAACGTACCGGTAAATACGCGGCTAGCGTTCGTTTGCATAGAGATGTAATTATAGAATTGCCTTATGAAATCGTTGCTGAATAATAACAATTTGTTAATAATTAGTTAATAAAATATTAAAATCACCCTCACGGGTGATTTTTTTTTGTCTATTTTCGCCGGATATAAACTCATATCTAAAGAAATGAAAAAAATTATTGTTTTATTGTTTTTTGTTTTTGGTCTTCATACGGTGACAGGTCAAACAACAACTTCCAGTATTAAGGGAATTGTAAAAAGTTCTGACACGGAGTTGCTTCCAGGAGCGATCGTTTATGCAACCCATACTCCAACAGGGTCTAATTATTCGGCACTATCAAATGCGGACGGTAGGTTTAACATTTTGAATATGAGAGTTGGAGGGCCATACAAAGTCACAGTGACTTATGTTGGGTTTCAAACGCAGGTTTTTAATGATATTTACCTAGAATTAGGGAAATCATTTAGCTTAGACGTTTTGTTGAAAGACGAAAGTCAACAACTAAGCGAAGTTAAAATTACAGGTTCAAAAAACAAAGTTTTCCAAAGCGGAAGAACAGGTGCTGAAACTACAATTGGTAGAAGGGAATTGACGGCTTTGCCAACTATCTCAAGATCAGCCGAAGATTTCACACGTTTGGAGCCTTCAGCTAGTGGTGGTTCTTTTGGTGGTAGAAATGACCAATACAACAGCTATTCGTTAAACGGAGCTGTTTTTAATAATCCTTTTGGATTAGACGCGGCCACTCCAGGTGGACAAACTGGTTCTCAACCAATTTCATTGGACGCAATAGACCAAATTCAGGTTGCAACCGCTCCTTATGATGTTACGTTGTCGGGATTTACGGGAGCTTCTGTAAATGCGGTAACAAAATCAGGTACGAATGAATTTCACGGTACTGCTTATGCTTTTTTTAGAAATCAAGATTTGACAGGAAGTAAGGTTAAGGGAGAAAAGATATTTGTTCCTTCATTAGAGCAAACCCAAGCTGGTTTCAGTATTGGCGGTCCAATTGTGAAAAACAAATTGTTCTTCTTTGCCAATTATGAAATTGAAAAAAGAAGTGATTTAGGATCTAATTTTGTTGCCAATGATGGTAACGGTACAACAGGAATTAATGAATCAAGAGTTTTAGCTACTGATTTAATTGCAGTTTCTGATGCTTTGTCATCTTTAGGTTATGATACAGGTGCTTATCAAGGTTTTACTCATAATTCGAACTCCAATAAAGGGATTATTAAATTTGATTGGAATATAGATGACAACAATAAATTAGCTGTTATATATAATTTCTTGGATGCTTCGAAAGACAAACCTGCACACCCAACTGCCCTTGGTTATAGAGGTCCTAATGCTTCTATACTTCAGTTTGAAAAGTCAGGATACCAAATAAACAATAAGTTAGATTCATTTTTACTTGAATTAAATTCAAAATTTAGTGAAACGGTTTCAAATAAATTGCAAGCGGGTTATACTCATTTTGATGATTTTAGAAATCCATTTTCTGGTCCAGCCCCAATTATTAACATTCAAGATGGAGCAGGTTCAAACTACATTATTGCTGGACACGAGCCATTTTCAATCCACAATACTCTGGATCAGAAAGTATTTCAAGTTACTGATAACTTAACTTACACTACAGGTGATCACGTTTTTACTTTTGGAGGTTCATTTGAAAAATACCAATTCAAAAATTCATTTAACTTAACTGCTTATGAAAATTTTGGAACTTTTGGTACTCTATTCAATTATTACGGAACATTTAGTCCATATCCTAGTGTTAATGCATTTTTACTAGATGCGGCACAGCCTATGGCAACAAGTTTTATTAAGCAAAATCTTGCTTACGCGCAAAACCAAAATAATTCTTTGAATTCATTTCCAGTAGGCGGAGATAAAGGTTGGAAGTTGTCTGAGTTAAATGTTGGACAGGTTGCATTTTATGCCCAAGATGACTGGAGTATTACTGATGATTTTAAATTGACTTTAGGTTTGAGAGCAGATAAACCTTTATATTTCAATACTTCTGATTTAATTCAAAAATATATTGATACGGATAACGGTGCTTCAAGAAATAATGCAACTCTTTATTATAACCCACAAACGGAAGCTAATGAGACTTTGATTTCTACAACATTGCCAACTGATAAGTTGCTTTGGTCTCCAAGATTAGGTTTCAATTGGGACGTTACAGGAGATAAAACGACGCAAGTACGTGGTGGAACTGGAATATTTACAGGAAAACTACCATTTGTATGGTTAGGAAATCAAGTAAGTGGCGCAGACGATGGTTTCTTTCAAATTATGGACAAAGATTTTAAATGGCCACAAGTTTGGAGAACTAGTTTGGGTGTTGATCACAGATTCGACAACGATTACATCATGACTGTTGATATGTCTTATAATAAAGATATCAATGGTGTTCACGTACAGAACTGGGGATTAAAAACTCCAAGTGGTACTTTAGGTGGTGTTGATGGTAGAGCAATCTATCTTGATTCTGACAAAGGGAGTAATAGTGCTTATGTGATGACAAATTCAGATAAGGGAAGAGTTTTCAACACTTCGGTTAAAATGCAAAAGAACTTTGATAATGGATTGTTCGCTAGTTTAGCGTATAACTATTTAGTTTCTAAAGATGTTAACTCTATTGAAGCAGAAATTACTGGAGATGCATTTGCTTTTAATCCTGCTTTAGGAAACGTAAATGATGCAGTTTTGTCTAATTCTAAATATGGTGACACACATCGTTTTATTGGTGTAGCTTCAAAGAAATGGAAATATGGTACTAACGACAAATGGTCTACTACTGTTTCTACATTCTTCGAATATGCTCAAGGTGGTCGTTTTGCTTACATCTATGGTGGTGACATCAATAATGACGGTTCAGGAACAAATGATTTGATCTATGTTCCTACTTCAACAGAAATTAACGCAATGGTATTTACAGGTGGACCTTCTCAAGGAGATGCGTTTGACGCCTTTATTGGTCAAGACGAATATTTGAATGGAAGAAGAGGGCAATATGCAGAACGTTACGGTGCTTTATCTCCTTGGAGAGGAAAATGGGATCTTAAATTAATGCAAGATTATAACTTCAAACCTTCTTCTAGTTCTAATAAAACAAACACAATTCAATTTAGTGTTGATGTGTTGAACTTAGGTAATTTACTTAATTCTGATTGGGGATTGGTTCAAGTGCCAACAAGTATACAACCAATTGGAGTTTCTGTAAATCAAACTACAAAAGAGCCGATATATACTTTTAATGGTTCACAAACTAAAACGTTCAATTACGATGCTAGTTTATTGTCAAGATGGCAAGCGCAATTTGGAATTAGATATATTTTCTAAATCCAAGTAATTAATAAATTTGAAAGCCTTCTTGAAAAAGAAGGCTTTTTTTATTTTAAAATTTTAAATTTGCAGTCCGGTTTTCAATGTTAGTTAGATGTTGGGAATATAATTAATGAAAATTGAATTCACAGGAAAAAAGAATTGAAATAGATTCTGACTGAGGATTATAAAATTTAAAACTAGTATGAAATATACAAGATTGACAAAGGAGCAATTTGAAGAGCTAACGCAGGAATTCAGTACATTTTTGGCAACGCAAACTATTGACAAAGCGGAGTGGGATACCATAAAAGCCGAGAAACCGGAGGTTGCCGAGCAAGAACTGGACGTTTTTTCTGATCTGGTTTGGGAAGGAGTACTTACAAGGGCTGAATATCTGGAGCATTTTTCAAAAAACCATATTTTTCTTTTCCAAAGTTTCGATACACATGTTCAGTCGATAGTTCTTAAATCGTTGGTTCCTGAGGTTGACTTTTTGACTAAAGAGGGATTGCAATGGCTTAGTGACAATATGTTTACTGAAACCATCGAAATGAAAACGGGAAAAAAAGAGTTTTCAGAAGATAGAAACAGATCCCTTTTTGCATTAATTCAACAAGGTGCTTTCTTGAGTGACGGTCAACTGTACAAGCAAATAAATTCGATTATTGAATCGTAATTCGGTTGATATTTATTTTTAATTGGCTATTTTAGTACGCGATTTTCAAGTACTAAAGTAGCCAATTTTTATTTTCTATGGACATTCAAAATACGATTCAAAAATTAAGGGAAGAACTTAATCTTCACAATTATAATTATTATGTCCTGGACAATCCAACCATATCTGACTATGAATTTGATTTAAAATTAAAACAGCTCCAAGACTTAGAAAATCAATATCCGGAATACTTTGACGAGAATTCCCCTACGCAGCGAGTGGGTGGAGCGATCACGAAGAGTTTCAAAACGGTCCCTCACGAATATAGGATGTATTCGCTTGACAATTCCTACTCAAAAGAGGATCTTGTGGAGTGGGAAAAACGCATTCAAAAAGTATTGGGCGATGTGCAACTGGAATACACTTGTGAATTAAAATATGACGGGGCATCGATTAGCATAACTTATGAAAACGGAAAATTAAAGCGAGCGCTGACTAGGGGAGACGGTTTTCAGGGTGATGATGTGACGAATAACATTAAAACCATAAAATCCATTCCATTACAGTTGCAGGGCGATTTTCCTGATAAATTTGATGTTCGGGGTGAGATCATCCTCCCATTTGCAGGTTTCGAAAAAATGAACCAAGAATTAATCGAAATTGGGGAAACACCTTATTCTAACCCCAGAAATACGGCATCAGGAAGTTTAAAATTGCAGGACAGTGCCGAGGTGGCCAAAAGGCCGCTTGACTGCTTGTTATATTTTATAATTGGAAATAAATTGCCTTTCGACACCCAGTTTGGAGGCTTGGAAAAGGCCAGAAAATGGGGCTTTAAAGTGCCTAAGGAAGCCAAACTGGCCACTAGTCTAGCTGAAGTTTTTCAGTATATCGATTATTGGGATGTTCACAGACACAAACTGCCATACGAAACGGATGGAGTGGTGGTTAAAGTGAACAGTCTTCATTATCAGGACGAATTAGGTTTTACCGCCAAGTCTCCGCGTTGGGCAATGGCCTATAAATTCAAATCGGAACAGGTTTCAACTAAGTTAAACTCGATAAGCTATCAAGTCGGGAGGACTGGGGCGATTACGCCCGTGGCAAATTTAGAACCGGTACAGTTGGCTGGAACTATCGTCAAAAGGGCTTCGTTGTACAATGCAGATCAGATTGAAAAACTGGACATTCGCGTGGGCGACACCGTTTTTGTGGAAAAAGGGGGCGAGATTATACCTAAAATAATAGCGGTAGATTTGAGTAAACGTCCAGAGAATTCTGAACCGACGCAGTACATTAGCCATTGTCCGGAATGTAATACTGAATTGGTTAGAAATGAAGGCGAAGCCAATCATTATTGTCCAAATTTTTATGGTTGTCCTCCTCAAATTATCGGAAGAATACAGCATTTTATTTCGAGGAAAGCCATGGATATAGAGGGTCTTGGAGGGGAAACGGTGGCTTTGCTTTTCAATAATGGACTGGTGCACAATTATGCGGATTTATATGAGCTTAGCGTAGACCAAATTCGTCCTTTGGAACGAATGGCGCAAAAATCAGCCGAAAATTTGGTTAAAGGAGTTTCCGATTCTAAAAATATTCCATTCGAACGTGTTCTGTATGCGCTGGGAATACGTTTCGTAGGAGAAACGGTTGCCAAAAAATTGGCCAAACACTATAAAAATATCGATGCATTGAGTCAGGCTAGCTTAATGGATTTAGTTTTGGTGGATGAAATCGGGGAGCGGATCGCACAAAGCGTCATTGATTTTTTCGAAAATAACGAAAACAGAACCATCATAGAAAGACTGAAAAGTTACGGAGTCCAATTCGAGATCGTTGAGAAAGTAAATCCTGATGCCACGGATAAATTGGCTGGTAAAACATTCGTGGTTTCGGGCGTTTTCGAACAGTTTTCAAGGGACGATTTGAAAAAGGCAATTGAAGACAATGGCGGAAAGGTGGGAAGCTCTATTTCTTCCAAGACCGATTATGTTGTTGCAGGAGATAACATGGGGCCAGCCAAATTGGAGAAGGCCAATAAACTCAATATTCCAATACTCTCAGAAAGTGATTTTATGAAGCTGATTAGTTAGAATTTTAAATAAAAAAATGAAGGTTATTAGTAAAAAAACTGATTTGGAAAAACCTTTAATCACATTGTATTTTTTAACTGGATTGATTGAGGTTATAACCGAGGTCTCTTTGGATAATAATATTCAGTATGTGATTAAGCCTCTGCTTGCAGTATTAATATCGGTATTGTATTGGTATTCTTCCACGCGTAGAAACTCGCTCTTTTTTATCAATATTGTTTTTTTGTTGATTGGCAGGATGTACTTTATATCAGGTGAAATTAGCATGCTTTTTTATGCTTTAATAGCTGTTTTTTTTCATCGTATCGTTGAGATATATTATACCGTTAAGTTAATCAAACTCCAAGATTATATTCCGTCCATTTTAGCTTCGATACCCTTTCTGATTTTTTTCCTGTATTTGGTATCTATTCCTGAAGGTATTTTGATCAGAAGCTATGTGATTTTGATAGTTCAAATCCTCTCAATTTCACTGCTTAGCGGAATTATTCTATCTCAATATCTGTCGCCGTTTAATAAAAAAAACAGTTGGCTATTTGTTTTTGGACTGATGTCCTTGATGCAAACTTTTGTGATATTTTTGGAGAAGTTTTACCTTTCAGGGTCTAATTTTATAAGCTTGAGACCTATGGCATTGTTGTTAAATACGATGGTTTGTTTTTCTTTCTATAAGTTTGTCCTCGCCACCGAAAGATTAAACGACGATTGATTTCCCTTCGGAAGCCTTTCTTTTGTTCGAGTCAAAATAAAAATCAATGCGGCCCAAATTTATCCCATAACAGCCTACCTGATTCACAAGGACTTCCTCGCCAATAAGGTTTTTAATGACAGTTGGTTTGTCAAGAAAAGTATGCGTATGTCCACCAATTATTAAATCAATATCCTGCGTCAACGCCGCTAACTGTAAATCACAAATTTTATTGGGTTCGTTTTTGTAACTGTAACCAAGATGCGAAAGGCAAATAATCAAGTCACATTTTTGCTCTTTTTTTAATATTCGAATCATTTCTTGGGACGCTTCAACAGGGCCGCTATAAACGGTTTCTTTGTACATTTTCTTATCGACCAAACCGTCAAGTTCGATCCCTATTCCGAAAACGCCAACCTTGATTCCATTCTTATTGAAAATTTTATAGGGTTTTACCAAGCCGTCCATCATCGTGTTCTTGAAGTCATAATTGGCCGATAGAAAGTCAAATTTCGCATGTGGCGTTTGTGCATACAGGCCTTCGACACCGTTGTCAAAGTCATGATTACCTATTGTAGAGGCATCGTATTGCATCATGCTCATTAATTTAAATTCAAGTTCCCCACCATAATAGTTGAAATACGGAGTCCCCTGGAAAATATCGCCCGCATCAAGCAATAATACGTTAGGGTCTTCTTTCCTGATCGTTTCGATCAATGAAGCTCTTCTCGCTACACCGCCCTTATTTGGATTTCTGGGATGATCGGCAGGAAAAGGATCAATGTGACTGTGTACGTCGTTTGTATGCAAAATAGTAATTTTTTTTACATTTGTCGAAGTAAAACTGCTTAACGACAGCCCTAAACCTAGCATCGCAGTGCTCGCAACGGTCTTCTCTATAAAATCTCTTCTTTTCATTTGTGTGTTTTTTGGAGCTAATTCCCGCTTTCCGCTGCAATCTTTTTTGTCTCGTCAAAAAACGATACAAGAAAAGGATTTACGCTCCAATCGGGGCTATGGTTATTTAGTACACTACAACGTCTTGTTTAGCAACTGTAATTCTAATGTCATGCAGAACTGGGATTGTGTCTATTTCTTTAAAATAGTCAATCAATATATTTCTCAACTTGTAATCTAAGTCATAGGTCTGTATGCCCTTCTTAAAGAAAGACATATTGTCCCCACCATTTGCGAGATAATCATTGGTGCCCACATAGTAAACTTTGTTGATTTCTATGGGCTTGCCTTGAACTAAAATATTTTCCGGTTGATTGTCTTTATCAATGGTAAAAGTCATTCCTGAAAGGGGATGGGGTTGCTTTTCATGAATGAAGTAGCTGACCATATCCAATACTTGCTCTCCTTTTAATGCCACGACGACAAGACTGTTTTCAAAAGGCATGATTTCAAAAGCATTTCTGGCAGTTACATTGCCCTTTGGTAGAATAGCGCGAATGCCACCTTGATTGAGTAAGCAGATGTCGATAGTTTTGTTTGCGCGTGCCTTAAAAACAACATTTGCACGATTTAGTATCACGTCCGACATTAGATTGCCAATAGTCGTTTGCCATTTACCCGAACTTTTAGCCAAAGTTTCGGGACAGTATGCTAAAACACTGTCTAGGTCCTGGTTTATGCGCTCACGGTATGGTTTGATAAATCGTTCTATTTCAGTTGCCCGACCAATTTTTTCGGTGATAGCTAACTGTTCCCCTTCTATTTTTGTAAGATGTAGTGTTTTAGTACTGCAGGAAACGACTGTGAAAAATGTTAAGAATATAACAAAAAGTTTTAAAAATTCGTTATACTTTTTTAGATTTACCATTTATAATATGACTTAATTAATTAATTTTGTAAGCGAGTAAAAATAGTATGTTTTTGAATTATATAAAAGATTTTTCTGTAAAAAAAAGATTAAAAATCAATCTGCAGCACATAAAAAGTGCTTTAGCTAATGATTCTATAAAGACAGTTGGTTTGCTTATAGACGAAAGCTATTTTTGGGAAACGAAGGCTTTATTAAAGGGGCTTGCTGACAATGGAATTTTAGAGGAAAACATAGAGGTTATCATTTACAGGGATAAGTTAAAGAAAAACAGGACCAACACAAAACCGGCTTTTACTGATGCTCATTTAAAATGGAATGCCGCAATAAGTAACAGTGCCGTAAATGACTTTATAAATAAAGAGTTCGATTTGCTGATCAGCTATTATGATGTGGAAAAAGCAATTTTGCTTGTCGTGACGCACGACTCAAAAGCTTCTTTTAAAGTTGGTTTTTCTTCTGTCGACAAAAGATTCAACGATCTCATGATAAATACCACTGTCGAAAATTACAAAGTCTTCACCAACGAATTATTTAGATATTTAAAAATTTTAAACAAAATATAATCCAGTATGCAAGCATTAATAGGAACTGGCGTTGCCTTGGTAACCCCTTTTAAAGAGGATTTCTCAATCGATACGGAAGCATTGAAAAGCATCGTGAATTTCTCTGTCGATGGGGGGATTGAATATCTTGTAATTTTAGGTACAACTGCAGAAAACGCGACATTATCCCAAGAGGAGAAGGAATTGGTTATAAAAACGGTTGTCGACAGTAATAATGGAAGATTGCCATTGGTGCTCGGAGTAGGAGGCAATGACACCATGAAGATTGTTGAAGAATTGAAAACAAGAGATTTCTCTGCTTTCGTCGCGATACTTTCGGTTTCTCCATTTTACAATAAGCCCACCCAAGAAGGTATTTACCAGCATTTTAAAATGGTGGCTGAAGCTTCCCCGATTCCCGTGATTTTGTACAACGTTCCGGGAAGAACCGCAAGTAATATGTTGCCGTCAACCGTGCTGCGTTTGGCAAATGATTTCAAAAATATCGTAGCCATAAAAGAAGCAGCTGGAGATATGGTGCAGGCCATGCAGTTGATAAAAAATAAACCGGACAATTTTCTGGTAATATCTGGGGACGATATGATCGCTTTGCCAATGGTTTTAGCGGGCGGTTCGGGTGTGATTTCAGTGATTGGACAGGGTTTCCCAAAGGAATTTTCCGAAATGATACGCTTGGGGTTGAACCGTAAGGTAAATGATGCCTATAAAATTCAATACGTATTGGATGATTGCATCGATATGATTTTCGAGCAAGGGAATCCTGCCGGAATCAAACAAGTGTTTAAATCACTTGGAATAGCCGAGAATTTCGTGCGTCTGCCATTAGTGACGGTTGATGAATCATTACGGGACAGGATAGATCAATTTGTGAAAAAAAATGACAAATAAGACGGTAAAACCTTACTTTTTTTTAAAGTAAGAAATATTTTGTAGTAGCTAAATTAATAACTAAATTTGCCACCGAAACTGTGGTATGATTTTTTGTGGATTGTATGCAATCCAAAGATTAAATAAAATAAATAAAATGAAGAAAATTATATCTCTATTGTTTTTCGCGATTCTTTTCAATTCCTGTGGTGAATACCAAAAAGCATTAAAAAATGATGACGTTGCCGTAAAGTTTGAGATGGGAACTAAATTATATGAAGCTGGAAGCTACACTAAGGCAATTCGCCTTTTTGAACAAATTGCACCCGCGTACAGGGGGAAGCCACAAGCAGAGAAATTATTCTACATGTTTGCACAATCCTATTACAAAACGAAACAATATTATCTGGCGGGATATCAGTTTGAGAGTTTCGTTTCCGGATATCCAAAAAGTGAAAAAGTTCAAGAAGCTGCTTACTTGGGAGCAAAAAGTTACTCAATGCTGTCGCCGGTGTATAGTCTGGACCAGTCGGACACCGTCAAAGCAATTGACAAATTACAGGCTTTTATCGATGCTTATCCCAATTCGGAGTATTTGGCCGACGCCAATCAAGCCGTAAAAGCTTTGAGTGAAAAAATCGAGAAAAAAGTGTATGAAAATGCCAAAGGATATAATACGATATCTGACTACAAATCGGCAATAGTGGCTTTAGATAATTTTATAGCTGATTATCCTGGAACACCGTTCAAAGAGGATGCCTTATTTTATAAGTTTGATTCTGCATATCAATTAGCCATAAATAGTGTTGCCGAAAAAATGGAGGAACGTTTAAATGTTGCGGTAACCGCTCATTCGAACCTTATGAAATTTAACGCCGATACCAAGTATAAAGGGCAAGCCAACGAAATGCTAGCTCGTGTTGAAAAAGATTTACAAAAATTTACTAAATAATTAAAGTCATGGATTTAAAAAAGACGAATGCTCCAGTAAATACAATAACATACAATAAAACTGTTATTGAAGAGCCTACTGGTAATGTGTATGAAGCGATAACCATTATGGCTAAAAGAGCAAACCAAATCAATTCTGAAATCAAAAAAGAATTGACTGAAAAACTGGAAGAATTTGCTACATATAATGACAGTCTTGAAGAAGTTTTTGAAAATAAAGAACAAATTGAGGTTTCAAAATTCTACGAAAAATTGCCAAAGCCTCATGCTTTAGCTGTTCAAGAATGGTTAGACGGTAAAATTTACCACAGAGATTCAAATAAATAATAGTACCATGTCAGTTTTAAGTGGTAAGAAAATTTTGCTAGGAGTCTCCGGTGGAATTGCCGCCTATAAAACAGCGTCTTTAGTACGACTTTTCATAAAAGCAGGTGCACATGTCCAAGTGATAATGACACCTGCTTCTAAGGATTTTGTAACTCCGCTCACCTTGTCCACCTTATCTAAAAACCCGGTGCATTCCAGTTTTTACAATTTGGAAGATGAAAATGAGGAATGGAATAATCACGTAGAACTGGGATTATGGGCTGACCTGATGGTAATAGCCCCCGCTACGGCAAATACTTTGTCAAAAATGGCAAATGGAATTTGCGATAATCTTCTTATTGCAACTTATCTATCAGCAAAATGTCCCGTTTATTTTGCACCCGCAATGGATTTGGATATGTACAAACATCCTTCAACAATTGCCAGTTTTAATTCTCTGAAACAATTCGGAAACACCATAATTCCCGCAGAAAGTGGCGAATTGGCTAGTGGACTTTCCGGTGAGGGAAGAATGGCTGAACCCGAAAATATAATTGCTTTCTTGGAAGCTGATTTGGAAAGTAGATTACCCCTAAAAGGAAAAAAAATTCTAATTACTGCCGGTCCTACATACGAATCAATAGATCCTGTACGTTTTATTGGGAATCATTCCTCCGGTAAAATGGGGTTTGATATAGCCAATAGCGCTGCAAATCTGGGAGCATCTGTGATATTAGTGTCCGGACCTTCCACTTTCAAGGCAGATCATTCTTTGATTGAAGTCGTTAACGTGGTTTCTGCCCAAGAAATGTATGATGCCTGCCATCAGTATTTTGATGATGTGGATGTTGCGATAGCGGCAGCTGCCGTCGCTGATTACAGGCCAAAGCATGTGGCCAACCAAAAAATAAAAAAAGCGGCAGATAGTTTTGTCATTGAGCTCGAAAAGACCAAAGATATTTTGGCGTCTTTGGGAAACATCAAGAAAAATCAGTTTTTAATTGGGTTTGCATTGGAGACCGAAAATGAAATTGAAAATGCGAAGGCCAAAGTCCGGAAAAAAAACTTAGATTTGATTGTTCTGAATTCTTTGCAAGATCAAGGAGCTGGTTTTGGAAAACCAACAAATAAAGTTACCTTTATTGATAAGAATTTCAAAGTGGAACCGATGGATTTGAAATCTAAGGAAGCAGTTGCCGACGATATCTTAAATAAAGTAATAGCACATTTTTATGAATAAGATTCTTAGCTTTTTCT
>Ga0209640_10000117_pt1 | contig 51033 bp, 47 predicted proteins | sample RifCSP10_1_FD_184018 | JGI IMG/M metagenome (GOLD analysis project Ga0209640, IMG submission 184018) | Soil microbial communities from Rifle, Colorado - Rifle CSP2_sed 10_1 (SPAdes) (version 2) | ecosystem: Environmental > Terrestrial > Deep subsurface > Rock core/Sediment | place: Rifle...
GTTGAAAAGCCTCCTCAGCCGAGTCGGCGTCATACAGATCGGCGTCGACGTCGAGGAAACCGTGACCGGCGCCTTCGTAGAGCAGCCACAGCCCGTGCTCGTTCCGTCGTTGAGCCTCATCGATGGTGCCCGCGTCGATCAACTCGTCGTCGGCGCCGTAAAGGCCGAGCACAGGCACGGGAAGGTTGTCCAGATAGCTGGCGACCTGGAAACCGCGGTCTTCGTCACCCGTCAGCGGGGTGTAGGCGACGGCGAGCGACTTGACCCAGGGCCTGGTGGCGGCTGCCGCGATGGCGAAGCGCCCTCCGACGTCCAATCCGAGGATCCCGACATCGCCACTGACCGCCCAGTCGACATCATTGGAGGCAACAAACTCATGGACCTCGTCGAGGTCGGTCATAGCGCGGGTGTCCGAGAGCTCGTGATAGGCCTCCAGAGGGTTCCCGGAGTGGCGATAGAAGTCGATGCCGATCGCCGCCACGCCCCATCTGGCGAACATCCGGCAAAGATCCTTCTCGAAGCCGGTGATACCGTCGAGCGTCGGTAGCACCAAGACAACAGGGAACTTGCCCGCAGCATCGGGACGGGCGAGATACCCGGTGCGGAGCCCGGCACCGATGGGAAGCGGCGCCGCGCCATACATGATCGGATGTGTTCCCTCGTGGGCTAGTACGGCCATATCGCCACGATAGACAGGTCGGGTTCGGGCGAACTGCCACGGTCCCGGACAAGACGTCCCTAAGCCTGGAACCAGGTTTAGCCTGGCCGACGTCTTACCGACGATGGTTTCACCCTCCCCTGCCAATGTGCCCCGTCGCGGGCTGCCCAAGTGGCTCAAGATCGCAATCATCGTGGTGTTGGTCTTGGCCAACCTCGGCGCCCTAGGCATCTTCTGGGCCCTCAACACCGGTCAGGACATCCTGGCTCTGGCCACAACCGACCAGGAGGTGGTCCGCGAGCTGACCGAGGCAACCGGCGACTCCCTGGTGTTCCTCGTGGTCGGGAGTGACTCCCGGGAAGGTCTCGACAGTCTGAAGAACTTCGGGAGTGCCGGAGGCCAGCGTGGCGATGTCATCATGCTGATCCGCCTCGATCAGACCACCAGTCGTGCCCAGATGCTCAGCATCCCTCGTGACCTCTGGGTGGACATCCCGGGCCAAGGCAAGGGCAAGATCAACGCCGCCTACGCCTACGGTGGCCCCGCCCTGATGGTCCAGACCATTCGGGAGAATCTCGGGATCGAGGTGAACCACTATGTGGAGGTGGGGTTCGTCGGGTTCATCGCCATGGTCGACGAGTTGGGGGGGATCGAGATGTCGTTCCCGTACTCGGCCCGTGACTTGTCCTCGGGGTTGCGGGTCGAGGGCGGCACCCAGGTCGTCGACGGCTACACCGCGCTCGCTTATGCGCGATCGAGGAAGTACCAGGAGCATCAGAACGGAACCTGGGTCAGCGTCGACGCCAGCGACATCGGGCGCACTCAACGCCAACAGCAGGTGGTGAGGGCCATCCTCACCGAGCTGAAGACCCCGAGCTCGATTACCGAGGCGGGTCAGATCGCCGGCTCGCTGGCCCAGCATATGACCATCGACGCCACACTTGCGGAGTCCTCCGTGGCGGCCATGGCGTGGGACTTTCGCGGGCTCTTGACCGGGAGCATCCACGGACAGACGTTGCCGGTGTATGGCGACACCATCAATGGGGCCTCGGTGGTGATCGCCGAAGAGCCGGCCGCGTCGGCGATGATCGCGGACTTCCTCGGGGGATCCCCGACGGCGAGCAGCGCAGCGATCCGGATTCAAGTATTGAACGGCAATGGGATCACTGGTGCCGCCGGGCGCATGTCGGCCACCCTCGAAGAGGCCGGGTTCGAGGTGGCGAGTCTCGGGAACGCCGACTCCCCGGACTACACCACCACCGCGGTCTTGGTCCCGGCCGGGAGCGACGCCGGGGATCGGATCGTGACTGAGCTCGGTTTTGGTGTAGTTCAGGTTGGATCGGTCGATAACGGCTACGACGCCGTTGTGATCGTGGGTGCCGACGCATCCTGATCACCCCACTGACACCTACGATGAGGGTCCAATGGACATAGCGATTATCGGAGCCGGCTATGTCGGTCTCGTGACCGGAGGCGGTCTGGCCAGCCTCGGCCACCGGGTCCGACTCGGTGAGGCCAATCCCGAGCGCGTGGAACAACTACGCAACGGCGGGGTGCCGATCTTCGAAAAGGATCTGCCCGAGCTTCTCGCCGAAGTCACCAAGAACGGTCATCTCACCTTTCACAACTCGAACCTCGAGGCCGTGGAGGGTGCCGCACTGGTATTCCTGGCTCTCCCGACTCCAGAAGGCGACGACGGTCGAGCCGACCTTCGATTCATCCACGCCGTCATCGACGAATTGGCTACCGAGGTCGAGGAGGGCACGATCTTCGTCGTCAAGTCGACCGTTCCCCCCGGGACGGTGGCGGCTCTGCGGAAGCGTCTTGCCGATCTGGGAAGCCCGGCCCGGGTCGTGGCTCACCCCGAGTTCTTGCGTGAGGGCAGGGCCGTAGAGGACTTTCTCAAACCTGACCGCATCGTCGTGGGATCCTGGGATGACGCCGATGCCAAAGTGGTGGCGGGCCTCTATGAGAGTCTCGAGACGGAGATCGTGATCACCGACCCGACCTCGGCCGAGATGATCAAGTACGCGTCCAATGCCTATCTGGCTTCCCGTCTCACCTTCGTCAACACGCTGGCCAATGTCTGCGAGGCGGTAGGTGCCGACATTCTCGATGTTGTCCAGGGTCTCGGCCTCGACCATCGCATCGGCCCCCACTTCCTTCGGCCCGGGCCAGGTTATGGCGGTTCTTGCTTCCCCAAGGACACGTCGGCGCTGATCGCCGTGGCGGAGGATGCCGGCTACGACTTCGAGCTGCTTCGGGCTGTGATCGTCGCCGATGAGGAGCAGCGGAGAAGAGTGGCGGACAAGGTGCGTCAGGCCGCCGGCGGTGGGCTGCGCGGGCGAAGAGTCGGTATGTGGGGAGTCTCATTCAAGGCCGGCACTGACGACGTCCGGGAATCGCCGGCGGTGCGAATCGCGGCCCTCCTTCTCGCCGACGGCGCCGAGGTCGTCGCCTACGACCCGGAGGCGTCCTGCGATTTGTTTACGATGGCGGATGACCCGATCGCGGCAGCCACCGACGCCGATGTTTTGCTCGTTGCCACCGAGTGGCCGATGTTCGCCGACATCGACATGACGGCGGTCAGCAAGGTGATGCGAGGGCACCGTGTGGTCGACGCGCGAAACCTGCTCGACCCCAAGGCTGTCCGCGGCGCCGGTTTGGACTACTGGGGTTTGGGCCGGCCCGGCGCTTGACCCCTGCCCAAAATTAGAGCGCCGAGGGTCGAACGCGGACTCACGGATCCCGGCTTCGAAATGAGAGGGTCACCGGAACAGGTCCTCGTTTGCGGGTCTGACCAGATCCGTGCCCTTGCCGTCGCCGCGGGGGCCGTCGTATCCGCGCACGAGAGCCGCCGGGATCCCGCTTGCCTTTCCCATGACCAGGTCGGCGGCGGATGCCAGTTCGTCGGCGACCGCGATCTCGGTCACCTCCAACTCCCGGCCGGTCCAGTCGAGTGACCCCCTCAGGTCCACGACCGTCTCGAGCCCCGAGACCCCAATGGCGACGTCGGTAAGGCCTTTTCGCCAGGGACGGCCGAACGTGTCGCTGATGATGACCGGTATGTCGATCCCGAACCGACGCTCGACACGGACCCGTATCCGGTGGGCGGAGCGATCGGGATCGTCGGGCAGGAGGATCAATGTCCCCGGTTCGGCGTTTGAACGGTCGATGCCTGCGTTGGCACATATGAAGCCGTGTTTGGTCTCGGCGATGATCAAGTCTCCCCTCCGCCTGACGATGGACACTGCCTCGGACTCGACCAGGAGTCGTTTGCCGGAGTCCTCGTCGCCGTTCACGGCGACGACCTTGCCCTCGGCCTTGGAGACGATCTTGTGTGTCACCACCAACACGTCGCCATCGGAGGGACGAAGCGGATCCAGAGCGTCGAGCAGGAGCGCAGCCACGTCGTCACCCGGGCGCACCGCGCCGATGCCGACCAAAGGGTGTATCTCGAGAGTCACAGGCTCAGTATCGCTCGCGCCAAGCGTTCGGCCTGCAGGCGTTGAGCGATGTGAGTGTCGAGTGCGACGATGGTGACACCGCCTACCTCCCCGGCATCGGCCTGATCGCTGGTGTCGACGACAAGGACGTCGATCAGCTCGCGATAGGCGGCGAGGACACCAGAAGTCCCGGATCCCAATCCGAGGTCGGCCAACACGAGGTCAGCCGGGCCACGCAACGCCTTGCCGCCGATGAGCGGACTGACCGCGATCACCCGGGGATGCCCGCGGACGGCTTGTTCCACGCCCCCGACCGCGATGATCGGCCATATCGAGAGCGGGGGGTTGGACGGGCCGATGATCAGAACATCGGCTGATTCGATTGCCTCGAGCACGCCGGGGGCGGGATGGGCCACGTCCGCTCCGTCGAACTCGAGTTGCTTCACCCGGTCGCGATGGCGACGGTCGACGAAGTACTCCTGGAAAGTGAGTGTCAGGTCTTCGGTCGTGGTCACCCGGGTGCGCACGGGGTCGTCGGTGACTGGAAGGATGGTGGTGGCGATACCGAGGCTTGAACGGATCGAGTCGGTGACTTCGCTCAATGTGCTTCCTCCGTTGATTCGATGGGTTCGGAAGATCTTCAAGGCGAGGTCGAGGTCGCCCAACTGGAAGTGAATGTCCAACCCGAATCGAGCCAACTCGTTGTTCGTTACAAAGGTGTCGCCATCCCGGCCCCAACCGTGGGGGCCCTCCATCCCTGCGAGGGTGTAGGCGACCGTGTCCAGGTCAGGAGCCACATAGAGACCGTGTGTCGGCAGATCGTCGCCCACGTTGACCACCACGGTCAGGTCGACATGTTCGAGGGCGGCCAGGCCCCGAGCCATGCGAGCTCCGCCCACCCCTCCCGACAACTCAACGACCTTCATTCACGTCCTCGATATTGCTCAGCGACCGTGACCGGTTCACAATGTCCTACCGCATGACCAATGCCCCAGCTCCGCAGATCGCGGAAGCACCGACTCCTGGAGTACCGCCTGACGCGCCCCGCATCAAGGTGATCGTCACCCTGGTCGAAGGCGCCGATCACCAGGCGGCGCTGGCCACGGTCGAGCGACAAGTCTATGGGGCCATCCGTGAGGTGGTGGTCATCGGCGAGCCCCAGGGCGATCTCCCCTTCGATGTCTCGCGAACAGCGACGCTGGAGGAGGCCATTGCCGGCACCGGCCCTGAGATCGACTACCTCTGGATCCTCCACTCCGACGCCCGCCCCCGGCCGGACGCTCTTGCGGCCCTGGTTTCCGAGGTCGATCGCAACGACGCCTCTCTGGGAGGGTCCAAGCTGCTGTTGGCCGGCAGCCGTGACGAGTTGGAGTCGATCGGCAGCGCCACCGACGTGTTTGGCGATCCGTACACGGGTCTCGACGAAGGCGAGATCGACCTGCAGCAATACGACGTGGTACGCGAAGTGGCGTTCGTGTCGTCGGTGTCGATGCTGGTGCGCCGGGATCTGGCACAGGGTTTGCGTGGCCTCGATGACAAGCTGGAGCCGGTGGCTGCCGGTCTCGACTTCTCGCAGCGGGTCAGGCTGGCTGGAGGAAGGGTGATTTCTGTCCCTTCCTCGGAGGTGTATCACCAGGCCCGATGCGGGGAGAGGGGTCGCGGTTGGAGAGAGCAAGCCGGAAGGCTGCGAGCAATGCTCAAGGCTTACCGGCTGATCACCCTGGTGTGGGTGATCCCGTTCCTCGTCATTGTCTCGTTACTAGATTCGCTGGCCAACCTCCTCGTTTTGCGATGGCGGCCCGCCGCCAGATACGCCGCCTCATGGCTGTGGAACGCCTTCCACCTGCCGTCGACGATTGGGGCTCGACGTCGCTTTCGTCCCGTCCGCGCTCATGGCGATGAAGAGTTGTTCCGGTTCCAGGCACGGGGATCGATCCGGTTGCGGGAGATCGGATCGGAGCTGACCGATCGCATCCTGTCGGTATTCGACGATGACCAAGCTCTGGCTCGAGGATCCAAACGGGTTTGGTCGAGCCCGGGCATCTGGGGCGGCGCCCTGGCGGTGTTGGTGGTGATCGCCGCCTCATGGTCGATCTTCTTCTCCGGTGTCCCCAATGCCGGCTTCAGCTTTCCCTTCGAGGCCCCTTCGGTGGCGGCTGACCGATTCTTCGCCGGGTGGAACGATTCGGGTCTCGGATCTCCCGATGCCGTTCATCCGGTAGTGGGAATCAGCGGGCTCATGTCGTTCCTCTGGCTTGGCTCCGAGGGAGCGGCGAGGACCGTGCTCACGATCCTGGCCCCGGTGCTAGCCGTGCTGGGGATGGGAAGGCTCGCCGGCAGGCTCGGATTCCGCGGCCCTGGCCGGTACCTGTCGGGACTCGTCCTCCTCTCCGGCCCCGGTACGGCACTCATCGTTGGGGCCGGCTCTTGGCCGGCCCTCGCTGGGGCTGCCCTCTTGCCTTGGGCGGTCCGCTCGGTCTTCCTCCATCCCACCGACCGTGCGAAGAGCTGGCTGAGCCACGTTGGTTGGGTGTTGTTGTGGACTCTGCTTCTGACCGCTGTCTCGCCGGTGCTCGGTGTCGTTCCGGCAGGAGTCGCCCTCCTATGGCGGCTGGTCGGAGGCAGTCGATCCTCGCTCACGCTCGGATTGGCCAGTCTCCTCGCCGGGGTGGTCGCGGTGGGGTTCGTCTACGACGACCGAGGGTGGCTCCTCGACATCGATCGCCGTCTCGGCCTGACGGTTTCGGAATGGTGGCCGATCATGATCGCGGCTGCAGCTCTCCCGATCGCTCTGACTGAAGGGAGAGCCCGTCGCCTCGGTTTCTTCGGAGCTGTCATTGCCTTGTCAGGACTGCTCCTGGTGCGCCTTCCCTACGGCGGCCCAGGAGTCGAAGAGGCAGCACTGGTCCTTGCATCATTTGGCACAGCGATAGTCGTGGCATCCGCCTTGGACAGTCTGGTGGCGGAGTCTCGTCGGCTGCTGGCGGCGGTGAGCGCGGTGACGATCGTGGTCTTGTCGGTGGGAGGCCTGCTCGATGGCAGGATCGGGTTGCCCGCGGGCGACGAGAACGACCGGCTCGCCTTTGCCTCGACGCTGGCGGACGAAGGAGGGCCGGGCCGGATCCTGATCGTGTCTCTCGATCCCAACCTGATACCAGGTGAAGCGCTCCCCGGGCCAGGCTTCTGGTATAGGACTCTCGATGGCCAGGGCACGACGATCGACGAGGTATGGCTTCCCAATGCGCGATCGGGGGATTCTCTGCTCGAAGCTTCGGTCGACCGAATCGCGTCCGGAGTCGAGTTGCGACCAGGCATGCTCCTCGCCCAGTTCTCCATCGAGTGGGTGGTGGTGGCAGGGCCTGAGTCACCGCTCGATCAGATCCTCGAATCGCAGCTCGATCTGATCCCGACCCCGTTGGCGGATGAATGGAAGGTCTACGAGAACCCGGAGTCGGAGCCTCTTGCGGTGGGGGAGGAGGGTCTCGTTTGGGACCGCCTGGGCGCAGGATTCGGTGGTCAGCCGGGGACCGGGCAGGTGCGTATCTCAGTAAATCAATCGAGCGGGTGGCGGCCCGAGGCGGGCAGCGACGGTTGGCGGGCAACGGTTGCCGCCATCGACGGCGAGGCGACGTTCTCCGGTGGTGGCTACCTGGCATATGCACCCTATGCGGCGGCCGGCCTGCTCTTCATGGCTCTGGTTCTTCTCATCTGGGGGAAGGCGAGACGATGACGAAGGCAGTCTTCGCAACAGTCATCGCGGTGCTTGCCGCTGCAGTAGTCATCCTTCCGGCGCCAGGCGCCACGCAGTTTCGCCAGGCCGCAGGCGTGAACCCGCCGTCCGTGTCGGTTTGCCCGGTCGAAGAGGGCAGTGGACGCAGCACCACGATCGGTGTTGTGGCCACGGTGAACGGCAATGGCCAGTTCACCGCGTTCGCTGGTGGAGCGTCGGCAGGGATGGCGCAATTCGAGACCGGCGCTTCAGGATCGGTTGCTCTCCCGGTGGTCGAGGTGGCTGCGATTGGAGCCGCAGCGGGCCTCGTCGAGCTGCCAAATGCGGACGCTGCCAGTGCCTCGATGTTCCTGGGGACCGAGTCGGTGGCACACGAGTCCTGTCTTGCCGTGCCGGCATCGCAAACCCTCCTGGCGGGTGGCTCGACGATGAGCGGGCAGGAGTTCGACATTCAGCTGATGAACCCCTATTCCGGCGAGGCGGTGGTTGATCTGGTGGTCAGGTCCGAGTCCGGTATCGAGACGGCCTCTCAGCTCAGAGCGATCTCGGTTCCGGCGCGTTCATCGTTCGTGATCGACATGGACGAGTTGCTGCCCGGTCGAGAGTCGCTGGCTGTCGTGGTCGAGACGACCCGAGGCAGTGTGATGGCCGTTGGGCATCTCGCCGTCGGGTCCGATGGGGCATTGTGGAACGCGGTCGCACCCGCACCCTTCTGGTTCATACCGATTCCGTCCGGGGGGGTGGGCAACGTCGTGATCTCCACCGGGGTGGCGTCCGACGTCGAGTACCGGGTTGACCTGTACGGTAGCGACGGTCTGGTCGAAGCCTTTGAGGAAGGTGTCATTCCCGGTCGGGGAGCGGTGGTGATCGATGCGGGCGCGGCGGGCGTGGGCGCTTCGGCGATCAGAGTCGAGTCGGCACAACCGGTGGCCGCGTTCCTGCGCCATATCGACGGTGAGGGTGTGTCCCTCACCGGCGGCTCCACCGACCCGGCCTCCCGATGGCTCCTACCTGGCGCGGGTCTCGGACCTGGGGGAACGGGACGCATGGTGATCCTCAACACGGGGCTCGACGAGGCGACCGTCATCGTGACCGCACTGCGAGAAGCATCTGTGGCCAAGCAATTCGTGGTGCCGGCCGGTTCCGTGATGGAGTTCTCTTCAGTCGAAGGCAATGCCGACGGGTACTCCCTCAAGGGCGAGGGTCTTTTGGTCCCGATGTGGGTGACCAACACCGGGACGGCGAGAGCGTACAGCGCCGGGGTGCCGCTCATCGATGAGTGAGATCTGGTTCCGGCTTGCTCTGGTCGCCGGCGCCGTGCTGGTAGCGGTCGCCGTAGGTTCCTTGCTCCGAGCGATGCGGCAGGACCGCCCGATAGCCATCGATCCCGGTGATCTCCGTCCCGGCGTATACCTGTTCTCATCGAGGCAATGTCTCGACTGTGAGCCATCCCGCGACCAATTGGTGGACGCTTTGGGTGCAGATGGTTTCGTCGAGGTGAAGTGGGAGGAGGAACCGGAGAGGTTCCGCGAGCACGGCATCAACAGCGTCCCGGCGACGATCGTGGTCGGGGACGATGGGTCGGGGACGTTGATCTCGGGCGCCCCCGGCGCGGCCGTCAGGAGGTTCAATCCTTGAATGAGCAGGGCGCGACTCCTAGCGTGGCTGCCATGGTTCTCAGTTGTGCCCGATGTGGGTCGCCGGCGGCGGCCGCCATGACCTTCTCTTACCGTGATAGTGCCGTGTGGATGGACGACCTGGCCAACGGTTTGGTGCCACACGGGTATGCGATGTGTGCTGATCACGCCGATCGGATGATCCCCCCACAAGGCTGGACCTTGACCGACCGTCGCACCGTCACCAGGTTGTTCGCCCCGCTCTCCGTGGCCTGATGGCTCTCGACCGCGATCTGTTGGACGCGGTCAGGGACCTGGACGAGCACGACCTTCGTCGCCTTCTCATACTGACCAGGGCGCAGCTGCAACGATCCGGGGCGCTGGCAACGGACGACCACCCCGAGGTGAAGCTCCGCCAGCAAAGTGTGCGCTGTGGCAAGAACGGGTGCACCCGATGCCCGCACGGCCCATACTGGTACGCATATTGGACCGAGGACGGCACCAGACGAAGCAGGTACGTCGGACGTCTTCTGGAAGAGGAAGCATTGTTGTAGCGACGGGCGCGATTTACGATATGCCACCCAAACGCAGATCTCGAGACAACATGATATGCCCCCAGTGCTCAAAACCTGATGTGATCGAGATCGAACACGTCCTTCCGGACGGAACCGAGGTTCTCTTCTTCGCCTGCCACCACTGTGAGGAGAAGTGGTGGAACCGGGATGGTGAGGAGATCGACATCTCCCAGGTTCTAGAGATCGTCCGACAACACCGGACGTGACTTCACTCCGCGGGGCGACTCGAGACAGCCTTTGGCCGGTCGCTCTCACCTTGGCCGGGATCTCGCTGGTCATCTTGATCGTCATGAACCCGACGTGGATCGTCTCCGCCACGACTCCCACCGGCGGAGACATGGGAGCCCACGTCCTCGGGCCAGCATTCCTGAGGGACTCTCTGCTCCCAGAGGGGAGGATCCTCGGTTGGTCCAATGACTGGTTCGCCGGATTCCCGGCCTTCTACTTCTACTTCCCGCTTCCCTCGCTGATCATCGTGCTTCTCGACCTCTTTCTTCCCTACGGCGTCGCTTTCAAGGTGGTCACCGTGCTCGGGCTTCTGGCCACCCCTCCGGCTGCGTACTACCTGGCCCGATCAATGCGTCTCGGCACGCACATCTCGTTGGTGGCTGCCGGCTCGGGAGTGGTGTTCGCCTTCTTCGAGAGCTACTCGATCTATGGGGGCAACGTTGCCTCGACCCTGGCCGGCGAGTTCGCCTACTCGTGGTCGTTTGCGCTCTCATTCGTGTACCTGGCTCTGCTCATCAAGGCGGTTCGAGAGGACCGCAAGTACATCAAGTGGGCCGCACTTGCTCTCGCCGCCACCGCCCTCTCCCACATTCTGACCACTCTCGTTGTCGTCATCGCCTCAGTGTTCGTCCTGCCTTGGCGAAAGGGCTTCTGGCGGACGGTGGCGATATCGGGCTGGGGATTCACCATCGCCGCCTTCTGGGCCCTGCCTCTCGTCGCCAGGATCGGGCTGACGTCGGACATGTCCTGGACCCCACTCTCGCGTTGGGAGGAGATCTTCCCCGTCGAGCTGTGGCTGCTCCTTCCCCTCGGCATCCCTGGTGCGATTTGGCTCAGCCGGCGCACTTCCCGCACCGCGCCCCTCCTGATGGCGACGCTGCTGCCGGTGATCTACTTCCCGCTCCCTCACATCATGCCCGAGCTTTTCCCTGGGTTGTTCGGCGGTGAGCGATGGAAGCTGTGGAATGGCCGACTCTTGCCGTACTGGTACTTCGGAGTTGCCTTCTTCGCCGCCGTGGGGGTGGGCGCCGCGGTCATCTGGTTGTCGCGACGGCTGCCCTCCCGACTCTCGACCCATTGGCCTCGAGCCTTGATCGCCCTGACCACGATCGTTGCCTCTGCCCTGATAGCCGACTCGGCCGACTTCCCGGCGTGGGCATGGACTCTTGCCGCGATCGCCGGGGCCCTGCTCCTTGGCATGTCCTTCATGTGGGACCCCCGGGTTTCCACCCGCAACTTCCTCACGGGCACGGCGATCTCGGTGGTCGTTCTCGGTTCTCTGTCTGGGGTCACATTCATCGACGGCTGGTCGAAGTGGAACTATGAGGGGTACGAGTCGAAGTCTCGCTGGTATGAGTACGAGACCCTCATGACCCGAATCGGCGCCTTGCCAGACGGGCGAGTGCATTGGGAGGCAAACAGCGAGTTGAACGAGTTCGGGACGCCGATGTCGCCGATGCTCATCCCGTATTGGACCGAAGGCTCGCATCCCTCCATGGAAGGGCTCTACTTCGAGTCTTCTCTCACCACACCGTTCCATTTCATCAACTCCTCGGAGATGTCCGAGAAACCGTCCAACCCGATCCCGGGTCTCACCTACCACAACGGGGCCATGGATCGCGGGCTCAAGCACCTGGCGCATTTTGGTGTCACCTATTACGTGTCGTTCACCCCTGAGGCCACTGAGCGTGCCGACGGCTTCCCGGAGATGACCAGACTGACCTCGACCGGTCCGTTCACGATCTACCGCCTCCCCGAGACCCAACTCGTGGAGGCCGCCACTTTTCTGCCGGCCGTCTACGAGGTTCCCGATCGAGGAATGCTCGCCTCTCTCACCGGTGCCGCCACCGTGACAGGATCCGATGGGGAGGAGTTGCCGAGCTTCTTCGATATGGCTCTCGAATGGTACGAGGACGTCGACAATCTCGACCGGTGGGTGGTTGCCGATGGCCCCGAGGAGTGGCCGCGCATCACCTCGGTCGACCAGCGGCCCGACGTGATGCTGGACACGCCGGAGTCTGCGGTCAGCGATATCGTCGTCGACAACCACCGGATCTCCTTCAACACCACCGCGATCGGGGTCCCGCATCTGGTCAAGGTGTCCTACTTCCCCAACTGGGTGGCGGTAGGCGCCGATGGGCCGTGGCGGGCTACCCCGTCTCTGATGGTCGTCGTCCCGACGAGCGAGTCTGTCGTGCTCGAGTTCCGGGACACTTGGGCCGAGAGCGCGGGCAAGATCGCAACCCTCCTTGGGCTGATCGCCCTAATCGGAGTCACTGTCCGTGGTCGGCGTCGCCGTCTTCGCATCGAGAGCTTCGTTTCTCAGGGTGCGTCGGATCCTCAGCAGGCCAATGATGGTGCGCGGCACCCGCTTGACGAGTGAGGACCTCGTCACCCGCATCTCCTCCACCACAACCGGCACCTCCTCGATGCGGTAGCCGGCGCGTTCAGCCCGCACCACCAGCTCGGTGTCGAAGAGGTCTTTGCGGCTGACCACCGAGGGCGCCACATCCGACACCAATGTGTTCCGGAATGCTTTCATCCCGTGGGTGTCTGACACTCGAGAGTCGAGGATGATGCGGAGGAGGAGATTGAACACCAAGGTGGCGATCCGGCGGATCGGGGGGCGCCGGTCCAAAGAGCTTGGATCCCGCTTCGACGCTATGACCAGGTCGACTCCTTCCATCTGGAGCACCCGACCGAGGAACTCGGCAGAGAAGTAGTCGATGTCGAAGTTGACCACCCAGTCACCGTCCGCCTCGAGGAAGCCGTGTCTCATCGCCGCTCCGTAGTCGGCTTCTTCCAGCGAGAGGACCGAGACCGGAAACCCGGCGCCGGCGTCGACCGCGGCCTGGGCGGTCCCGTCGGTCGACCCGTTCTCGACGATCAAGATCCGGTATGGCGTTGCCAGGCCCTCCATCTGGTCGATCAGGGCCGGGAGCGCCGTCGGGATGAATGCGGCCTCGTTGAAGACGGGCACCACGATGGAGAAGGTGGGGGTCATCGGAGTGGGGGAGTGTAGGAATCAACAAGACATAGGCCCACCCCTAGACTCGGCCACCGATGAACCCCGATGCCGTCTTCAAGGCTTATGACATTCGAGGCCGCACCGACATCGGCGAGTTGGATGCCGAGTTGTTCCGCAAAACGGGACACGCATTCGTCACCCTGTTCCAGGCTGAGGAAGTGGCAGTAGGAAGGGACGTCAGGGAATCGTCACCTGGGCTGTTCGCCGGGTTGGCCGAGGGTATCAACCAGGCAGGATCGGATGTGATCGATCTGGGCGAAGTGCCCACCGACCTCGTCTACTTCTACACCGGGAAATACTCGGTTCCTGGAGCCATCATCACCGCCTCGCACAACCCGGCGGAGTACAACGGCCTGAAGCTGTGTCGGGCCGGGGCCGCCCCTGTCGGGGTCGACACCGGGCTGGCCGAGATCAAGGAGATAGTGCTGCGGGGTGACATCGAGATCGCGCCCAAGGTAGGAATCGTGCGCGAGGTGGACGCCGTTGACGACTATGTCGACCATCTCCTGTCGATTGTCGACTCCTCGTCGATCGGGCCACTTCGGGTGGCTGTCGACGGCGGGAACGGGATGGCCGGTGTCACCGTGACCAGGGTTTTCGAGCGTCTCGCCGCGACCCTGGACGGGCTCTATCTGGAGCCTGACGGCACCTTCCCCAATCACCCCGCCGACCCGATACAGCTGGAGAATCTCCAGGATCTGATCGAGAAGGTGTCCACGGGCGGGCACCAGCTGGGGGTGGCGTTCGACGGCGACGCCGACCGGGCGTTTTTCATCGACGACCAGGCCTCACCACTGAGCGGCAGCACGGTCACTGCACTCATCGCCCGGTGGATGCTTCGGCGACACCCGGGAGCAACCATCATCCACAACTTGATCACGTCGCGCGCCGTGGCTGAAGTGGTGAGAGAGGCCGGTGGCGTTCCGGTGAGAACCAGGGTCGGTCACAGCTACATCAAACAGGTCATGGCCGAATCGGGGGCGGTGTTCGGAGGCGAGCACAGCGGTCACTACTACTTCCTCGACAACTATCGGGCCGACTCGGGAATGTTGGCCATGCTGATACTGATGAGGGTCATCTCCGAAGACGGCCGCCCTCTGTCCGCCCTGCGACGTGAGGTCGAGTTGTATGCCGCCTCCGGCGAGATCAATTACGAAGTTCGGGATCCTCAGGCATCGATCGACCACATCGAAGCCGCCTTTCCCGATGCTGAGTTCGACCGCCTCGACGGTCTCAGCATCGACTTCGGCGATTCATGGTTCAATCTGCGAGCCTCCAACACCGAGCCTCTGCTCAGGCTCAATGTCGAAGCGCGCGATCCCGGAACGGTGGAGGACACCGTCCGCCGAGTAGAGGAACTCATCGAGGAGCAGCAATGAGTCTCATCGACCCCGATCTGGCCGCCGTCCTCGTGTGCCCGGCCGACAAAGGAGAGCTGACCGAAGACGTCGAGGGCTCGTATTTGATCTGCAGCGTCTGCGATCGCCGGTACCCGGTCCGCGACGGCATACCGGTCATGTTGATCGAGGAGGCCGAAGGGGGTGAGGATGAGTGACATGTTGCAGATGATCCGCACCCTTGGCGACCAGCTTCGCTGGGCGACGGACCTCGACGTGCCGGATGTGGAGCCATCCTCCGATCTCCTGATCGGTGGGATGGGAGGCTCAGGAATCGCCGGTGACTACGCAACGGCGATCTCCCATCAGTCCCCCGGCCGCCTTGCGGTGCACAAGGGTTACGGCCCCCTCCCCGGTTGGGCTTCCCGAGTGAGACCGACCGTGGTCGCCATTTCGTATTCGGGCAATACCGAGGAGACGATCAGTCTGGTCAGCGCGGCCAGCGAGGCCGGATTGTCGATCGTCACCATCACCACCGGTGGCCGGCTCGCGGAGATGTCAGCGGCGGCGGGGTGGGCATCGATCGAGGTGCCGGCGGGAATTCAACCACGTGCCGCCATTGGTTACCTCGTTGGCGCCATTTCGCGCCTTTTGGTCGCCTTTGGGGTGCTGCCGGACCAGACCCCGGCGCTGAACGAGGCAGCCGACATCGTCGATTCGACAACCACCGAAGGCTCCGAGCCCTGGGCGATGGCGTCAATGCTGGCGAAGTCGCTTGCTGGCCGCATCTCGATCATCTACGGAGGTGGTCCGATCAGTGGCACGGCGGCCCAGCGTTGGAAGACCCAGATCAATGAGAACGCCAAGATGCCGGCCTGGTGGTCGCTGCTGCCTGAGCTGGACCACAACGAGGTGGTCGGATGGGAGACATTGCCCGCCGTCACGAGCGACCTGCTGGGGGTAGTCGCCCTGACCGACGGCGCGGATCACCCGCGCATCAAGGCTCGTCTCGACCACTCCTCGGCCCTGACCGGGTATGCCGTGCCCTGGCTTGCCGAAGTGCCCGCGGCGGGTGACTCCGAGCTGGCGCGTCTGATGTCGCTGACTGCTGGTGGCGACCTCGTCTCATGGATGCTGGCGGAGGAAGCGGGTGTCGACCCGGTGCCGGTGGAGACAATCGAGAAACTGAAGAAACTCCTAGTTGAGGAATGAGATGAACTACGACATTGCAAACCCTGGTCTCGCCGAAGCAGGCGCTCGGCGAGTCGAATGGGCGGGACGACGGATGCAGGTGCTGGCGACCGTGCGCGAGCGGTTCGCCAAGGAACGCCCGCTGGAGGGGCTCGTGGTTGCGGCATGTCTGCACGTGACGGCGGAGACCGCCAACCTGATGCTGGCGCTGCGTGACGGGGGCGCCGAGCCGATACTGTGCGCTTCCAACCCTCTTTCGACCCAGGACGATGTGGCGGCGGCGCTGACCGCCGAGGGCATACCGGTGTTTGCGATACGCGGTGAGGATGCCGACACCTATTACAAGCACATCCACGCCGTTCTGGATCATGCCCCGGCGATCACGATGGACGATGGCGCCGACCTGGCAACGATCCTGCATACCGATCGGCGTGACATCGAGGTGATCGGTTCGACCGAGGAGACAACCACCGGTGTCATCCGTCTCAAGGCCATGGCCGCCGACGGCACTCTTCGGGTCCCGGTGGTGGCAGTCAACGACTCTGCCACCAAGCACCTCTTTGACAATCACTACGGCACCGGCCAATCGGCCATCGACGGCATCCTGCGGGCGACCAATATCCTCCTTGCCGGGCAGAACTTCGTGATCGTTGGCTACGGCGACTGCGGTCGTGGTGTGGCCAACCGAGCCGACGGGATGGGAGCGAAGGTCATCGTGGTCGAGGTCGACCCGGTGCGGGCTCTCGCCGCCGCCATGGATGGATATCGAGTCATGACCGCCTCCGAGGCGGCCCGGGTCGGCGATGTGTTCCTCACCGTCACCGGCAACAAGCACGTTCTGCGCATGGAGCACTTCGACGTCATGAAGGACGGCGCGATCCTGGCGAACGCCGGGCACTTCGACATCGAGCTCGATCTGGCGGCATTGAGGGCGGCTTCGGTGGCCCACCGTGGGATTCGGGACAATCTCGACGAGTTCGAGCTGCCCGACGGGCGTCGAATCCTTGTGGCCGCCGAAGGAAGGCTGGTCAACCTCGGGGCGGCCGAGGGCCATCCCGCCGACGTGATGGACATGTCCTTCTCCAATCAGGCCCTGGCCGCCGAATATCTGGCGGTGAACGCCGGCAAGCTCGAGCCACGCATCTACACCCTGCCCGACGAGATCGACGCCGAAGTGGCCCGGATCAAACTGGAGCAAATGGGGGGTGGTCTGGAGTTCCTCACCGAGGACCAGAGGGCATATCTCTCCGGCTGGCAAGAGGGGACCTAGTTCGGGCCACGAGTTCCCGTTCGCCGATAATCGGTCACAGCCGGCGCTTAGCGTTGGCAGAGATGCTTTGTCAGTCTTGTTTCTCGCCTTGCCCGGGTCACATCTGCCGTCGTTGTCGAGCTGACCTGAGACCTGCTCCGGAGCGGATCCTCGACGGTGGGATCCGTCTGGTCGCTGCCTTCGAGCATGTAGGCGCGGCCCGTCACTTGATACACGGGCTCAAGTACCGGGGTCTGACCGCATACGCCGATCTGGTGGTGGAGATCGTCGCTCCCCGGGTCCCTCCTCTGCCCATCGTGCCCGTGCCGAGGGCGTGGACCCGCCAGATTTCTCACGGGATCGACCCGGCCCGCGAGCTGGGGCGGAGACTGGCTCGTAACCTCGGTGTGCCGCTGGTTGATGCGCTGGCCCCCCCGATCCACAATCGACGCAGGGCCGGTGGCGACCATTCCCTTCCCCCGTCCCGCTTCACCAACACTCGGTCGATCCCCGGCCGGTTTGTTCTTGTCGACGACGTGGTGACCACCGGTGCCACGGTTCGCTCGGCGGCAAATTCCTTGGGATTCGACCAAATAGCACTCGTGATCGCGGCAAATGCGACCGATATGGTGTCTAGTCCGCAAATTTGACCGGGAGAATATATGAAAAACCGGCGAGTCGTTACGAGAGACCGGAGATACCGATGGCCTCTGTAGTGATCGTTGACGATGCCGAGCTCTTCCGCGAGGCCCTCCGTGCAGCTTTTGTCCAGGAGGGATTCGAGGTGAGCGCGGTGGCAGCCGACGCCATGAAGGGCATCGACATGACCCGCATTCATCAACCCGACTTGGTGATACTCGACTTATTGATGCCCGGGATGTCGGGGCTCGAAGTGGTGGGCTCGATGGTCAAAGCGAGTCCCAAGTCCAAGGTGGTGCTCCTGACGTCGAGCGAATCGGCCAAGGATCTGCTAGCTGCCGTCAAAGCCGGCGCCTCGGGGTACCTGACCAAGGACACCCCATTGCCGAGGCTGGTCGCGGACATGCACGACGTGCTCAATGGCGGTGCTGCGGTCTCGCCCGCCATGGGGGGCAAGCTGTTCTCCGCTTTGCGCGACCTGCTCCGTCATCACGGCGACACCGTGGCACGGAGCCCCGAGCTCACCGGCCGCGAGCTGGAGATCCTGGGTCATGTGGGTGCGGGCAAGACCTCGAAGGAGATAGCCTCCGAGCTGTTCATCTCCGAGAACACTGTTCGCAACCATGTGCGCAATGTCCTGGACAAGTTGGGCCTCAAGTCGAGGTTCGAAGCGGTCACTTGGGCGCAGCGCGAAGGTCTGATCGACGTTCGTTGACTTGACGGTCTGAAGTCGGTCAAATTCGGGCCACCGGTAACATGGGGGCCAAATGCCAATTCTCTCCAAGGTTCTTCGTGTCGGAGAAGGCAGGACACTCAAACAGTTCCAAGGCATTGTCGCCGCGGTGAACGACGCCGAGCCGGCGTTTGAGGATCTCACCGACGAGGAACTGCGAGCCAAGACATCCGAGTTCAAAGGCCGGGTCGAAGCCGGCGAGCCTCTCGACGACCTCCAGGTGGAGGCCTTCGCCGCGACTCGGGAGGCAGCAAAGCGATCCCTCGGTCAGCGCCACTTCGACGTCCAGGTGATCGGCGCTGCCGCCCTCCATCGGGGGATGGTCGCCGAGATGAGGACCGGTGAAGGCAAGACCCTCGTTTCGACAATGCCTGCCTATCTGAATGCGCTCACCGGCAAGGGTGTGCATCTGGTGACGGTGAATGACTACCTGGCCTCTCGGGACGCCGATTGGATGGGCATCGTCCACCGTTTTCTCGGGTTGGAGGTTGGGCTGATCCAGAACGGGATGCCGCCGGCAGAGCGACACCCCGCCTACAGCGCCGACATCACCTACGGGACCAACAACGAATTCGGCTTTGACTATTTGCGCGACAACATGGCGATGCGGGCCGAGGACCGGGTGCAGCGCGGCCATGCCTATGCCATCGTCGACGAAGTCGACTCCATCCTCATCGACGAGGCCCGCACCCCTCTGATCATCTCGGGTCGGGTCTCGGATAGCGCCAAGTGGTATCGGGACTTCGCCAAGATCGTCAACCGGCTGCAACGGGACGTCCACTACGAGGTGGACGAGCGGAAGCGACAGGTGCTCACCACCGAAGACGGCGTCACCCGCGTTGAGCAGGTGCTGGGCGTGGAGAATCTCTTCGATCATGCCGCGGTCGATTTCGTCCACCATCTCGAGGCAGCACTCAAGGCCAAAGAGCTGTTTCTCCGCGATGTCGACTACCTCATCGATCACGGCGAGGTGAAGATCGTCGACGAGTTCACCGGGCGGGTTCTCGAAGGCCGTCGCTACTCCGAGGGGCTTCATCAGGCAATCGAGGCCAAGGAAGGGGTGGCGATCAAGGAAGAGAACCAAACCCTGGCCACCATCACGCTGCAGAACTACTTCCGGCTCTACGACAAGCTGGCCGGTATGACCGGCACCGCCGAGACCGAGGCGGCCGAGCTGGCCCAGATCTATTCCCTCGAGGTGATCGCGGTGCCCACCAATCAGCCTGTGGCCCGGGCCGACGAGGGCGACCTGGTGTACAAGTCAGAAGACGGCAAGTTCGCGGCCGTGGTAGCCGATGTGAGCGCCCGCAGCGAGATCGGCCAGCCTGTTCTGTTGGGCACCGTCTCGATCGAGAAATCGGAGAGACTGGCGAAGGCTTTCGACAAGCACGGGATCAAGCATGAGGTCCTCAACGCCAAGCAGCACTCACGTGAGGCCGAGATCATTGCTCAGGCCGGGCGACCAGGAGCTGTCACCGTCGCAACCAACATGGCCGGTCGTGGCGTCGACATCATGCTCGGAGGCAATCCCGACGGCATGGCTCGAACCGAGTTGAAGCGCCGAGGGATCACTCCCGACGATCCCTCCTACCCGGATCTGGAAGAGAAGCTGACCGAGGAGTTCGCCACACAGATCGCAACCGACAAGCAAAAGGTGATCGACGCCGGCGGTCTCTACGTGGTCGGGACCGAACGACACGACTCGAGGCGGATCGACAATCAGCTTCGTGGTCGCTCCGGCCGCCAGGGTGACCCGGGCGAGTCACGTTTCTACCTCTCGCTCGAAGACGACCTGATGCGCCGCTTCCAGGGTGAGTGGGTCACCTCGATCATGGACCGTTTGCGTCTTCCCGAGGATCAGCCAATCGAAGCCAACATGGTTTCCAAGGCGATCGAGCGGGCACAACGCCAGGTGGAGTCGCAGAACTTCGAAATACGCAAGAACGTCCTCAAGTACGACGAGGTGATGAACCGCCAGCGTGAGGTCATCTATGACTGGCGGCGCTCGATCCTGGAAGGGTCGGCCGGAGACGACCTGGTAGGCGACTGGGTCGAGTCGGTGGTGGGTGACGTGGTCGAGACGGAATTCGCTCCAGGAATGCCCCGCTCGGACTGGGACTGGGAGACCCTGACCCGCGAGCTCACCCAGTACTACCCGACCGAGATCGAACCATCGAAGGCCGAAGGCATGAACGTCGAGGGCGTGGTCGATCTAGTGGTCGAAGAGGCCCTGGATGCTTATGCCAGGCGAGAGGAAGAGCTCGGCTCGGAGGTGCTGCGCCAGGTCGAGCGGTCGGTGATGCTGTCGGTCATCGACAACAAGTGGCGTGAGCACCTGTCCGAGATGGACTATCTCCGCGCCGGGATCGGCCTTCGGGCCATGGGCCAGCGTGACCCGCTCTCGGAGTATCAACGCGAGGCGTACGACATGTTCACCGAGCTGGTGGACGCCGTGAAGCGAGATGCAGTTCGCTACCTGTTCCATGTCGAACTCGCCAAACCCAAGACCGAGCCACAGCGGGTGGCCGCCAACCCAACTGGCAACGGAGCAAAGAAACAGGCTGTGTCCGACAAAGTCGGGCGCAATGACCCCTGCCCTTGTGGGTCGGGCAAGAAGTACAAGCGCTGCCACGGAGCGGCGTAGCCGCTCGTGAGCTCTGAGATAGCCGATCCCAAGGCGATGCTTTCCGATCTGCGTCAGCGCTTGGTCGAGGCGCGGGGATTCCTCGATTTGGAGGCCAAGGAGAAGGAGCTGGCCGAGTTGCGTGACAGGGCCTCGACTCCCGATCTATGGGACAACCCCGACGAGGCCAGAACCGTCAGCCAGCGGCTTGCCCGGTACGAGGGTCTCTTCGACATGGTCACGGATCTCACATCCAAGATCGATGACGCCGAGGTGTTGTTGGAGCTGGCGGACGAAGCCGACGACCCTGCCTCCCGGAACGAGGCGCTGGCCGAGCTGTCCGGTGTGTCCAAGCAGCTCGACGCACTCGAGCTCGAGTCCCTGTTCTTCGACGAGTACGACGAAGCCGACGCCATCCTCAGTGTCCACGCCGGCGCCGGGGGAGTCGACGCCCAGGACTGGGCCGAGATGATGGCCAGGATGTACCAGCGCTTCCTCACCGATGCCGGGTTCACCTACACGGTGGAGGAGGTGACCGAGGGGGAGGAGGCCGGGATCAAGTCCGCCACTTTCACCGTCAAGGGCGATCGGGCGTACGGGACCCTCGAATCTGAGCGAGGAGTTCACCGGTTGGTGCGGATCAGCCCATTCGACTCCAACGCCCGACGCCAGACTTCCTTTGCCGGAGTCGACGTCGTGCCTTTCCTTGGTGACCAGGCCAAGGTGGAGATCAACGAGGACGACCTTCGCATCGACACCTACCGTTCACAGGGTGCTGGTGGTCAGCATGTGAACACCACTGACTCGGCGGTCAGGATCACCCACCTCCCGACGGGTCTGGTGGTCCAGTGCCAGAACGAGCGTTCTCAGCTTCAGAACAAGGCGCGGGCGATGGAGATCCTCAAGGCGCGGCTGGCAGAGCGGGCACGGCAGGAGCGGCTCGCCCATCTCGACGAGATTCGGGGTGAACAAGGTGAGGCGGGATGGGGACGCCAGATCCGCTCATACGTGATGCAGCCCTATCAGATGGTCAAGGACCTTCGCACCGACCACGAGGTGGGCAATATCCAGGGAGTGCTCGATGGGGATCTGATGGGCTTCATCGAGGCCTACCTCCGATTCAGAAGGGCCACTCACGAGGCGGCGAACTGATTCCGCCTAACTCGGGCGGCGCCGTTACCGTCCCAAGGTCCGCGGTCAGAGCATTCAAGGCTGCGACACTTCTGCTGTCCCCATGATTCGCCTCGAACACGTAACCAAGGTCTACGAAGGCGGCACCGTTGCCGCCCATGACGTTTCGCTCGATATCCAGAAGGGCGAGTTCGTCTTCCTCGTCGGCGTTTCCGGGTCGGGCAAGTCGACCCTCATCCGTTTGATGCTCCGAGACGAGCCGGTCACACGGGGCAAGATCTGGGTGGCGGGCAAAGACGTGACCACTCTTCCCAAGTGGAAGATCCCCTACCTGCGACGCTCGGTGGGGACCGTGTTCCAGGACTACAAGCTCCTCCCGAACAAGACAGTCGGGGAGAACGTGGGGTTCGCCCTCGAGGTGATCGGCCGGCCCCGTTCGGTGATCACACCCCAGGTGGACCAGGTTCTCGATCTGGTCGGCTTGGCCGACAAGGGCCACCGATATCCCCGTCAGCTTTCCGGTGGTGAGCAGCAACGAGTTTCGGTGGCCCGGGCTTTCGTGAATAGGCCGCCGATCATGCTCTGTGACGAGCCGACCGGAAATCTCGACCCCAAGACCTCGGTCGGGATCATGAAACTCTTCGACCGGATCAACCGGACCGGGACCACGATCGTGATGGCAACCCACGACTTCGCCATCGTCGACGCCATGCAACGGCGTGTCGTCGCCCTGGAGACGGGTTCGGTGGTCAGGGACGAAGCATCCGGGCGTTATGAGGAGCAGGAATGAGCCGGTTGGCCTTCCTGCTTCGTGAGGCGCTCGTCAGCCTGAAGAGGAATCTCCTGGTCGTCGCCGGCGCCATCCTCGCCGTATTCATCTCTCTGACATTGGCGTTCGGGGCCTTGGTCGTCAACGAGTGGTTGCGCATCAACACGCTCGCCTGGCAGGAAGGGGTCCATGTGATCGCCTTCCTCAAGGACGAGGGTTCGAATGGTGTCCCGGCCGGGGCACACCAGGCCCTTCTCGACGAGGTCTTGACCTGGGAAGAGGTTAAACAGCCCGACGGAGCCTTCTATGTCGACAAGGCGCAGGCCTGGGTCGAGTTTCAGGAGATCTTCGCCGGCCAGGACGAGATGCTCGAGATCGACCCGACGATTCTTCCCGCTTCCATCCGGATCGAGCTCGAAGCGATAGAGCTGCATCAGTCGGTGAAGTTCAAGCTGGAGCAACAGCAGCAGGTGGTGCGGAAAGTGAATACCGCCGCCGTGCAGATCGAGCAGCTGCAGAACCTCTCCGGTGTTCTCAACGTGTTGGGGATCGGCTTGGCCGTGGTGCTAGGGCTGTCCGCGGTGGTGCTGATTTCAAACACTATCCGTCTCGCCATCTACGCCCGACGTGACGAGGTCGAGATCATGAAGCTGGTCGGTGCTTCCAACTGGTACATCCGGATCCCGTTCCTCCTGGAGGGTCTGATCGAGGGGGTGGCGGGCGCCGCGCTCGGGGTGTTCACCGTATGGCTGGCTGCCACCCGGTTGGCGCGTGCCAGCTCGGGATTCGCCCTGTTCCGCTTCGACGTGAGCAACGATTTCTTCTTCCGCTGGGGTGTCCTGTTCCTCCTATTCGGCGCGGCTGCCGGGGTGATCGGCTCGCTGCTCGGTCTGAGCCGGTACTTGCGGGAGGCTGACGGGATCGGGTCCGAAGTTCCCACCGGAGCGGTCTGAATGCCACGCTCGGGTGAGGCCGGGCGGGTCAAGGTGGTCTCCAGCAACCGCCGCGCCCGTCGCAACTACACCGTCGTGGAAACCGTCGAGGCGGGGTTCGCCCTGCTCGGTTCGGAGGTCAAGGCATTGCGCGAGGGTCGTCTCGATCTCAAGGATTCATTCGCCGCGGTCAGGAACGGTGAGATCTATCTGATCGGGGCTTACATCGGGCCTTACGAGTTCGCTCGGGACGGAGGGCATGAGCCGGAGCGAGAGCGCAAACTGTTGCTCCACCGCCGTGAGATCGACCGTCTGGCAGGCCAGATCGCCGAGAAGGGCTTGACTCTGATTCCGCTCCAGGTCTACTTCAAGGACGGCAAGGCCAAGGTGGAGCTGGGTCTGGCCAAAGGCAAGACCTCCTACGACAAGCGCGAAACCATCAAGGAACGCGACCACGAGCGGGAAATGGATCGGGCCGTCGCCCGGGCCCGAAGAACGCGTACCTGAGGTACGGAGCGCCAGATATGGCGCCAGTCGAACAGAGAATCCGGATGAGAGAAGGTTCGGGGTGGGTTAACCTTGTTGGACAACCCAATCTTGGGGGTGAAACGGTTTCGACGTTGAGTGTTGATGCGTTGGAAGCGAGCCGGGGTCTCCGGGGCCTCGTCAACAAACCGGAAACACCAATAGGTGCCGAAGATAACTTCGCCCTGGCTGCCTAAATAAGCAGCCCGTCCGCCCGACCGAATCCCGCACGGTCGGAGTCGGGCGTCGCAAAGCGGGATGCTCCCCACGGGGTTTCGGGACCGTGGGGTCAAGCCAACTCCGGATAGGCGCAGGGAAACTCGTCGTCAGAGTTTCTGTTGCCGAAAACTCGCTGACGACTGCGCTCGGAGATGCCATCGCTGAGGGCTCGACGGACCGGGGTTCGACTCCCCGCACCTCCACTGTCACCTGCCGAAGAGAACAGGCAGGTGAAGCAAACGAAAGACCCGCCCCAGAAATCCCAACGATCGAAAGGGCGGGTTTTCACATGTCGTCATTCGACGCTTGCGTCGATCCAATCGAGATAGGGTCGGCCGGCGGCGTCGATGTCGATCATGAGCACCGGAGGCACTTCGTATGAATGCAACTCTTCCACGACGGCCTTGATCTGATCGAATCGATCCCGGCGGGTCTTGGCTATCAACAACCACTCTTGATCCTCGACCACCTCGCCCTCCCAGGTGTAAACACTCTCGATCGGGATTATCTGAACGCCGGCAGCGAGTCGAGCCTCGACGAGATGGCGTGCGATCGCGTGACCTTCCTCCCGGTCGCCACAGGTGACCAGGGTCAATGCGTGCTGGTGCCGGACATCCATTGCCTTAGGGCGCGATCGTAGGAAACATCGATGCCGGTCACTCCGCCGAACCCGGCATTGTGGGCGAGTGTCTGTCAGACCGTCCGGTACGGTTGAATGATCTCGGTCCGCCAGGAATTGGGATCGGGTTGCACGCTTGGGTCGGTGTAGTAGGCCTCCCACGGCGGCCCGTCGATGACCCCGTTGTGCTCGGTGATCCATGCTTCGATGGCCTGGTAGGCGGGCGCCATCTGGTCGTACGGTCCGATGTGGGTCACCGCAGCTACCAGCCCCCCGGGCAGTATTGAAGACTCGACGGTCCCGGCAGTCGCTCCGATGAGACGGTTGACCGGGAACCCGGCTTCGATCTCAAACTCCGTGAACTCGTCATCCAGGGGGCGGTAACGGGCGAATGGTGGCCCGACACAGATCAGCCCCTGTCGTGTCGTTTGCTCTTCGACCGCGACGTATGCCTTCCCCAGAAAGTTCGAGATGTCGTTCGCCGCCACCTTTCCACACATCACGAGAGCGGGTTGCTCAGTGACGACGCGAGACGAAACCTGATACATGAGAACCTCCTTCGATTGCCTCGAATATGTCAGGCCTGGCACCGGTTTCCCAGAGTCGAAGGTCACCATCTGTTCGTCCTGACGACCGCCAACATGTCCCTGCATCCATTGCGCACGGGATTGCTTTCCGTTCCAGGCGGGTAGGGTCATACTTGACGGCTGTTTCCCGAGACGAGGTGAATTGAAGTGGCCGAAAAGACCAAGCTCATGGTTTGGATCGATCAAGATTTGTGCACCGGTGACGGCATCTGCGAGGAGATCACCCCTGACGTCTTCGTTGGACGTGACGATGGTCTCTGGGTCGTAAAAGAAGAGGCGAAGTACTTCGGGCGGACTGTGGTCTTCGACGACGAGGAAGGTGAGGGTCACGGTCCCGAAGGTGCCAGGGGGGTAGCGCGCGTGCCCGATGCCTTGATCGAGGACACCATCGAGTCAGCCGAGGAATGCCCCGGCGAATGCATCATGATCGAGCCCTACAACGAGGATGCGGTCTATGCCTGACTTGCGCCCGATCGAGCGGGTGGTGATCCGACTGCAGGGGGAGGGTTTGTCCCTGGTCGACATCGGTAAGAGGATCGGCAAGAGGCCCGGGACCGTTCATCGCATCATCCGGATGATCGACTTCAAGGATGGGGTGTCGTCCGGGTCATCGTCGAATGACCACCCACTCCGGCCGATTGAGCGAGTGGTCGTCAAACTGAGGGCGAAGGGCGAAACCTACGGGACTATCGGCAACCGGGTGGGTCGTAGCGGCCGACAAGTGCGGATGATCGAGGGTTACGCGGACTTCAAGCTGGGTAGCTGAGCGGCAGCCGACAACCGGAACTCGGTTACCGTCAATGTGGTGAGCGCTCTGCCCACACGGGTCACCATCACCGAGTCTTCTTCGCGGGACGGGCTGCAATCCCTTGGGGCGTTGGTCCCGACCCTGGCCAAAGCAGGGTTGATCAACGACCTCGCCCGCACCGGTATCCGTTCGTTTGATGCGGTCTCGTTTGTCAGCCCCAAGTCTGTCCCTCAAATGGCTGATGGTGCCGGCGTGATCGAGGCAGTCGACCGACGCGAAGGCATGACCCTTTTCGGGCTGGTGCCCAATCTCCAAGGCCTCGAGGCGGCGGTCGCGGCCGGTGTCGACGGAATCGGTGTCCTCACCGCGGCGTCGGACGCGTTCAACGAAAAGAACCTGAACGCAACCGTTGACGAGTCGATGCATCGGATCCGCAACATCCTCTCCGAGGTTCCCGAGCATCTGGTGGTCCGGGGATACGTGTCCACGGCGACTCATTGCCCATTCGAAGGCGAACAGGATCCCGATTGGGTGGCGCATCTCGCTGAGACTCTGATGGAGTGGGGGGTTCAGACTGTCTTTCTCGGTGAGACTCTCGGCAAGGCTACCCCGGCCGACATCGACCGTCTTCTCGACGACGTGCTCGACCGGGTTCCGGTGGGGATGGTTGGCGTCCATTTCCACGACACCTACGGTCAAGCGATCGCCAATACGGTGTCCGCCCTGCAGCGTGGTGTCACCATGATGGACGCCTCGGCCGGTGGGCTCGGCGGGTGCCCCTACGCCCCGGGCGCCACAGGCAATGTGGCCACCGAAGACGTGATCTGGCTGCTGGACGGTCTTGGAGTCGAACATGGCGTCGATGCCATGGCGGTGGCCGAGGTCGCTCGCCAGTTCTGCACGAGCCACAATCTGACCTACAACAGCGCCGCCGGAAGGGCGATGCTCGCGGCACGGGATTCGGCATGAAACCGTCGAAATCGATCTATATCACCGACGATCTGGAAGCGATCCGCGCTCAAACCAGGGAGTACGTGGAGCGCGAAATCGTGCCTCGGGCAGAGTCATGGGAAGAGGTCGGAGTCCCTCGAGGGGTACTCGACGAAATGGGGAGGCTTGGCTTCTTTGGGCTCCGGGTGCCCGAGGAGTACGGCGGCATCGGATTGGGAACCATGGCCTCGGTACTGTTCGCCGAGGAGTTGGGTCGGTCGACATATGGCGGGTTCAGCATCACGGTCCTGGTCCACACCGATCTCGCCATGCCATATGTCCTCGAATTCGGGAACGTGGAACAGAAGGCGCGCTGGCTTCCCGCCATGGCCAGTGGACACGTGATCACCGCCATCGGAGTCACCGAACCCGATGCCGGTTCGGATGTGGCCGCGATCAGGACCACGGCCCGAAGGGACGGGGACGGTTTCGTGCTCAACGGGACCAAGATGTTCATCACCAATGGTGGGATCGCCGACCTGGTGTTCATCGCGGCCAGGACCAGTTCCGATGTCAAGGGGTCTCGTGGCATCTCGATCCTTGCCGTGGAGAAGGACACGCCAGGGTTCAAGGCGAGCCGGGCCTTGGAGAAGATGGGGTGGCACTCGTCGAACACCGCCGAGATCATTCTCGAAGACGTCCGGGTGCCCCAGGAGAACCTGATCGGTGAGGAGAACCAGGGCTTCTATTACATCATGGCCAACTTTCAGAACGAGCGCCTCGCCATCATGGGCCAGGCGCTAGGTGAGGCCCAGCGGGCCCTGGAGCTGACCACCGACCACGTCAAGAGCCGGACCGCTTTCGGTGAGCCGTTGTGGAACAAACAGGCGATCAGACAACGACTGGCGCAGCGGCAAGCCGAGATCGACGCGGGCCGAGAGTTGACCTATCACGCCGCCTGGCTCGCCGAACAAGGCGAAGACGCAGTGCGCGAGGTGTCAGAGGTGAAAGCCTATGTCGGGGAGATGGTCAACCGAGTGCTGTACGACTGCGTCCAGTTCCACGGCGGCATGGGTTACATCGCCGAGACGGCAGTGGAACGGCTCTACAGGGACGTGAGGATCGCCTCGATCGGTGGAGGGGCCACCGAAGTCATGCTCGACGAGATCGCCAAGAGGCTGTAGCCGGAGCACTAGCTGATCCTGCCGGCAGCGTCGGCGACCTCCTCCGCTTCGAGCGGGTGCCAGGACAGCTCTAACGCCAGCCAGATGGTCTTTGAAAAGGGATAGAAGATCACAGGTAAGACGGCGTTCACACCGATGGTGACCGCCATCAATGCACCCCAGGGGACCTCGGGCCAGAAGAGGATCATCCCGCCGGCGAAGAGCACGAGAAACGAGCCGAAGGTCACGATTGTGTTGATGATGAGGGCGCCGACCCAATAGCCCTCCTCGCGTTCGAAGCCCAGCCCACAGCGGTCACAGTGCTCGTTCAGACGAAAGAAGGACGAGAACGCCGTGCCACCACAACGTGGACAACGTCTCCTCAACGCCCGGCCGAGCATGATCGGGATCGATACGCTCGGGTCGCGGCTCACGGGTGCCAGGCTATCGTCAGCGCCGTGACTGAGGATCCAATGGCCCAGCTCCGGCACGAGTACGAGGCGTTGGGGCTCATCGAACGAGACATGGCAGACGACCCCGTCACTCAGTTTCGGGTGTGGTTCGACGGTGTGCTCGAGGCCGGTCTCGATGAGCCCAATGCATTCGTGCTCGCCACCGCGGACGTGGCCGGCCGACCGTCTGCCCGCGGGGTCCTGATGAAAGGCCTGGATCTTGACGGGTTGGTGTTCTACACCAACCTTGCCAGTCGCAAGAGCCAGGAGTTGAGAGCCAACCCTCACGCCGCCGCCACCTTTGTCTGGACGCCGCTCCATCGACAGGTCCGGTTCGAGGGCCCGGTCTCGCTGGTGGCCGACGATGAGGCTGACCGCTACTTCGAGGCTCGACCAAGGGGAGCTCAAATCGCGGCTCACTCATCGAATCAGAGTGACGTCGTGGAGTCGCGGGAGGAGCTCGACGAGGTCTTCCGATCGACGGACAAGAAGTTCAAAGGTGTCAAGGTGCCCCGTCCCAGGGCATGGGGGGGCTGGCGGCTGACGCCGACCATGGTCGAGTTCTGGCAGGGGCAGCCAAACCGCTTTCACGACCGGGTCCGGTACGTCAAGCAAGGCGAAGACTGGAGCAAGGAGCGGCTGGCGCCGTGAAACTCCACGTGATCGGATCGTCGGGGACGTTTCCGGTCCCGGGCCGCCCGGCATCCGGCTACCTGATCGAACAGGCCGAAACCCGAGTCTGGTGTGACGCCGGGCCGGGCACCCTCGTCAACCTGCCCGTCGATTCCTACCTGATCGACGCGGTAGTCATCTCCCATCAGCATCCCGACCACTGCACCGATTTGTTCTCTGCCTTTCACGCCTGGACCTACTGCCCTGAGCCGAGAAAGGGCGTTCCCCTGTACGCGCCCCAGTCGGTGTGGGATCGGGTAGTGGGGTTCCTCGACGGTGGCCAGGGCTCCGTCCTGAAAGAGACCTTTGACTTCAGGTCGGTGTGGACCGGGGACGTGGTGGGGATCGGTGATATCTCGGTCTCCTTCGTTGCGATGGACCATTCGGTGCCGACCGTGGGCTCGCGGTGGGAGGCAGCGGACCGCACCCTTTTCTTCACGGGGGACACCGGTCCTTCCGGCACCTGGAAGGAGAGCGCAGTGGGGGTCGACCTGCTGCTCAGTGAGGCTGCGTATCAAGAACGAGGTGACGACGATTATCCCCATCACCTGACTGCCCGGGAGGCTGGGCAGATCGCGCGCGAGGTCGGGGCGAAGCGACTGGTTTTGACCCACATCCCGCCCTATCTCGATGCCAGTAGGTCGATTCACCAAGCCGAGCAGGCGTTCGACCGACCGGTAGCGCTGGCGACGCCAGGAGTGAGCTTTGACGTCTGAGCGTGCCTTGGACCAGCTTCGGGACGTGAAGCTGGAGATTCCTTTCACCAACTCGACACCGGGCTCGGTGATGATCTCGATGGGTCAGACCAAGGTTTTGTGCACCGCATCGGTGCTTGCTGAGGTGCCGAGATGGTTGAGGGATTCGGGCAAAGGCTGGGTCACCGCTGAGTATGCGATGTTGCCCGGCTCGTCGAGCGAACGGGTGCGGAGGGATCACGTATCGGGGGGCAGGGCCAAGGAGATCTCGCGTTTGATCGGGCGGTCGCTCCGCGCCGTGGTCGATCTCAAGGCGATGGGCGACACGATGGCGATGGTCGACTGCGACGTGATCGAGGCTGATGGAGGCACCCGGACCGCGGCCGTCACCGGGGCGTGGATCGCCCTCTGGTATGCCATGGAGGATGCGGTCCAAGAGGGGAGACTCGTCAAGAATCCGATCATCGACGAAGTGGCGGCCGTCTCGGTGGGCATCATCGATGGCCAACCGACACTCGACCTCGACTATGTGAAGGACGTCGACGCCGAGGTCGACATGAATGTGGTGATGAGCGGTCGCGGTTTGCTCGTCGAAGTCCAGGGGACTGCGGAGAGGGCGCCCTTCTCGCGAGTGGAGCTCGACCAACTTCTTGACCTCGCGGCCGGGGGCATCGCCGAGCTGCACGACCTCCAGCGTCGAGCGGTCGCCGAGTGATCCCCCGTCTGGTAGTCGCTTCCAAGAACCCGGACAAGGTATCGGAGATCGAGGAGGTGCTCACCTCGACAGGTCTTGTCGACGAGATAGTCGGCGGTCTCGAATGGCCCGACGTGGAGGAGACAGGCGAGTCTCTCGAGGCAAACGCGCTGCTCAAGGCCAGATTTGTCATGGAGACCGTCGGGTTACCGGCAGTGGCCGATGACACCGGGCTGGAGGTCAGGGCCTTGGGTGGGGCGCCGGGAGTCAATACGGCTAGGTACGCAGGGCCAGACGCCACCTACGCCGAGAACGTAGATCTTCTGCTGAGGGAGTTGACGGGAAAGGACGATCGCGGCGCCCGGTTTGTCACCGTGATCGCACTTGCCATGCCCGACGGGGTGGAGCTGGCCGTCGAGGGGGCGTTGGAAGGAGTCATCGCCCGCGAACCCCGGGGGATGGGCGGTTTTGGCTACGACCCGGTGTTCGAAGTCGATGGGATGACGCTCTCCGAGATGGGTGTGGGGATGAAAAACAAGTTGTCGCATCGCGCTCGTGCGATCCGGTCGCTGGCGGCGGCCCTCAGCGCGGAGGTCTGATGCCTGGCGCAACCCGAGCGTTGATAATCGGAGCCGGCTTTGCCGGCCTCAACGCGGCCAAGCGACTGCGCAAGGCCCCGGTTGAGCTCATCATCATCGACCGCCGCAACTTCCACTTGTTCCAGCCGCTGCTCTACCAGGTCGCCGCGGCCGCACTGAACCCAAGCGACATTGCCTATCCAATCAGGTCGATCTTTCGGCGCCAGGAGAACGTGAAGGGGGTGCTGCTGGCGGAGGTCGTCGACGTCGACACCACGAGACGAGTGGTGACCTTGGACGATGACACAGCCCTGACCTACGACTATCTGATCGTGGCCACAGGGGCCACCCACTCCTACTTCGGTCGTGACGAGTGGGAGAACGCCGCGCCAGGCCTGAAAACCCTGGAGGACGCGGTGCGCATGAGGCAAAGGGTGCTTGCCGCCTTCGAGGAAGCCGAGCGGCATCCGGAGAACGCCGAGCGACTGCTGACTTTCGTGGTCGTCGGGGGAGGCCCTACCGGCGTCGAATTAGCTGGTGCCCTCGTCGAGATAGCGGTTCATTCGCTTGGTGACGAGTTCGATGCCATCGATCCTTCGCAAGCCCGGGTCATCCTGGTCGAGGGCACTTCACACGTTCTCCCGGTCTACCCCGAGACCCTGTCGGAGAGTGCCCGCCGACAACTCGAGGGCCTTGGAGTCGAGGTGGTCACCGGTGTCCTGGTGGACGAGATCGATGGGCACGGTGTCACTCTCAGCAACGGCCGTCGCGTCGACTCGGGGACCGTGCTCTGGGCCGCAGGAGTCCAGGCATCGCCGTTGGGCACAGCGCTGGGTGTGGAGACAGACCGGACCGGACGCGTGAAGGTCGAGGACGACCTGTCGATTCCGGGTCATCCCGAGGTATTCGTCGTGGGAGACCTTGCGTCGTATCCGGATGTCCCCGGGGTAGCACCCGCGGCCATGCAGATGGGTCGCCATGCCGGGCGCATGATCGAGGCGGACCTGAAAGGGTTGGAGCGGTCGGTCTTCAGCTATCGGAACAAGGGGTCGCTGGCGACGATCGGGCGCGCCAGGGCGGTGGCCGACTTCGGCCGGGTGAGGTTCGGCGGGTTCTTCGCTTGGGTCGCCTGGCTGGCTATCCACATCTTTTATCTGATCGGGTTTCGCAACCGGTTGTTCGTCCTGGCGTCCTGGGCTTGGAGTTATGTGACCTTCAGGAGAGGAGCACGGATCATCACCGGTGTGCCTCCGATGGAGGGGCCGGGGAAGCCATAGGCCTCTTCCGCTTCCGCATAGATCTGTCCCACCCAGGGCTCATACTCCTGGCGAGATGAGATCGAAAAGTTCGTGCGATATAACTGATGCCTTAACGACGGCCACGCTCGTATGCGACTTTCACGCGTTTCCGGAGTTCCAGGTCTGTCGGGACTGCGGCATCGACGCCTGGCGGCAGCAGGAGAGCGGACGGGTGGCACACGAGGACTTCTACGTCCATGATGATCTCTGGGATGCGGTGTGTCCCGACGACGCGGTTGAGATGTGGGAGGAGGACGGCGCCACATTTCGCGAGGGCAAATTCGTTTTGTGCATCGGATGCTTCGAGGCTCGGCTCGGCAGGCAGCTGACAGGACAAGACTTCAAGTGTCCGCCCAGTCGTCAGTTTGGAGTGCCGCCGACATATCGGTTTCGGTCTCGGTGGAAGGCGACATTGCGTTGAAGTCACCGCTTCTAGAAACTCTTGTGCGGGTGAGAGGATTTGAACCTCCACGGGCTCTCGCCCACAGGGACCTAAACCCTGCGCGTCTGCCAAGTTTCGCCACACCCGCGTGTTGATGCCGATTGTCGCACAAGGGCCAAATCGCGAGTCATGCTGCGCCATTGTTGGATGCTGGTAGGCCGCGCGGGGATCGAACCCGCAACCCCTGGATTAAGAATCCAGTGCTCTAGCCAGTTGAGCTAGCGGCCCGCAGGAATCTTAATTGCCGTAATGCCTTTGCAGGAACTCGATCCACGCCATCGCGATCACGTAGGCATCGGTGCTCCTTCTCTTTATCAATGTGCAAACCCCGTATCGGAGATGGTTCTTTCGGTGGCCGGTTCCGTCCGGCTTGATGTACGTCTTAGTGAAGTCGTCGAGTTCGATATCGACTTGACCCGACCACCACTCTCTGGCTGCGGGTTCGTCATTCTGGGCATGAAGGTTGAGTCTTGCCCTCCATCCGTCGTTCGGAGGAAGGTATTTGCTGCTCCAGTTCTTGAACATTCTCAGGGCTGCAGGATCGGCGTTCGCCATTGAGAGTTGTCTTGTGGCCTTCGAGCCTTCACCCCAATACATGGACACACCCGCAACCCAGAATGGTTGGTCCACCAGATGTTCCGCCTCGAGGAGGGACTGTGCCCTGATCATTTCGATTTCTCGGCGTCTGGGACGGTGAGTCGTGTAAGGCTTTCCTCGAAGATTCATTCCGGGCTCAGGGGTTTGCCTAATCCGTATGTCCTGAAGCTGTCCGGCTGTCAGCCTCACGTCTCGGCACCATGTGGCCAGGGTCGACTTCTTGACCGGGATCAGATCCATGATCTCCCCGTATGACAGACCGAGCCGTCGCAGGTCCTTGCCCAGCTCGGACCGTTCCCATCGGGAGAGCGTGTCCCATGAATCGATCCGAACCCGAAATTCGCTCCCCACCTCCATGGTTCCAACACAGGAATGGGGTGGGACAAGAACCTGGCGAGAAGTAGCCTGTAACCATCACGGGCTGTGGCGCAGCTTGGTAGCGCGCGTGCTTTGGGAGCACGAGGTCGTCGGTTCGAGTCCGACCAGCCCGACCAACGCTTTACAATGACGTGTTCCGCGGGTGTAGCTCAATGGTAGAGCTCCAGCCTTCCAAGCTGGTGGTGAGGGTTCGATTCCCTTCACCCGCTCGAATGGGTCGCTCCTCTGGGGCGAAGACCTTGCCCTCTTGCCCCTGTAGCTCAATGGGATAGAGCAGCGGACTTCTAATCCGCAGGTTGGGGGTTCGAGTCCTCCCGGGGGCGCAAGGACGACCCATTCGGCATGGTGGCCGTAGCTCAGTCCGGTTAGAGCACCTGGTTGTGGTCCAGGAAGTCGCGGGTTCGAATCCCGTCGGTCACCCTGAGATAGCCGGTGGCAGGTAGCAACATCCTGTCACCTGCTACTGCAAATCCGTCCGCCCAACCCAGGAAGAACATGCCAACGAGTGTCACTGAAACCGGTCCCTTCGAGCGTCTGGTCACATTCCATCTGACCGATGAACAGATCGCGGCCGGCAAGGCCGCTACCGCCCGGAAGCTGTCCCAGGAGCTGAAGCTGAAGGGATTCCGACCGGGTAAGGCCCCGGTTCCCGTGATCGAAGCTGCTGTTGGCCCGGCTCGCCTGCGCAGCGAGGTGATCGATGACCTGGTGCCTCCCGCGTTGACCGACATTCTCAAGGATGAGGAGATCCAACCGGCGGTCACGCCCCAGCTCGAGAGTCTCAACGATGTGGAGGGTGGAGTCGAAGTCGGGGTCCGGGTGACGCTCTGGCCGACGATCGAGCTTCCCAACTATCGAAACCGCAACGTCGAGGTCACCACCCCCGAGGTAACCGAAGAGGATCTCGACATTCAGATCGGGCGGATGCTGGAACAGTTCGCCACCGTTGAGGAGGCCGACCGACCGGCGGTCAGCGGAGACTTCGTGTCCATCGACCTCAAAGCGACCAAGGATGGCGAACCGGTGGAGGAGGCATCGGCTTCGGATCTGCTCTACGAAATCGGCTCGGGTGTCTTTATCGACGGCATCGACGACCGGTTGGCCGGGGCAACACCGGATACCAGGTTCACCTTCGACGGCCCCCTGCCCGAAGGGTTTGGGGATCGGGCCGGAGAGATGGTCACCTTCGAGGTGACAGTCAATGAGGTCAAGGAGAGAATCTTTCCCGAGTTGACCGACGAGTGGGTCGATGAGAACACCGAGTTCGAAACGCTGCCCGAGTTGAAAGACGAGCTTCGAACGCGTCTCAGCGAGGCCAAGCTCCAAGCCGTTGCTCGCCAGTTCAGGGAACGCGCCCTCAGCACCCTGGTCGAGCAGGTCGAGGTCGACCTACCCGACGCCCTGGTCAGGTCGGAGATGGATGATCATCTCCACCGCTTCGTCCACCGCCTCGAGGACAACGAGCTCACCCTGGAGGACTACTTCCGAGCCTCCGGAGTAGACCAAGAAGAGCTCCTGGAAGACCTGCGTCAGCAGGCCCTACTCTCCCTGCGCAATCAGCTGGTTCTGGAGGCCGTGGCCAAGGACGCGCAGATCGAGGTCACTCCCGAAGACATCTCCGAAGTGCTGCAAAGCCTTGCTGCCCAGTCGGGTGATCCGGTTGCCTATCTCCAGGCCTTCAGTCGGAGCGGCCAAGAATTGGCGCTGGCCAGTGATATTCTCAGAAACAGGGCGTTGGACGCCATCCTCTCGGCAGCAAGTCCGGTTGACGAAGACGGCAACTTGGTCGACTTGAGTCCGAGGGCGACGGAGGTGGAGGCCGAGATCGTCGAGGCTGAAATCGTCGAGGCCGAGTCGCTGGGAGAGATCCCAAGCGGTGAGGTCATTGCAACAATCGCGGAGGAAGAAGAAGAATGAAAGCCGATAACCAGTTCCAGAACTATGTGATCCCCACCGTCTTCGAGCAGACCAGCCGCGGTGAGCGCTACTTCGACATCTACAGCCGGCTGCTCAAGGATCGGATCATCTTCCTCGGCACACCTATCGACGACACGATCGCCAACCTGATCATGGCTCAGCTGCTCCACCTCGAGTCGGAGGATCCAGACAAGGACATCTTCCTCTACATCAACTCGCCGGGTGGATCGATCACCTCGCTGTTCGCCATCTACGACACGATGCAGTACATCAAGCCCGACGTGAACACCGTGTGCATGGGTATGGCCGCATCCGCCGCCGCGGTCATCCTCGCCGGCGGCACCCACGGGAAGCGGTATGCCCTGCCCCATGCCCGGATCATGCTGCACCAGCCTCACGGTGGTGCTCAAGGACAGGCATCGGACATCGAGATTCAGGCCAAGCTGATCGTCCAGATGCGAGAGCAGCTCAATGTGATCCTTGCCGAGCACACCGGCCAGGAGTTGGACAAGATCGCTTTGGACACCGAACGTGACTACTGGATGCTGGCCGACGCGGCCAAGGAGTATGGGGTGATCGACGGAATTCTCACCCGTCGGGACCTTGCCGCGGTAGCCTCCAAGTAAGGAGGAGGTCCCAAACTCGATGGCAAGACTCGGTGATGGCGGTGAGCTGCTGAAATGCAGCTTTTGCGGAAAGTCCCAGAAACAGGTCAAGAAGCTGATTGCCGGGCCCGGCGTCTACATCTGTGACGAGTGCATCGACCTCTGCAACGAGATCATCGAGGAGGAGTTCTCCGCTACCGAGGAGATCACCTTCACCGAACTTCCCAAACCGGTTGAGATCAACTCGTATCTCGACGATTACGTGGTCGGCCAGGAAGACGCCAAGAAAAAGCTCTCCGTTGCCGTCTACAACCACTACAAGCGGATACGTGGCGGCGAGGCGCAAAGGGACGTCGAGCTTCAAAAGTCGAACATCCTCCTGATCGGCCCTACAGGCTCCGGCAAGACCCTTCTGGCCCAGACCCTCGCCCGCCAGCTGAACGTCCCCTTTGCGATAGCCGATGCCACGAGCCTCACCGAGGCGGGCTACGTCGGCGAGGACGTCGAGAACATCTTGCTCAAGCTGCTCCAGGCAGCCGACTACGACGTCAACCGGGCCCAGCAGGGAATCATCTACATCGACGAGATCGACAAGGTCTCCCGCAAAGCGGAGAACCCATCGATAACGAGGGATGTCTCCGGGGAGGGCGTCCAGCAGGCGCTGCTCAAGATCCTCGAGGGCACGGTGGCATCGGTCCCCCCACAGGGTGGGCGCAAACATCCCCACCAAGAGTTCATCCAACTCGACACCACCAGCATCCTCTTCATATGCGCCGGGGCGTTCGGTGGCCTCGAAGACATCATCGCCCACCGGGTGGGGCGCCGTGGTGTTGGCTTCGGGGCGGACGTGAGAGGCAAAGCCGAGGGACGCGCTTCCGAGTTGCTCAATCAGGTGATGCCCGAAGACCTGATGAAATACGGTCTGATTCCTGAGTTCATAGGCCGCTTGCCCGTTATGGCGACTGTCGAGGATCTCGACCTGGACTCACTGGTCAGGATCCTGACCGAACCAAAGAACGCGCTGACCAAGCAGTACGCCCGAATGTTCGAGATGGACGACGTGGAGCTGGTGTTCACACCCGACTCTCTCGATGAGATCGCAGCTCAGGCGATCAAGCGGGGGACCGGCGCCAGGGGTCTGAGGTCGATACTCGAAGAGGTTTTGCTCAACACGATGTACGACTTGCCGTCGCGAACCGACATCGAGCAAGTGCTGATCGATCGGGACGTCGTTGCCGAGAAGGTCAACCCGACTCTGGTTCCGGTGCGGCCAGCCGACAGGCCAGCCGAGAAGTCTGCCTAGTCGCGCGTATTGCCGGTTCGGCCCGGCCTTCTCGAGATAATCCAGATCGCGAATGACGTTCGTGTCGTTATGACGCAGAAGTGGGTCGCGACGAGGTTAATCTTCGATCGGTCGCCACTGAGCGGCCATGAAGAGGGAAATAGGGAGGCGTAGATCCCCGGCGGTAACTCGGTCGCCTGAGCCGTGGATAGCCAGAGGCGAGACCGGCCTTTTCCCACTATGAAAGGGATTAGAAGCAGATGCAGATCAGCATGCGACGTCTCCGGCTGGTTGTCGCTACTACGACTGCCCTGTTGCTGGCGCTTGTGCTCGTACTGATGTCGGAAACGGCAGCCGCTAGCACGAGCAACACCGGCGACCAGACGGCTTCGAGCGACTACGACGTACAGGGCTCCAAGCACAAGTACAAGGACACAACGACCACAACGGTCGACGAAGAATCGACCACGACGGTCAAAGAGAAGCCGACGACAACCGTCGACGACGCGACGACGACCACGGATCCGACTACCACGTCAGCGCCGACCACGACCACGACGACGACCACAACGACAACAACAACAACAACTACCACCCCGGTCCCGAATGGAGTGACCGAGCCCACTGACAGTTTGACGGAGTCAACGGTGAGTGACGAGGTGATGGGAACACAGATCACCAACACCACCCCGCCCGATGAGGTCGAGGCTATCGAAGTGCTTCCATTCACGGGCTCGGAAGGCGCTGGGCTGCTCATGCTGGCCGCGAGCGCGATCATGCTCGGTGGCGGCTTCCTGATCAGCGCCCGGAGGGAAGAGGGCTGATCACCAGCCTGTTGTAAGTCAAAGACTGGGGATCCCGGGGTTTCGACCTCCGGGATCCCCTTCTTTGTGGCTGAACCCTTGGGAACCCGTCCGGTGTCCAGGGACAGATTCGACCCGAGCGGCGATCTCCCACCGATCCGAACAACCCATGACCATATCTCACTCTGCGTAACCGGGGTGTCACCCGAGAGAACGGTCCGCAGGGGTGGCTCTTCGGCCACCCAAACCTGATCCGATCCCACACCCTGTGGATATTCTCTGGGTCGAGAGACCCGTTGACAGGTGGGCCGTCTCGTTGCAGTATGACGTCGCTGACCACTCTCAGTGGTTCGGCATGGTTGGGGAGTTTGGGAGGCTTCGAAACCGGACCTGTAACACGGTCACCTGGGTCTGGTGGAGCTAATGGTGAGACCGGCCTATCCCGCGCAATGAAGGGATGGGAGATAATGAGGGAGACGACTGAGGTCGTCTGGGGCGAGGGACCAATGACGCGCGTTCGGCGCGTTGTTCGCGTTGGGGGTCGGCCATGAGACATGCTCATGTTGCCCAGCGTCGCCGGTTCGACCGCGTCCTGGCGATTCTTTCCGCATTCGCGGTATTGATGTCCTTGATGGTGATGTATGCGCCGGCGGCGCTTGCGCATCACCCAGAGATAAGTGCAAATCAGACCTGTGCCGATGGCAAGGTCGTGATCGCATACGAAACGGTCAGCTGGCGAACCGACGGGGGATCCGGCTCCGGGCACTCCGACATCCGCATCGAGGTGCGAGTCGGAGGCTCCGGATCGTGGACCGAGGTAGGCAGCGGTGCCTACACCTCCGCCAATGGCTATCGCTTCAGCGGGACCTTCGACGGCGAGCCCTACTGGGATAGCAGCATTGAAGTGCGAGCCCGGGCCAATGGCTCTTGGGACAACGGTCTGGGTGGTGGTGAGACCCGAACGACGAGCTCGTTCAACGTGAATCAAGACTGCTTCAACCCGTCGTGCCCCAGTGAGTACCAGTCGGTGAAGATCGAGCCGGTCACGGCTGGAACCCATGGCACGTACTTCACGATCTCCAATATCAATGATGGTGCCTCTGGCCCCACATTTGATTGGTCGAGCACTCGTCCCGTGTTCAAGGTGATCGTAAAGGGCGGTCCCGGCGCCAATATTTACGACTACAACGGCGCGACTGCTGACCAGGGCTTGCACGCTCCGCTCAATCCGAACAACAACAAGTACTACGGGTTGAGTCACGTCACGCTCTGTTACGGGGACCCCGAGCCGGAGCACGTCGAAGTCACGCCGCTGGTCGAAGTTTGCAACGTGAACCAGCAGGGAGTTCCCGAGGGGGAGATCTCATTCGACATCGACCCGGCATCCGGGGCGACAGTTAAGGTCTACACCAACGCCAACTTCACCGGTCAGATCGGCGGGTCGCTCGGCGACGGGCAGACTCTGTCCCTGGCCCCAGGCACCTATTACTGGAAGGTCGCTGCCGCCAACTCAGATTACGAGTTGAAAAGCCCGAGCAATGGCGATTTCACAATCGAACCCTGCTCAGCCTCGTCGGTCGTGATAGCTGGCGGGTGTGCCGTGAATGGCAACGGTGCCGCGCTCGGCTCGGTCGAGGTGCAGATCACCCCCGACTCCGGTGCCACGGTCGTGATCAGCGGACCGGGCGGTCCCTACAACTTCTCTGCAGGTGGTGGCTCCATGGAGCTTGCCCCGGGATCGTACAGTTGGCAGGCGACAGCCGGCTCCGGGTTTGCCCTCAGCGGGCCGACATCCGGCGACTTCGACATCGACCCATGTGAGGCGTCGGTCGACGTGAGCAGCGGAGTCTGTGTGGTTGACAGCGCCGGCAACCCGTCCGGCTCGGTCAAGGTGGTCATCGACCCCGACTCAGGTGCAACGGTTGTCGTTTACGGTCCGGGCGGTCCTCACAACTTCACCGGAGGGGGAGGGAGCAAGGCGTTGGCTCCTGGTAGTTACAGCTGGTCGGCGACACCCGGCTCCGGGTTCGCTCTCACGGGCGCCAGCACGGGTGAGTTCGAGATCAAGCCATGTGACGTGTCGGTCCTGGTGGCAGGTGGCGAGTGTGAGGTTGTTGACGGGCCGCGCGGCTCGGTGACGGCCTACATCGACGCGGCTTCGGGTGCGACGGTCACGGTTTACGACGATGAGCTGAACGTGGTGGCCACTTTCAGCGGCACCGGTGGCACCAGTGACCTTCTTCCCGGGAGCTACACCTGGACGGCCACACCCGGAAGCGGATTCGAGTTTCCCAAAGGTCAGGAGACATCGGGCGAATTCACGATCATTCCTTGTGAGGCCACCGTCATCGTGAGCCACGGGAACTGCGTCGTGGATGCGCCGACCAACCTGGGGTCAGTCACAGTTGTGATCGATCCTGGCACGGCTGCGATCGTGACCATCCTGGACTCAGGGGACAAAGTGGCAGCCAGCTTTGACGGAGCCGGCGGCGCTGTCGCCCTGGCACCCGGCCTCTACACCTGGAGCGCCGTGTCAACCGAAGGCTTCAGCCTCTCGGGAGCGACTTCGGGTGCTTTCACCGTGGAAGTCTGCGACGAGGTCCTGGACGAGGTGATCGACAATGATGACACCGAGGACGATGAGGTTCTCGATTTGGTCGTCCTCCCCTTCACCGGAGCGGACAGTGAGACCCTCCTCGGAGTCTCGGTCGCTCTGCTGGTGTCCGGTGGGTTGTTGATCCGATCGGCAACCAGGCGCGAGGAGAGCTGACAACGAACAGTCATTGATGGAAGGCTCCGGGGTTAACCTCCCGGAGCCTTTCTCATGGACTACCCCGAAGCACTCGAGTTTCTCGATCGCCACATTGCCCTTGGCGTCATACCCGGCCTCGATCGAATCGAAGGTCTGCTCGACTATATGGGTAGACCTCATGAGGGTTATCCGATAATCCACGTGGCAGGCACCAACGGGAAGACCTCGACGTCACGTCTCTGTACCTCTTTGCTGGTGGCTCACGGGTTGGCCACAGGGACCTATATCTCACCTCACCTGCAGCAAGTGGAGGAACGCCTCTCCGTCAACGGGCGGACCGCCACTGCCGAGGAATTTGCCCTAGCCGTCTCAGATGTCGCCGCATTCGCCGGGCTACGGGAGCAGGCGGGGCATGATGCCAACACCTACTTCGAGTTGACCACTGCCGCCGCGTTCGCCTTCTTTGCCGACCAAGCAGTCGATGCAGCGGTGCTCGAGGTCGGACTCGGTGGGCGACTGGACGCCACGAACGTGGTCGACGCAGAGGTCTGCGTCCTCACCAGCATCGGGATCGAGCACACTGAGTACCTGGGAGAGGATGTAGCCAGTATCGCGGGGGAGAAGCTGGCCATCGCCGGCCTCAACTCCATCCTCATCACCGGGCCCTTGCCCGACGAGGCCCTCGCAGTGGCCGAGCAGCGGGCGCGCGATCTCGGAATCCACCATCGCCATTACGGGAAGGACTTCTCGGTTCTGGACGCAGAGCGAGGGGTCGGGGGATGGCTGACCACGATCGCCGGGGCCGAAGACACCTATGAGGACATCATGCTTCCGCTCCATGGCCGGTACCAACTCGTCAACCTGGCCAATGCCATCGCTGCCACCGAAGCCCTCGTAGGCCGGAAGCTAGACGTCGAGTCGGTACGTGACGCAGCAGCAGCGACGACCATGCCGGGAAGAATGGAACCACTGGCGTCGAAGCCGCTGGTCATGGTGGACGGGGCTCACAACGCGGACGGGGTGACGATGCTGGCCGAATCGCTAGCGGAGGAGTACCCGACCACCCGGTGGCACCTGGTGCTCGGGGTGATGGGGGACAAGAACGTCGAGGCGATGGTTGAGAGGTTGGCGCCGCTCATCGTCGGGATCGTGGTGACGGCACCGGAATCGGAGCGCGCTGTCCCGCCGGTGGAGCTCCGGGCGCGGATTCAGGAACTGGTCGACGTGCCGGTGCTGGTCGCCGGGCACGTGGGCGAAGCTCTGGACATGGCCAAAGCCGAAGCCGGTCCTTTGGGGGCAGTTCTCGTCTCGGGATCGCTCTACCTGGTGGGTGAGGCAAGAGCCCTGCTGCTGTAGTGGCCCGTCGCAGAACCCGCATCGGGGAGGGATGCACCAATCAGGCGGTAGCCTCCGCCGGATGGCTATCGAAAACACGTTCATCATGGTCAAACCCGACGGCGTCGCTCGAGGCCTGGTCGGTGAGGTCATCAACCGCTTCGAGCGCAAGGGTCTGACCTTGGAGAGGATTCGACACCTGACGATCGACGAGCCCTTGGCGCGACGTCACTACGAGGAGCACGTGGAGAAGCCATTCTTCCCCGAGCTGGTCGACTTCATAACCTCAGGCCCGGTGGTGGCCATGGAATGGTCCGGGGAGTCTGCGATTTCGGTATGTCGCGGTCTGATGGGTGCCACCGACCCAAAGCAGGCCACGCCCGGCACCATCCGAGGGGATCTTGGGCTGGTCGTCACCCACAACATCATCCACGGCTCCGATGGCCCGGAGAGCGCTGCGCGAGAGCTGGCGATCTTCTTCGGCTGACCCCAACCGGACACACGTTGTGGTGCCCCAGGCTGCGATAGGGTGACGGTCGCTATGGCACAACGTTGGGCACACATCTACACTCACGGCGTCATCCCGGGAGACCTCATCAGCCATGGCTGAAACCCTTCTTTCCTTTGCCGGCCAGGACATGGCCATCGACCTTGGCACGGCCAACACCCTGGTCTACGTGCGTGGCGGCGGCATAGTCCTCAATGAGCCTTCTGTGGTCGCGATCAACGCGCAGAACGGCAGGGCTCTGGCTGTGGGCATGGAGGCGAAGAGGATGATCGGGAGGACCCCGGCCCACATCACCGCAATTCGACCGCTGCGCGACGGGGTAATTGCCGACTTTGACGTGACCGAGAAGATGTTGCGCTACTTCATCCAGAAGGTCCATCGGAGGAAGTGGGCGCGCCCCAGAATCGTTGTTTGTGTACCTTCCGGCATCACCCCCGTTGAGCGCCGAGCGGTGGAAGAGGCTGCCTATCACGCCGGTGCCCGCCGGGCCTACACCATCGAAGAGCCAATGGCGGCGGCAATCGGGTCGGGGCTGCCGATAGGCGAGCCGTCCGGTTCGATGGTCGTCGACATCGGTGGTGGCACCACCGAAGTGGCCGTCATTTCCCTCGGAGGCATCGTCGTCTCGCGCTCGATCCGCGTAGGCGGGGACGAGCTCGACACGGCAATCATCGATTGGGTCAAGAAGGAGTACAACGTCCTGGTGGGCGAGCGAACCGCGGAGCAGCTCAAGCTCGCGGTCGGCTCGGCCTGGCCATACGCGGACGAGCCTTCAGCCGAGGTACGTGGTCGGGACCTGGTCAGCGGGTTGCCCAAGACGATTCTCCTCTCGAGCCCTGAGATAAGGGAAGCGATCGAAGAGCCCACGCAGGCGATTGTCGACGCGGTCAAGTACACACTCGACAAGACGCCGCCCGAGCTGGCGGCGGACATCGTCGAGCGGGGGATCGTGATCACTGGAGGAGGAGCACTCTTGGTGGGGTTGGACCATCGTCTGGCCCATGAGACGGGGATGCCCATCGTGACAGCGGCCAAACCGCTGCACTCGGTGGTGCTCGGCTCGGGGAAGTGTCTGGAGGAGTTCGACACGCTGCAAAACGTGCTCGTGTCGTCGTCCCGGCCATGACCGCCTCGACCCGTCTCATTCCATGCTGACCGGCAAGAAGTCCGATCGAGCCCTTCCCACACTGATCAGCCTCCTGGTGGTCGGAGTCCTTCTGATGACCTTCGATGTCCGGCTCGAAGGCGGGGGAGTGGTCGGCGTTCTCCGAACTGGAACCCAGACCATCGTTTCGCCGCTGCAGCGTCTTGCCTCCTACGTGGTCAACCCGATCTCCACGGCCCTCGACAGTTTGTCGAACGTGGCCTCGCTGCGCGAGCAGAATGCCGAGCTCACTGCCGAGCTGGCCGAGGCGCAGGCCGCCTTGACCGCGATGCAGGATCAGATCGCCAAGCTGGAGCTGCTCGAGCAGCTCTACAACCTCGGAGAGGGGGGCGCCCAAGTCGGCAGGACGGTGGCCAACGTCATAGGCGCGGTTGACGCTGCTTTGATCATCGACAAGGGCACTGCCGATGGAGTGGTGGTTCGACAGCCGGTGATCGATACAAATGGCTATCTGGTGGGCACGGTGACCAGTGTGGCCTCCGGAAGTGCGACCATTGTCCCGATCACGGCCGTGCGTCAGGGAATCACGGTGCAGACCGGCTCGCAAACCGGGGCCCTGACCTCACAGGCATTCAGCTCCGAGATGACCCTGACCATGGTCCTCGACATCTTCACCGCCAGAGAGCCCGTCCTTGCCGGCGACCGTGTTGTGACATCCGCCGGCAGCACGAGGTACCCAGCCGGATTGCCGGTCGGTGAGATCGTGGAGGATGCTTCACCCGAGTCGACATCGCTGACGACCACGGTTCGTCCTTTCGTCGACCCGGACACACTGCGCATCGTCGTGGTCCTCGCCTGGCCACCCGATCCGATCGCGGCGACCACAGATGACACCGTGACCGAGGAGGACACCACTACAACGACCAGCGGGGAGGAGACCACCACGACGACGACACCCGAGGAAGATGGTTGATGAGGGGCCGCCCCGCGCTGGTGATCGGCGTGACGATCCTGCTCGCCGTCCTGGTTCAGACGACGCTCTTTGCACGGCTGCGGGTCGTGACGCCCGATCTGGTGCTGCTCATCGGGATCTTCCTCTCTTTGACCCGGATCCGGCCCGAAGCGGTTCTAGGCGTGGCATTCATCTCCGGGCTGGTCGTCGATCTATTGGGAGCGTCTCTGCTCGGGCTTCGTGCCGTCGTCTATACCATCGTGGCGTACATCGCAATCCGGACCAAGGAAAGGGCCGAATTGGGACGAGCCACGATCGCAATTTGGGGTGGTCTGCTCACGTTCGTCGGAGTGGTCCTCCTGATCCTGGTGGGGACCCTCTTCGGTCAGATCAGTTTGCTCGGTGAGAACGCGGCTAGCCGCATGATTCTCGTACCGTTGGCCAATGTCGCCGTGGCGGGGCTTTTGGCTCCGACCTTCGTCCGGATAGTCGATCGGGATAGGACTGCTCTCAGGTACCCATGAAGTTCGCTCTCAGGCTCACGACCCTCGGCGTGGTCTTCATCTCGATGTTCTCGGTGATCGGGCTGCGTCTCTGGTTTGTTCAGGTTGCCGAGGGCCCTCAGATCGCCCGGGCGGCCGAAGACTCAACCTGGATCGGCAAGTCGACCTACGCGGCTCGAGGAGATATCTTCGACCGTGACGGAACCCTTCTCGCCACCAGCCGGCTGGTTCCGGCGATATTGGTCGACCGGACCTTCGTTCAGCCCGACCAGCGAACGGACCTGATCCAGCAACTGGCGGGGATACTCGGTCTGGACCCGGTCGAGCTCGACGCGATGTACGAGGAAGCCGGGATCAACGGCCGTTTCCAGGTATCGACCGTTTCCGCGGAGACAGCACTTGTGATCAACGAGTCACTCGAAGGGCTGCCCGGTGTTGAGGTGGTGAAGGTCCCTGAACGGGTCTATCTGGCCGGGCCGACCCTGGCCCATGTGATCGGGCATCTCGGGTTGCCTGAGCAGGAAGATATCGATGCCCGTCCCGAGCTGGATCGGAATGTCCGCATCGGCAAGCTCGGGGTGGAGCGGGTCTATGACGACTACCTCCAGGGGACGAGTGGCTATGTCGAGTACCGGGTCCGTCGGGGGGAGATCATCGAGCAACAGGCTCCCGTCGATCCGGTGGTCGGCCACTCGATGGTGCTGAATCTCGATCTCGAGCTCCAGGAGGTCGTGGAGACGGCCCTGGAGGGCGGTGTCGCCCTGTCCAACTCGGTGAAGGAAGATGCGAGGGCCAGGGGAGACGAGGTGTTCGGAGAGACCCAACGGGCGGCGGCAGTTGTTCTCGACGTCAACACCTTCGAAGTTCTGGCGTTGGCTTCTTATCCCGACTTCGACCCCCAACTCTTCGTGACCGGGATCGACGAGACGACTTTCGAAGGTCTCAATGAGACCCGCGCCTTCAACAACCTGGCCGTCAGCGGGCTGTACCCACCGGCCTCGACGTTCAAGGCAATCACCTACACGGCCAAGCTGGAGGAGAACCTCCCGTTCTCCCCGGATGTGGAGGGTGTCGATGCCGCCAACCAGCGCATCCACTGTGACGGCACGCTGGAGCTGTCCACTTTGGCGGACGGCTCTCCCCAGGTGAAACGCGACTGGTACAACCCGCGGGATCTGGGCTGGCTCGACATCCACGGCGCCCTGCAGAACTCATGCAACATCTACTTCTGGAATGTTGCCCTAGGGACCTGGCTTGCCTATCAGGGCCAGGAGCGAGAGAACATCCTCCAGGAGTGGGCGATGACCGTCGGCTACGGCGCCGAGACGGGAATCGACCTGACGAGCGAAGCCTCGGGGATAGTCCCCACCCGGGAGCTTTTCGAGGAGTGGAAGGAGTTCCAACTCGAGAATCCCGACCGACCACCACGTCTCGAGCCGTCGAGACTGGAGTTGGCCTCACCGTGGCTTGGTGGCGATCTCATGGACTTCGCCATCGGTCAGGGGGCCTTCACCGCCACCCCGCTACAAGTGGCGGTCTCCTACGCGGTGCTCGTCAACGGGGGCAAGATGATGGAGCCCCGGGTGGTCAGAGAGATCATCGACCCTGACGGGAATGTGATACCGGTGGAAAGCCCCGAGCCCCGGATCGTGAATATCAGCGACGCCACGCGAGCCTCGCTTCTGGCCGACCTAGGTCGCGTGGTCAACAACGGCACGGCGGCCGCCGCCTTTAGCGGCTTTGGTGAAGGCGTGGAGAACGTGGGCGGTAAGACGGGTACCGCCCAGGCGTCGAGGACCCGTGACAACCACGCCTGGTTCGTGAGCGTCGCACCGCTGGACAACCCGAGGTATGTCGTGGCGGTCCTGATCGACGAGGGGGGCTCTGGAGGCCAGGTCGCCGCACCCGTGGCCCGCCAGGTGATGCAGTATCTGATGGGCAATGAGCTGACACCGATCGTCGAAGGCGAGGAAGCGGACTGATGGCTGTCATCTCCCGCTTGCGCGAGGTGGCCGTCGATCGGCGCCACAACACCTCGGATCGGATTCTGTTCGGCACCATGTTCGCCCTGTCGGGGTTTGGCCTTCTCATGATCTATTCCGCGACGAGAAGCACTGGCTCTGTCGGTATGGAACGCCAGATGATCTTTGTGGCTACTGGCCTCACTGTCTACGCGATCGTGTCCAACATCGACTACCGGGAGTATCGGAACCTGATCCCGATCATCTCGACCGCGATCCTGATCGCATTGCTGGCGGTGTACTTGTTTGCCCCGGTCAACGGGGCACAGAGGTGGATCCCGCTTGGTTTCTTCAAACTCCAGCCGGCGGAGTTCGCCAAAGTGGCGGTGATCCTGGTGCTCGCCTCACTTCTCTCCCCGAACCGGGAGGAGATCGGGAGACGCCAAATCGGGTGGCCGACCGTGTTTCAGGCCATCGGTATCACGGCGGTCCCGGCGGCGCTGATCCTCCTCGAGCCCGACCTGGGAACGACCCTGGTGTTCGGATTCATCCTGTTGGTGATGCTGTTCGCCGGGGGCGCGACCTGGAGGCAGATGGTGGCTCTCATCGCGGCCACCGCGATCGGGATCTTCGTCACGCTGCAACGCGGATGGCTCGAGGGGTATCAGATGGATCGCATCCGGGTCCTGATCGACCCTGAGACAGTCGACCCCACGGGTATCGGGTATACGTTGAGGCAGTCGAAGTTCGCCATCGGTTCAGGTCAACTGTTCGGCCGGGGTCTGTTCGCAGAAGGAACACAGACATCGTTCGAGTATGTCCCTGAGCAGGAAACCGACTTCATCTTCACCGCGGTCGCCGAGCAACTGGGATTCGTCGGTGCCATCCTGGTTCTCGGGGCCTTTGCGGTGATAATTTGGAGGCTGTTGGTGATCGCCGTCAACGCCCGCGACCGATTTGGCGCCCTGATCGCAACCGGGCTGGCAGCCATGATGGTGTTCCATGTCTTTGTGAACGTCGGGATGACGATCGGGATAATGCCCGTCACCGGTCTTCCACTTCCGTTTCTCAGTGCCGGTGGCTCCTTCTACCTGGCAATGACCTTTGCCCTGGGAGTAGCCAACTCGGTGTGGCTGATGCGGACTCCGGTGCCGGGAGAGAACCAGCTCAGCTAGTGGCCCGTCGCTGACCCGAACCGATGTCAGCCGTTAGCCTGACTCACGATGTATCGACGCGGAGATCAGGGGTGGGTGGAGATCATCTGTGGCCCGATGTTCTCCGGGAAGAGCGAGGAGCTCATCCGCCGGATCACCCGATACCAGATCGCCCGGATCCCGGTGCAGACCTTCAAGCCACAGCTCGACGATCGATATGCGGAGAGCGAGGTCGTCTCACATTCGAGTCTCAGGGTGGAAGCAGCGCCGGTGCAGACAGCCGCCCAGATGCTGCGTCGGATCGTTGCCAGCACCCAGGTCGTTGGAGTCGATGAAGGTCAGTTCTTCGACAACGGTCTGGTGGATGTGGTTGAACAGCTCGCTGCAGCAGGCAAGCAAGTGATCATTGCCGGTCTCGACACCGACTATCTGAGAAGACCCTTTGAGCCGATCCCTACATTGTGTGACCGAGCCGAGTACGTGACCAAGATGCTCGCCGTCTGTCACAAGTGTGGCGGACCGGGCATGTACACCCAGCGGATCGTGGCCTCCGACGACCTGGTGGTCCTCGGCGCCCAAGGGTCCTATGAGGCGAGATGCCGGGTGTGCTTCAATCCCCACGAACCAGAGCAACCCGAGCTGGGTTTGGGCGGAGGAGATCGGTCAGCGGTGTCATTCTGGTAGCATTGAATTGTCCGCCAGACGCGACATCTTTCCCTTCTTTCGGAGTGTTTCGTTGATGAGCACCCACGCACATCGGGCTTCCGGTGTAAGTGACAAAGGTCTTCCCGACGGCCATCCCCTCCCGGGGCGGCCGTCCCGGCGCTGTCTGGCGCACGTGTTCGCATACAGGAGCTCCACCAGGACTCAAGCTCCTGTGTCATCTCGTACATCGAAACTCAGAGGAGTGTCACCACATGGCTCTATTCCGCAAGAAGAGCCCTCAAATCGTTCGGAGGTCCTCGACGGAAGGGACCGTTGAGGAACGCAAGACTGTCCGCGTCAAGGGACGCAAGGTAGAGGTCACCAGGGTCGAAGGGCGACCAGCGCCGACCAGCGCTGCCAAGAAGGACAAGCGCCGCCAGCAATCGAACAAGGGCGGTGGCAACCACTCGAGGGGCGGTCTGTCCACATCCCGGACCAGAACCCGGCGGCCTGTGGACGACGAGGTGATCCTGCCCGTCGAGAGCGGACGCAAACAGATGTTGGTCCGTGTGACCAAAGGCCAGACCCAGATGGTCATACTCGAGGGCCCGGTCCTCGTCGAGCATTACGTTGCCCGTGAAGACTCCGGGTCTGTTGCCGGGAACATCTATCTGGCCAAGGTCCGCAACGTACTACCTGGCATGGAGGCGGCGTTTCTCGACTTCGGCGCTCCCAAGAACGGAGTGCTCTACGCATCCGATGTGGCCTCGGATTCCCGGGGCAACGGCCGGTCGAATCGCCGGATCGAAAGCGTGTTGAAGGAGGGCGACGAGGTCCTGGTTCAGGTGACCAAAGACGCCATGGGGGCCAAGGGAGCGCGGCTCACCGGGATCCCCTCTCTGCCCGGACGCTATCTCGTTCTCGTCCCCGAGTCAGACAGCGTGGGAATCAGCCGGCGTCTGCCTGACGACGATCGCACCCGGTTGCGCGAGGCGATCAACAAGGTTCGTCCCGAGGGCTATGGGGTAA
>Ga0209640_10000118_pt1 | contig 50953 bp, 49 predicted proteins | sample RifCSP10_1_FD_184018 | JGI IMG/M metagenome (GOLD analysis project Ga0209640, IMG submission 184018) | Soil microbial communities from Rifle, Colorado - Rifle CSP2_sed 10_1 (SPAdes) (version 2) | ecosystem: Environmental > Terrestrial > Deep subsurface > Rock core/Sediment | place: Rifle...
CGTCCATGGGGCTTTCGCGGCTCGTAGGCTCTTCGATCTTGATGACGTTGGCGCCCCAGTCGCTCAACTGCCGCACCGCGGTCGGGCCGGAACGCGCGCGCGTGAGATCGAGCACGGTGAAGCGGGCGAGCGGCCCTTTGCGTGGCTTCGCTGCCATGTCAGCGGCCCTTGAACGCGGGTTTGCGTTTTTCCATGAACGCGGTCTGCCCTTCCTTGTAGTCCTCGCTCGCGAAACAGTCGTCGATCATCTTCTGGCACAGGTCGAGATCGCGCTTGGCCGGGTCCTTGTGAAACTCGATCAGCGCGCGCTTCACTGCCGCGATCGTGAGCGGCGCATTGACCGCCAGGGTTTGCGCGAGTTGCAGCACGGTCGCTTCCAGCTCCGCGACCGGCACCACCCGGTTGACGAGCCCCATGTGCAGCGCTTCCTGCGCCGTGAACTGCCGCGCGCTGAAGAAGATCTCCGCCGTGTACGCGGGTCCCACCAGGGTGGCGAGGCGGCTGATGCCGGAGAAGCGGTAGCCCAGGCCGAGTTTCGCCGCCGGCACGCCGAAGCGCGCGTCGTCCGCGGCGATGCGGATGTCGCAGTTGATCGCGGTGCCGGTGCCGCCGCCGATGCAGTAGCCGCGGATCATGGCGATGGTGGGCTTGGGGCAGCCGCGCAGCGCGGCGGACGCGGCTTCGCCGGTATCGTTGTAGAGCTTGGACGCCGCCTCGCTCGAACGCTTCTCCTTGAACTGGGAAATGTCGGCGCCCGAGATGAATGCTTTCTCCCCTTCCCCCTTGAGGATGATGACCCGAACCTCGGGATCCTGCACGTAAGCGTCGAGCACCATGGGCAGCGATTGCCACATCTCGAGCGAGACCGCATTGTGGCGGGCGGGATTGTTGAAGATGATCCAGCCGATCGCGCCTTCCTTGCGGGCGACCAGCTTCTCGGTCAGCGTTTGCACTACGGTTCCGGGAGCGTTCATGACGGGAAGTCCTGGTTGGAAATGGAGGGGCGTAGTCTACCGTAACTCCTCCCTTTGGGTCACACCGAGTCGCGGCTCAGGCAACACGGCCAACAACCGCTGGGCCTCCGAGCGCGCCAAGAACCGGATACGACGCGTCGGTTCCTGAGGATTCAACATCTGATCCTGATTTGACTCACATCAAGTTCCGCTTCTGAGCCCAGGTGTAGCGTAATCCGCTTGGTTTGCACCCGGGTATCAAGTAAGCGGGGGGCAGATGCGCAGCTTTTCGCAGACCTGGCCTACACGCTTCGCTCGCCGAAGCCGGCACAAGGCGCTCAAGAGGGGCTTGGGTGAACCGGATGTCAACAAAACCCGGGGAAGATTCTATTTGCGGGAGACGCGATCATGGTCATTTCAAGATTTGCGTGTGTTCTATCGTGCGCCGGCGTTTGCACGCTCCTTTTCGTTGCGAGTGCCAGCGCCGGGGTGCCAACGAGCATTATCCCGGAAGGAACAAAGTGGGAGGAGTTATCGCGCGCGGGCAAGGTGTTCGGCGAAGGCGTGGTTGCCGCGAAGGATGGAAGGGTCTACCTCAGTGACATTACGACCACCGCGAAGCCCGAGGACAATCCCGGCGGTACGATCTTTTGCTTCGATCCGACAACCGGCGCGGTTACCAAGCATATGGAGCCGAGCGGCATGTCGGCCGGACTCCATGTCGACAAGAGTGGCGCGATGTGGATCGCTCAGACCGCTAATCCCAAAGGGGCGCGCAGGCTAATCCGGCAGGATCTGGCGACCGGCGCGATTACCGAGGTCGCCGCGACCTATCGAGGAAAGAGGCTCAATAACCCGAACGACATCACAAGTGATCCCCGCGGGCGCATCTATTTCACCGATGCCGTCTATTTCGTCCGCGATGCCATGGAACTTCCGAATGCAGTCTACCGCGTCGATCTGGATGGCAGGCTCACGCAGATATCGAGGGACATCCTGCGCCCGAACGGGATCGAGGTCTCCCCTGATGGCAAACACCTCTATGTTGCAGCCACCAACGCGCCGATACTGGTTGCCAATCCGCACGGCCCGGCGCAGGATCGTTTCGGCATCGCGAATGGCGGAGTAGTCATGTACGACCTTGACCAGAACGGGGCTGTCTCCAACGGTCGCGTCATCTATCGTAACGACAGTCTGGTCGTCGATGGGATGGCACTGGATACCGAGGGGAATCTTTATCTGGCTCAACACGACGGCAACCGACAGAGCCCGAAAAGTAAACTCACGGTGATCAACCCGGTAGGCAAGGTGCTCGGCACGATCCCGCTAACGAGTGGGATGGGCCTCACGACGAATGTCGGATTTGGCCGTGGGGCCGACGCCAATTCGCTGTACGTTGCGACGGGTGCCCCCTGGGGATTGTTCCGTATCAAGACTGCGAAACGCGGTCACTATTTCTAGCCCACTTCTGCACAGTGCTGAATGTCCGTTTTGGAGAAGATCGACCGGCAAGTTTGGGTCGCCATGTAAAGCTTTACATAGCGACCCAAAGCGGAAGTAGACTGGTTCGAGGGGCGGGCTTTACCAGAAAACGCGAGGGCACGCGTGAAGTTGCGGGCGGTTGACCAGGTGGCGAGCGGGGGGAATACATTGGCTGTTGGTGAAAAATGGTGTTCAAGATTTCTGTTCCCCGGCAGGACGGCATAACGCTGCGCGCCCTACGGGTTCCCTGTCAAGAATGCAAGGAGAAGAATGATGAAATGTTCTCGATGTCTGCTGATCGGTGGCATCTGCGCGGCCATTGCGGCGGGCGCGCAGCCTGCGGGAGCGGCTGAGTCCACGCCCTACCCCGTACGTCCCGTACGCGTGATCGTGCCGTTCGCACCGGGCGGGTCCGACATCGTCGCGCGCATGCTGGCGCCGAAGCTCAGCGAGAAGCTGGGTCAGTCGTTCATCGTCGAGAACCGGCCCGGCGCCGCCGCCATCCTGGGCAGCGACATCGTCGCCAAGTCGGCGCCCGACGGCTACACGCTCCTATTCTGTACCTCGTCGCTGGCGACAACAGCCGCCTACAACAAAAAGCTGCCGTATGATCCGGTCCGGGATTTCGCCGGCGTGGCGCAGGTTGGCGCGGTGCCGTTCGTGCTCGTCACGCATCCTGCGCTGCCCGTGACATCGGTGAAGGGGTTCATTGCGCTGGCGAAGAAGCGGCCCGGCGAATTGTTCTATTCCTCCCCCGGCACCGGCGGCATCGGCCATCTCGTGAACGAATACTTCGCGAAACAGGTGGGCATCAAGATCACGCACGTGGCCTACAAGGGAACGGGCCCGTCCATGATGGCGCTCCTGACGGGCGAAGTGCAGTTCGGCATGCCCAACATCAGCGGGGCGCTGGCGATGGTGCGAGCGAAGAAAGTCAGAACGCTCGGGGTGGCCGCCGAGCAGCGGCTCACGTTCGCGCCCGAGTTGCCGACGCTGCGCGAGGTCGGTGTCGACCTCGTCGCGGGCCCCTGGTACGGGATGGTGGCGCCGCGGGGGACCCCGCAGCACGCCATCGACCTCCTCAACCGGGAGGTGAGTGCGCTGGTGAAAAGCCCGGAAATGGGCGAAAAGCTCGCCGCGCGCGGCGTGGTGGTGCAAACCAGGCCGCCTCAGGAATTCGCCGACTTCATCAAGGCGGATATCGAGAACTGGCGTGGCGTGATGCGTGCTGCGGGTATAGAGCAGGAATAGCCCGCGCACACCATCACCGCGATGGGCCCTGGTCACGCAATGACGTCGACAATCGCGGCGCCTGCGACATCATTTTGTCACCAGCGAGGCCATGCCGGCGGCGTCGGCCCGAGAGAGAACTGGCTGAACGTCGCCATGACGTTTTCGAAGGCATTGATGAGTCCCAGGCAGTTCGGGCCCAGCACCCGTACGCCGCTCTCCCGGATCGCAGTCTTCAGTTCACGCTCGAGCGCGACGCCGTCGCCCCCAACCTCGGAGAATCCCGAGCTGAAGACGACGGCGGCCGTCACGCCTTTGGCGCCAAGTTCACGCAGGGTCTGTGAGCGTTCTGCCATTCAACTTGTTGAAATCGGCCGATGCGCCGAGGATGGCGATCGAACGCGGGCGCAGCAGTGCTATTATCGTGGGGTCCATGCGGGCGGCCTGCGACGGAGAGCGCCGCACGATAGCGGAAGCGCACTACCCGGTCAACACCGCGCCGCTTCCCGCCGCGGGGACGCTACGCCGGCGGCACGACCCGCGCGGTGTACCCGGCCGCCGTCAATGCGGCCACGATCTCCTGCACGTGCGCTGCGTTGCGCGTCTGCACCACGAATTCGACCGCCGCGACCTGTACCGGGAGCTGGGTAAACGTCCTCTGGTGATGCACCTCCTCGATATTCGCCTGCAACTCGGAGAGGAGCGCCGTCACCTGCGCAAGCGAGCCCGGCAGGTCGCGCAGTTCCACGCGCAGCCGCGCGAGCCGGCCGGAACGCACCAGCCCGCGCTCGATGATCGAGCCGAGCAACATGGGATCGATGTTGCCGCCCGAGAGCACCAGCCCCACCTTCCGCCCCTTGAAGTGCAGCCGGTGCAGCAGCAGCGCGGCGAGCGCCGCGGCGCCGGCGCCCTCGGTCACCGTCTTTTCGATCTCGAGCAGCATCACGATCGCCTGCTCGATGCCGCCCTCGTCGACCAGCAGGACGTCGTCCACGCATTTCCGGATGATCGGCAGCGTAAGCGCGCCGGGGTCTTTCACTGCGATGCCGTCCGCGATCGTGTTGGCGCCGAACACCGGCCGCACCGCTTTCAACGCGGCATAAAGCGACGGAAAACGCTCGCTTTGCACGCCGACGATCTCGATGCGCGGCTTGATGTGCCTCGCCGCAAGCGCCATTCCCGCGATCAGCCCGCCGCCTCCGACCGGCACCACGAGGGCGTCGAGCTGCGGCGCGGCGCCGAGCATCTCCCGCGCAACCGTGCCCTGTCCGGCGATGACTTTCTCGTCATCGTACGCGTGAACCAGCGTGAGCCGGCGTTGCGCCGCGAGTCCCAGCGCGCGCGCCTGCGCCTCGTCGAAGCCCTCGCCCGCGAGCACGATCTCGGCGCCGAACGCGCGCGTGCGCTCCGCTTTGACGTGAGGCGTGTGCCGCGGCATCACGATCACCGCCGGGATGCCGAGCCGCCGGCTGTGGTAGGCCACGCCCTGCGCATGATTGCCCGCGGAGGCGGCGACCACGCCCGCCCTGCGCTGCTCCGCATTGAGCGAGAGGAGCTTGTTGAGTGCGCCGCGCTCCTTGAACGAAGCCGTGAACTGAAGATTTTCGAATTTGAGCCAGACCTCGGCGCCCGTCACCTCCGAGAGCGTGCGCGAATGCAGGCAGGGCGTCTCGACGATGCTGCCCCGTAGCGCGGATGCCGCAGCTTCAACGTCGTCTGCCGTTACGCTCATGTGATATCCCTCGCCTCCCGCACGCGACGACGGTTGGGCCGTTCCGGCCGGCGGCTGCCCGCCAACGCACCGTGCGTCAGCTCGTGATTTCGACGATCTCCGTTACCGGCAGCGCGCCGATGTCCCGCAGCTTCTCGGTGCGCGCGCCTTCCAGGTTCACCAGAGCCGAGACCTGGGCGAAGCTCGATGCCACGAATACCTCGCGGCCTTCCGGCGTCTGGCGCTTCACCCCGAAACGCACCAGGTTGCGTTCGTTCGCCGAGAGCTTGCCGATGAAGCTCTTCGTCGCCCATATTGAACCATAACGGGCGAAATCGCTGATCCGCGCCGCCTGGTTGATGCTGTCCCCGAGCACGACGAACTCGACGCTGGTGGCCGACTGGAAGGTGCCCAGCCATTCCTGCCCTTCGGTGAGCCCGACGTTGAGGTACAGCTCGTTCAGCCAGTTCTTGCGGATCTGCCACGCCTTGCTGATCTTCTGGATTTCGGACTTGATCTCGCGCGAGCAGCGCAGGGCATTGAATATATAGTTGGAATCGGGTTGCGGGAAGAAGTAATACATGAGCCCGTCGCCCACGTGCTTGCCGTGCGTGCCGTAATACTTGCGGAAGATCGGCGTCATGGCACAGCAGATCTCGTTGATGAGCTCGAAGTACTCCTCGGGCGGAAGTTCGGAGCAGATTTTCACCGAGTTCTGCAGGTCCGCCACCAGCACCGCGAGGTCGGTGAGAACGGGCAGGCGCCGCCGCAGCAGCGACCGGATCACCTCGTCGCGCCGCGCCAGGAACTCGAGCAGACTTTCGCTTTCCTGCCCCACCGGGATCATGATGACGAGGACGCCCTCGCGGAAAAACGCGGCATAGCTGCGATAGGTCACGATCTCCGCATTCGCGCCTTCGAGATCGAGCGGCGCGTCAAGGATGGGACGCGCGTCCTCTTTCGCGCTTTCGCCGTACAGGCGGTCGAGCAAGGCGATCCGCTCCGGCGATGCGCCCTGGCACGCGGTCATGAGGGTGGTCTTGGACACGCGTTCCTTGGCGAGCGACAGGTGAAACCGCAGCAACGCAAGCCGATTGCGGTTCGGCAGCTCGCGCGTGAGCAGCAGCCGAAAGAGATTGCGCGCCTCGCTGGTGGGGGGCAAAGGCGTGCCCGCGCCCAGCAACAGGTTGTGAGCCGGGTTGTTGAACCAGATCACCTCGAAGTTGTAGTTCACCATGAACGCCGGGTGCGCGATCCCCTCGACAGTCAATTTCGGGGCCTCATCGCCGCCTTCGGTGGCTGCTGCCGGCACCGCGCTACGCCCGGTGCTCACTGGTTCGGGCCGCGGCATATCCGCCGCGAACCTCGAAACGATCTCTGCCATGGAATAGCCCTCCCTCTTCATCTGCTGTATTCCGGCAATGCGTTCGATCGCACTGTCGGGAAAATATCCCAGTTGCCGCGCTCGACTGTCTTCGTCATGGCTGGGCGTGCTGACCAGTGGCCTGGGCAGTAGCCCCATGGCGATATAGTTGTTGAGGGTGGCTCTGGAAATACCCGTCTTATCAATGAGTTCCTTGCTTGATATCATTCTGGACTCAATCTTATTGCGGTGCCTCTTTCCGAGCGTTATATGGACAGTATAAGCAGTCTAGTTATACAGTCAAACTTATTGAGTAGGCAAATCACCTGGACGCCCCAAATTGTTGTATTTGCACCACATAACGCGTTGTGTGCACGGATTGCGTGGACGGCGGTACCGCCAGGCCCACGTATGCCGCGATCGCGGCGCGGTGCACCGGTCATCACCAGGAATATGCGGTCCGCGACAAAGCGCAGCGCATCGTCTTCCATTCCGTCGAAGGGCGAATGCCGCCGCAGGCGGGCGCTCCTCGCGGAGACGAGGGACTCTACGGCCGGCTTACTGGATTTGCCGGCCACATGAACGGGTATGGCTGCGCGTGTCTTGCCCGCTCAGCGCACGACCATGAATCAATGCGCCTTGCGCAAACGGTGCGGCGGAATCGGCAAGGCGGCGACCTCGATGCCTTCCTCGGTGAGCGCCTCAACGTCCTCATGCGAGGCGGTGCCGCGGATGTGACGCTCCGGCGCTTCGCGGTAGTGGATCTTTCTCGCCTCTTCCGGAAACGCCGTGCCGACATCCTCGGTGGTCGCGATAATATGGTCGATCAGTTTGGTGAGCAGATCGGCACCGAGATTTGCGTATTGCCGCGGCGTTTCCGTTGCGGGCGCCGGTGATGACGGCGGTGACTGCGCGTCTTCGCGGGCGCCGGTATTGATCCGCACCGCGTGCGGCACGCGTACGATGCTGTCGCTGCCGCATACCGGGCACGCGAGAAGCTTCGCGCCCAACTGGCGGTCGAAGTCCTCGCCCGAGGCAAACCACCCCTCGAACCGGTGTTTCCTGTCGCAACTTAAGTCAAAAACAATCACGATGCCTCTTTGCATTCAAGTCGCCGAGAGACGGCGCCGTCCGCCTTCCACAGCTTGGTTGGCGCCGCGTCACAACGCACCTTGCCTGGTGCCCGGAACCGGAATCGAACCGGTATGCCGGAATTACCCGGCGAGGGATTTTAAGTCCCTTGTGTCTACCAATTTCACCATCCGGGCCATGACGTGCTGGAGGCGGGGGTCGGAATCGAACCGGCGTCCACGGCTTTGCAGGCCGCTGCATGACCACTCTGCCACCCCGCCAAGAAAATCAAAAGGGAAAACGAAGTCTCGGCTCCGGCGCCAGGTACCCACGCCCGAAAAGCCCTTGCGGCCTCGCCGGCCGATACCGCCCGACGCTGCCCAAACTTCGTTTTCCCCGGAATTCTGGAGCGGGAAAGGAGTCTCGAACTCCCGACCTCAACCTTGGCAAGGTTGCGCTCTACCAACTGAGCTATTCCCGCGTACTTAAAGGCAAATTATAGGGTAACCCCCCGGACCGATCAACTGCCGGCGGAGCGCTTCCAGGCTTGCGGTAGCGCTGCCTTGAGGTAAAAGCCCATGGATACCAGGGTCAGCAATGCCGCGATATAGATGAGCCATGTCCCCACCCGTTGCGTGCTGAACGCGCCAATGCGGTCGTGGTACAACAGCAGGGGAATCGCGATCATCTGCGAAACCGTCTTGATCTTGCCGAGGAACGACACCGCCACGCTTCTTGCCTCTCCGATCTTGGCCATCCACTCGCGCAGGGCGGATACCGCGATCTCGCGGCCGATGATGATCAGCGCAATGACGGCATCGACCCGGGCGAGTTGCACCAGGGTGATGAGCGCGGCAGCCACCATGAGCTTGTCGGCGACCGGATCGAGAAACGCGCCAAACGCGGAGGCCTGGTTGAGTTTGCGCGCGAGCCATCCGTCGAGCCAGTCGGTCACTGCGGCGACGGTGAAAATGATCGTCGCGAGAAGATTCTGGCTGGGCACCGACACGTAAAAGATGCCGACGAACAGCGGGATCAGGAGGATCCTGATCCAGGTCACGAGATTGGGAACGTTGAATGGCATGACCGGGGCTCAAGTACCCTTTAATGCAGTTCCTGGTGTATCTTTTCGGCGAGCGCGCGACTGATCCCCGGAACCCGTGCCAGATCTTCGATGCTCGCGGCGACGATCCCGCGCATTCCCCCGAAGCGCGCAAGCAAACGCTGACGCCTCCTGGCGCCGATGCCCGCGATATGCTCCAGCGTTGATGTCGCCCGCCGGTTGGCGCGGCGACGCCGGTGTCCCGCCACGGCGAAGCGATGCGCCTCGTCGCGTATCTGCTGCACGAGATGAAGTCCGGCGTGGTCCGCCGGGAGGCGCAGCGGCGCCTCGGGTGACGGGCGGAACAATTGCTCCATCCCGGGTTTCCGCTCTTCGCCTTTCGCAACCGCCACCAGCGCCACCTCGCTCAAGCCCAGTTCGGCCAGGACTTCCCGCGCGATATTGAGCTGTCCCCTGCCGCCATCGATCAGTACCAGATCCGGTACTTTGCCCTCACCGGAAATCGTGCGGCGGTAACGGCGCGCCAGGACTTCGCGCATCGCCGCATAGTCGTCTCCTGGCGCGGCGAGTTTGATATTGTAGCGCCGGTACTCTCCGCCCTGAAGCGCCCCGTTGTCGAAGACCACGCACGACGCGACCGCTGCTTCGCCCATGGTGTGACTCACGTCGAAGCACTCGACGCGCTGCGCCGAGTCCGGCAGATCGAGCGCCTGCCTCAGGGCGTTCAGGCGCGCGTCCTGGTTTGCCCTCAGGTTGACGGATTGTTCCGCGCCGAGTTGTGCATTCTTCTCAGCCATTTCCAGCCAGGCGCGCCGTGCGCCGCCCCGGTAGCCAAGAATCCGCACCGGCCGTCCCGCACGCGCGCCCAGCATTCGCTCGAGGTCGCCGCATGCGCCAGCCAAACGCGCGACGATCGTCGAAGGAACGTCGTGTTGGAGATAATGCTGCGCCATGAACGCCTCGAGCACCTGGTCGTCCGTGCAGTCCTCGGCGTTGCGCGGAAAGAAGTTGCGATCGCCCAGATGTTGCCCGCCCCGGATCACGACGAGATTGACGCACGTTACCCCGGAACTTCTGGTACATGCGATGACGTCCACGTCCTGCCCTGTCTCATCGCTGACGTATTGCTTTTCCCGCACCTTGCGCAGCGCCGCGAGCTGGTCCCTGAAGGTAGCGGCATCTTCGTAGCGCATCGATGCGGATGCCTGAGCCATCCGTTCTGTGAGCATCGCCTCGACCTCTCCCCCCCTGCCCTCCAGAAACAGCACGGCGGCACGCACGTCCTCCGCGTAGTCCGGTTCGGAAATCAGGCCCACGCACGGGGCGGTGCAACGCCTGATCTGGTGCAGCAGGCAGGGGCGGGAGCGCTTGTCGAATACGGTGTCTTCGCAGGTCCGGATTCGAAACACTTTCTGCATCAACTGAATGCCGGCCCGAACCGCTCCCGCATTGGGGAACGGCCCGAAAAAGCGATGCACCGCATCAAGGTTGCCCCGATGAAAGCCCAGCCGTGGGTAACGGTGTCCGCTTAGCATCAGGTACGGGTATGACTTATCGTCCCGAAACAGTATGTTATAGCGAGGACTTAAAGACTTTATTAAGTTGTTTTCGAGTAACAAGGCCTCAGCCTCGGAGCGCGTTGCCGTCGCCTCGATCTGAGTCACCTGGCTCACCATGAGTGCGATTCGCGGCGAGTCCGGCGTCCCCCGGAAATACGAGACCGCGCGTTTGCGCAGATCCAGTGCCTTGCCCACGTACAGCACCTCACCGGATGCGTTCAGCATCCGGTATACGCCCGGCAGGTGGGGAAGTTGGGAAGCGATTTCCCGGGGATCTGGCATTGAGTGCAACGGCGCCCGCTGCTGATAACGGCGGCCTAACAGGGGGTTGGCACAGCGAGATCCCTGATGATCGTGCTCACGACATCATGAAACATTGCCGCACTCAGGCGTTTGGTCTGGGTATTGTAACGGCTGCAATGATAGCTATCGTAAAGCGTCCGCTGCCCTGGGAGATCGTACCGCGCGCCGTGCGAGAACGGAAATGCGCCGGCGGGAAGCGCGAGCGCCTTCAGCACCGCGGAGTGCGCGACCCGTCCCAGTGCCAGGATGGCCGCCCCGCTCGATAGCGCCGCCACCTCGGCGCGAAGATACCGGTTGCAGCGATTGACCTCATCGGTCAACGGCTGGTTCTGTGGCGGCAAGCACTTGACTGCGTTGGTAATGCGGCAGACGGTCAGCCGCATTCCGTCGCTTTCACTGCTTGCGGTGGGCTGGCTCGCAAGTCCGCAGCGATACAGCGTTTCATAAAGCAGGATGCCCGCGTAATCGCCGGTGAACGGCCGCCCGGTGCGATTGGCGCCATGAAGGCCTGGCGCGAGCCCCACGATCAGCAACCGAGGCTGCGGATCGCCGAACGGCGCCACGGGCCGCGCATGATAGCCAGGATGGCTGGCGCGTATCTGATCGAGGTGGGCCGCGAGTCGCGGACAGTCCCGGCAGTCGGAATCGAAATCCTCAGTTGCCAAAGGGCAGATCTCCACTCTGCAAGCCGATTCCGGAAATGGCGTGCAGCGCGGTCACGTAATTCGAGTCCTCGCGCAGCTTGAGCATGCTCTCGGCCGGATGCCGGCCATGCATGCGGGCGAGGCGCGCGAGGCTGACGGCGGGGATGGCGTACTCGAGTCCTTCCAGCAACCGATCGGCGGCGTGGGCGTCATTGCATACCAGCACCATGTCACAGCCCGCCCGTAGCGCAGCTGTCGCCCGCTCGATCACGCCTCCCGCTACGCTCGCACCTTCCATGCTGAGGTCGTCGCTGAATACCACACCATCGAAGCCAAGTTCCGAGCGCAATTTCCTTTTCAGCCACACCTCGGAGAAGCCGGCCGGACTCGCGTCCACACTGCTGTAAATGACGTGGGCAGGCATGATGCCGCCCAATCCCGAGTCTATCAGGCGCCGGAACGGTACGAGGTCGCTCGCCGCAATGTCCTCGTACGAACGCTCGTCGACCGGCACCGCGTGGTGCGAATCGGCGCGCACATAGCCGTGCCCCGGGAAATGCTTGCCCACCGCGCTCATTCCAGCCCGCCGAAAACCCTGTACCAGCGCTCGCGCGAGTTCCGCAACCGCCTCGGGATCACTATGAAACGACCGGTCACCGATCACGCTGCTTGACCCATGGTCAACGTCGAGCACCGGTGCAAAGCTCAGGTCCACCCCGTGTGCACGCAGTTCGGCGGCAAGCACGTAGCCGATCTCCTGAGCGCTGTGCTTGGCCTTCGCAGCGTTGCTGTCCCACAGACGGCCGAGTGCGCGCATGGGAGGGATGGCGGTGAAACCGTCCCTGAAACGCTGCACGCGCCCGCCCTCGTGGTCGACGGCGATCAGGAGTGGCGGGCTGCGAATGCCATGGAGTGTGGCGGTCAGTTGCTCCAGTTGCTCGGGTGAGCTGAAGTTGCGGGAGAAGAGGATGACACCGCCCGCCAGTGGATGCAGCAGGCGTTCCCGATCCTCGGCGCCGAGCACGGTACCCTCGATATCGAGCATGGCGGGGCCGAGCGGCTTATGTGCTGTTTCCATCATCACGCTCTCGGGTCGCTCGCTCCAGCACGACGCAGGCGCAGGCGAGGCTCGCTTCGTCGCTGATCGTAAGATGGTGATTGACGATACCCCACTCCTTCACCATGCGTTCGAGATCGGGGTGAAACGTCAGCCCCGGCTTGCCCGCGCGGTTCTGCACCACGCTGATGCACTGCAACGTCACCGGATAGCGGAATCCGGTACCCATCGCCTTGGAGAAGGCCTCTTTCGCGGCGAAACGGTTGGCGACAAACAAGACCTGGCGCGGCGTTTTGAGATACCCCGGCCGCTCGCCGGGCGTCAGTACGCGCTGCACGAAACGATCTCCATAGCGTTCGATAAGACGCGCCACCCGATGCGGTTCCACCACATCGATGCCGATACCGAAGATCACGCCGCGTGGTCCCGTTGTTGCCCGGCGCTGCCGCGTTCGATCTCCTGGAGATACCGCCGCACTGCGGCTGCCAGTCCCATCTCGAGCGCATCCGCGGTGAGCGCGTGTCCGATCGAAACCTCCAGCACGCCGGGAACGCACGCAAGAAACCGGGCAAGATTTTTCAGGTTGAGGTCGTGACCGGCATTCACGCCGAGGTTGGCAGCAGCGGCCGCGCGCGTGGCTCGCGCGTAGGTTTCGAGCGCCGGGCCTTCAGCGGCGGTCCCGAATGCGCGAGCGTACGGCTCCGTGTAGAGCTCGACCCGGTCGGCGCCCGCCGCGCGGGCTGCGGCCATCTGGCCCGGTACCGGGTCCATGAACAGGCTCACCCTCACTCCCAGCGCCTTCAATTCTGCGATCACTGGCGCAAGACGCTCGCCGTCCTTCGCCAGATCCCAGCCATGGTCCGATGTAAACGCGTCCGGTTCATCCGGAACCAGCGTGCATTGATGCGGACGCACGGCGCGCGTGAGTTCCATCATGGATTGCGCAGGATTGCCTTCCACGTTGAACTCTGCCCGGGGCTCATCCTTCAGGAGCGCCGCCAGTTCGATCACGTCGTGCGGACGAATGTGCCGGCCGTCGGGCCGCGGGTGCACCGTGATGCCGTGCGCGCCGGCGTCCAGCGCCGCCCGCGCCGCCCACGTCACGCTGGGAATTCCAAGCGTTCGCGAATTGCGCAGCAACGCCACCTTGTTCAGGTTTACACTCAGTCTGGTCATACCTGCTGCATGAGCGCCCGCGGCCTACAACGCCTGCAAATCGAGAAGAAGTTGCCGCGTGTGCAGCCGGTGGTCGCCGAGATGATGGTTGATCAGGGCGCGCATCAGCACCTTGCCCTGTTGTTGCGTTGCCATGCGCGCGTAGTTGTCGTGCTGCATGTCGATCAGCGTTTGTCCGTCCAATTCTACGCCGTTTTGCGGGGGATCGCCGCTCGCCGTGACCGGTCCGCGCTCTGCGTGGTAGACATAACGTCGATCTGCTGCGATGGGATCGCCCGTGATCACTTCGTGGTCCAGGATGACACCATAGCCGAGTTCAGCGAGCAGATTCTTCTCGAATCGCCGCAGGCCCGCCGAATAGGCAGTACTCCCGCCCAGCGTCGCGAGTGTTTCCCGGTACAGGTCGAAAAGACGCTCGTGGGGGTCGTCCCGTGGCAGCAGGCGGAGCAACAGTTCGTTCACATAGAATCCGCAGATCATGGCAAGCCCCTTCAATGGCGCATACCCCCCAAGCCATTCCGCCCTGATCAGGGTGCGCAGTTCGGACTTTCCCGACCACGACAGCAGCACGGGCTGAAATGCAAGCAGCACGCCCCGCAGCGCCGACTTCGGCCGGCGCGCGCCGCGCGCGACCAGCGCGACGCGCCCGTTGTCACGCGTGAAGGTCTCGACGATCAGGCTCGACTCGCGGAACGGGTAGCTGTGGAGGACGTACCCATGCTGCCCGTCCAGACGGAGCCTGCCGCCGGTGATCATGCCGTGCCCTTCATTCCCTGGATCCTCCTTCCAGACTCATCGACCCATGTCGAATCCCAGGCGCTGCAGCGTCCGTTCATCGTCCGTCCAGCCGCGCCGGGTCTTGACCCATACTTCGAGGTGAACCTTCCCGCCCAGCAGATCCTCCATGCTGCGGCGTGCCTTGCTCGCAACCTCCTTCAGCTTTTCGCCTCGGCGTCCGATCACGATCGGTTTATGGCTTTCCTTGTCGACAAGGATGGCAGCACAAATCACCCGCACGCCTTGCCTCGCCTGGAACGATTCGATCTCAACCGCGCAGGAATAGGGTAATTCCTCGCCGAACAGGCGAAACAGTTGCTCGCGGATCAGTTCGGCCGCAAGATCGCGCTCGTTGAGCGTGGTGATGTCGTCGTCGCCGAACACGCGGGGTCCTGGCGGGAGCAACGGCGCCAGCACTGTTACCAGGGTATCCACCCCCGTCCCGCGCGCTGCAGACACGGGAACAATCGCGGTGGCGGCCAGGCGCTTGGCAATTTCGCTCAGGAATGGAAGCAGCATCTGCTTGTCACGCACCCGGTCGATCTTGTTTACCGCGACCACCAGCGGTTTGCCATGTGGCACCATGGACTGCAACGCGGCGTCTTTTCCGCTGAAACGGAGCGCCTCGACCACCCACAGCACTGCATCGGCGCCCTGGAGGCTGCGCGCCACGGCACGATTCATGGCGCGATTCAGCCCTGATACGTGCTCAAGCTGGAAACCGGGTGTATCGACGAACACAATCTGTGCCGCATCCGTCGTGACGATACCGGGCACGCAGTAGCGCGTGGTCTGGGGCTTGCGCGACGTGATGCTGATCCGGTGGCCGACGATCCGATTGAGCAGGGTGGACTTGCCGACGTTGGGTCGTCCGATGACCGCGACATTCCCGGCACGGTATTCAGAATCCGTCATTCCCGCGTTGCACGCTCGTAGGCAAGTCGCGCGGCGTGCTGTTCGGCGCTGCGACGATTGCTCCCTTCACCCAACGTGCGGATGCCCAGTTCGGGAATCACGCATTCCACCTCGAACTCCTGCCGGTGTGCCGCCCCCCGTGTTGCAACGACGGCATATCGGGGCAGGCTGATACGCCGCGCTTGCAGGTGTTCCTGGAGCGTTGTCTTGGGATCCTTGCCCGCAGCGGGATCTATGTTCGCAAGCGCGTCACCCAACACGGTCTGAACCACACCCAGCGCTGCGTCGTAGCCGCCGTCAAGGAACACCGCGCCGACCACGGCCTCCACGGCATCGGCGAGGATAGAGGGCCTTTCGCACCCGCCGCTGCGCAGTTCGCCTTCTCCCAGCAGAAGAATCGCGCCCACACCAAAGCGGCGCGCCACCGTGGACAGTGTATCCTGGTTGACCAGATGCGCGCGCAGACGCGAGAGTTCGCCTTCGGGCAGTTGAGGAAACCGGCGATACAGTTCCAGCGCAATGGCGCAATTCAGCACGCTGTCCCCGAGAAACTCCAGGCGCTCGTTGTGCGCCGAGCCGTGGCTGCGATGCGTCAATGCGCGCCGCAGTAGTGCAGGATCATGGAAGCGATGGCCGACCTGCTGAGCAAACGCCTCAAGATCCATCGCGCTGTAAGCCGCTATTTCTCCGAACTCGCGCTGAAATCGATGCAGGCGTTGATATTGCCTACGATGGGCACGCGAACCACGTAATCCGCGGTGATCACCACCTTCTCGCCTTCCTTGTTGATGACGAGGTCGTTTGCACTAAGCGACGTGATATTGTCTATCCCCCCACGCAAGGCGAAATTACCGCCGATCATCTTGCGGTAATCGCCGACGCGCAAGCCTGGATCGTTGGCGAGATTCTTCATCAGTTTCTGGATCGCCTGGAACTCCATGTATGGCGGCGCGAGCTTGAACCCCAGCAGCAACACGATCACCACCAGAATTGCCCACATGATGAATCCGGACAACGTCAAGCCTTTTTGCCTGCGCATGGTCTTTCCTTTCATTTGATCGACTGCCCGACCCTTCTGATTTCGTCAAAATTCCACCAGATCAGGAACGCCTTGCCGACGATGTTCGCCTCCGGCACGAATCCCCAATAGCGGCTGTCGCTGCTGCTGTCGCGGTTATCTCCCATCAGGAAATAATGGCCCGCCGGCACGGTACAGGCAAAGCCGCCATCATTGTAAGCACAATTATCGCGAAAGGGAAACGCGCGCACCCCGGACGGCTGGACGCCTGGAACGTCGGGCTGCACCAGGATTGCGTGCCGGGCAGTGCCGAGCATTTCTTCGAATCGCTGCGTCGACACGAAATTCAATCCGGACTCGACGTAGTTGAACTCGCCGCCAGGCGTGACCTTCACCGGCTCCCCGTTGATCGTCAGCTTCTTGTTGCGGTAGTCGATGCGGTCCCCGGGGACCCCGACCACCCGCTTGATGTAATCGAGCGACGGGTTTTCCGGGTAGCGGAACACCATGACTTCCCCGCGTTGGGGAAGGTTCACGTCGACGAGCTTTACGTTGACGATGGGAAGCCGGATGCCGTAGGTGAACTTGTTGACGAGAATGAAATCGCCGACCAGCAGGGTGGGCAGCATCGAGCCTGAAGGAATCTTGAAGGGCTCGACCAGAAACGAACGCAGGACGAACACGATCAGGATCACCGGGAAAAAACTCTTGGGGTACTCGATCCACCACGGCTCAGCCTGCCCGGCCGTGCGGCCATGCCGCAGCACGTAATGATCCAGCAGCCACACTGCGCCCGTGCCCACCAGCAGCACGAACATGATGAGGGCGAAGTTCATTTTTCCACCTGGAGAATGGCGAGGAATGCCTCCTGCGGGATTTCGACGCTTCCGATCTGCTTCATGCGCTTCTTGCCCGCCTTCTGTTTCTCCAGGAGCTTCTTCTTGCGCGTGATGTCTCCGCCGTAGCACTTGGCAAGAACGTTCTTGCGCAGCGCTTTGACCGTCTCACGCGCGATGATGTGTGAGCCGATTGCCGCCTGCACCGCGACGTCGAACATCTGCCTCGGAATGAGCTCGCGCATGCGGGAAACCAGCTCCCGCCCGCGGTGCTGGGCGCTGTCCCGGTGCACGATAAGGGACAGGGCGTCGACGTGCTCGCCATTGATCAGGATCTCGAGCTTGACCAGATCGGCGGCGCGGTACGCCAGAAAATCATAGTCGAGCGAGGCGTAACCGCGCGAAACTGACTTCATCCTGTCGAAGAAATCCATCACCACTTCGTTGAGCGGCAACTCGTAGGTGAGCACAACCTGCCGCCCCATGTACTGCATGTTGCGCTGGACGCCGCGCTTCTGGGTGCACAGGGTCATGACCGGACCGACGTAGTCCTGTGGCGTGAGTATCACCGCCTTGATGATCGGCTCGCGGATCTCCTCGAGCTTCGTCGCATCCGGCAGCCGGGAGGGGTTTTCGATTTCGATCACGGCCCCGTCGCGCAGGGCGACCTGGTACACCACGGTCGGCGCGGTCGTGATGAGCGCCATGCCGTACTCGCGCTCTAGCCGTTCCTGCACGATATCCATGTGCAGCAGCCCCAGGAATCCGCAGCGGAACCCGAAACCCAGCGCCTGCGACGATTCCGGTTCGAATCGCAGCGAGGAGTCGTTGAGCTGCAGCTTTTCGAGCGCGTCGCGGAGCGCATCGTACTCGTTCGCATCCACGGGATAGAGGCCGGCAAAGACCTGTGGCTTGATCTGCTTGAATCCCGGGAGCGCCTTGTTCACCGGCTGGTCCGCGCGCGTCAACGTATCCCCGACGCATGCCGCCCTCAGTTCCTTGATGCCGGCGATCACGAAACCGACTTCGCCCGCGCCCAGTCTCTCCTTGTCACGCGACTTGGGGGTGAACACCCCAACCTGTTCGCACAGGTAGGAAGCTTGGTTCGACATCAGAAGCACGCGGTCCTTGGGTCTCAGCTCGCCGTCGACCACGCGCACCAACATGACCACGCCCACATAATTATCGAACCACGAATCGATGATCAAGGCCTTGAACGGCCCTGCCGGGTCGCCCCGCGGCGGCGGGATGCGCCTGATCACGCCCTCCAGGATGTCGACCACGCCGTCGCCTGTCTTCGCGCTGGCCTTGATCGCATCGTGTGCCGGGATGCCGATGATGTCCTCGATCTCCGCAATCACCCGCTCCGGATCCGCCTGCGGCAGGTCCATCTTGTTCAGCACCGGGACCACTTCCACGCCCTGCTCGATCGCCGTGTAACAGTTGGCCACCGTCTGCGCCTCCACCCCCTGCGAGGCGTCAACCACCAGCAGAGCGCCCTCGCACGCGGCAAGCGAGCGCGATACTTCGTACGAAAAGTCCACGTGGCCCGGTGTATCGATCAGATTCAGCAGATATTTCAGTCCATCCTGCGCCTGGTAGTCGAGCGCCGCGGTCTGCGCCTTGATGGTGATGCCGCGCTCGCGTTCCAGTTCCATAGTGTCCAGGACCTGCTCCTCCATTTCGCGTTCGGACAGACCGCCGCACAGCTGAATGATGCGGTCTGCAAGCGTGGACTTGCCGTGATCGATGTGCGCGATGATGGAGAAATTGCGGATATGTTGCATAGAAAAGGGCGCCATCAGCGCCCTTGTAGCGGTCAAGTACCGGTATTTTATAGGAATTGCGCCAGGAAGGCAGTAACGGCTGCGCTGTCCAGAAAATAATGGCACAGCTCGCGACCGCCTCCCACCAGCACGGGCACCCGTTCCCCGTATCGTGCCTCGAGCAGCGGGTCATCATCCACGTCGACGACCGCGAACGCGAATGGGTGTGTGACCTGCAGGCGGCGCAGGCCTTCGATCATGTCATCGCACAGGTGGCAATAGGGGTGCGCGAAAACGGTCAGGGCCGGGATCGCGTCAGTTGCCATCCACCCGGAACGGGATATAAAGAGAGTTGCCGCCCCGGCGCACGAGCAGCGCGATGATCCGGCCTTTCTCGAACTGGCCCATCAGCTCCTTGAACTGATCGACCGATTTCACATCCTGGTTGTTGACCGCCAGAATGACGTCACCGGCCCGGATTCCCGCACGCGCGGCCGCGCCCTGGGCGTTTTCCACCAGGATGCCCCCTTCGAGCTTGAGTTCTTTGCGCCGCGCTTCGGTCAGGTCCGCGAGCGTCATGCCGTACTGTGTCGCTGCAGCCGGCGGCTTGCCGCCGCGCCGGGACTGGCGCGCAGCGCGCTCGTCCCGCAGCTCCGCCACGACGACCTGCACGTCCCGCGCCGCCTTGTTGCGGAAGATCTGCACGGTCACCTTGGTCCCCGGCCGGGTCGCTCCCACGATACGTGGCAGGTCTTCGGACGAGCTTACGGGCTTGCCGTCGAAACGAAGGATCACGTCGCCGGATTCGATTCCGGCTTTGTCGGCAGGTCCGCCTTTTTCCACAGAGTTGACCAGTGCGCCGGCTGGTCTGGCGAGCCCGAACGATTCCGCGAGCTCCTTCGTGATGGGTTGGATCACGACGCCGATGCGGCCTCGGGTGACCTTGCCGGCCGTGCGGATCTGCTGGGCGATATCGTTCGCAACATCGATGGGAATCGCGAACGACAATCCCATGAAGCCTCCCGTGCGGCTGTAGATCTGGGAGTTGATGCCCACCACTTCGCCGCGCATATTGAACAACGGCCCTCCCGAATTTCCGGGATTGACCGCCACGTCAGTCTGAATGAACGGCACGAAATTCTCCTGCGGCAGCGAGCGGCCCTTGGCGCTGACGATACCAGCGGTCACCGTGTTCTCAAATCCGAACGGCGAACCGATGGCCACCACCCACTCCCCGACTTTCAGCCGGCCGGGATCGCCAAATCGGACCACCGGCAGGCCGCCACCCTCGATCTTGATCAGCGCGACGTCGGTGCGCCGGTCCGAGCCTATGACCTTGGCCTTGAATTCGCGCTTGTCGTTCAGCTTCACTGTAATCTCATCGGCCGCCTCGACCACGTGAGCGTTGGTGAGAATATATCCATCGGTGCTGATAATGAAGCCCGAACCGAGCGACTGCGACTGGAACTCGCGCGGCCCCGGATTCGGAATGAAGCGGCGGAAAAACTCGTAGAACGGATCATCCTCCTGCAACTGCGGAACCTGGGGCAGCAACGGGCTGCGCACCGATTGCGTCGTGCTGATGTTCACGACAGCGGGCCCCTGTTTTTCCACCAGATCCGTGAAGTCCGGGAGCTGCGCCGGGGACGCGACTGGCGCAAACAACAGAAATACTAATGCAAGAACCTTGAGCATGGATTGACCTCGTGACTACAGGAAATGTTGCGAATTGCGGTAGCGAAGCTATCGGGCAGCGGCGCCTGAACGACGTTCGAGAGAATTGCCGATCTGCATGATCGTTGCCGCCGGAGCCTCGCCCAGCACGGTCACCAGTTGATCGGCGAGCGGGCGCGTGTAAATATTGACCGCACCCTGATGCGTGAGCGTCTGGACCGGGCGCTTGCCGGGAATGGGCTCGATGAATACGGATATTGCCGCCAGTCCGTCGGAAAAGATGATCTGCGCCACCGCGCCCGCGCGCCCCGCGATCGAACGCTTGACCTCCAGCAACTTCCTGAATCCCGGGGGTTGCCGGGTCACGGCCCAGCCCGTCTCGACTTCCCGTTCGACGAGGCTCAACGCCGAGCGATCGACACGCCATTTATGGCTTTTTGACGCGTATTTCGACATGACCCGGTCGCGCCTGAAACTGCCTCCGATGGTGAGTTGCGTGAACGCAAACGCTTCCAACCCTTCGTTCCGGCCGCTGATGGTTCGCACGCGCAGCGGCAGGCCTGACTTCAACTCGGCGCAGAAGTCCCGCCCGTAACGCAGGCTGTCTTTCGGTTCGAGCACCACGATCTGACACTCGTGTCCTGCGACACGGTCGATTCCACCAAGGCGCACCCGGTAGCTCTCGCCAATCCCGGCCAGATTTTCCGGTAACAGGCCGGGAACAAGCTTGGCATTGCGCTGCTCGATGCGCACAGTCTTGATCGAGGGCAGGTAACAGGTTACCTGGTCGTTGGTGCGGATGACTTCCCGCGCCGGGCCATCCAGCGCCTCGAGCCTTTCGAACACGCCGCCGGCCGGATTCACGAAGTGCACCACCCGTGATGTTTCCGACGTCCCGCGGTTATGGTAGACGAAGGTCCCCGAATAATTGACCACGCTCGACGCGTTCGCCATGCGTGTGAGCCAGGAGAGACCTTCGTCCGCGCCGTACGCCGTCGCGAGGCCGGCAGTCGCGACCCCAACGGCAGCGATCCGCCAGAAGGCGTTTATCATTGCTTCAACGGTTCTGTTCCGAATGGGACGCGGCGACGGTGCGGATATACGGCGCCACGCCCTGGATGACGGTGCTGGGGGAAAATCCGGTGTGGGCCATCAGGTACTCGTTGAGCGTGCCGTCGTAGGGCTCGCTCGCCAGTTGCGCTTTGGGCGCAGTCACCGGTTCAGGGGCTGAGGACTCCGCAACCGCCGGAGCGGCCGCATTGGCAAGCTCGGCCGGTGGCGTGGTGGCGGTACGGGTGCCGACCGCGAGCCAGCCAACCAGTGCCACGGCGGCCAGAGACGCAGCTGCCGAGAGCGTATAGGCCGTGAGCTTGGGCGCCGTTGAACGCGCGGGCGCCAACACCGTGGGTTCCCCGGCAAGCCTCTGCGCGAACCGTCGTCCGAACTCCGGCGACAAAGTTTCCTCACCCCGCAATGCGTCACCGATCAGATGAAACGTGTCCCAATTTTCGCGCATCCCGTCATGCTGCCTGAGCCGGCTCAACGCCTGCCGGGCCGATTGCGAGTCCAATTCACCATCCATCAACTGGGAAATTCTTTCCACGTCACCATCTCCTGTCGCCGCGTGTGCCGAGCAACGGCCTGAGCCTTTCGGCAATGGCCTCGCGCGCCCGGAAAATACGGGAACGTACCGTTCCGATCGGGCAATCCATCGCCTCGGCGATATCCTCGTAACTCAAACCTTCGATCTCGCGCAGGGAGATTGCCACCCTCAACTCCTCGGGCAGCTCCTCTAGCGTTCGATTCACCGTCTCCGCAACCTGCCGGCTCATCATCATGTTCTCCGGCGTATTCAGGTCGCGCAGCTGTTCGCCCTCCTCGAACCCTTCAGCCTCCTCGCTATCGTATCCCGTGGTCGTCGGCGCACGCCGGCCCATCGCCACCAGATAGTTCTTGGCGGTGTTGATTCCGATCCGGTAGAGCCAAGTATAAAACGCGCTGTCGCCCCGAAACGTCGGTAACGCCCGGTATGCCTTAATGAAGGCTTCCTGCGTCACATCCTCCACCTCGGTCGGATCGCGGATGAACCGTGACAACAACCGGGCCAGCTTGCGCTGATACTTGCTCACCAACAGTTCGAACGCGTGCTTTTCGCCGCTCTGCGCGCGTTCGACCAGCCGCTGATCGACTTCGCGGTCGCTCATCGAACCCTTCCCTGACCTTGGTCTTATTTTTCAAGCTGAACGGTAATGCTGGCGCGGAAAGCGCACAGTATACCCGCCCGGCTCTGCCCGGTGGAGCGCGAAGCAGATCGTTACTGCACTGACCAGACAGGAGAAAATTAGTTCACGAGCGATCCCTCGCCGGGCAGCCGTACTGACTTTTGCCGCCGTCCAAGCACCTTTGCATTCCACATCGTGGCCGGGCATCCTCGCGCCGTAGCGCCCGGCTGCCGATTCCGTCCCAGCGGGGGGAGCGCGGCGCCCCGGCTACGCGCCGGCGCGTGCGTCGTGGCGCAGGCCCGCCGGAATCAGCCAGCGGTCAAGCACATCAAAACCGAGTTGCATGACTATGGCCATGAGCGCTGCCGGGACAGCCCCTGCCAGGAGCATCATGTTGTCGTTCACTGCCAGACCGGCGACGATCCGTTCCCCATAGCCTCCGGCGCCCACGAACGCTGCGATGGTCGCGGTGCCGACGTTGATCACCGCCGAGGTCTTGATTCCTGCGAGTATCGATCGGGCGGCGAGCGGAAGTTCGATCAAACGCAGCCGCGCACCCCCTGGCAAACCCAGCGCCTGGGCGGATTCCCGCAGCGGCTGGGCGATGTCGGCGAGGCCGCTCGCGGTACTGCGCACGATCGGCAGCAACGCATACAGGAAAAGCGCGATGATCGCCGGCACCGTGCCAATCGTGTCCATCAGCGTGATCAGGAACGCGAGCAGCGCAAGGGAGGGGATTGTCTGCAGCATGCCGACGCTGCCAAGGATCCAGCCCGACGCCCGCGGCGAGCGCGCCGCCCAGATCCCGAGCGGAACGCCGGCTACGATGCTCAGCCCGAGGGATGCAAAAACCAGCAGCAAATGCTGGCCCGTGAGCCGCCAGAAATCCGCCCCGACCAGCGTGCTGATGAATGGGCGGCCTTCTCCCGGCGCGGCAAGGTGGCGCGCCGCGCTGCCGCCCAGGAATCCCTCCGCCACCTTGGAAAACGGCACACCGGCAAGCTCCGCCTCTGCGTTCATGGCGATCATCTGCCGCGAGGAAATCCGGCCTTCGAGACCGATCAGAGCCTCCCATGTCCTGGGCGCGCGCCGCGGCAGGTCCAAACGATACAAGAGCACTGCGTCGTATTTCGGGAAAAACCCCAGGTCGTCGGTCAAAACCCTTAACTGGTATTTGGCAAGCTTGGCATCGGTTGAGTAGACATCGATCAGGTCGACCTGCCCGGACGCGGACGCCTCGTACGCCAGCCCGTGGTCGAGCCCGAGTGGAGCGGCCGCAAGCCCATAGGCTCGCGCCATCGCCGGCCATCCGTCGCGGCGGTTGAGAAACTCCTGCGATAGGCCTATCCGCAGTTCCGGCACCCGCTTCAAGTCTGAAATGGCGCCAATGCCAAGTTCGGCCGCGCGCGCTTCGCGCATTGCGAGTGCATAGGTATTGCTGAAACCCAGGCGTACGGCTGCACCCAGGCCGAGCGGGGCAAGCTCACGGTTGAGATCCTCGAGGCTGGCAGCGGCACGCTTCCTGAGCAGCTCGAACGCGATCGTGCCCGTGTATTCCGGGTAGACGTCGATGACGCCGGCGCGAAGCGCGGCAAATACGATCGCGGTATTGCCCATGCCCTGCCTGTGCACTGCCTGCGCCTCGCCTGCCGAGGCCACGGTGGCGGTGACGATCTCGCCCAGAATGTAGGACTCCGTAAAGCGCTTGGAACCCACGTGGATCGTGGCCTGCGCCGCACACAAGGCGGGCAGCAGAAACAGGATCGAGAAGATTACGCGCATCGCCTCAGTTCGCTGCCGGTACGGACGCCCGCTGAGCCCGGATGAAATCGCGGACATAGTCCTCCGCAGGATGGCTCAGAAACTCGCCGAACGAGCCCGCCTGCACCACACGGCCCGAGCGCAGCAGCACGATGTGATCGCCAAAGTGCGCGGCTTCGTTCATGTCGTGTGTCACCAGTACCACGGTCTTCGCCAGTTCCGCGAAGACGCGCTTCAGTTCATCCTGCAGCTCGTAGCGCGTGACGGGATCGAGGGCGCCAAGCGGCTCATCAAGGAGCAGAACGGGCGGGTCGAGCATGAGGGCGCGCATAAGACTCACGCGCTGGCGCTGGCCCCCTGACAGTTCCCTCGGGAAGCGCTCGAGCAGACGGGCCGGAATTCGCACCAGGTCGCCCAGACGCGACACCCGTTCCTCGATCCAGGCGCGGGAACGCCCGAGGTAACGCGCCAGCAGCGCGACGTTCTCGGCTGCGGTAAGGTGCGGGAACAATCCGCCATCCTGGATCACGTAACCGATGCCGTGACGCAGGCGCTCGACGTTGTCTTTGTGCAATTCTTCGCCGCCGACCCATACGCCACCCGCATCCGGGGTGACGAGGCCGACGATCAAGCGCAGAAGCGTGGACTTGCCGCAGCCGCTGGGGCCGATCAGCACCGAGGTTTGCCGCGCGGCAAAGGTAAGGGTCGTCGGCGCGAGCGCGACGCTCCCGCGGTAGGTCTTGCAGGCGCCTTCGAGCCGGATCACTTGGACTGGCTCAACGCCGTCACGGAGTGCGCCTGTCGTACTCCGCGACCGCGTCTTCGAGCTTCATGAACACGGCGCCGTGATCCAGCAGCGTGCGGATGAGTTTTTCCAGGATGATCATGCGGTGCCCGCGACCGATCACAAACGGATGAAAGGTATAGGTGATGATGCCCCAATCGAGGTTGTGGCGCAGGTAAAGAAAATCGTCGATCCAGTTCTGCAGCACGCCGCGAGCGTTCATCAGTCCCTGCAGGATCCAGGTTGGCGTGCGAATGAACTCGAAGTGCGGGAAGTCGTCGAGCGTCCAGCTCACCGGCGCCTCGATCAGCCGGGTCACGTCGCCGAACACGGCCGGCTTTTCGAGCTCGATCACGTCCCCCTGTCTCACCCGATACGGGATGTAATCGTCCGCCATCATGCTACTGTCGTAGACGAATCCGTGCCTGACCAGGAGTTCCACCGAGTGCGGGCTCAGGTCCCACGAAGGCGAGCGGTAACCGCGCGCATGGCGACCGGTAAGTTCTCTGATCCCCTCGTTGGCGCGCATGAGCCCTTCTTCTTCCTTTTCACGGGTAAGCTCGGATGGCGGCATGTGCGTCCAGCCATGGTGCCCGATCTCGTGGCCGGCGTCGCATATGCGCCTGCACTGATCCGGATACGTCGCAAGCGTATGGCCCGGGATGAACCAGCTCGCCTGAATCCCATGCTCCTTCAGCAGCGCCAGGATCCGGGGCGTTCCGACGTTGGCGCCGAACTCACCGCGCGAGATCGGCGAGGGCGAGGTCATGCCGCGCGAAATAAACCCCGACATGGCGTCGAAATCAAACGTCAGACAAACGATATGTCTTCCCATCAAAACCTCGTTACCAACCGTGAAGACACCAGGAGCCCAGCTATCGTGCAGACGCGCTGCGCGCGGGCAAGGGCTCCTCCCCGAGATCCCAGAACACGCCCGTCATCACCTGTAAGCCCTCCCGCAGAACCGGCGCGAGGGCATGCTCGTTAGGCGCATGCTGCATGCAACCGGGATACGAATGCGGTATCCACAGCGTAGGCAGCCCCAGGACCTCGGCGAAGCAGTCATTAGGCAGCGATCCGCCGATGTTTGGCAGCACGGCGGGCTTCACGCCCGTCGTCTTCTGGATCGACGCCACCGCCCATGTCACCCACTCATTGTCAGGGTCAAGGCGTGTCGCTCTGAAGAAATCCTCGCGCGATTGCGCCACCTTGACCATTTCGAATCCGGCGGTGTCGAGATGTCCCTGCAGGGTATCGAGAAACGTCGCAGGATCGGTATCGACGGTGAAACGAATCTGGCAATGAGCCACTGCACGGCCCGGGATTGCGTTGACCGGGTTTTCGGGATTCCCGGTATGCATCGCCAGAATCTCAAACGTGTTCCACGCGAAAACCTTTTCGGCCGCGGTCAGACCCGGCTCGCCCCACCAGCCATCGATGGATGGGCCGCTTTCGTCCCCTTTCGGTTCGCAATCGGCCAGTGCTTTTCGGACAGACGCAGGAATGTCCCTGGGCAGCAAATCGCGCACCAGCACCCTGCCGTCGCGCGAGATGATCGAGGCCAGCGCGTGCGCCAGGATGACTCCGGGATTCGCGAGCAGTCCGCCCCAATTGCCCGAGTGGTGGCTGCCTTCCCGCAGTTCCACAGTCAGCGTGAAATTGAGCCCGCCGCGCGAGCCGAGGTAAAGGGTGGGCCGGTCGGCCGACAAGCGCGGCCCGTCGGAAGCGACGAATACATCCGCCGCCAGCCGCACCTTGTTCTCCTCGCAGAACCGCTGCAGGCCCGGAGAGCCCATCTCCTCGCCGGTCTCGATGAGAAACTTGGAATTGAAGCCAAGCCTGCCGCGCTCTGCGATTACCGTCGCGAGCGCCGCCATGTTGACCGAATGCTGTCCCTTGTTGTCGGCGGTGCCCCTGCCGTAAAGGCGGTCACCTTCCTGCCTGACGATCCACGGGGCGAGGCCGTTGCGCCACTGCGCATCAAGTCCGCGGATGACATCCCCGTGCCCATAGCTCAGAACCGTGGGCAATCCGGGATCCTCGATGCGTTCGGCCAGCAACAACGGCCCTCCCCGCGGCTCGGGATTCTCGATTACGTCGACCCGGTAGCCGATGCGCTCGAAAGCGGGCCCGATTTCCGACTCGAGGTATTGCCTCAGATGCGGCCGGCTCTCGGGATTCTGGCTCTCGCTCCGGATCGCGACCCGGCGCGCAAGGTCACCGACAAACGTGCCGTCATCAAAGTGTTTCGTCGCGCGCGAAACCGCCGTTTCCCTGCTCATTCGCCCTGCTCCCTCTGACCGCAGTGCATCATAGCCAGCCCCGACCATACATACAACCCATGCCCGCGTTGCACCGGTCTCGCGGGCGCGGGGTTGTCCCGTCGGGCAAATCCGTCTAGTATTTTGCCTGCCAATAGCTGCGCGCGGTTTGCGCGAATAACCATCGATTGCCCATGATCCGGAGAAGCCAGCCTGTTACGGTTCGTTTGGCGGCAAGTGCGGTGGCAACGAGCTTCGTTATCGTCGCCTGCACCACGGTGCCCGCATTCAACCGCTATCCCCAGACGGCTTGCACGCAGTACGTGCACGCGACGAAGGAATTCAGGGCCGAAGTCAACTGGTGCGCGCATTATGTCGAAGTACGGGGTGACGCGACGGAGGTGCGGGTGTCGTGGGAACTCGTGAAGCTGCACGGTAGCCTTGAGGCGGTATTCCAGATTACGGACGAATCCAATCCAAGAATGTACCTGACCGATGAGTTCGGCCACCGCTACGACCACACGCACGTCTCGGGCGCAGCGTTGGGAAGCCGCTACCAGGTCGGCTCAACGCAGGGCGGAAGCTTCTTCTTTCCATTGCCCAGGGCGGGAGCGAGGGCGTTCCTGTTTCACGACGATGAAAATGGCGTCAGGCTGCCACTACGCCTTTGAGCCATCGCACCTTCTCGCCTCCCCCGTGAGGCGTCGCGAAGCACTGCCCTCCTAGCCTAGGGTCGGGATGTTGAAGCCGGGGGCGGGCGTGTCCTGGCGCGGCCAGCGCGCCGTGACCTGCTTGGTGCGAGTGTAAAACCGCACGCCTTCCGCGCCATGCACGTGAAGGTCGCCGAAGAGCGAACTCTTCCAGCCGCCGAAGGAGAAGAAGGCCATCGGCACGGGTATCGGAACATTCACTCCGACCATGCCGACGTTCACCTCTTCGTAAAAGCGCCGCGCCGCACCTCCGGAGTTCGTGAAGACGGCGGTGCCATTGCCGTAGGGGTTGGCATTGACCACCTTGATCGCTTCATCGACGGTATCGGCGCGCAGCACGGACAGGACGGGACCGAAAATCTCGTCGCGATAAATGCTCATCTCGGGTTTCACGCGATCGAACAGCGTCGTGCCGAGGTAGAAGCCGCGCTCATAGCCGGGAATGTTGACGTTGCGGCCGTCGACCACCAGCCGCGCGCCCTCCCTGACGCCCGCGTCGATGTAGCTTGCCACCTTGTCGCGGTGGGCCGCGGTAACGAGCGGCCCCATGTCTATGCCTTCCTTGTCGCCGGGGCCGACCATGATCTTCTGCGCGCGCTCCTTGATCTTGCCGACGATAGCGTCGCCTATGCCGCCAACGGCAACCACCGCCGAGATCGCCATGCAGCGCTCGCCGGCGGCGCCGTACGCCGCGCCGATGATGGCGTCCGCGGTGAAATCAAGTTCGGCGTCAGGCAGCACCACCGCGTGGTTCTTGGCGCCGCCGAGGGCCTGTACGCGCTTGCCGTGGCGCGCCGATTGCTCGTAGATGTACTTGGCGATCGGCGTCGAACCGACGAACGACACGGCGCTGATGCCCGGGTGGGAGAGGATGGCGTCAACCGATTCCTTGTCCCCCTGGACCACGTTGAAGACGCCGTCGGGCAGCCCCGCTTCCTTCAGCAGTTCCGCGATCATCACCGATGGCGACGGGTCCTTTTCCGATGGCTTGAGAATGAACGTATTGCCGCAGGCGATCGCCATCGGCGCCATCCACATCGGAACCATCACGGGGAAGTTGAAGGGGGTAATGCCGGCGCATACCCCGACCGGCTGGCGGATGCTGAACGAGTCCACGGCCGGCCCGACGTTTTCCGAGTATTCGCCCTTCAGGAGTTGAGGGATCCCGCAGGCGAACTCGGCCACCTCCAACCCCCGCTGAACCGAGCCCACCGCGTCGGTGAGTGTCTTGCCGTTCTCTTCCGTCACCAGCCTTGCAAGCGCCTGCTGGTTCCTCTGCATGAGTTCCATGAACTTCTGCATCACCCGCGAACGGCGCAACGGCGATGTCGCCGCCCAGCCCGGTAGCGCGTTCTGTGCCGCCCTGACGGCAGCATCGATCTCTCCCGCGGCACAGAACGGGACGCGGCGTATGATCGCGCCGGTCGCCGGATTGGTCACTTCGCCCCAGCGCGCGACATTGGGGGTGAGGTGCTTGCCGTCGATCCAGAGCGGAATTTTCTCCACGCTCACGCGGGCATCAGCAGGCTTGTTCATTCTTTGCGCCTTTCATTTCGATGTTGATTGGAGGGGGATGAGCCGTAGCAGGGGGCGTGCAAACAAGTGAGGGTTCGCGAACGTGAAAGTTTGCCTGCTGGGGCGGGCAAACGCAACCTCCGCGATGCAGCGGCTGCGATGCCCGTGACTCCGGCTGCTCTTCACGCGTCAAGGGCCGTGAGCGCGTCGACTTGCGCGTACCCATGCGCCTGGGCAACCGGCGCGCACGTCACCTTTCCCCGATGGATGTTCAGGCCGTTGCGCAGATGGGGGTCCTCGCGCAACGCACGCTTCCAGCCCTTGTCGGCAAGCGCGAGCACAAACGGCAGGGTCGAGTTATTGAGCGCGAAGGCGGAGGTACGCGGTACGGCGCCAGGCATGTTGGTGACACAATAGTGGATCACGCCGTCTATCGTGTAGGTCGGTTCCTGGTGGGTCGTGGGGCGTGAAGTCTCGAAGCAGCCGCCCTGGTCGATTGCGACATCGACAACCACCGACCCTGTGCGCATTTGTCGCACCAGTCCCGCGGACACCAGCTTGGGTGCTGCCGCCCCTGCGACCAGCACACCGCCGATCACCAGGTCAGCAGTCGCTACGTGCCGCTCGATTGCGTCGCGTGTTGAAAATACGGTGTTGAGCGGCCTGCCGTAGTGTTCCCAGAGACGGCGCAGCACCTCCGGGTTTCTGTCCAGCACCCACACCTCTGCATCCATGCCGATCGCAATGTGAATCGCGTGGGTACCCACGACACCTCCGCCGAGCACCACCACCTTGGCCGGATCGACGCCGGGCACGCCGCCCAGCAGCACGCCGAATCCGCCGTTTCCCTTTTCCAGATAGTGCGCGCCAACCTGGATCGACATGCGCCCCGCCACTTCCGACATCGGCGCAAGCAGCGGCAGTGTGCCAGCGGATGAAGTTACGGTTTCGTACGCGATGCAGGTCGCGCCGCTTGCCACGAGATCACGCGTCTGTTCGTGATCCGGAGCAAGGTGAAAATAAGTGAAGAGCACTTTGCCGGGCTTGAGCCGCGCGCGCTCCGCCGGCAGAGGCTCCTTCACCTTGACGATCAACTCCGCGGTGTCAAACACCTCGTGCGCGGAGCTCACAATGGCAGCCCCGGCGGCCGCGTACTGCTCGTCCACAGCGCCGATGCCGCTCCCGGCACCGGCCTCCACGATCACCTGATGCCCGTGCGCCGTGAGCTCACGGACGTTGGCAGGCACCAGCCCTACGCGATACTCGTGAATCTTGATTTCCCTGGGTACACCGATCAACATTGCGTTGCTCCAGAATCCGAGTCTCCGGCCGCGGCCGGGAGCCGATAAAATACCACCCATTATCACGTTTTGCGCTACGCCTTCAAATCCACGGAGCCCGAACCCATGAAACCGCGAGACTACGATCTCAATGCCCTCTGGATGCCTTTCACCGCTAACCGGCAGTTCAAGGGCGCGCCGCGCCTCCTGGTCTCTGCCAAGGACATGCACTATACGGCCGAAGACGGCCGCAAGATTCTCGACGGCACCGCGGGTCTCTGGTGCGTCAACGCCGGGCACTGCCGTACGCCCATCGTGGAGGCGATTAAACGGCAGGCTGAAACGCTCGACTATTCGCCGCTGTTTCAGATGGGCCATCCGGGTGAATTCCGCGCCGCGGGTCTGGTCGCGGCGCTTGCGCCCGAGGGCCTCGAACACGTGTTCTTCGTGAATTCGGGCTCCGAAGCCGTTGACACCGCGCTCAAGATCGCACTCGCTTACCAGCGGGCGCGCGGCGAAGGACACCGCAACGTGCTGATCGGGCGGGAAAGAGGCTATCACGGCGTGGGTTTCGGCGGCATGTCGGTCGGCGGCATTCCGGCCAACCGCAAAGCGTTCGGCAACATGCTGGGGCGCGTGGACCATCTTCCGCATACGCACAATATCGACCACAACGCCTTCAGCCGCGGCCAGCCCGCATGGGGAGCACATCTTGCCGAGGATCTGGAAACGCGCATCGTCGCGCTGCACGACGCCTCCAACATCGCGGCCGTGATCGTCGAGGCGGTGGCCGGTTCCACCGGGGTCCTGGTGCCGCCCAAGGGTTATCTCGAGAAGCTGCGCGCCATCTGCGACCGGCACGGCCTGCTTCTGATCTTCGATGAAGTGATCACCGGCTTTGGCCGCACCGGACGTGCATTCGCGGCAGAAACCTTTGGCGTGGTCCCGGACATGATCACATTCGCAAAAGGCGTCACCAGCGCGACCGTGCCCATGGGCGGTGTGATCGTGCGCCGCGAGATTTACGACACCGTTGTGAACAACGCGCCACCGGGGATGGTCGAACTCTTTCACGGTTACACCTACTCCGGACATCCGCTGGCTGCTGCCGCTGCGGAAGCAACACTTGCCCTGTATCACGAAGAGAAATTGTTTGACCGGGCGCGCGAGGCCGCTCCCTATTTCGAGAATGCGTTGCACGCACTCAAGGGCATCCGGAACGTGATCGATATCCGTAATTTCGGCCTGATGGCGGCGATCGAACTCGAAGCGGCGCCTGGCAGGCCGGGTGCGCGCGGCTTCTCGGCCTTCCTGCAGTGTTTCGAGCGCGGGGTGTTGACTCGGGTCACCGGCGACATCATCGCACTCTCGCCTCCGCTCATCATCACCCACGCGCAGATCGACGAACTCGTCGGCACTATCGACAAGGTCCTGCGCAACCTGGATTAGCACCGATGCCAGGCCCCGCGCTGTGGCGGCGCACCGCGCTCAGATACGCTGCATCTCGCGCAGGCCGAGTTTGATCAGGCAGTGATCCAGCCACTCGGCGGTAAGTTTTTCCTGCACGGAGTTCTGGCGCAGGCGCTGGTCGAGCGCCTTCCAGTCCACGCAGTCGAGCGGCTGGTCCTGATTGAAACAGGAGAACACGTACGTCGTCTTCCCGGTCTGCGGGTCAACGTGCGGCTGCAGGCATTGCGCGCAAATCTCTTTCATCATGCACTGCATCGGCGAGTTGATGGAACCGATCCCGAAGTGGTGCTCCTTGAGAAAAGGCTTCAACACCTCGTGCCGCGCGCGCGCTACCGCCGCCATCATCCGGTCCGAGCCGATGGCGATCAGGCGGTCGGCGTCTCCGAACGGGATCGGCTGCACGCCGAGCGCGCCGCCGGCGTAGGCGTGCATCGCCTGCACGATGTTGCCGACGAAGGTCCTGTCCCGCGGCCGCTCCGGCGTGAATCCGGGTTCCTCGTCGCAGCACCACACCACCACGTCCGACGCCGCCTCGATTTCCGAAACCTTGTAACGGTCGCCCATGTGCTTGTAGGCGGCAAAGTAGAGCACCCGGCTTCCCGCTTTGCGCATCGCCTGGCCGATGGAAAACAGCACCGCATTGCCCAGTCCGCCGCCCGCCAGCACGACGGTCTCGTCAGCCGGAATCTCGGTCGGCGTGCCGGTCGGCCCCATCAGCACGATGGGCTCGCCCGGCTTCAGTTCCACGCACAGGTCGCTTGAGCCGCCCATCTCCAGCACGATGGTCGAGATCAGGCCTTCCTTCGGGTCCACCCAGGCACCTGTGAGCGCAAGCCCCTCCATCGCCAGTCGCGTGCCTGCCGTCTTGGGCGCGCGCGACTCGAAGTTCTGCAGCCGGTAGAATTGCCCTGGCTGAAAGCGCCGCGCGGCAAGCGGCGCGCGCACCACGACTTCGACGATCATCGGCGTGAGCCGCTTCACCTCGTGCACCGTCGCGCGCAGCTCGTCATTCAGTCGCTCGAGGAACGCCGCATCGTCCATCTCTGCGGCCGGCGCCACCCGTTCGAGCGCCCGGCTTACTACCGGGTAGCCCTGCTTCGCACCGCCGATCGCCTTGACCACGTTGCCGAAGTACGATGGATGAACGTCTCCGAAATAGCTCATGGTGCGACCGTCGGGGCGCTTCGCGAGCAGCACGCGCACCGCTTCCGGCTTGGCGATAGCCCGCTCGACGGCAATCGGGTGGCCGTCGTCGTCGTATGCCTGGAAATAGCGGCCGTCGAGCCTGAAGTTTGCCGCATCCTCGCGTGCAAGTACGGTGTTGGGCTGCGTGCCTGCGGCGACCAGGATGGTGCGTGCGCGCAGTTCCGTCTGCCCGGTTTCGCTCCAGTTGCCATCCTCGCCACGCTTCCGCACCGATACCTTGAGTGCCTGCGCGTGACCGTACGAGTCGAGCTCGATCTTGAGCGGCGTGAGCCCATCGGCGAACGTGATGCCCTCCTCCAGGGCCTTGTGCACCTCTTCATGATTGAGGATATACGACGGGCTGTCGACCAGCCGCTTGCGATAGGCGATGGTGACGCCGCCCCATGACTGCATCAGATCGAGAATGCGCGGCTCGCGCTCCTCCGCGACTGCGCGCATATGCTCCGAGCGTATGGCGCGTGCGTGGGACAGAAACTCATCGGCGATCGCGCGCTCCTCCTCGTTCCATGCGATACGCGCCGCCATCTCGCCGTGCTCGCGGGCAAGCTGCTCGTAGCGCGTGAGGAATTTCTCGACCTGCAGCGGGTAATAGGCGAGCGACTCGGTTGCGGTATCGATAGCGGTGAGACCGCCGCCCACCACCACCACCGGCAGCCGTAATTGCATGTTGGCGATGGAGTCGGTCTTGGCCGCGCCGGTGAGCTGCAGCGCCATCAGGAAATCGGACGCGGTGCGCACGCCGCGGGCCAGGCCATTCGGCATGTCGAGGACGGTCGGCCGGCCCGCGCCGATCGCGAGCGCGACGTGGTCGAAACCCATCGCGAATGCGTCGTCGGCCGAAAGTGTTCCGCCAAAGCGCACGCCGCCGAACATGGCGAATTCGCGCCGGCGCTCCAGCAGCAGGCGGATGATCTTGAGAAAGTTCTTGTCCCACCGCACGGTGATGCCGTACTCCGCGACGCCGCCAAATCCGGCCATGACGCGCTCATCGAGCGCCTCAAAGAGCGTGCGCACGTCGCGAACAGGCTGGAACGGCACGCGGTTACCCAGAGCATCCACACCAGACAGCTCGGCCGGAAGGGGCTCGATTTTCAGTCCATCGATGCCGGCCACGACGTGGCCGTCGTTCATGAGATAGTGCGCGAGAGAGAAGCCGGCCGGTCCCATGCCGGCGACGAGCACGCGCCTGCCGCTGGATGGCCTGGGGAAAGGCGCGCGCAGGTTCAGCGGATTCCAGCGCGTGAGCAGGCTGTAGATCTCGAAGCCCCACGGCAGCTCCAGCACGTCCTTCAGCGTGCGCGTCTCGGCCTGCGGAATATTGACGGGTTCCTGCTTCTGGTAGATGCACGCCTTCATGCAATCGTTGCAGATGCGGTGTCCGGTCGCCGCCACCATCGGGTTGTCGACCACGATGATCGCGAGTGCGCCGATGGCATGGCCTTCGGTTTTAGCCTTGTGGAATTCGGAAATCTTTTCTTCCAGCGGGCAGCCGGCGAGCGTCACCCCATGGGCGCTCTTCCTGAACGACGCGGCGCCGCGCCCCGACGCGCCTTTTTCCAGCAATCCCTTCGAGCACGAATCCTTGCCCTGCTCGTGGCACCAGATGCAGTAATTGGCCTCGTCGAGCGCGCCGGTGAGATCGATGCCGGCGTCGGTCAGCTTGAAGCCTTCCCGGCGGCGCAACTGTCCGGCGTCAAAACGATGCTGCGGATAACCGTGTGGGGTCCCGGTCCGCGCGGGCACAAGGTGCTGCGGGTCCAGCTTGTGCGGCGCCTTGAACAGCACGCCCTGGTGGTGTTTGCGTTTGCCTGCGGGCGTGTGAGCTGCCCACGCGGCGTATTGCAGCGCGGTATCGAGTATCGAGGCGTGCGCCACTTCGTCTTTCTGCCACGCAGCGACATGGCGCGCGAATGCGAGTTCGGTGAGCGGCTCACCCATTGCGGCTTCCAGCCTTGCCTCCAGAGCGGCGCCGTCGAGCTTCTCCGCCTCCTCCGGCTTCAGCTTGTGCATCGCCTTGCGCTGAACGAACAGGCGCTTCACCTGGTACAGCGGTGCAAGCTCGTGGTGGCGTGCGGATAGCGCGCGCACCTCCGACTCGATACCAAAGAGCCTGGCTACGAAACCATCGAGGTGAGGTACAAGGGCCAGCAGCAGGTCGGACTCGGCTTTGACTGCAAGCGCCGACGGCTCCTGCCGGGCTGCCCGCAGCCGCTCGCACAGCGCAGCGTCGGCCTGCCGCAGGGATTCGAGGAACACCGCGTCGACGCGAGCGAGCGCCGATCTGTCGTATAGGTCATCAAAGCTCAGACCGAATTCGGGCGCGAGTGCCTCGCCGGGATGAAAGTTGGCGCGCAAGTTGGGATGTTTTTCTTTCAAAAGCAGATGATTATCGCCGACGACCGCGTCTATCTCAAGCTGCGGTACCTCGCCGTAAGCGCGGTCCCGCGCTACACTTGCAGTTCCATGCGCGCGTTTCAAACATGATCGCCCGATCGCAACTGGCGAGAGCGGTATTGTGGTTGGTCACCGCGGTGCTTGCGATCGTCCTGGCCTATGCGGCGTTTAGAGGTTACCTGGGGGCCGAGCTGCTGATCGGGTTCGCGAACGGCGTCCTATGTTGACATGACGGCAGGGGCTTGTTGTATGCGGGCACTCCCTGCCGAGTCGTACCTCTCGCGCAAATTCTGCCTCTGGATTAACGCCGCGACCGCTCTGCGGCGGTGACGGTATTGGCTATCAACATCGCCACCGTCATCGGGCCCACACCGCCGGGAACCGGGGTGATCCAACCCGCGTTCTCCTTCACGCGCGCGAAATCGACGTCGCCCGCAAGCTTTCCGTCGGCAAGCCGGTTGATGCCCACGTCGATGACCGTCGCGCCCGGCCTCACCATGCCATCACGGATGAGCCCCGGCTTGCCCGCGGCTACCACCAGAATGTCGGCCTGTGCGGTCACCTCGCCAAGATCCCGCGTTCGGGAATGGCACACCGTCACCGTTGCACCGCGGGCGATCAGGAGAAGTGCCGTGGGCTTGCCCACGATCGTGCTGCGACCCACCACCACGGCGGTTGCACCCTCCACTGCGACTCCGGCGTGATCCAGCAGGGCCATGATCCCCAGTGGTGTGCCGGGCACGAACAGCGGATGGTTGTCCACAAGCGCTCCAAGGTTGCGCCAGCCGAAGCCATCGACGTCCTTTTCCGGGGCGATGGACTGGAGAATCGATACCGCATCGAGATGGCGCGGCAAAGGCAGCTGCACGATGATGCCGTGAACGCAGGGATTGTTGTTGAGCGCGGCGATCCTGTCTGCCAGCGCCTCCTGAGTGCAGCCGGCATCGAGCAAATGAACCTCCGAATGCAGCCCCGCCTCGTCGCAGGCCCGGGCCTTGCGCCTCACATAAACCTTCGAGGCTGAGTCATTTCCCACCAGAACGGCGGCGAGACCAGGCCGCACGCCGGCGTCCTGCAGTTCAGCGACGCGCGCTCCGAGGCGGGCGTAGACACCCCGGGCGATGGCCGCCCCGTCTAGTATCCGGGCGGTCATGCTTCAGGCAACATTGTGCCGGGGCACCTACCGGCTCTCCACCGCACTGCCGCGCGCCGGCGCGGGATAATGCTGATCGAGCAGCTGAAAGAAGATTTCATCCTGCTTGATCATGCCCAACTCGCTGCGCGCGCGTTCTTCGATCGCGTCGAGTCCCTGCTTGAGGTCGCGGACCTCGGCATCAAGCGCCGCGTTGCGCGCCTGGAGCCGTTGATTGATGTCGCGTTGCGCGCGTATCTGCCGGTCGACTTCGAGCACTCGTAACCAGCTGCCCTTGCCCAGCCAAAGGGGATATTGAATGAGCGCGATGAGCGCGACCAGCGCGAGGGCCAGCAGCTTCATCGTGTAACGGGTGTTGGGTTATGAGTAATGAGTGCCATCTCCCTGAGGATCGCGTTTGCGCATTACCGATTACCCATTACCGTTTACCGCAGCTGGTAGAACGCGGCGCGCCCCGGATAGTTCGCCGTCTCGCCGAGGTCTTCTTCGATTCGCAGCAGCTGGTTGTACTTGGCGAGCCGGTCCGAACGCGACAGGGACCCGGTCTTGATCTGCAGCGCGTTCGAGGCGACGGCGATGTCGGCGATTGTGGTGTCCTCGGTCTCGCCCGACCGGTGCGATACCACCGCCGTATAGCGCGCGCGCTTGGCCATTTCTATAGCCGCCAGGGTTTCCGTGAGCGTGCCGATCTGGTTGACCTTGACCAGTATCGAATTCGCGACGCCCTGCTCGATGCCCCGCTTGAGATAGCGTGTGTTGGTGACGAACAGATCGTCGCCCACCAGCTGCACCTTGCCGCCCAGCCGCTCGGTGAGCAGGCGCCAGCCTTCCCAGTCGTCCTCCGCCATCCCGTCCTCGATGCTGACGATCGGGTAGCGATCCACCCACGCGGCGAGGTAGTCGCAGAACTCCGGCGCCTTCATCGACAGGCCCTCGGATGCAAGCGTGTACTCTCCTTCCTCGAAAAACGCCGAGCTCGCGCAATCGAGCGCAAGCACGACATCTTCGCCCGGGTGGTAGCCTGCCGCCTCGATCGCCTCGACAATCACCTTGATCGCCGCTTCGTGCCCGGGCAATCTCGGCGCAAAACCACCCTCGTCACCGACGGCGGTGGAAAAGCCGCGATCAGAAAGCAGTTTCTTGAGGGTATGAAAAACCTCCGCGCCGCAGCGCAACGCCTCCCGGAACGACGTCATGCCGACCGGCACGATCATGAATTCCTGCATTTCGAGACTGTTGTCGGCGTGGACGCCACCATTGATCACGTTCATCATCGGTACCGGCATCGCCAGCGGGCCCGCGCCGCCAAGATACCGGTGCAGGGGCAATCCTGACTCCTCCGCAGCCGCTTTGGCCACCGCAAGGGACACCGCGAGTATCGCGTTGGCCCCCAGGCGGGACTTGTTCTCGGTGCCATCGAGGTCCTGCAGCGTCTTGTCCACGAAACCCTGCTCGGTGGCATCGAGACCGATGATGGCTTCGCAGATCTCGGTATTCACGTGCTCGACTGCCTTCAGCACGCCTTTGCCGCCATAGCGACTCGCGTCGGCGTCGCGCAACTCGATTGCTTCACGGCTGCCGGTCGAGGCTCCCGACGGCACCGCGGCGCGTCCAAGCACGCCCGATTCGAGCAGAACGTCCGCCTCCACGGTCGGATCGCCACGCGAGTCGAGGATTTCCCTGGCGATTACGTCAACGATAGCGCTCATTGTTTGCCCCGGATAGTGATCAAATTCATAGGCCGGACGCGCTCTTCACGTTACCAGATTCTCGGCAAATCCCCGGCGCTTTACGAGTTCATCGAGCGCCTTGAGGGTCTCCAGCAACACTCGCACGTGCCTCAGCGGCCATGCGTTGGGCCCATCCGACAGCGCTTCCTCCGGTCGCGGATGGGTTTCCATGAAAAGTCCCGCGATCCCGCTCGCCACCGCGGCGCGCGCCAGCACCGGCACGAATTCCCTCTGTCCGCCGCTGGACGTTCCCCGCCCGCCCGGCAGTTGTACTGAGTGCGTCGCATCGAACACCACCGGGCAGCCTGTCTCGCGCATGATCATCAACGAGCGCATGTCCGAGACGAGATTGTTGTAGCCAAAGGACACGCCGCGCTCGCAGACAAGGATGTTGTCGCCGCCGCTGGCGCCGCGCGCCTTCTCGACGACGTTCTTCATGTCGCCCGGCGCGAGGAACTGCCCTTTCTTGATATTGACCGGCTTTCCGGCCGCCGCCACGGCGCAGACGAAATCGGTCTGACGGCACAGAAATGCCGGCGTCTGCAGGACATCCACCACGGCGGCGGCCTCCGCGATCTCGTCGATCCCGTGGACGTCGGTCAACACCGGCACATGCACCTGCCGGCGCACTTCTCCCAGTATCCTGAGTCCCTCCTCCATGCCCAGGCCGCGGAATGACCCGATCGAACTGCGATTGGCCTTGTCGTAGGAGGACTTGTAGATGAATGGCACCGCCAGGTCCTCGCAGATCTCCTTGAGTTCGCCCGCGGTATCGATCGCAAGCTCCGCCGATTCAACCACGCACGGGCCGGCGATGACAAACAACGGTCGATCGAGGCCTGCCTCGAATCCGCAGAGTTTCATGCGAAACGTAGCGTGCAGCGCCTCGGGCACGGCAACGGCAACGCCGGCAGCAGGGGCGCAGGAGCAGGGGCGGCGCACACGGGTGCCGCCTCAGGCGATGCTCTGGAGCCGCTCGGCTTCCGGCTCATCCCGGCCTTTGACGCTGACGAGCGCAGCTTGAACGAATGCGTTGAACAGCGGGTGGCCCTGGCGCGGCGTCGAAGTGAATTCCGGGTGGAACTGGCAGCCGACGAACCAGGGGTGCGTGCGCAGCTCGACAATCTCGCACAGCCCGTCCTTCACCGACCTGCCGCTCACCTGCATGCCCGCGGAAACGATACGCGGAAGATAGTGGTCGTTGACCTCGTAACGATGGCGGTGACGCTCCACAATTCGCTCGGCGCCGTAGATCCGGCGCGCGAGCGAATCGGCTTCCAGCGCGCACTCCTGCCCGCCGAGACGCATCGTTCCACCAAGCTCGGAGCTGCTGTCCCTCAACTCCACTTTGCCGTCCCGGTTCTGCCACTCGGTGATCAGCGCGATCACCGGATGCGGCGTGTCCGGATCGAACTCGGTGCTGTGCGCGCCCTCCAGACCCGCGACGTTGCGCGCGTACTCGATCACCGCGAGCTGCATGCCGAGACAGATCCCGAGGTACGGCACGCCCTGCTCGCGCGCGTACCGTATCGCCTTGATCTTGCCTTCGACCCCGCGCTTGCCGAAACCGCCGGGCACGAGTATGGCATCCATGCCGGTGAGGCAGGCCGTGCCGTTCTTCTCGATCTGCTCGGAATCGACATACTGGATCCTTACCCGTGCGCCGGTGTGTATGCCGGCGTGGATCAGCGCTTCGGTCAGGGACTTGTACGACTCGGTGAGGTCGACATACTTGCCGACCAATGCGATCCTGACCTCCCGTTCGGGATGCTCGAATGCGTAGATCAGTTCATCCCAGCTCGAAAGGTTGGCCGGCGGCGGGGCGAGCCCCAGCTTGCGACAGACGATGTCGTCGAGCCTTTGCGCGTGCAACATCGCCGGTATGCGATAAATGCTGTCGACGTCCACCGCCGAGATCACCGCCTCTACCGGAACGTTGGTGAAGAGCGCGATCTTGCGCCGTTCCTCGTCCGGGACCGGGCGATCAGCGCGGCATAGCAGCACGTCCGGTTGTATCCCGATCTCACGCAGTTCCTTCACCGAGTGCTGCGTCGGCTTGGTCTTGATCTCCCCGGCGGCCGGCATGTAGGGAAGGAGCGTCAGATGAATGAAGCAGGCGTTTTCCCGCCCCACCTCAATCGCCATCTGGCGGGTTGCCTCGAGGAATGGGAGCGACTCGATGTCGCCGACCGTGCCGCCGATCTCGACGACCCCGACCTCCGCATCACCCACTCCGCGCCGGATGAAAAGCTTGATCTCGTCGGTGATATGCGGGATGACCTGCACGGTTCCGCCGAGATAATCGCCCCGGCGCTCCTTGCGGATCACGCTCTCGTATATCTGTCCGGTGGTGAAATTGTTGCGCTTGCTCATCTTGGCGCGCACGAAGCGTTCGTAATGGCCAAGATCGAGATCGGTCTCCGCACCGTCCTCGGTGACGAATACCTCCCCGTGCTGGAAGGGGCTCATGGTGCCGGGATCCACATTCAGATACGGATCCAGCTTTACCATGGTGATCCGGATGCCGCGCGATTCAAGGATGGCGGCGAGTGAGGCGGCAGCGATGCCTTTGCCCAGTGAAGAAACTACACCACCTGTGACAAAGATGAATTTGGTCATCGAGCGCGCCGGTCGTTTCGCTATTTTATAGCAAAACGAAATCGCATCCAATGCACATCGTCGAAAAAACCTTCGAAACCACGACAGGGACCGCCGGCGGGGATCGCCGTCACGCCGGGCGTGTGCACTGCGCCTTGCGCGCGAGGACCAGCCAGGTCACCACCGCCGTATCGGGGTGGAATGTTTGAATCGACACGCAAAACGGGTTATTTTAGCCTCAGGGCCCATTCCGGAGCATCCATGAGCGAACGGCGTACCGCGTTTTTTGTGTCCGACCGCACCGGCATCACCGCCGAAATGCTCGGACACAGTCTGTTGACCCAGTTCGAGAGCCTGCGCTTTCAGGAAGTCACCCTGCCCTTCGTCGACTCGGTGGAAAAGGCGCAGGAGGCGGTGCGACACATCAACGAGCGCGCGGCAACGGACGGCGCGCGGCCGCTCGTCATCAGCACGCTGGTCAATAGCGAAATCGCGCAGGTCGTGAGCGGCGCGAATGCCCTGTTCCTGGATTGCTTTGAAATCTTCATATCCCCCCTGGAAAAGGAACTCGGAATCGGGGCGTCACATACCGTCGGCCGCAGCCACAGTGCGAACGACTTCGTAAACTACCATCACCGGATCGAGTCCCTGAACTACGCGTTGTCGCACGACGACGGCGTCTCCACGCGCGATTTGAGCGAGTCGGACATCATTCTGGTCGGTGTCTCCCGCTGCGGCAAGACGCCCACGTGCCTGTATCTCGCCATGCAGTACGGCGTGCGCGCCGCGAACTACCCGCTGATCCCCGAGGACTTCAGCACCATGCAGCTTCCCGGGCAGTTGCGCTCGCTGCGCAAGCGCCTCTACGGACTCACCATACGGCCGGAGCGGCTGCAACAGATACGCAACGAGCGGCGCCCGGGCAGCAGGTACGCCACGCTATCCAACTGCGAGTTCGAGGTGCGCGAGGCGGAAGCGCTGATGCAGCAGGAAGGGGTTCCAGTCCTGGATGTCACCAGCAAGTCCGTGGAGGAACTCGCCACCACCATCCTGCAAGAAGCGAAGCTGCTGCGGCGGATCTACTGAAAGTGATCCACGACTGTGAAGAGATCAACGACGCGTTCCGGTCACGAATCACTGGTCACGGATCACGCCTTTTTCTCTCAGCTGCCGCAGGCGCTCGAACAGGCACACGGCCACCGCGGCGGCTACGTTCAGGGACTCCAGCGCTCCCGGCATGGGGATGGAAACCTCCAACTGGGATGCCGCGCGCAGCTCCGGTGAGAGTCCGCCGCCCTCGTTACCAAAAAGCAGGGCCGTTCTGCCCGTCAGGTCGGTGTCGTACAACGAGTGCCGCGCCGCGCTGCAGGCTGCGATTACCCTCCCCTTGAAACCGCGGGCCGCAGCCAGCACGTCCACGTGTTCATGGATTTGCAGGCTGAAATGTGCACCCATCCCGGCCCGCAGCACCCGCGGCGACCAGGCGTGCACGGCGCCCCGTGACAGCAAGACATGAGTCACCCCTGCCGCGGCACACGTACGCAGGATGGAGCCGAGGTTGCCCGGATCCTGCAGTCCTTCCAGTATGACGCACACATCGAGGTCAGCAGGCACCGGCTGCGGCGGTGGCGGCGTTACGACCGCAATGATGCCCGTAGGCGTGGCCACTGAAGAGACCTCCTTGAACAGCACGTCGCCGAGGACAGTCGCCTCGAGTCCGCAGGACTCAAGGATCGACTGCACCTCGGGATTGGCGAGGCCCGCGCGATTGACGACGACGTATTCGGGCCGGCCGAGGTGCTCGCAGTACGCGGCCACCAGATGCACGCCATCGAGGACCGAAAGGCCGGCGTGCCGGCGCTCCTGCGACGATTGCACCAGACGGCGCAGCGCTTTGTAGCGCGGATTGTCCCTTGAATGGATCTCTTTCACGGCAGTGCACAGGTTCGGAACCCGGCGAAGACATCGCATCGGTCCGGCGTATAGAAATTGCGCCAGGTTCCGCGCAGCAGGCTTGCGCGGGTCGCGAAACACCCGCCGCGCAGCACTTTGTGGTTTCCGAACCAGGGCTCGGAATATTCACGGTAGGGGTCGCGCACGAAGCCCGGGTAGGGGCCAAACCAGTCGGCTGTCCATTCCCATACGTTCCCGAACATCTGCCGGCAGCCCCAATCACTGTCGCCACCAGGGAACGCCGCCACGTCGACCACGCCTTTGCTCATCCCGAACAGGTTCGCGTGCGTCACTCCGGGGCGCGCGCCGCCCCATGGGTAGCGACGCTTGGGCCCGGCGCCATCGCGCACGGTCGTCGCGGCAAATTCCCATTCCGCCTCGGTCGGCAGCCGGCGGTGCGCCCAACGACAATAGGCATCTGCTTCGTACCAGTTCACATGAATGACGGGCTGGTGAGGGCGGATGGGCCCCCAACGATCATAGGCGCGTTGATGCCAGTCGGCACCTTCCTGCCTCCAGTACGCCGGGCGCGCGGCCTGCGCCTCCTTCCGCCAGTGCCAGCCGTCCGGACACCAGAGTTCCGCGCGCCGATAGCCGCCGTCATCGACAAACACCGCAAACTCGGCATTGGTCACTGGCGCGCGCGCAATCTGGAACGCCGGCACGTACGCTTGATGGGCCCATTTCTCGTTATCGAAGACAAACCCGTCCGCTGCGGTCGCCCCAAGCTGGAACGTGCCCCCGCGGAGCTCCACGTCACCCCGCCAGGATCCCGCATCGTGTCCGCCGCTCTCGCGTGGCGGCTCGGTGCGCGGAGCCGGGTACCCCAGCGTGTGACGGGAATAAGTCAATGCCTCGCAATGCATCTCCTCGTGGAATGCCGCCAGCTGTGCAAAATAGGCGAGCTGCTCCGTCGCGCCCTCCTGCTCGAGACGTTCGATCACCCGCGCGAACGTTCGCGCGAGATAAGCGAGTGTCGCATCCAGGTCTGGAAGCGGGAGGTCCCAGCGCGTTCGGTGAGGCACCAACGCCGAGTCGTACAGGGCGTCGGCATCATCAATTCGCGACGCAGTGGAAGCAGCTCCGCGCCGCTGCCGCAGGCACCAGTATTCCTGGAACCAGCCGACATGTCCCAGCTCCCACAGCGGCGGGTTCACAACGGCAAGCCTGGGGCCCAGAAGGCGATCACCCCGCAGGTCCCCGGCGAGCAGCAGCGTGCGCTCACGGGCTGCGAGCAGCATGTTGCGCAACAGTGGCACGTCGGGCTGCGGATGGGAACTCACGGGTCAGGACTTTGCTATAGTCAGACTTGAAGTGTATCGCGGATGACGTATCGTGAAAATTGCGCTCATCACGCCGGCGGCCCCTCGTTCCCGCTACGGCAATCGCAACACCGCCGCGCGTTGGGCCGGCTTGCTGCGCGAGCTGGGACACCGGGTCGCGGTCCAGGTAACGTGGGATGGCGCGCCAGCTCATCTCATGATCGCCTTGCATGCGCGGCGCAGCCACGATTCCATGATACGTTTTCGCGCCGCCTTCCCGGAGCGTCCGCTGGTGCTCGCGCTGACCGGCACCGATCTCTATCGCGACATCCGTTCCGATGCCAGCGCGCGGCTGTCGATGGCGGTCGCGGACCGCCTGATCGTGCTTCAGGATATGGGGTTGAGGGAGCTCGCACCCGCCATGCGGCGCAAAACCCGCGTCATCTACCAGTCGGCGGCGCAAGCGGCATCCCGGGCGCCGTTGAGATCGCGTTTCGAGGTGGTCGTGAGTGGGCATCTACGCGAGGAGAAGGACCCATTCCGCGCGGCGGCTGCGTTGAGTTTGCTGCCGCCGCAAAGCCGCATCCATGTGACCCATGTCGGTGGCGCGATGAATAACGCGATGGAGCGCGAGGCCCGTGCCTGGATGGCGCGCGAGCCGCGCTACCGCTGGCTGGGAGAACGCGCGCACTGGGAGGCGCTACAACTGCTCGCACGCTGCCGGGTCATGGTGATCAGTTCCCGCATGGAGGGTGGCGCGAACGTCGTGTGCGAGGCGCTCGCTGCCGGCATACCGGTCATCGCTTCCCGGATTTCCGGCAATATCGGCATGCTCGGGCGCGGCTACGCGGGGTATTACGCCGTGGAAAACGAACGTGCGCTGGCGCGGGCGCTGCTGCGCGTCGAAACGGACCCGCGGTTCCTGCGCTTGTTGCGGAGTCAGTGCGCGGCGCGGAGCACGCTGGTGCGACGCAACCGCGAAAAGAAAGCGCTCGCCCGTCTGTTATCTGAAGTCGTTCCCGCTGTTACGGGTCGCGAGCGCCGTCAGCGCCGGCACCGAGCGCGATGACCGCCCTTACCGGCGCGAAGCTCACGCGATGAACCGCCGTCACGCCGTGCAAGCGTAATGCCGCGAGGTGCTCCGGCGTCGGGTAGCCTTTGTGGCGGTCAAACCCGTATTGCGGAAAGGCGCGATGCACAGCGAGCATCTCCGCGTCGCGCGCCACCTTGGCAAGGATCGATGCTGCTGCAATCTCGGCGACGCTGGCATCCCCCCTCACCACCGCCCTCGCCGGGCACGGTAGCACTGGGCAATGCAGACCATCGATGAGCGCCAATGCCGGAGCCATCGTGAGCCCTTCCACCGCGCGGCGCATGGCGAGCAGGCTCGCCTGAAGAATGTTGAGGGAGTCGATCTCCGTCACCGATGCGCTTGCCACGGACCATGCGAGCGACCGCGCCTTGATCTCCGCCGCAAGCGTATCGCGCCGCTGCGACGTCAACGTCTTTGAATCGGCAATGCCATCGATGCGCGCCTCGCTTCCAAGGATCACCGCCGCGGCATACACCGGACCCGCCAGCGGCCCCCGCCCCGCTTCATCGACCCCGCAGACGAGCGCGTGCGCCATCACGCCCGAGGACCCTGAATGAACGGTTGCAACGCCGCGACAAGCCTGGTTGCAGTGTCCAGCCTCAAGCTGGCAAGCAAGGCCGCAAAGCGCGTCTCCAGACGCGCGCGCGCGACCGGATCGCGCAGCAAGTCGATCGCCGCGTTCGCCAGGGTTACTGGCGTGGCGGCATCCTGCAGGAATTCCGGCACCAGCGACTCCCCGGCGAGTATATTCGGCAAGCTGACGTACGGCACTCTTCTGCGGCTGTTCATGAGCCACCAGGAGATGCGCGGCATCCGGTAGGCAACGACCATCGGCCGCCTGAGCAGCGCCGCCTCGAGTGTCGCGGTACCAGAGGCAACCAGCACCACGTCGGCCGCCGCCATGGCGTCATGCGCGTGCCCGGCGAGTATGGTCACGTTCAGCGGCTCACGCCCCATGCGTTGCAGGGCACCTTCCACGCGCTCGCGCGCGGCGCGACTGGCCGCAGGAAGCAGAAACATCGCACCAGGGACGCTGCGTGCAATCTCGCGTGCAGCGCCCAGAAACAGGCCGGCCATTTGGTCGACCTCGCTCACGCGGCTGCCCGGCAGGAGCGCGATCACAGGTGTATCCGGCGGCACCCGCAGCTGCAGGCGGGCCGCCAGGCGGCCCGGATGTCGTGCCAGCGTGTCGGCGAGAGGATGGCCCACGTATGAAACCGGGATGCCCGCCTCCTGGTAGATGCGTTCTTCGAACGGGAACACGACCAGCATCCTGCTTACCGCGCGCCGGATCTTGTGCACTCGCTTCGCACGCCAGGCCCAGATTGCCGGACTCACGTAGTGAACGACCGCGATGCCCGCATTCTTCAACTGGAGTTCGAGGTCGAGGTTGAAATCGGGCGCATCGATCCCGATGAAGCACACGGGAGGCGACCGCAGGAAGTGGCGCACGAGTCTGCGCCGAACGCCGAGGAGCTCCGGATAATGGCGCAGCACCTCGATATAACCCCGCACCGCCAGCTTTTCCATGGGGAAGAGGATGTCCATCCCGGCGGAATCCATGAGTGGACCGCCGACGCCCACAAATCGCGCCTGCGGGTACTGCCCGCGCACCGCTCTTATCAAATTCGCGCCAAGCAGATCGCCTGATGCCTCGCCCGCGACGATGCCGATCGTAGGCGCAGCACCAGCAGTCAAGGCCATACTAATTTGCTTTCCTGGAAAGCGTTCTTGCCATAGGAGTTTGTCGGCCGCAAGCCCGACAAACTCCTACCGGATGATGCCGCGCGTGCTCGTGGCCAGGAAATCGACAAGCAATTTCACTTCCGCACATTCCGCGACCTGTTGCATGAGTTCCCGCTTGGCTTCCTCGAGCGTGAAGCCGGACTTGTAGAGCGTGCGATACGCGCGCTTAAGCTGGTTGATCGTCAGCGGGGCGAAGCCACGTCGCTTGAGTCCTTCGCTATTGATGCCAAACGGTTTGGCGCTATTGCCCGACGCCGTGACGTACGGCGGGATGTCCTGCAGCACGACCGCCCCGATCGCGGTGATGCTGTGCGCTCCGACGCGGCAGAACTGGTGTACGCCCGTAAACCCCCCAAGAACCGCGTAATCGCCGACGTGGACATGGCCGGCAAGCTGGGCATTGTTGGCGAAGATGGTGTGGTCACCCACATGACAGTCGTGCGCGACGTGCACGTAAGCCATGATCCAGTTATGGCTGCCGATGCACGTCACACCCGCGTCCTGAACGGTGCCGCGGTTGAAGGTGCAGAACTCCCGTATCGTATTGTCATCGCCGATCTCGAGGCGGGTCGCCTCTCCGCCATACTTCTTGTCCTGCGGGGCTTCCCCCAGCGAGGCAAAATGATAGATGCGATTCCGCGCGCCGATACGCGTGTGTCCGGTGATGACCGTATGTGCGCCGATGCGGGAGTCGGCGCCGATTTCCACATGCCCGCCGATCACGCTATACGGGCCCACCTCGACATCCACGGCGAGTCTGGCCCCCGGATCGACAATGGCGGTTGGGTGAATGCTCATAGGCCCTGGGCCGGCATGCTGATTCCGCAGCGGTCCTAACCGTTGATGTCTTTCAGCGAACGCACCGTGCACATCAACTCGGCTTCCGATACCAGGGTGCCATCGACCCTGGCCTCGCCCCAGAACTTCCAGATACCTCGCATATGGCGCTGCAGGGCCACCTCCAGTATCAACGCATCACCGGGGGTGACGGGTTTCTTGAAGCGCGCCTTGTCGATACCGACGAAGTAATAGACCGATTCCTCGTCCATCTGCGCCTGCATGGTCTTGAACGACAGCAGCGCGGAAGCCTGCGCGAGCGCCTCCACGATCAGGACCCCGGGCATCACCGGATGCCGGGGGAAATGACCCGCGAAGAACGGTTCGTTGATGGTGACGTTCTTCAACGCGACCAGGGTCTTTCCCGGTTCGCATGAAATCACCCGGTCGATCAGCAGGAAAGGATAGCGGTGGGGCAGGTGCTTGAGGACATCATGGATATTCATGCCATTCAAGATTGGCTCCTTTCCTTCGCTGCGAGCTTCTTTTCAAGTACCCTGACCCGGTCGGCGAGTTCCCCGAGATGTCGCAACTGCGCCGCATTTCTGCGCCAGTCGGAATTCGCGTCAAATGGATATGCGCCGGTGTAAGTGCCTGGCCGGTCGATCGACTTCGTAATCAGCGTATGGGCTGAAATCTCAACGTGGTCGGCAATCGAGAGATGTCCGGCGATTCCCGACGCGCCGCCGATGCGGCAATAGCGCCCCACCCGCGAACTGCCGGCGATACCGACGCAGGCGGCAATCGCGGTATGTGCGCCGATCCTCACGTTGTGTCCGACCTGGATCTGGTTGTCGAGCTTGACGCCGTCCTCGATGATCGTGTCATCGATCGCGCCCCGGTCAATCGTGGTGTTGGCGCCGATTTCAACGTCGACGCCGATCACCACGCGCCCGATCTGGGGAATCTTGACCCACCTCTCGTCTGACATCGCGATGCCGAATCCATCCGCTCCGATGACAGCTCCCGCGTGAACGATCGTACGATCGCCCACGCGGCAGCCGTGATAAATGGTCACGTTGGGATACAGTCTGACGGCGCGCCCGAGCACCGCCTCGTCGCCGATGATGCAACCCGGTCCCACGATCGAACCTGCGCCGATCGTGGCGTTGCGTCCCACTACGGCGAGCGCGCCAATCTCGACGTCGGCCTCGAGTGCGGCAGAGCCATCCACGACCGCGCTCGCATGCGCGCCCGGCACCGGCGCGCGCGGTGGATTGAGAAGTGCCGACACGCGCGCGAAATAGGCATAAGGGTTGTCGCATACGATGCGTGGCAGAGGCGTCTCGTCCCGCAGCGCCGATCCGAGAATGACCGCGCCGGCGCGGGTCATCCTCAACTGCTGCAGGTAGCGTTCGTTGGCGAGAAACGCTACCGCGTCCGGCGTTGCGTTCTCCAGTGACGCAACCTGCGTGACGCGCGTCTGTGGATCACCGATCACCTCGCCGCCGAAGCGCACGGCTATGTCGCGCAACGTGTAAGATGCCTGCTCGCCGCCTGTCATGATCAGATCGCCCCTCGTCGACAGGCGCCCGGCAGACGACGCAGCGGCGCGCTTCGCCTATTTGCTGTCGGCTGCGAGCGCCTTGAGCACCCGGTCGGTGATATCGATGCGCGGATTGCGATACACCGCCTCCTGCAGGATGAGGTCGAATTTTTCCGCCTCAGCGATCTGCCGGATGATCCGATTCGCACGCTCGAGCAACGCAGTGAGCTCCTGATTTCGGCGCAGGTTGAGATCCTCGCGGTATTCGCGCTGCATGCGCTGGAATTCCACACTCAAGCGCGTCAACTCCTGCTCGCGCGCGCGCCGGTCGCTTTCGCTCAAGGTCATCGCCTCGCGCTCGAGTTGCCCCTGCAACGACTTGATCTGCCCTTCCCTGCGCTGCAGTTCCTGGGCGCGGGGCGAGAATTCCTTCTCGAGCTGCTTGCTCGCCCGCTCCGCCGGCACTGATTCCCGGTTGATGCGCTCCGGGTCTACGAATCCGATCTTGAGATCCGCTGCTCCCGCCAATGTGACGCCGAGCATCATCGCCAAGCCAAATGCAAGAGAATAGCTGTACCGCAATGTCATCTCCTTAGAATCCGTCCCAGCATCACCGAAATGGCCCCGAATCACGGGGCGCGAAGAGATGCGTCTCCCCTGTTCGCAACAGTTTACCGCCCCGACAGCGCCAGGTTTCATGCGTGCCCCGCGGTCGGGTACTCACTGGAATACGCCGCCGATCGTGAACTGAAATGGCTGCCTGCGGTCCTCCGGCTTGTCTCCTATCGGCAGCGCAGCGCTGATTTTCAGCGGCCCCAGCGGCGATACCCAGAGTACGGCAATCCCCGTCGAGTACCTGAAATCGCCAAAGGCGTAAGTGTCGGCAACCATCCC
>Ga0209640_10000119_pt1 | contig 50840 bp, 45 predicted proteins | sample RifCSP10_1_FD_184018 | JGI IMG/M metagenome (GOLD analysis project Ga0209640, IMG submission 184018) | Soil microbial communities from Rifle, Colorado - Rifle CSP2_sed 10_1 (SPAdes) (version 2) | ecosystem: Environmental > Terrestrial > Deep subsurface > Rock core/Sediment | place: Rifle...
GCTGCTCGCGGTGGCGAGTGCGTTCATCCTCGGACAACTCAGCAGACTCGTCCGGCAGGACCAACTCGACGCGAGCAGCCTTGCACGCCGGCTCGCGACCGAGCGGCCGTCGATCAACGCCGCACTGCCCGCAGCACTTGTGTCGGTCGCCGCTGTGGGTGCGCCTTCTGCCGCGAACCGACGGACCGATCGCGTGGATCGCCCGGTTGTCACCTCGACGCCGCAACCCCACGGGTGGTCGCCGATGGCCTGGGCGGCGGTGGCGCTCGTAGGGGCGGTCGCGCTGGCGGCGCTGTTTGCCGTGCTGCGCGGGAACCGAGACACGCAGCTGACCTCGATTGCTCCGCCGACCGGCGTCGGCACCAGCGGGTACGTGACGCGCACGCTTCCGGGGCGTACCGACCTCCGCTTTCCAGCGTCCGGCATGGAGGGGCAGCTCTTGACGTACATCGAGACTGCATCGCCCTCCGGTCGCGAGACATGGTTTGAATTCGATCGGCTCAACTTCGAAACGGATTCCGCCACGCTGCGAGCCGACTCCCGCGAGCAGTTGTCGAATACCGCCGTCATCCTCCGGGCGTACCCGCGCGTGCGGGTGAAGATTGGCGGGTACACCGACAACTCGGGGGACCCGGCGACAAATCTCCGCCTGTCGCAGGCGCGGGCAAGCGCGGTCGCGGCCGAACTGAGGTCACTCGGTATCGCAGGCGACCGCCTGGTAGCTGAAGGCTACGGGGATCAGTACCCGATTGCGGACAACTCCACCGCTGAGGGACGCGCGCGTAATCGTCGTGTTGCCATCAGAGTCATCAACAAGTAAGGCGTTGAGCTTTCCCAGCGCCACACCCGTGCACCGGGAACACAGGAGGCAGATATGAGCGATCGCGACACGCTACCCCGAACCATCCTTCCGATTCCGGATCAACCGCGCACGGGCTCGATCACCTACGACGCGAAGGATCCCGACACGAAGTATCCGCCGATCCCGCAGCTGCGGCCACCGACCGGCGCGCCCAACGTCCTCATCATCCTCATCGACGATGCGGGTTTCGGCGCGCCAAGCGCGTTCGGTGGTCCCTGCAAGACCCCGAACGCGGAACGTCTCGCGGCGCACGGCTTGAAGTACACGCGCTTCCACACCACGGCCCTGTGCTCGCCGACCCGTCAGGCGCTGCTGACCGGGCGCAATCATCATTCGGTCGGCATGGGAGCGATCACGGAAATGGCGAGTGGCGCTCCCGGCTACAGCTCGGTGCTACCCAACACCGCTGCCCCGCTGGCCAAGACACTGAAGTTGAATGGCTACGCGACGGCGCAATTCGGCAAGTGCCATGAAGTACCTGTCTGGGAAACGAGCTCTGCGGGCCCCTTCAATGCCTGGCCTACCGGTGGAGGCGGATTCGAGTACTTCTACGGGTTCATCGGCGGCGAGGCGAATCAGTGGTACCCGACGCTGTACGACGGCACCACCCCGGTCTCCAACACGCGAACACCCGAAGAGGGCTATCACCTCGTTGAAGACATGACCGACAAAGCGGTGGCGTGGATGGGCCAGCAGAAGGCGCTGATGCCGGACAAGCCGTTCTTCGTGTACTTCGCGCCGGGCGCGACGCACGCGCCGCACCACGTGCCGAAGGAGTGGGCGGACAAGTACAAGGGGCAGTTCGACCAGGGGTGGGACAAGCTGAGAGAAGAGACCTTCGCCCGTCAGAAAAAGCTCGGCGTGATTCCGTCCAACTGCGACCTCACCGCACGCCACAAGGAGATCCCCGCGTGGGATGCGATGCCGGAAGCGCTCAAGCCGGTCCTGCGCAGAGAGATGGAGGTGTACGCGGGGTACATGGAGTACGTCGACCACCATGTGGGCCGGCTGCTCGACGCGATCGAGAAGCTTGGACTGCTAGACGACACGCTCATCTACTACATCATCGGCGACAACGGCGCGTCGGCCGAAGGCACCCTCAACGGCACCTTCAACGAGATGATCAACTTCAACGGCGCGTCCTCGGTCGAAACGCCCGAGTTCCTCACCGCCCGGCTCGACAAGCTCGGCGGTCCCGAATCCTACAACCACTACGCGGTGGGCTGGGCGCACGCGATGAACACGCCCTATCAGTGGACCAAGCAGGTGGCGTCCCACTACGGCGGCACGAGGAACGGCACCATCGTGCGCTGGCCCAAGGGCATCAAGGGCAAGGGCGAGCTCCGCACGCAGTTTCACCACATTATCGACGTGGCGCCTACCATCCTCGAAGCGGCGGGTCTGCCGCAGCCGATCTCGGTCGACGGCGTGCAGCAGCAGCCGATCCAGGGCGTCAGCATGCTCTACTCGTTCAACGATCCCAACGCCGTCGAGCGGCGGGAGACGCAGTACTTCGAGATGTTCGGCAATCGCGGCATCTATCACAGGGGATGGACGGCCGTGACCCGGCACAAGACGCCGTGGCTGCTCATCGGCGAGCACACACCGGCGTTTGACGACGACGTCTGGGAGCTGTACGACACGAACAAGGACTGGACGCAGGCGCACGATCTGTCGAAGCAGATGCCGGAGAAGCTTCACGAGCTCCAACGCCTGTGGCTGATCGAGGCGACGCGTTACAACGTGCTGCCGCTGGACGACCGCGGTGGCGAGCGCATGAACCCCGATACAGCGGGACGGCCGATCCTCGTCACGGGCAAGACCCAGATCCTTTTCCCCGGCATGGGGCGTTTGTCGGAAAACGCGGTGCTCAGCATCAAGAACAAGTCGCATTCGGTGACCGCCGAGATCGACGTGCCGCCTTCGGGCGCGGAAGGGGTCATCGTCGCGCAGGGCGCCAACATCGGCGGCTGGAGCTTGTACTGCAAGGACGGCAGGCTCAAATACTGTTACAACTTCCTCGGCATCCGCTATTTCTACGCCGAGAGCGCGAACGCGGTGCCGCCCGGCACGCACCAGGTTCGTGCCGAGTTCCAGTACGCCGGCGGCGGGCTCGGTAAAGGTGGGACCGTGTCGCTCTTTGTCGACGGTAAGAAAGTCGGCGAAGGACAGGTTGCGGCCACCGCAGCGATGGTCTTCTCGGCCGACGACGGGTGCGACGTCGGCGAGGACTCGGGCGCACCAGTTTCGCCCGACTACGGATCGCAGGGCAACGCCTTCACCGGTCGGGTCCGTGGTGTGCAGCTCGCGATTGCCGAAGCGGCCGAAGAAGTGGACCACCTCGTGTCGCCCGAGCAAGCGGTCCATATCGCGCTGTCGCGGCAGTAGCCGCAGGCGTCATGAGCCGTGGACGCGTCCGCACGATTGGAGCGCTGCTACTGGGACTGCTGACGCCTTGCACGGTAGCAGCGCAACCCGACACGCAACTATGGGCGAACGTCACGTTCAACTGGATCAAGAGTCATCAGCTCGCCCTCGGCGTCGATACAGAACCGAAAGTCCTCGTGTCGGCACAGCCTGGCGATCCGGGCTGGGCCACGCTGGATGTCACACCGCGACGCGTGTGGTGAATCGCTGCCGCTACGTCTGCAAGGAGTCTTTCTTCCCTCGCGTCGACAGCAGCGCCGCGTGCTCGGCGCACATCGCCATGCAGGCTCTCAGTTCGCGCGCGACCCCCACGACTTCGACGGCAACGTGTGGACAGTCGGGCCAGTCACACAAGAACTCCGAGAGAGCTTCTTCGCGGCCGTCGACGAGCGTTCGGATGGTGACGCGAGGCACGTTCACACCTCCAGGTGCTAGGCGCGCGGAGCGCGCCAAAAGATGCTGGCCAACCAGCCGAGGGGCGCTCCCGGGATATCAAGGAGCAGGGCCCCTTGGGGCTGGTTCGTTCCCGTGGTTGTTTGTGTCGAGCGCTCTAATTATCGCGTAGAGCGGAGCTCATGTGCGTTGAGAATGACGGTGGCGCCGACCCGTCCCGGGGAGGTTCGCAGAAACGCGCTCTGCGCGCGAAGGCGGCAGGTGAGCGAGCGCGAGCCGCAGAGCGGGGAGGGCCGAGTTCATCGACCACGCGGCGTTCGCCGGAGGCCAGGGCCAGAAGAAAACCTGACCGCGCGAGAGACCCTGGGCGACAGCCACGTAGCCGTACCGCACGCCGCCGCACGCCGCCCGTCGGCCGCGGGCGCTTCATGCCGGGAAACCGGCCTGCGCTCCCTCTCTTTCGCCCCCGCGCGTTCTAGCAGCTAATTCGAGCCACATCCGTCACGCGGCTCAAAACACCACTGACAATTCGCTTCAACCAGAACGCGTTGGCGGAAGACGCGCGGATGAATCGCTGCGGCCGGTTTCCTGCTTCGCCCTGCGCTCGGCATGGCGCACGCGTCCGCCGCCCGGCATGCGGCGGCGGTCGTTAATCCGGACCGCGGTTGATCTCGCGGCTAACGAGTGATGTTTCGACGCGTGCTACCATCCGCCGGTCAGTGGTTTGTGAGCCGAACCCGGAGACGTCTATGCGAAGGATCTCGCCGTCACTCCGTCTGATCATCTTGATCGCGGGATTGGTCTCAACAGCCGCTTGCGCCGGCGACCGGGCCACGACGGGAGGCGCGGCTGGAGGTTTCATCGCAGCGGACGGCTGGGGGTTTCCTGACGAGCGCGTAGTTCCAACGTATGGTTCGGGCGGTATGGTCTCGACGACCGACCGCGTGGCCAGCGAGATCGGCGTGGAAGTGCTCCGCCAGGGTGGCAACGCAGTTGACGCAGCAGTGGCCCTTCAATTTGCACTCGCGGTCGTCAACCCGGAGGCGGGAAACATAGGCGGAGGCGGATTTATGGTTGTCCGGATGGCCGACGGCAGGAGAGCGGCCCTTGACTTCCGCGAGAGAGCCCCTTTGGCTGCCCGCCGTGATATGTACCTCGACCCCCAAGGAGCATTGACCGATCGCAGCGTGATAGGTCACTTGGCGGCAGGTGTTCCCGGGTCGGTTGCGGGAATGTGGGAAGCGCACAAGCGGTTTGGTTCGCGCCCTTGGGCTGAACTGATGCAGCCAGCCGTGAATCTTGCCGAGGGAATCGTCACTCACGAGCGATTGGCAGAGTCCCTTCAGGAGCACGAACGGCAACTCCAGCGATACCCGGCGACGACCGCCGCGTACCTTCTGGACGGCCGGGCGCCGCGCGTCGGCGACCGCCTTACGCAACACGAACTCGCAGACACCCTCCGCCGGATCGCTCGTGAGGGAAAGGACGACTTTTATCGCGGGCGCACGGCTGACTTGCTCTTGGCCGAGATGCGTCGCGGCGGCGGCATTATCACGCGCGACGATCTCGCCCGCTACGAGGCCGTCTGGCGCGATCCGATCGTGTTCAGCTACCGTCGTCACACCGTCGTCACGATGCCTCCACCCTCGTCCGGCGGCGCGACTCTCGCGGAGATCTTGAATATCCTGGAGGGCTACGATCTGCACGCCCTTGGTTTCCTCTCGCGCGACCATGTACATGTCTGGACAGAAGCGGTCAAACGTGCGTTCGCCGACCGCAACACCTATCTCGCGGACCCCGACTTCGTTCCTCAACCGACCGAACGGATGACTTCAGTTGCGTACGCGGCTGAGCGGCGCGCAGAGGTTCGAAGCGGCCGGGCCACACCATCCGACGAGGTACATCCCGGGATGGGACCTGAACCGGGCGGCCACCGCAGTGCGGGACGCCGGGAGGGTGTACAAACGACCCACTACTCGGTACTGGACCGGAAGGGCAATGCCGTCGCGGTGACGACGACGATCAATTCCTTGTATGGGAATCTGGTGACGGTGTCAGGTGCCGGATTTCTCCTGAACAATGAAATGGACGATTTCGCTGCCAGTCCTGGTAAACCGAATCGGTTGGGACTCGTACAGGGAGAGGCCAACGCCATCGAGCCGGGGAAACGAATGTTGTCCTCGATGACGCCTACGATCCTGCTCGATCCGAGCGGGCGGCTGAAGCTCGTGACCGGCACACCGGGCGGACCGACAATCATTACGACGATTGCCCAGATCATCTCGAACGTCATCGACTTCAACATGGATATCGGTAGCGCCACGGCCGCTCCCCGACTGCACCATCAGCACCTTCCCGACGTCCTTTACTACGAGCGCGCGGGTTTGCGTCCCAACGTCGAGTCGGCGCTGCGCGCTCTTGGCTACAACGTCGAAGGGCGCCCTGGCTACCAAGGCGATACTCAGTCCATCGTCGTCCTTCCCGACGGAACCTCCGCGGGCATCGCCGATCCGCGGCGCAGAGGAGCCGCTCTAAGCGTTGGAGAGGTGCGCCGGGTCGTGCAGTGATCACCGATACTGACGGCAGAGTACAAGCAGAAGATCCTTGACGCCAACGAAGACCAGACGGTGCGAACCACGCTCTTCGGCTTCGGGTGGCCAAACGCCCCGCACCGAACGTTGCGCACTCCGTTTGTCGAACGCTGGCTGCCCGAAGAAATGCGCGGTAGCGAGCAGCGGCCCGATGAGCCCCGCATAGGCGACACGAAGATTGGCGGTCAGGCTGTGCCACTCTTGCGCTTCATGGGCTTTCCGCCAACTCCTGACGCCTCCGGGGACCTTGATTCCATGGATTACCTCGCTGGGCAGAGTGTCGGCTTGGTGAAGGAGATGAAGCCCGCTGCGGAAGTTGTCACAGAGTTCCTTGAAGGCGCTCGTCACATTCTCTCTACACTCACGACGGATTGGAGATGTGATGCAGCGCCGGTCGATGGTGAACGGCAGTCGGCCTAATCTAAAGCCGGACACTGCGGCACTCGGCGCGTGCTTACTGTCGAAACAGCACGACCAACATGCCGAGGATCCCGAGTCCGGCGATCAGGCCGGCGATGACCATCGCGAGTGAGCGCGGGACGTCGACGTCGCCGTACGCGATTCTCAACGCCTGCAGTTCCCGTCGATGCTCCACCGTCGCGAGGGCCAGTGCCGCGAGCCCGATGCCCATCATGAGCAGGGCGAATTCGCGGGGCCCGATTGTCCCCGCTTCCCGGACGACGTGCTGACTCTCGCGCAGATACTCGAAGAACTTGTATATCGTGAAGCCGAACGAGATGAGCGATGTCGACGTTCGAACCCACGCCATCAGCGTCCGCTCGTGAGCCAGCCGCGTTCGGTCGACAGACAACTTCGTGGCGGCCGGCAGATCGGACCCCGTCGTCATTGCGCGGCCTCGACGCCGGCAAGCTCGAGATCCTTTTCAAGAAAATAGTTCAAGAACGTCCGGATGGCAGCAATCGCGCCGAGCTGCCCTATCTCCTGCCACGTGGGTGAGATGACGCTGCTGATGATGTCCGCCGCCAGCTCGAATTCGAGACCGAGGAGCAGCCACGTCCCGAATCGACGCCACACGGCTTTGCGCTCGCCATGGGTGGCGCTCGGCGTCGCGACAATTCGGGCCAGCATGGCAACGGCTTCGATCGAGCCGTACGTGACGATGACGATCGCCGCTGCGTCGACCAGCAGCCCCGCCACACGCGCGAGGTCGAGAAAGAGATCCGCCATGTCACGCTGGAGCCTCGTTCACGCGCGTATTCGATGTCGCGAAATCCTGCTGAACGGACCACGCAGCAGACAATATGGAAGGACCGCGAGCATCACGGCGACGGCGATCGCCTCGAGCGGATAGATCCGACGAAACACGATGAGCTGATACGCAAGATCCAGGACGATCGCCAGGATCACGACCTTTCCAACGGATTTCCATCCTTCACGGAACAAATGACGACGGTCCTCGGGGTGCGAGAAGATCGCCCACAAGTAGGCGGGCCGCCCCGCCCGCGCGTCGTTGAGACCGTCGCGCAGCGCGAACAGCGCGGCCATCGCGGGCTGAAGGAGAAAGCGAAACGCGAGCGGACCGGTCAATCGTCCGACGAGATCCGTCCAGAAGCGTGCGACAACGTCGTCCATGACAAACCGCGTCTATCTTGCATCTTGCATTCAGGTTTCGGACTCGTTCAGCAACCTGTTGGGCCGCACGATGCAGCGGAACCCGAGGTGGCATGTGGAGGTGTCGATCGGCTCCGGAAAGCGCGCGGCCGGGCGATAACGGCGACAGTAGTTCGGCGCGCACAGGTGCGAGCCGCCCTTGATCACTTTTCTGGGGATCCGGATTTCCGGCTGCGACGGATCGTAGCTGTCCTCTTCGCGCGCGCCGTGAGGGTTGCGCGGTGCGCAGCAGGCCTTGAGAATGTCGGTCCCATGCTTTGGGCGATACCAGTCCGTCGTCCATTCCCAGACGTTGCCGATCATGTCGTGGAGGCCGTACCCGTTGGGAGGGAACGCATCCACAGGCGAGGTGCCTTCGTAGCCGTCTTCAGTCAGGTTCTCCCAGGGGAATTCACCTTGCCAGGTATTAGCCACGTGTCGGCCGTTGACGAGCAGCATCTCACCCCAGGCGTAGGTCGCGCCTTCAAGCCGCCCTCGCGCCGCGAGCTCCCACTCGGCTTCCGTCGGCAGCGCCTTACCCTCCCACCTGGCGAACGCCTCCGCGTCGCTGAACGTGACATGCACCACAGGGTGGTTCTCGCGATCGAGGAGCGAAGTTTCGCGGCCCTCCGGATGCCGCCAGTCCGCTCCCCTCATGTACGTCCACCAGTTCCCGATGTTCCGGCGATCGACGGGACCGGCGGGCTGCACGAAGACGAGCGAGCCCGCATACAGCATGTGAGGCAGTGCCCCTGGGTATTGCGCGGGGTCGGGCGGGATCTCCGCGAACGTTGTGTGACCGGTCGCCTCGACGAACCGTGCGAAGCGCTCGTTGGTCACGGGGTACCGGTCCATCCAGAAGCCATCTACAGTGACGCGATTGACGGGACGCTCCTCGGGATAGTGATCGCTCGAGCCCATTTGGTAGATGGTCGAAGGAATCCAGACCATGTCAGGAAATGGCGGCTTCTCGGCTCCCTGCTGCGGGACCGCCCCGGCGCTGTGCGGATGAAGCGGCATCGGTTTGCCCTCCTGTGGAGTCAAGGTGCTTGGGCCACACTCAGCGACCGGCGCCGGTCAGCGATGTCTGCATCTTCTCCATCGCCTGATCGATGGTGAAGCTGGCAGCCTTCTGACGCGGCGGGAACTCCTTGAACGTCTCGAGGAACCTCCCGACCAGGCCCTGCGCCCCCATGATCAAGTAAGCCTTGTTGATGTACCAATCCCAGTAGGTGTTCGACGTGATGTCAGCGCGCTCGAACGGGTCGGTCCGAACGTTGTAGAGCTTCGGAATCCGCAGCACCGTGAACGGCTCCGCCCAGAGTTGGAGCGTCCCAGGGCAGCGCTGCTCCATGAACACCATCTTCCAGTTGTCGAAGCGCATGGCAACCAGGTTGCCGTCGTCATCGAAGTAGATGAGGCCTTCGCGCGGGCTCTTCTCCCCTTTCTGAGTCAGGAACGGCAGCAGGTTGTACCCGTCGATGTGCACCTTGAAGGTCTTGTCGCCCGCCTTGCGTCCCTTCTTCAGCTTCTCGATGATGTTCGGCTCGCCGGCCATCGCGAGGAATGTCGGGAGCCAGTCGTGGTGCTGGACGATGTCGTTGGTCACCACGCCGGCCGGAATCTTCCCGGGCCAGCGCACCACCAGCGGGACGCGGAACGCGCCCTCCCAGTTCGTGTCCTTCTCGCTGCGGAAGGGCGTCATCGCGCCGTCCGGCCACGAGTTCATGTGCGGGCCGTTGTCCGTCGAGTACATGACGAAGGTGTTGTCGGCGATCTTCAGCTCGTCGAGAAGATCGAGCATCTCGCCCACGTTCTTGTCGTGGTCGATCATGGTGTCGTGGTAAGGCGACTGGTGAGGGCCGGCCTGGCCGAGACTCGACGGCTTCGTGTGCGTCCGCAGGTGCATGTGGGTCGTGTTCAACCACACGAAGAAGGGCTTGCCCGCCTTGTGCTGGCGCTTGATGAAGTCCTTGGCGGCAGCCACGAAGTCGTCGTCGCAGGTCTCCATCCGCTTTGTCGTGAGCGGGCCGGTGTCCTCGATCCTCTGCTTGCCCACTCTGCCCCAGCGTGGCTGCTCCGTCGGATCGTCTTTGTCGGTCGCCCAGCAGCGGAGCACGCCGCGAGGGCCGAAGGCCTCCCTGAATCGGGGATCCTTCGGATAGTCAGGATCTTCCGGGTCCTGCTCGGCGTTGAGGTGATACAGGTTGCCGAAGAACTCGTCGAATCCGTGTACCGTCGGTAGGAACTTGTTCTGGTCGCCGAGGTGGTTCTTGCCGAACTGCCCGGTCGCATAGCCTAGCGGCTTCAGCAGCTCCGCGATCGTCGGGTCTTCGGCCTGCAGGCCCACCGGCGCACCGGGCATGCCCACCTTGGAAAGGCCTGTGCGGAAGACGCTCTGCCCGGTGATGAAGGCGGCGCGTCCTGCGGTGCAGGACTGCTCGCCATAGGAATCGGTGCACATCATCCCTTCCGTGGCGATGCGGTCGATGTTGGGCGTGCGGTAGCCCATCGTGCCGTGGCTGTAACACGACAGGTTCCAGATGCCGATGTCATCTCCCCAGATGACGAGGATGTTGGGCTTGTCTGCCATAGACGTTCTCCCTTCGAACTATTGCTTCGTGCTCCTCAGTCTTGTGGGGCGCGCCTTGTAAGGCTCGCCTCACGAACCCGAAGGGTTCGCGCCACGTGAAACTTGAGTCCCGGACACTACCGCGCTGGTCCGGCTGAAGCCGGACACTACGTACTCTTCGGAAACGCGCTAGCGACGACGGCCGCCGCCTCTGAAGCCCCCGCCACCACGGAAACTGCCGGCGCGCTGCATCGAGGGCGAGCGTTGAAACGAGCTCCAGTCACGGGTGCGCTGGGCCCCCTGCGCGCGCGCCGTCCAGTCGCGTTGGAGCTGACCGGCCTGCGCCGGTCTCTGCGCCTGGCTCCATCCGCGGTTGCTGAATTGATCCCATGAACCGCTGCTCGACCGGCGATAGACGTTGTAGCCGGCGGCATAGGCGAAGTCGACCCACTCATCATTCGGGTCGTCGTCCTCGACAGTGACGTACGTGACATGACTGACAGGGGAGCTGGCCGGGATACTGTAGATCTGGCTCGGGACGGATTTGGCGACCTCCCAGGGACCGGTCGGCGTGCGCGACACAAACCACACTGCCTGGAAGCACATGTAATAAAGGTCGCCCACCTTGACGATGTCCTTGTCGGTGTTGACGGCGCGAAAAAGCGTCGTGCCGTCGATGGGCTGAAATTGCGGCTCGCCCTGGTAGGTAACGTCCGGGGCCTTCACTTCCTTGACGTTGACGCGCGCCGTGTGCGGGATCTCGGCAAGGACGACTGCCTCGGCGGCCTGTTCCGTCCCGGGCACCGACGCCAGCACTCGTGAGCGTGCGTGATCGACGGGGATCTTGTTGAAGTCCTCAGGCAGCTGCGGTGTGGCAAACGTCCATGAGCCATCGAGCCTCGGCGCCGAGAACCAGCGCCCCGCCACCAGATAGTAGAAGCTGCCCGCCTTTCCAAGACGGAACACATCGCTGTCCGTGTTGCTGACCCACAGCAGCGACGTGCCTGGCACGGGCTGGTACACCGGGGCGCCCCGCAGGAGTAGGAGCTCGGCGGGCGACGTGCTGACGAACACAGTGGGCACGGCGCCTGCCGTAATGGGGCGCCCCGGCATGTTGGCCTTCGCATCCTTCCAGTTGTCGCCAGGCGGCAGCTTCGCGAAGCTGGGAGGCAGCTTCCCTGCAGCCGACCATGGGCCCATCACGTTGGGCGCGGTCAGCCATGTGTCGCTGTTACGCAGGTACACCGCTTGGGAAGGCAATTCGAAGAGGTCCCAGTTCGTATTGACCGCGTACCTCACGTCCACGCCCTGGATGGGACTCCATATCGGGTCGCCGTCCAGGTTCACGAGCACGGCAGGTCGCGTGCTGAAAAAGACCTGCGGCGGGTCTGCCTTGACGCCAGGATTGTTCCTCGGCCGGATCGCGCTCTTGTCGATCGCCGCAAGCGCGCGATCGAGCGCAATCACGCGCTCGCCGTCAGGAACGGCCTTCTGCAGCGCGGCAGAGAGATCCTGCGCCTGGTCGCGCGACAGCGTGGGAAAGTTGAATTCCGCGATCCTGAAGTCGCTGAAGCTGACCAGCCGCTCGTTCGGAGCGACCTTTGTCTGAGCCTCGATTCTGATCGTGCCGAGCGCGGGTTCCTTGACGTTTGGCCGCTCGTAGGACACCGCCGACCAGGCCACCATGTGTTTCTGGTTTTCCCAGCTCGCGACTTGCGGCTGGTACAGTGTTGCCCTGCCGCCGCCGGCCACCGCGTACGTGCGGGGCCAGCCGCCGTCATGCTCGGTTGCCTGCGGCGCGGCTTGCGTCGGTTGTACCGCCCGCGGCGGCTTCGGAGGCGTCGGCTTCGGCGCCGTTGTTGTCTGCGCGATCGACACAGCCGCGGTCGTCGTTATCACGAGCTCAGGAGGCAGAACCAGCGCCAGTACACACACGAGCGCGGTCGTGGAGGATCGGTTGCTTCGCGTGTTCATCGTCGTCGTACCCCTCTCCACAAGCGATAGGGACGTATTGCGGCCCCTTCTTTGGCAGCGTAGGCGACGGCAGGCGTCTCGCCAAGCGGAAGACTACGGCCGGTTCGAAGGCGGAAATACGGAACCGCACGAAAACAAGTACGTGCGATTCGGCGGGACCGACTCGGGAAGCTTGATGCCGCGCTCGATGAGGCGAGCGCCAGAGGCTGGACAGTCGTCAGCGTGAAAGACGACTGGCGAACGGTGTTCCAGAGATGACTACTGCCATCGGGGTAAGGCTCGTATCGTGTTGCGAGACATCGCGGTCACCAAAGCGTGGTTACGCCCGGATATTTCGGGATGTTCTCATCCGAGGTGAGCACCGTCAGCGCGTGCGCGTGGGCAAGCGCAACGAGCACGCGATCGAAGCGATCGCGGTGGATGGGCGGCGGCACGATCGGACAGCTCACCGTTCGCCAGCGCCAGGAGCGCGCACGTATCCAGCAGCACGCTCATCGCAGGTCACCGGGCCACTCGTCGTCTGCAAGCGGTTCAGTGGGGCGATAGCCGGCGGCGAGCTCCGTGCGAAACCGGGGGTCAGGCGTAAGGTCGCGCGCTCGACGGCGCTTCACGCGGCGCCGAATCTCTGCCACTTCGTGGCCGTCGCGGCACAGGATGACGACCTCATTTCGCTCCTCCACGACCCTGACGAGCTCTGACAAGCGCGTCTTGGCCTCATGCATGTTGACGGTGATCATGATTAACAAATCTAGCTGACATCGTCCGGCGCCCTCAAGCTCATGGCACGTCGACTCCACGGTCGTCTCGGTGCTGTCGGGCCGGCCTGGCTCGGACTCAAGCTTGCAAGGCCGCGTTGGCCGCAAGGCAGCGCGCTTCACTGCAAGCGATGCAATGGGCAAAATCGCCAAGACGGCACGTCCCGCAGCTTCTCGCGACGAGCCTGATCCGTGGAGCGACTTCTCTCTCATGGCAGGCGGACCGCTGTACAACCTTGCGCGGCGACTTGGTGTGACTGACGGCCGTGCCGGATTCGTGCGGCTCGGCGTCGCACTTGCCCTCCTGACGTGGCTGCCGCTCCTCGCGCTCACTTCGCTCGAACACGACGAATCAACCATTTCGTTTCTGCAGAGCCTTGGAACCCACACGCGACTGCTCGTAGCGATCCCGCTCTTCTTTGCGGCCGAGGCGTTGTTCGACGCGCGAGTCCGGCAGGTCATCGTAACGATCGTGGCGGCCCGGCTCGTACCGGCAGCACGGCTTTCGCACCTTGACGCAGCGCTGCTCCAGACAATCAAGTGGCGGGATGCATGGATCGTCGAGGCCGCGCTGCTGGTCATCACCATGCTCTCGATCTCGAACGGGCTCCGTACGGATCTTCCTGGGGACGTCTCCACATGGCGCACTACGTCGAGCGGGAGTCTCACGCCAGCCGGCCTGTGGTACAGCATCGTCAGCTTCCCCGTGTTCCAGTTTCTATTGTGGCGCTGGTGTGCCCGTATGCTGATCTGGTGGCAACTGCTGTGGCGAATCAGTCGATTGGATCTGCGATTGATACCGACTCATCCGGATTTCTCGGGAGGGCTTGGCGGCTTCGGGGTTGCCCATGTGACGCTGGCACCGCTCGGTCTGGGCAGCTCGGCGGTGCTCGTCGCGAGCTTTGCCGAGGACATCTGGTGGGGAGGGTCAAGTGTTTCCGGCCTCGTGCTGCCACTGACGAGCGCGGTCTGCGCAAACGTATTCATCGTCGTGGCGCCGCTTCTGACGTTTAGCCCGCGGCTGTTCCAACTGAAGCAGCAGGGGTTGCTCGAGTACGGCGGGCTGGCTGCGGGCTACGTGTCCGAGTTCGACGACAAGTGGCTGCGAAAGGCGGACCTGCAGCGCGAACGCCTGCTCGGATCCCCCGACCTGCAGTCCCTTGCCGACCTCGCCAACAGCTTCAACGTGATTCGCTCCATGCGGATCGTCCCAATCGCGCTGTCACAAGTCCTTCTGCTCGTGGGAGCGGCTGCCCTGCCCGCAGCGCCGCTCGTCCTGTTCGTCGTCCCGCTCGACGAGCTGGTTGTGAAGGTGTTGAGGGCTTTCCTCAACGTGTGACGCGCACACCTCCCCGCCGCATTACCCACCCATGGCGGCTTCGACCAGAGGTCGGACCGCGAACGATATGTCTACCCGAGCGCCGTCGACGTCAACCGGCACGCGAACGTCGATCCTCGTCCCTTGCGCAGGCCGCGAGCGTATCGTCACCTGGCCTTTCACGAGCCGCGCCCTTTCCTCGATGCTCACGAGACCCAGGCCGCCGTTCTCGCGTGCGTCATCGAGGTCGAATCCCTCGCCGTCGTCCGCGATCGACAGCGCGAGGCAGTCCTCGCCTCGCGAAAGCGAAACGGCGACATGCCCAGCATGTCCGTGCCTCGCGGCGTTCCGCAGCGCCTCCTGCGCGATGCGAAACAGCGACAACACCACAACCGGGTTGGTCGGCTCGACGTCGCCCTCGGCGCAGAACCTCACACGAATGTGGTGCTGGCGCTCCACTTCCGCGCAGTGTGCCTCCAGCGCCGCCACGAGCCCGACGTGCTGCAGCAGGCTCGGATGCAGGTCGTGTGACAGAAGCCGAAGGCTTTCCGCTGCCATGGCCGCGCGGCGTTGAACCGCGAGCAGGTCCTGCTGCAGATCCGGATCCTGGATGTTCCCGCCCTTCTGCCGCAGGCTGCTGACGTCGACGGCGATCGCCGCCACTTCCTGACAGGCGTCGTCGTGAAGATCGCGCGCGATCCGAGTGCGCTCGAGCTCCTGTGCTGAAATGAGCCGGCCCGCGAGGTCGCTTATCCGCGCGTTGCTGTTTCGGAGTGCAGCTTCGTTGGTGGCCACGATCCGCTCGGCCCGACATCGGCGGGCCCGCTGCGCCAGCAGCGCTCCGACGAGGAGCGATTCCAGTCCTACGAGCGAAACCGCACCGACGATGTTCCACACATGCAACTCCCGCTGATTGTCCATGTCGTGTACTGCTCGACGCTGCCCGCCGCCGACGAGTGCAACGCGTGTTCCCAGTACCGTCGGTCACCCCCTGGCACACGCCTAGTACGTCTTCAGTTGTACGTGGTGTCCGGCTTCAGCCGGACCCGCGCGATGGCGCCGAAGATCCTTCGTCCGGCTAAAGCCGGACACTACGTCCGTATGAAAAGCGCCTGGCGAAACCCCGACGCACGCCACGATGGGGCGCGGCCGGTCGCGCCCTACCGCGAGATCGCAATCACCGGACAGCTGCCAACACACGCCGGCAACCGCGAGCGTCCGCGGCCAAACCACGACGAGGCGAGGACATTGCCCGACCCGGCCGTCGACCATCGCGGCGCCATGCACTTCTCAGGCGAATACACGCGGGTCCGGAGGTCCGCTCGCCGCTGACTCCCTTGGCCCCAACGTTGATCGTGTCTTCAGTCGAGGCATTGCAGACGCGCGCTCATGCAGACGAATCGCTCGGGGCACCGAACACGGGAACACCTTCGTCTCATTCTCAGGCAGGTTCCGGGAACCGTCTGGGCCACCGACCGCGACCTGCGACTCACCTACATTCACGGGCAGGCGGTGCTGCTCGACGATGCGAAGTCGCAACGGCTGGTCGGTAAAACCGTTCGAGAGGTCGTCAGGAATCAGGATCCGACCGAGCCTGCGGTCGCGCACCATCTTGCGGCTCTTGCGGGCGGACGCCAATCCTTCCCATATCAGCACGATGGCCAATGGTTCGACGTATTGATCGAACCGCTGCGCGACGATGCGGGCACGATCGTCGGGTGCGTCGGCGCCGCGATCAATGTGACCGATCGACGGCATACCCTGGACAGGCTCGCCCGAAGCGAGGCGCGACTCGCCGAGGCCCAGAGACTGGCGCACGTCGGCAGCTTCGAGTGGAACGTACGGGCCGACCTGGTCACCTGGTCGGCGGAGCTGCAACGCATCTACGGCGCCGCACCCGGCGAATCCGCTGGGACCCTGGACGCCTTCCTGTCCATGGTGCATGACGATGACGAGACCACGGTGCGCTCGGTGATTCTCGACGCGTGTCATCACCCGAAGCCATTTGCGTACGAGCACAGAATCGACAGGCCTGACGGTGAGGTGCGCGTGCTACACACCGCGGGAGACGTGGTCAGCGACGCAGCCGGTACTGCACAGCGGGTGGTCGGAAGCTGCTGGGACATCACCACACAGCACGACACCATGCAGAAGCTCCGGCAGTCGGTCTCACTGCTCGAGGCAACCCTCAACGCGACGGCAGACGGCATTCTCGTCGTCGACAATCGAGGACGGGTTGTCAAACACAATGGGCGGTTCGTGGCTCTCTGGCACATCCCCGCCTCGCTCGCTGCGCGTGGCGACGACCGCGCGATGCTGTCGTTTGTCTCGGATCAGCTCGACGATCCGCGAGCCTTTCTCGACCGCGTTCGCGATCTGTACGCGTCGCCCAACCAGGAGGCTCATGACGTCCTTCGCTTCAAGGACGGCCGCGTGTTCGAGCGGTACTCGCTGCCCCAGCTCGTGAATGGCGATATCGTCGGGCGAGTCTGGAGCTTCAAAGACATCACGATACGCGAAACGCTGCTTCAGCGCGCGTCGTTCCTCGCCGATGCGACGAGGCTGCTTTCGTCCCTCGACGTCAGTACCGCACTCGACGCGGTGGCTCATCTCGCGGTTCCGTATCTCGGCGAGCTGTTCGCGGCTGCTCTGCTCGGCGACGGAGATTCGAATCGTCCCGTGGTGACCGCCAAGGCCGGCGACGTCGAATACGCGCCGGAGGTGCACCCGCAGGCCCTTGCCGGCCATCCGGTCATCTACACGAGGGGATCGCGGTCGAATATGGCGGTCCCTCTCATCGTGAGGAGCTCGGTCGTAGGTGCGCTCACTGTCGTCGCGCCGTCGGCGCGGCGCTACACGAAGACGGACCTCGATCTGCTCGACGAGCTGGGACGCCGCGTCGCCCTGTGCGTCGACAACGCGCGCCTCTACGAGGGAGCACGGGACGCCCTCAAGGGTCGGGATCAGTTCCTCTCGATCGCCGCTCACGAGATCCGGGGGCCGTTGACGTCGATTCACCTTGCGGTGCAGGGCCTGCTGCGCGGAACGCTCTCTGACTCAGGCGCTCAGACGGCGCTCGAAGTGATCGAGCGAGAAGACCGGCGACTTGGCAAATTCGTCGACGATCTGCTGGACCTGGGGCGCATCAGCACCGGCCAGCTGCACTTCGACCTCGAAGAAGTGGATCTCGGCACGGTTGTGCGCGACGCGGTGTCGCGCCTGACCGACATCCTGGCGCCGACGGGGTCGGTCACGATCACCACAAATGGAAATCTGGTCGGTCAGTGGGACCGCGCCCGTCTCGATCAAGTCGTCACGAACCTGGTCTCGAACGCGATCAAGTACGGCGAAGGCAAGCCGATTCAGATCGCGGCGCTGGAGTCGAACAGCCACGCGGTGCTCGAGGTCGTCGACAACGGCATCGGCATCGAGCCCTCGATGCGAACGAAGATTTTCGACGCGTTCCAGCGCGCCGCCAGCGCACAACAGTACGGCGGATTGGGCCTGGGGCTGCACATTGCCAAGACGATTGTCAATGGACTCGGCGGAACCATCACCGTGGATAGCAGTCCAGGGGCCGGCGCCACGTTCACCGTGGACCTTCCAGTATCAAGGAGCGCTGACAATGCGCAGGCGACCGATTCTGGTGGTGGATGATGACGACGATGTACGAAACATGCTGTGCGCGGTTCTCTCCGCTGAAGGGTACCCGGTGATGAGCGCCGCAGACGGCGTGGAGGCGCTCCATCGCATGCGCCGCGACCCGCCGGCGCTGGCGGTCATCGACATGATGATGCCGCGAATGAGCGGCGAGCAGCTGCTACAGGTCATGGCGCAGGACGCGTCGCTCGTCCGGATTCCTGTCGCGATCATGTCGGGACAGACGACTCCCACATCGACTTCCGGACCGATACCGCTGGTCAGCGCCCGTCTGATCAAACCTTTCGAGCTCGACGAGCTGCTGACGCTGGTCCATCGGTTTGTCGAGCCGCCCGAGCGGCAGGATGGGGCGCGGCAGAAGGTACCAGGACAGTGACACCGGAGACACAACGCCGTGACGGGGCGCGCAGCTCGAGCGCAGGCGACCATGGCCCGTCGCTGCGCGCCATTCCTTTTGGACCACGCGCTACGCGCGAAGTCGTTCAGCTCCTCTCCAAGCGCCAGCAGCAACAGCTTGCAGGCATCGCGACGCGGCTGCGCCTGCCGGCGCGAATGGTCCTCTATCGCGAAGAGTCGCTCGCCGACTGGATTTTCATCGTCGCTCACGGCGTCATGAAGTCATTTCGCGATCTGCCGAGCGGGAAGCGACGCGTCATGGCGTTCCTGTTTCCTGACGACATCTTCGGTCTGGCCGAGAGCGGTCACTACGTGAACACCACCCAGTCGGTGACACCGGTGACGCTGTACCGACTCGAGATGGGCACGCTCACCGCCATGCTCCGCCGCGACTCGGAGCTCGAGTTCCAGTTTCTCTGCAAAGTCACGCACGAGCTCCGCGAATCGCTTCACCAGACGGTCGTCGTCGGGCGTCGGGATGCAGTGGGGCGGCTGGCAATGTTCCTGCGCATGCTCGAGCAGGAGACACGGCAGCGCGGTCGTGCGTCCCACATCGAGATCCCGATGAGCCGATCGGACACGGCGAACTATCTTGGTCTCTCTCTCGAGGCGGTCAGCCGCGCAAACGATTTGCGCGTTCTTCTGGCGGCCATGGTCACCTGCGTCGACTCCATTCGCGCGAAGGTTCCCCAAGGCCTTAACGTCGATCGGGACTTCGCCGCGTTCGACAGCGCCATCGACAACGCTTTCTATGTCAGCCGTGAATTGATTGCCGTCGGCGCGCCGAAGACGAGCGAGCCTGGCGTCATCGACGTCAACGAGCTCGTCCTGCAGGTGAGAGGCATTCTCGAACGAATTCTCGGACCCAGCATCCGGCTGTCATTCAGCCTCGCTGCAACCTCGCCCATCGTTCAGGCCGACGCCGTCCAGCTCGAATGGGTGCTGCTGAATCTGGCAGCGAACGGCCGCGACGCCATGCCGGACGGAGGGACGCTGACGATCGAGACGACGTCCATCGACGCCGCGCCGCAGGATATCCGCGCAACATCCCGGCACCGTCGCTACATCCGCCTGACTGTGAGGGACACAGGAGAGACCAAGAAGGGCGGCACAGGCCTCGGGTTGACGGGCGTGGCGATTACCAGCCGCCTGCTCAACGGGTCGCTGCACGTCCACAGCAACGAGCCACACGGGACCGCAGTCCACATTTACTTGCCCGTGGTGATACGGAACGCGTAAGTCAAAATGCAAAATGCAAATTCTGATCGCGACATGATTTGACTTTTGACTTGTGACTTTTGACTTACGAGCACACTGTTTCAACCGACGGCCTGGACCCCTGGCGGAAACTTGTTCTTGAACATCTTCTCCGCCGCCTTCTGTATCCTCTCTGCGATCTTCGTCGGGTCGTCCGAGAGCGTATCCGTCGCCGTCCCTCGCCACACGAGCTTCTTCGTTCGTGTCGCAAACAGATCGACGATGAGCGTGCCCTCGGTGTAGGTCTCGACGGTGGTCGTCGCGAGCCCTGCGCCCCAGCCACCGAATCCCCAGCCGCCCAACCCATCGCAGAACGTGCTGAGCCTCTGACCTTGTTGAGTGGTCACGTGTGGTATCACGGCCACGTCCGCCTGCCCCTCCGGAGATTTCACCCAACCCTTGGCCGTCAACCAGTGATCGACGGCCGCGATGATCCGCTGATTCATGAGGTCGTTCTGGGTGGGAGCAACCTTGGCCCAGTAGTACATCCTGATGACGGAGAAATTCACCGAGGGATCGAAGTCGGTCGTGACCTTCTGCGCCCACGCCGCGCCTGCAGCAATCGCCATTGCGGCAGTGAAAAACAGTGCGGTGCGTCGTGACATGTGAACCCTCCTGGAGGCGTATCCCCGCCGCGCCTCCGAACCAGCCAAGGGCTCCGCCCTTGATACCCCCAATCGTGACCGTGGAGGTGAAAGCCTTTGGCTGGTTAGCCAGTCTCTCTTTGGCGCGCTCAGCGCGCCTAGGACCGCTATGCGGCCCCTCACTACGGATACAAAATTCTCGTTTGCAGCCGCATAGCGGTCCAAGCAAGGCTCGGTCCCGGTCTCTGGCTGGATTTTTCGAAGGGGCTTCACAGGTGACGCCGCCAGCCCGCGCGCGCTCGCGGCCGGTCCGCGACAAAGCGCGGAGCCGTGGCCGCGTGCGCCGCAACTCGGCCGTGCCGCACGCGGCCTATTTGACGATCACAACGCACCGAGGCACTGAGGCACCGAGGCGGAATTCAATTGGTGTCTCGGTGTCTCGGTGTGCCGTGTTCAATGACTTCCGCAACAGGACTGAACTTCGGAAGTACGCCAGGCTACTTCACGACTGCCAGCTGGCCGCGAATTTCGCCAGCCGGGAACTGCTGGGTGTGGACGTTCACATAGGAATTCCCGTTCACAATTGCTTGAATCGCGTCCTCCATCGTGTTGATCCCAATCGCCGGCCGCGCGACGAACTGACCTGGGCCGGCGCGGAACGTCATGGCGAAATCTCCAGTTCGCCCGGCGAGTGCTGCCGGAAAATTGATGACCACCGGCCCCGCAATGCCTGCAGAGCCGATATGTATGTGGCCGGCCGTGGTCGGCGTTGGCACGTTGAAGACGCGCAGCGTGACCGTCACTTCCTGGTTTGCAGCGTCGACGATGACTTCGGCCGTGCCGACCGCACCCGTGTTGAGGATCGGCGTTTCTTCGCCGCCATTCAGATTGGCTGTCAACGTTTGGGCCGAGACGTCCGTCGCCAGGGCGAGCGTCAGCGCGAACGCGCCAGCGCAGAGTCCGAGAAGCTTTTTCATGCGGTTTTCTCCTTGTCCGTGGGACCGGGTCGGTCCAGCAGGAAACAGACCGGTCTCGGGCCACGACGAATCAACGAGATATCGAGAATCGGCTGCACGACTCTTTACGGCTCGCGAAATTGCTTTCGTGTCGTGTGCCCGTAGGACCTGGTCTGTGGTCTCTCGTCTCTGGTCTTTGGTCTTTAGTCTTTGGTTGGTCTGAACCCTGAGCCTGAACCGCGAACACTAGAGAGCAGGTCGCGGATCAGGGTAATATTCGTACTGGCGCCGATTCGAAGTAACGGCGACCCCGGTCTTCAGCCGTCAACGCGTGAAGGACCTGATCGGAGCGACAGGTACCGTGAGCCACGCCAGCCTATCGGCATCTGCGGGCGCAGTTGCGTCCTGCCGTTTTTTTCCCGTTCTGCCAGGGATCTACCTCAGATGAACAGCGTGCAGGACTTTGCTCGCTTGAAGGCGGAGGGGCGACGAATCTCGATCGTTGCGACGTACGACGCCTGGTCGGCTGCCGTCATCGCCCGATCGCAGGTAGACGCGATTCTCGTTGGCGATTCGGCGGCCATGGTCGTGCACGGTCACCCGACGACGCTACCCGCGACGGTCGACATGATGTCACTGCACACTGCGGCTGTGACTCGGGCGGCCGCCGGCAAGCTCGTCATCGCCGACCTGCCGTTTCTCTCCTGTCGGAAGGGTATCGCCGCCGCCATGGATTCCGTCGGCGCTCTCATGACGAGCGGCGCTCACGCCGTCAAGCTCGAAGGCGTGGACGGCCACGAAGACGTCATTCGCCACATCGGCGGCTCCGGCGTGCCGGTCATGGGACACATCGGCCTCACGCCGCAGTCGGTTCGTCAATTCGGCGGCTTCCGCGTGCAGGGAAAGAGCGAGGCCGAAGCCGGGCAGCTCCTGCGTCAGGCGCACACATTGGAGGATTTGGGCTGCTTTGCGATTGTGCTCGAGTGCGTACCGGCCGCACTGGCTGCCAGAATCACGTCGGAGCTGCGCCTCCCCACGATCGGCATCGGCGCCGGCGCTGGGACCGACGGACAGGTGCTCGTGCTCCACGACATCCTCGGCCTCGATACGGGCCAGACGCCCAGGTTCGTGCGTCGGTATCTTGATGGCGAGCGTGTTGTCACCGACGCGTTGAACCACTATGACTCCGACGTGAAAGCGGGCCTGTTCCCGGCAGCCGAGGAGAGCTACTCGTGACCAGGACGTTCGACGATGTGCCTGCCTGGCGTCACGAACGCGTATCTCAGATTCGAGCCGGCGTGACGCTCGGCTTCGTGCCAACGATGGGCGCTCTCCATGAAGGGCATCTCTCGCTGGTACGGCGCAGCCGGTCCGAGAACGATCGCACGCTCGTCAGCATCTTCGTGAACCCAACACAGTTCGACGACCCCGGTGACCTGGCCGGGTATCCGCAGACGCTCGAGACCGATCTCGCAGCGATGCGTTCGGAGCACACCGATTTCGTCCTCGTGCCGTCTGCGGAAGACCTTTATCCCGATGGGTACACCTACCGCGTCAGAGAATTGAACCTGTCGTCGGTGCTCGAAGGCGCCCACCGGCCCGGACACTTCGAAGGCGTCCTGACGGTGGTCCTCAAGCTTCTTCTGATCGCATCGGCGGACCGAGCGTATTTCGGCGAGAAGGACTGGCAGCAACTGACGCTCGTCCAGCAGATGGCTCGCGCATTCTTTCTTCCGACAACGATCGTGGGGTGTCCGATCGTCCGCGAGCCTGACGGCCTGGCCCGCAGCTCGCGAAACCATCGGTTGTCATCGACCGATCGGCTCCGCGCTCCGCTGTTCTACAAGGTCCTCTCCTCTGCACCGAGCGCCGAGGAGGCGGCCGACGATCTCCGCCAGTCTGGCTTTGCGGTGGACTACGTTGAAGACCGGGATGGACGACGGCTTGGAGCCGTGCGTCTTGGCGACGTTCGCCTGATCGACAACGTCCTTCTTCAGAGCGACCGATGATTCTGACGCTCGACGTCGGGAACAGTCAGATCTTCGGTGGCGTCTTCGACGGTCGCGAGCTGACGATTCGCTTCCGCAAAACATCGCGACCGCTCACCTCGTCCGACGAGCTCGGCCTGTTCTTACGCAGCGTCCTTCGCGAGAACGGCGCAGATCCGTCCCGCATCCGGCAGATTGCGCTTTGTTCCGTCATGCCCGAGATTCTGTATTCGCTGCGGAGCTGCTGCCGGAAGTATTTCGACGTCGAGCCGTTCGTCCTGCAGCCGGGCGCCAAGACCGGCCTCAAGATCCGATATCGGAATCCGCTCGAAGTGGGCCCCGATCGCATCGCAAACGCGATAGGGGCGGTGCACCTCTATCCAGGGCGCAACGTGATCGTCATCGACTTCGGAACAGCCACGACGATCGACGTCATAACGGGTAATCGCGACTATCTCGGCGGCATCATTCTGCCGGGGATGCGCATTGCGATGGAAGCCCTCGAGAAGAACACCGCGCGGCTTCCGACAGTTGAAATCGTGCAGCCGTCGGAGCTCGTGGGCCGTTCGACCGTCGAGAGCATTCAGTCGGGGCTGTACTTCGGGAATCGCGCGATGATCCGCGAGCTGACGCGTGAAATCCGGCTGGAGACATTCGGTGGCGAGGCGCCGGCAGTCATCGGTACCGGTGGGTTCGCGCGTCTTTTCGAGCGCGACAATCTGTTCGATCTTCTCCTACCCGACCTCGTCCTCGTTGGACTTCACCGTGCCCTGTCGCTCAACGAGGATATCCACCGGCGTTGGACCGCGGCGGCCGGTGACGCAGATCGGACCGCTCCTTCGAGCGACGGATGATGCGAGCGACGGCTCACGCTCCCTTCTCAGCCGAGTTCGGATCTCGCTCGGGTTGGTGACCTGCGTCCGCGGGCGCTGCGGCCGGGAAAGCGGAGCCGCCGTTTTCGCGCAAGGCGTGCTTGTGTTACCGTGCGTCTCAACACACGGGCTAAAAAGAAAGTCACATACGTTGACGCTCTTCGGGTCCTGCCGCCGGGTCTCCCCACCCGCGGCCACCCCACCGCGCAAAGTCCGCGCGGCGGGGGCCCCGGCGAGAGGCGCCAAAAACGCGATCACAGCTGAGGCGCCTGCGCGGCGGGCGGGGATGCCCCTCCCGGCGTCACCCGCTGGCAAGAGCATGCGTCACCGGACGTGACTTTCCGGCCAGTGGCCACCATCGCGATGCGCGGAGGCGCACATGACGAAGGCCGGTATTCTCGTTGCTGCTCCGGTGCTGTTTGCCTTGTGTTCTTACGTCGCGCTCGCGCAGCAGAGCCCTGCGCCGCGCAATCCGATGACGTTCTTCGTCACCAGCGTCCCCATCGGCGATGGAGGCAATCTCGGGGGACTGGCTGGTGCCGATGCGCACTGTCAAGCGCTCGCGACGGCTGTCGGTGCCGGTGATCGTACCTGGCATGCGTATCTGAGCACGCAGGCTCGTCCTGGCAAGCCAGCGATCGGCGCCCGCGACCGCATCGGCACCGGCCCCTGGTACAACGCCAACGGGGAGATGATCGCGCGCGACCTGGCCCATCTCCATGGGGACACCCTGGAGCTCGCGCGTCTCGGCAACAATCTCAACAAGCTCACGGGCCTCACCGAGAAGGGGCAGGTCGTTCCCGGGCTGAATGATTTTCCCGATCCAAGGGACAACGACTGGGACTGGGTGAAGACAACCCCCTATTCCAATCGCCACGAGATGTTGACCGGCACGCAGCCCGATGGGACGGCCTTTGCCCCGGACCTCGACTACACGTGCGACAACTGGACGAACAACAAGGATCCTGACCCTTCGCTGCCGCCCGGACCGTTGGCGGCCGCCCCGGGCAAACCGAACGCCCAGATCGGTTTCCCCGACCGCAACGGCGGCGGCAACGGATCATGGAATTCCTCGCACGGTACCCGTGGCTGCAGCCAGCGTTCCTTGCCGAGGACTCACGGCGTCGGCATGTTCTACTGCTTCGCGATCAAGTGAGACGGGTGGTCATGCCAAGGACGCGACTCCTGACGATTGCCGTCCTCGTTCTGTCGTTCTCGTCTTCTTACTTGGCGCTCGCCCAACAGGGTGGACGAGGCGGCCAGCAGGGCCGGGGTCAGCCACCGCGGCCCATGAGTTTCTTCGTCACGAGCGTCGGGATCGGCCACGGCGGCGACCTCGGCGGCCTGGCCGGCGCAGATGCGCACTGCCTTGCAGTGGCCACCAGCGTCGGGGCGGGCAACCGCACGTGGCGCGCGTACCTCAGCACACAGGCGCGCCCTGGCCAGCCCGCTGTCAACGCCCGCGAGCGCATCGGCGAGGGTCCCTGGTACAACTCGCGCGGCGCGGTGATCTCGCAGAACCAGTCCGAGCTGCACGGAGACACGCTGATTCAGGCGCAGCGCGGCAGCAATCTCTTCAAGCAGTCGGCCCTGAATGAAAAGGGCGAGGTGATCCACGGCGTCGGCGATCCGCTGCCGAACGTGCACGACATCCTCACGGGTTCGCAGCCGGACGGACGCGCCTTCGCCGACACCGCCGACCGCACGTGTAACAACTGGACCAGCAGCGGCACCGGCTCGGCGCAAGTCGGCCACTCCGACCGCATCGGCAACGGCAACGCCTCGTGGAACTCCTCGCACGCCACGACGGGCTGCAGCCAGGCGGATCTGGCGGGTTGGGGTGGTGCCGGGTTGTTTTATTGCTTTGCCAATAGTTCACAGTAGGCAGTAGGCAGTAGGCAGTAGGCAGTAGGCAGTTCACAGTCACTACCGCAGGGCGGGCCTTCACGGCCCGCCTGGCGCGGCGTAAAGCCGCGCCCTACGTGAGTTATGAAACCGGTTCGAGTCAGTTGGCGGCGCTCAGCGCGGAGATCAGCGACAGCGGATCGATGGTCGCGTCACTGAGGCGCATGGCCCAGTGCAGGTGCGGTCCCGTCACACGCCCGGTAGACCCTGTCTGACCGACGAGGTCGCCGCCCGAGACCTGCATCCCTTCGTCCACCACGATGTGCGAGAGATGGGCCAGCAGCGAGACGAGCCCCGCGCCATGGTCGAGGATCACCGTGTTGCCCGTGAAGTACAAGTCGGCTGCGAGCACGACGATGCCTGCGTTCGGCGCTCGAATGGGCGTGCCTTCCGACGCCCGGAAGTCGACGCCGCGATGTCGGCCACGAGGCACGTTGTTCATGACTGTCAGACGTCCGAAGCTGCTGGTCGACGGCCCTGGTACGGGTGGGATGAAGGGGCCACGCCACAGGCGCATCGGCTCTGACTGCCCCAAGACTTTCGCGAGGCGCTCAGCCTCCTGCTGAATGCGCGCCGCCTCCTCCCGAGATGGATTTGCGAAGCGCTGCGCCACGCGGATTCGACGCGTCTCGACACGCCGCTCCTCGACCACGAGCGGCATGCGAGCCTCCGCGGCGCGTGTGACGCTCGTGGCGTGAACCTGCAGCTCGTAGGTGCCGGCGCCGGCCTCCATGTCGATCCCGACCAGGCCGTGCCACTGCCGCTCGCTCGCGCCGGGCCAGAACGACACGCCGCGCCCAAACGCCTCGCCTTCCAACGTCGTAAACGGAACGGACGTCTCGACCGAGACGAACACGGCGTCCCCGGTGCGCAGTACGGATTCTGAGCGAGACAGCGTGAGCACGATGTCGCGGTCTGGCTGCTGATTCGCGCCTGCACCGCTGCAAAGAGCGGCAGCCGCAACCCACGCGGAACACGACAGAGCCGTGCGCATCACCTGGATTGTCGGACGGAAACCGAAAAGGGGAAAGGGGGAAGGGGGAAGGGGACAGGGGGGGGAAGGGGTGACGCGATCACCACGTTGGCGTGGCGGTCACGTTTTTGGAAGGGGCGACTCGGCCTCGGCCTGACCTGCCCCTGTCGCAAGTATCTGGGGAACCGCATCTTATCTGCCCCAGCGCGCGTGGCCAGCGGTTTGCGCCAAGGCACGTGTCACACGAAGGAGCCGATGATGCGATTTCTCTTGGGACTCGCCGCCGCACTGCTGGCGAGCGGCGTCGTTGTCAGCGGTCAGGGACAGGGGCAGAAGGGCCGCGTGGACGGCAGCCACCTGACCGGATCCGTGAACATCACATTCTCGACGCAGGACGCGCGCGTCATTCGCGAGTACTACGCGCCTCGCTATCGTGCGCTCCCGCCCGGGCTCCAGAAAAAGCTGATGCGAACCGGACAGCTTCCGCCCGGATGGCAGAAGAAGTTTCAGCCCTTCCCCGCCGACATCGAGCGCCGGCTCGTCGTGTTGCCCGCCGGGTACCGCCGCGGCGTAGTCGATGGCCACGCGGTGATCTTCGACGACCGCACGCACGTTCTTCTCGACGTAGCGGTGTTGTTCTAATCGCGATCGCGCGCTACGTCTCGGTCTCAGTTCCGAGTGCGTGGAACCACGCACTCGCTCATACTCTTGCACCGACCTTCGGCTCTTTTCCTCGCTTGAGATCGGTTCGCCTCGTCGCATCCCCGATGTTTCCGATCTGTAATCCCCGCGCCCAATACAGGCGGCGCCCGTGAGATCACATATCGGCCTTCGATGCTCAGCGCCTCGACTTTATTGACGTTTACACGCAGGCAGCGCCTCAAGCCGAGCTGGCACATGCGTTGCCCCTCGAAGGGCACCCCTCAAACCGTGGCCACCGGTGTGGTCACGTCGAAACGTTTGAAGGAGGAGAGCCGTCATGCATAAGTTGGCAACCTTGGCAGCAGTCGGAGTGCTGGCAGTGGCCACCGCGAACTGCTCCAACGCTCGCGAGGGAGCGAATTCGGCCAACGACATGTTTCCGTTGACGAATATCGTTGCCCCTTCGTCGCTGAATGAGGCACGTTCCCCGGGTAATGGAAATGGCAAGGGTGGGAATGGAAACAACCCTGCGGGTGCGAATGGCGGTTCCACCCTCGAGCTCGTGATGGTCAATGACGTTGGCACGAGCGGGTACAGCTGGGGCGATACAGTAACATTCAACGTGTCGACCACCGCAACTGAACCTAACGTCGAACTCTTGTGCTCGCAGAACGGCGTCTACGTGTACGGAGCCGTTTGGCCATTGACGCCGAACCTGACGCTGGCGTCGGTGGCCTGGCAACGCGGCGCGGCCGAGTGCTCGGCGAAGCTCTTTCCCTTAGGCGACAGAAAGTCCATTCTCGCCACGCTCACCTTCACTGCCGCGGCGTAAGCTAAGCACACGGCGGTATGAACGGTGCCCTGGTAATCGATCTCCGATTACCGGGGCAACTCGCACCGTTGCACCGCCTGTTGGGCTTGACACTGCCATAGTCCGCGCTTAACATCCATTTACCTTCGCATCCCCCGCGAGGGTCTCCCCGATTGAAACACTCATACGCGTTCGACCTCGAGTAGTCGCTGTTCGTCTGTCGAGCGGCGATGCCCGAAGGACGTCTGGCGACAGCGTGTCGGAGCGGTGTGCGAATTTGCGGGCACATCGAATCGTCTGCAGGGAGACGGCGTCCGTTAACGACTCTTTCGAATCCGTAATTCGGAGCGCAAGACGCACTGGTGTTGCGAGGCTTCATGGATCGTTGTGCGCTTCCTTTCGTGCGAGTTCATTGAGGGTATACACGCACTCAGCGTCTCAACACGCTTGGCATGTGCGTTGCCCCCCTACGCGTTGGCCGGAACTCGCCCCAAGTCGTCATCGATCGAACGCTAGCCACGCACGCACGTTAGTGTTTCGACAAGGAGTGTCGTGATGCGCAAGTTTGTGACCCTGGCGTCCATCGTCGTGTTGGCTGCGAGCACTGCGAGCTGCGGCAGTTCGCAGCAAGGATCCAATTCGGCCAGCAACATACTCCCACTGGAGAGTCTCGTTGGCCCTTCGACGCTCGAGGCACGTTCCGGAGGCGGTGGCAAAGGCGGCGGCAAGGGCAGTGGTGGATCGACCGCGGGCGGGGGTGGCAGTCTCGAGCTCAAGATGGTAACCGACAAGAACGGGAACGGTCTCCCCAATTGGGGTGATACGGTGACGTTCAACGTATCGACCACCGCGACCACTGAACCGACCGTCGAACTCTTGTGCTACCAGAACGGTGTCGCCGTCTATGGGGCCACGGCGGGATTCTATGACAGCTATCCATGGCCGTGGACGAAGAACATGACGCTGGCGTCGGCGGCATGGCAGGGCGGCGCGGCCGACTGCAGTGCAAAGCTATTCCCCTTGGGCGACAGAAGCTCCGTCCTGGCGTCGTTGACATTCACCGCGGGCGCGTAAACGCCACCCGGTGTTGCTGAGTGAAGAAAGGTGAGGCCCCGGCTTTCGCCGGGGCCTCCTGATTCACGCCTTCGTCGTGCGACCGGGTCCTGCTTAGAGGGAATACCCGCGTTGTTGATAGTTACGCTGGATATCTCGCAGTTACTCGTGTCGCCGTCGACATTCGCATTACTGGAGATGAAGACGACCCGCCACGAGATCGTCTGACTGCTGGTGTAGTAAGAAAGGTTGTTGGTCAACGCCTGGCCGTTCCCATCAAGGTTGATCGGGCCAAAGGTTGCCGCTGCCGGCGCCGTGCAGTTTCCATTCTCGAACAGTGAGAACGTCACCGATCCACTCGCAGCCCCTCCACCCGACAGCAGCACCGTCACTTGGTCGTTTGGCAGCCACCGTTGAGCTGTCGTGGCAGTTGATGTGTCCCTCACCCGGAAGCACTCGGTAGTCGTGTCGGTGTGCGGCGCCGGGCTCGAATAGTTCGCCAGCGTAGCCTCGGCCCGGAAGCAGTAGAAGCCGGGTAGGAGCGGGCTTCCTGCCGTGTTGATGAAGTCAGAGAAGGCACCCGACACTCCATCCTCCGGATCAAGGGGATTCGAGATATCCACGAGAGCCTTGTCAGCGCCCGCGGCAGTTCCGCCGGTGGAGCAATCCGGAATTTGCGTCGCGTTGTAGCAGTAGAAGAAGTCTACGGTTCCGGTCGCGTCGTCCGGATTCGTCGCACCTGTTATTTCGATTCTGGCCAAGTCGCGCACCTGCGTACCGGGCGAGACGGTACCGTTAGCTACAACATTCTCAACATCCGTCGTCAAGTTCGGAGCGCACACCGCGAATGGGCCCAGCACAAAGTCCTTCAGGGTTGACGTCGGTGAGGTCGAAGACCGTGTCTCCGACACGACGGTTGCGAAGCACTCATCCGCGAGGCCGAGCAGCGAGAGGTTGATGCCGGCCTCGAAGAACTCACCGTTCAGCGCGCCGTTCGCGGCGGTGCCGCTCTTGTCCGTGAACGTCCACGGCATCGTGATAAGTTGTGGGTTGACGATCCCGCAGCCCAAGTCTCCAGGGATAGCGGCGGTCAGGCAGTGGGCAGGAGGGCCTTCCAAGTTTGCCTGCAATCTCAGGTTGTCAGCCTTGCAACTGGCGTCGGGCTTGCCGTCTCCCAGGCAAGCGGGATCCCATGTGTAAACGCTGATCGTGGACGTCGTGCCACCGTTCGAGAATCCGCTGATGATCAGCAAGTCACCGTCCTCGTGCTGGCCGCTGAACTCAAGACCACCCTGGGACTTGTTTTGAGTGAGACCGACCTGCGACTGGAGGAACCAGAACCCTGAGTTGGCGTCGCCGCTGTTGTCGAAGCGATCGGAGCCGAAGAACAAGACTTCACACTTCGTGGTCGCGTAATCAGGGTCGGACGGGTCCAGGCCGTTCGGACAGTTCGCGCTCGGCGCCAGCGAGTAGCGGACGGCGTAGGCGTGCACCAGGTTGTCCTTGTCCGGCGGGTTGTTCGCTTCGTCCTTCCAGAGCCACTCCGTGATGTCCTGTGGGTCCTTCGAGCCGCCGCCCGTAAAGATGCTGCTTGCCGGATTCGGCTCTTCTACCCACGACACCGCGGTTGCGCCGGTTGTCGGGGAACCGATGCTGCATTTCGCCGTTGCCTGTGCAGGGGTAAGTCCCAAGCCCCCTTGATTAACGGGCGTCACGGCGACTTGGTAGCAGACTTTGTCCCAATCGTCGCTTCCAGCCGGCGTGCCGGCCGTATTGGTGCCCGTCGCTGCGTCACCATCGAGCTGGAAAACACCGGTGTCGTGCACGGCCAGCACCGTCTGCACAAAGAACAGACTCGCACCGACCATGATCACCAGCGACAGCAGGGCGACCCAGCGTCTTCGCGAGCTTCCTCGCGGGCCGGCGACTTTCCCTGCCATTCCAATCAGTTTCCGTGCCATGTGAAACCTCCTCTGATGCTCGTCCTGCCGCCGTTATGGGGCCGGCGGTCGGCCCTCCACACACACTTCACTAGCGACCGCGTCTGACTGCTTCTCCTTTCTCGGAACCGCCCCAAGGAGTGCCGAACGACGAGTAATCAATTTCAGTCCGGCCCAAGAAGTCATGGAGCCTAATACGAAACAGTAACGACGGAAACACGACCCACCGAACAGCCTGGGATCACAGGTGCCACGACTTCGCTGGATCAACGCGGGCGCAACTGAAACGTTGGCGGCGCAAGCCAAGGAACAGACCAAACAAACGTAGTGTGTTTCCTCCGCACCGTCGCCGAAGCATCCCAAGCCGTGGGTGTGGCGGTGCGCGGGCGAGTGTGAGACTGCGTGCAACGTTTGTCAATTACACCATCGTCCTATTCCGCGCGCGATATAGGGAGAATCGGCAATTAGGCTCTTCAAAACAGAGGTGGGGCGACGAAGGCGTTGGCGCGACGTGATGGCCTCTGAAGACAAGAGGCCCCGGATTACTCCGGGGCCTCTGCGCCCTTCGCAACTAAGCAACTTTAGCTTTTATCGAAAGAGGAGCGGCCGGCCGAGTGCTCCTCTCTCTGTGATCACTTCCTGGGTGCTATGGGATCGGCAACGGCGGATCGTCGCTCCCGTTTACCTGCATGTACTCGACGCACTGACTTACGCTTCCTGTGTGCGTCGAGGAGACGGGGGGCGTATACGTGACCCTCCAGTAGTAGATGCCAAAATTGGCCGAGGTGATTTGGAACCCAGTACTGGGCAGCCCAGTACCTGCGTTAGCGGCGTTGGTCGTGCTCCTCGGGGCCGTGTCGACGCCACCGACGTTGCTGAATGTCTGGATGTACCTCAGACCGCCGTCGCCCGGAGTCGTAACGTTCGCGCCGGCGATGCAGGCGTCAGACGCGTTCGTCCCGTTGACTGCGCCGAACAGCTTGAAAACGACCGTTCCGCCTGCCGGGAGCACTACGCTCGCGTTGGACGATGTGACCGTCGCCGTATCGTTCGGATAGGTCCACGGCCCGCTCGAGATGGTGGTCGGGATTTGTTGGACGACGACCGATTCTTGAGCGTCCGAGCAGTCCCCATTGTAAGTCTGCGGGAGGACATTGTTCACTGCACTTCCTCCGCTACCCGGGCCGTTGTACACCGCGATCCAGTGATACGTGCCCGGCGCATTGGGTGTGAATGAGATCGGGCCGTAGGCCGCATTCCCGGTCACGCTGACGTTGATCGGGAATGTCGTCGGTGACGAGTTCGTAAATGCGACGGCGTTAGTCGTGCAGTCGTCTTTCTTGAGCGTGAAGCTGATCATGCCGGCGAACGCGCCGTTCGTCGCACCGATCGTCGGGTACGACTCGTTGCCTCCGTCGTTGCCCGGCTCTTTCGCCGCGCCGCTTAGCGTGGCCGTGTCGGTCACTGCAGTCCCCAACGTGACGTCTGCACCTGCTGTTGTGGGCAGCGAGGGAGTCACAGGACTTACGATGAAGCATTCCAAGTTGTTCCCGTTGCTCGTCGGCGTGCCGTCATGCGAAGCTCCTACGACGCCCTTCGCAAGCGTCGCGGCGTCGGGCGTGAACCTGGCGAACCAGCAGTAGCGCCCGGCGGACGTTAGCGTTGCCAGGCCGGAGATGAAGTCATCCGCTATGGACGTGTTGCTGACAGTTCTGCTGGTCACAAGGACGCCGTCAGCAGTGCACTCGCCCGAAGCAATTGGGCCGCAGATGTAGAACTGGAGCGTGCCGGCCCACGTCGAGACGCCCTTGATCGTCAGCACAGCCGTATCGGTTCCCGACGTTGCCGTGCCGTTATTGGTCTCGGAACTGATGATGGAGGTTCCTGCCCCGTTCAGGCTCGCCGTGGTCGTCAGCGTCGTCTCGCACGAGCCCAGCTGTCCCACGACGAAGTCCTTCAGCGTGGCCGTCGTCGAGGTCGAGGAGCGCGTCTCCGCCACCACACTCGAGAAGCACTCGTCGCCAAGGCCCAGCGTCGACAGATTCAGTCCGGCTTCGTAGAATTCGCCGTTCAGCGCCCCGTCGTTGGGAGTCGGGGTCTTGTCGACAAACGTCCACGGCATCGTGATGAGTTCCGGGTTCACGATTCCGCAGGCCGCATCGTTAGCGTCGGCAGTCGTGCACTTTGCCGTCGGCCCCGTTAACTCGGCCAGTAGTCGCAGGTTCTTGTCTTCGCAAGAGATATCGTCCACAGTCTTTTTCGGGTTCGATGGATCCACCGCCTTATTCGTGGCGTAGCAGCCAGTGAACGTAATTGGATCTGTTGGGGGCTGTACCTGCCTCGGAGGGTCCCACTTTAAGACGGTGATCGTCGACGTCGTGCCGCCATTCGAGAAGTTACTGATAACCAGCACGTCGCCGGGCCGGTGCTCGCCGCTGAACTTCAAGCCACCCCCTGCCTTTACCTGGGTTGCTTCGACCTTGCTCTGAAGAAACCAGAATGCCTGCTGTGCGTCGCCACTGTTGTCGAAGCGATCGGAGCCGAAGTACAGCACTTCGCAAGTTGGGGCGCCTCCGCTCGGGCACTCGGTTGAGGGCGTCAGAGAGTAGCGAGCAGCGTAGGCATGTATCAGGTTGTCCTTGTCCGGCGGGTTGTTCGCCTCATCCTTCCAGAGCCATTCGCTGATGAATTCGGGGTCCTTCGAGCCGCCGCCGGTGAAAATCGAGCTGGCGGCGTTCATTTCCTCGACCCACGACGTCGCGGTTGCGCCGCTGGTCGGCATGCCCTCGTCAGGGGACTCGAGATATTTGAAACATTTGGCTGTAGCCTGTTCGTCAGTGAGGCCGAGGCCGCCCTCATTTACCGGCTTGACGGCGACTTCGAAGCAGACGTTGTCCCAATCGTCGGCTGCCGGATACGGACTGGTATTCGTTTGGTTCGAGGCATCGCCATCAAGTTGGAAGGCACCCGTAGCATGCACTGCAAACACGGTCTGCTTGATGAGCATCGCGACGCCCACCGTAATGACGAGGGACAACAGAACCGCCCAACGTCTTCGCCAGCTCCCTCTTGGGCCGGCCACCTTTCCCGCCACGCCGATGATTTTCCTTCCCATTGAGAAACCTCCTACTGTTCCGTGCTCACAGCTATGCGCTGGGACGAAACAGGTGTGTCGTCACGTTGTTCGTGGATGAACGAACCCCGCACCCAACCGGAGGCAGGCGTCGTACGGATGCATGCCGGAATGCTCTGTTGGTGCACGGGAAACAAGCAGAGAGTGTCAATCGCCGTGCAAAGCTCGTCAATTCCACGAAAGTGCTTATTCCTCGCGAGATATAAGCAACGCGAGAGATAGCGTGGGATTGGAGCCGAAGGATCGAAGCGGAAATCTGGGGAGCTTACCGAGTGCCGATCAACGGCTGGCGCCAGGGGATGATGCGACGCAGCGATCGTGACACACGAGGCGGTGCTGCTGGTTTTTCCAGCGACAGGGAACCATCGACGAGGCCGTGGTGCACCGCAAACAACGTGAGCTCAACCCGGTTGGATACTCCAACCTTGTCGAAAATGCTGGTGAGGTGACGCTTCACGGTGTCCTCGGTGATGGCAAGCCGTCGCGCGATCTCCCTATTCGGAAAAGCGGAGGCAACTGCGGCGAGAATTTGACGCTCGCGCCGGGTCAAACCGAAATACGGGTCTGCAGTCACGGACGAAGCCGCTGGAAGATCCGAAAGGCCGAAATCGGAAGCGTCGGTGCGATTGCGCTCTCTGGTCAACACGGGACGGATGGCGTCAAGGAGCGCCGTGGCACCGAGCCGTTTGTCGATCGACCTCCAAATGCCTAGATCTCGAACGGCCTCGTGATCCGCTCGATTACGCTCGTCCCAGAGAACGATGACTGGCACTTTGGCCGCAAGTTTTCGAAGTGCATCGGGTGCGGGGACATCCGGATAGGCCAGGTCGAGTACCAGCAGGTCGGGCTGGAGTTTTGCGGTGTGAAGAGCCAGATCCGAGCCGCTTCCCGCCTCCAGTACGCTGGACGGTTGCCATTCGGTTTCGAGCAGGCTTCGCAACCCGTCGCGGAAGAGAGCCTGCTCCGCCGCAATGACTATGACCACTCGGTTCGGGGGGGACACCGGCGGGCAACCGAGCATTTGCTCTGCCATACAGAGACAGGAGCTGACGCCAGGGACGGCTCACCGTAAGTCGTTCTATTGGTTGAGCTAGTGGAGCTGTAAATACTGTGGAATATTCCAGCGATTACAATTTGGTGTCTGTAGGGGAGACAAAATTCTCCTATTACCAATGACCTCTGCCGCCGGCTTCAAAGCCTTCTGCCGGCACCCTCAGGGCCGATTTGGGAGGTTTTCGCAAATCTGTGCGCAAATCTCCACCTACGGCGTCAAGGACGCCCCAACGCGCGTCGCCACGCCGGCGGTGACGTGAACCGACGTCGCCCAACGGCTCAAGCCGGGCAACTCCATGCCGACGATGTGCGTGCCCGCGCGCACGTTCGGGATCGTCAGCGGTGTTTGCCCAACCACCTCGCCGTCGAGGGCCACTTCCGCGCCAGCCGGGCGGGACAGCACCTCCACCGAGCCGAAGCCCGTCGCGGGCGAAACGACCTCGGCCACCCGACGTTCGCCCGAGGGTTGCTGCCCTGCCCTATCCGAGTCGGGGTCAGCGGTCGGGGCTGACACTGACTGTGACGGTTGCCGCGGTGACCCAACCGGCTCGACGGCTGGTTCCACGGGGGCCCCGAGCAATGCAGGATCGGCGGGCGGCGGCGTTGAGAGGTGCGGCGGTGCGGCGTCTGTCCGGGGCATGTTTGTCGGAGTCGCGGCCGGCGGCGTGCCGACGCGCTGCGCGCTGGAATAGCCACTCGCAAAGCCGATCAGAATTCCGGCCACCAGCGAAACGGCCGTCGCGAGCAACAGCCGCCCCGCGCGCGAAGACGAGGGCCTGCTCCGCGGAGCGTTCGGCTGCCGCACCGCAACGGTCATCAACGGGCGCGCAGCGATAGGTTTTGACACGCTCGTTCCTGCGACCGGTTCTTCCGAGGCAAACAGGAGAAGCGGATCCATCTTCTACCTCCTCGACCATTGACCAGACCGGCAGGTCTGTTCGTACGAAATACAGGCTCACCAAGACTTACACGCACGCGAAGCCCAGCCTCTCGAGTAGCCACGCGCTCAACGAGATAGAGGCCCGAGCGTGCGATCCTTCGAACTTGTATCTGTCTATGCGCGACCACGACATTCTTGTCTGGTCACGACCCGCGTCGATCGGTGCGCTCCGATCGCTCTCAATTCGTTGTCTCTGTTCAAGATAGAGCGAGCGCGTCGCTGCGGTCGCCGAGGGCACGTCGATTGCTCAGCTTCCGCCAATCTTCCGCTAACTTCTATGCACTCAATGCCACAAGAGAGCGCCGAAGTCGCGCCTGGACACGAGCTCCAAGCACTGCTGGACGAGGTATACGCGAAGATCTTGCCGCTCACGACGGGCGAGGTTGCCACCTACATCCCCGAGCTCAGCAAGGCCAATCCGGATGATTTCGGAGTCTCACTGGTCACCGCCGACGGCCGCATGTTCGAGGCCGGAAGCTGCGACCGGCCGTTCACCATTCAATCGATCTCGAAACCCTTCACGTTCGGCATTGCGCTCGAGGAGCTCGGTCACGACAAGGTGTTCCAGCACGTCGGCGTTGAGCCAAGCGGCGACGCGTTCAACTCGATCCAGCTCCAGAGCGGGACCAACCGGCCATTCAACCCGATGATCAACACCGGGGCAATTACGGTCACCGCCCTGCTCCATACCATTCACGGAGATCGAACGTTCGAGCACATCCTCGACCGATTCAGCGCGCTTGCAGGGCGGGCTCTGCCGGTTGACGAGGCCGTGTACCAGTCGGAACGGCGCACCGGGCACCGAAACCGTGCGATCGCGCATCTGCTGCTGAATTTCGGCGTCGTGCACGAGGAAGCCGAGGCCGCCCTGGACGTCTATTTCAAGCAATGCGCAATTCTCGTGACGTCTCGCGACCTCGCGATGATGGCCGCAACGCTCTCCAACATGGGATGCCATCCCATCACGGGTCGATCCGTCTTCACGATTCGTTACGTGAAGGACATCCTGTCGATCATGTTCACCTGCGGCATGTACGACTATTCAGGTCACTGGGCGTACCGCGTCGGCGTGCCGGCAAAGAGCGGCGTGGGTGGCGGCGTGATGGCGGTCGTGAATCGACAGCTTGGAATCGGGACCTATTCACCCAGGCTCGATCAATACGGGAACAGTTGCCGGGGCACCGCAGTCTGCGTCGAGCTCGCCTCGCAGCTCGGGCTCCATGTCTTCGACTGCCTGAACGTCGGCTCGAGTTTTCTCGAAGCGATTCTCTAGTAGCGCGCAGGCTTAAGCCTGCGCTCTACTGCGACCGCGATGGCCCCGAAATCCTTGGTCCGACTAAAGCATCCCCCTTCCGAAACCTTCGCAGGCGTCGACTCGTATACAGCCTCAGAGGGAACTCGCTCATGGCGCTACGCATCCGCTCATTCCTCCTGTTCGAGGCTGCCACGTTCATCGTCGCCTCAGCCATTCACGCGGGGAGGCTCATCGGCGGCTACGAACATCGCGAGGCGCGCATTGCCGAAGCCGTCATTGCCGCGGTGCTGGTCGGCGGATTGATCGTTGCGCGGCTCAGGCCCATGTGGACTCGCGCGACCGCGTTGCTGGCACAGGGATTTGCACTGTTCGGAACGCTGGTCGGCCTCTTCACCATCGCCATCGGCATCGGACCCCGTACGGCGCCCGACATCCTCTACCACATCGCCATCGTCGCGGTGCTCGTGTGGGGGCTTGCCGTCGCACGGCAGGCGCGCGTGCCGCAGGTCTGCCCCTGACGCGGTGATCCGCGGCTGCGGTGGATGGGACCGCTATACGGCTCCAAACGGGAATGTCGTACTCACTGTGAGGATCCGTATAGTGGTCCTAGGCGCGCGAAGCGTGGCCGCCGATGATTTTTGGGCGCCCACGACGTCTTACGTGAGTGAGTTGCGCGCTCCGCTATGCTGAATTGGCGCTTCGCTATGCTGAATTGGCGCTTCGCTATGCTGAATTGACCTCCATGACTGATCTCAAGGACGACCTGGCCGCGCTGCACATCGAGCGCGAGCCGCAGCGCCCGGCCCGCCGATGGATTCCATGGCTGGTGCTCCTCATCATCGTTGCCGCCGGCGGCGCCGCCGCATGGCGGTGGATCGGCCGCGCGCGGCCGATCGAGGTGCAGACCGCCACCGTCGCAGAGCGTGCGGCCGGCACGCAGGCTGCCGTGCTCAATGCGTCGGGATACGTGACCGCCCGCCGCCGCGCAACCGTCGCCTCCAAGATCACCGGCAAGCTGGTCGAAGTGAACGTCGAAGAAGGCATGGCCGTGCGGGAAGGCCAGGTGCTGGCCCGACTCGACGACGCCACGCTGAAGGCGACGCTGGCGCTATCGGAAGCGCAAACGGAAGCCGCGCGTCGCGGTGTCCGCGAGAACGAGGTTCGTCTCAACGAAGCGAAGCTGATGCTGGCGCGACTGACAAGACTCATCAAGGACGGACTGGTCACGCAGGCCGAGCTCGAGGCCGCCGAGGCGCAGGTGGACACGTTCGATGCGCGCATCCTGGCGGCCCGCGAACAGGTGCGGGTGGCCGAACAGCAGGTGGTGCTCGCCAAAACGAACCTCGACGACACCGTCATTCGCGCACCGTTCAGCGGCGTGGCCATCTCCAAGGACGCGCAACCGGGCGAAACCGTATCGCCCGTGTCGGCGGGCGGCGGCTTCACGCGGACGGGCATCTGCACGATTGTCGACATGCAGTCGCTCGAGATCGAGGTCGACGTCAACGAGGCGTACATCAATCGCGTGCGATCTGGTCAGGACGTCAGCGCTGCGCTCGATGCGTATCCGGACTTCCCGATCCCGGCGCGCGTCATCACAACCGTACCGACAGCGGACCGCCAGAAGGCCACGGTCCTCGTGCGCATTGGCTTCAACGAGCTGGATCCGCGCATCCTGCCCGACATGGGCGTCAAGGTGACGTTCCTGCGCGACGACGAAGGCGCTGGCGCGCCGGCGGCGCGTCCTGTTGCGCTCGTGCCGAAGAGCGCCATCCGTGCACAAGGTGATCAGCAGTATGCCTTTGTCGTTTCGAGTAACGGCATCGTCGATCGCCGGGCGGTGAAGATTGGCGGAGCAGACGGCGATCGCCTCGAGGTGCTGGCTGGCCTCACCGCCGGAGAGCGTGTGGTCGTGTCTCCACCGCCGGACTTGGCGAGCGGTACGCAGGTAGTAATGCAGTAGGCAGTAGGCAGTAGGCAGTAGGCAGTAGGCAGTAGGCCGTGAAGAGGTGCGGTGTATGAGCGAACAGGCGCTGGTCAGGGTACGAGACGTCCACAAACATTTCACTCGGGGGGGCGAGCGCATCGACGTGCTCGCCGGCGTCAACCTCGAGATCCCGAAGGGCGACTTTCTTGCGCTGATGGGACCGTCGGGGTCTGGAAAAACAACGCTCCTCAACCTGATGGGAGGTCTCGACTCGCCGAGCGGTGGAGACGTCGAAGTCGAGAGCGTCCGGATCAGTGGGCTGAACGGCGCGCAGCTCTCGCGATGGCGCTCGCAGAACATCGGCTTCGTGTTCCAGCTCTATAACCTCCTTCCGGTGCTCACCGCAGAGCGAAATGTCGAGTTGCCGCTCCTGCTCACGCGACTGTCGAAGGCCGACCGTCGCACGCGGGTCGGCATCGCGCTCAAGGTGGTCGGGCTCTCGGACCGCGCGAAGCACTATCCGCGGCAGTTGTCGGGCGGCCAGGAACAACGCGTCGGTATTGCCCGCGCTATCGTGACCGACCCGACGCTGCTCCTTTGCGACGAGCCAACTGGCGATCTCGACCGGAAGGCGGGCGACGAGATCCTGGACCTGCTCCAGGCGCTCAATCGCGATCACGGCAAGACGATCGTCATGGTCACGCACGATCCGCGGGCGGCCGAACGCGCTCGCCGCACGCTGCACCTCGACAAGGGCGTCCTCACCGGAAACGGGCAATCATGAAGTTCCTTCCGCTGATCTGGAAGAACGTCTGGCGGCGAAAGTTCCGCACGACGTTTACCATGCTGTCGATTTTCGTGGCGTTCCTCCTCTTCGGGCTCCTGATGACGATTCGCGCCGCCTTCAGCCTGGGCGTCGACATTGCGGGTCTCGACCGGCTGATTCTGATTCACAAGGTGAGCCTGATCATGCCGCTGCCGTACTCGTACCTGGGCCGTCTCCAGCAGACGTCCGGCGTCGAGCTCGCGACGCACCAGACGTGGTTCAACGGCATCTACCAGGAGCCCGCAAACTTCTTTGCAAACATCGCCGTCGAGCCCGAGCCATTCCTGAACATCTATCCGGAATTCCGGCTTCCTCCCGACCAGGTGAAAGCCTGGCTGGCCGACAGGCAGGGCGCGATCGCCGGCAGAGATCTCGCCGAACGCTTCGGGTGGCAGGTGGGCGACCGCATCCCGCTCACGGGCACGATCTGGCAACCCAAGCAGGGTCAGACGTGGGAGTTCAACCTCCTCGGCATCTACGACGGCGCCGACGGGGTCGACAAAACGCAGTTCTTCTTCCGGTACGACTACCTGGATGAGAACCGCGCTGAAGGTGAAGGGCTCGTGGGTTGGTACGTCGTGAAAATCGCAGACCCATCGCAGGCTGTGGCGCTGAGCCGTACGTTCGACGACATGTTCGCCAACTCGTCGGCGGAGACGAAGACGACGACCGAGAAGGGCTTCATCGAGGGCTTCGCGAAACAGATCGGCGATATCGGCGCGATCATGATTGCCATTTCATCGGTGGTCCTCTTCATGTTCGGGCTCGTCGCCGCGAGCACGATGGCGCAGTCGGTGCGCGAGCGGACCAGCGAGCTGGCTGTGCTCAAGACCCTTGGGTTCACCGGAGGCGCGATCCTGGCGCTCGTTCTGGCCGAATCGTTCTTCATCGTCCTCGCCGGTGGTGGGCTCGGGCTGGCAATCGCCTGGTTGTTCGTCCAGCAGGGCGATCCGACGGGCGGCATGCTGCCGATCTTCGTGCTGGCGCCCCGCGACGTCGCAATTGGAGTGGCGCTCATGTTGGCCATGGGGCTGCTGGCCGGTACGGCCCCGGCGGTCGGAGCCATGCGGCTGCGGATCACCGACGCCCTGAGGAGAGCCTGACGTGACGTGGATTACGCAGACTGTCGCCGTGGTCGCGCTGAATGTGCGCACGATCCCGGCGCGCCTCAGCTCTTCCGCCGTGGCCATCATCGGCATAGCCGGCGTGGTCGTGGTGTTCGTGTCGGTGTTGTCGATCGGTGCAGGGTTTGCGGCGGCGATGCTGGGGTCGGGCTCGCCCGGCCGGGCACTCGTGATGCGAAGCGGCGCCGATACCGAGTTGACAAGCGGGCTGGAGGGTTCGGATATCGACGTCATCAAACAGGCGCCTGGAATCCGGCGCGGCGCCTCCGGGCCTGTGGCGTCTGCCGAGCTTTATGTGATCCTCGACGTGCCGAAGAAATCGACGCCCGACGCGGCGGCCAACGTGCCGATGCGTGGCATCGAGGCGATGGGCATGGCAGTACGCGAGGAGGTTTCCCTCGTCGCCGGGCGCATGTTCCAGTTCGGCACCAACGAAGTGATCGTCGGCAGGGCCGCCAATGGACAGTTCGTCAACATGAATGTCGGCGACACGATTGTCTCGGGTCAGAATCGATGGCCGGTCGTCGGCGTGTTCGAGGCGGATGGCGGCGTCGCCGAGACCGAGATCTGGTCCGACGCCCGCACGCTGCAAGGTGCCTATCGGCGCGGCAACACGTTTCAATCGGTGCTCGTACAGCTCGATTCAACCGATTCGTTCGACGCCTTCCGCGACTGGCTCACCTCGAATCCCCAGGTCAACGTCGCGATCCGCCGCGAAAACGAGTACTACGCCGCACAGTCTGTCGCGATGACACGGCTGATCCAGACGATTGGGTTCGGCATCGCAGCGCTCATGGGTATCGGCGCAGTCTTCGGCGCCATCCTGACAATGTACACGGCGGTGGCGACGCGCGCGAGAGAGATCGCCACGCTGCGGGCGCTTGGCTTCGATACCACCTCGGTGCTCGTCTCGGTCCTTGCCGAATCGCTGGGCCTCGGCGCCATCGGCGGCGCGATCGGTGGAACGGCCGCCTATCTGGCGTTCAACGGCTATCAGACATCCACCATGAACTTCCAGACGTTCACGCAGGTGGCGTTCGCGTTTCGCGTGACGCCCGAACTGCTCGGGATGGGTCTCTTCTACGCGCTGCTCATGGGGCTCGTCGGCGGACTCCTGCCCGCGATTCGCGCGTCGCGGCTGCCCATCGCGGCGGCGCTGCGCGAGCTCTAGCACTCAGAAGTTCTTTGCCGCCTCTGCCAAGCCCTTCTGCAAATCGTCCCCGTTCATGACCGGCACGATCGTGAGTGAGGCGTTCATTCCCATGAACAGCGGTTCGGCGATGGAGGGAATCTGCCATGCGTCCTGCATGTTGAAAAAGAACAACGCTGTTCGCTTTCCGTCTTCTGCCAGAAAATACGCCGCCTCGGGCTTCAGTCGCTCCATCATGCTCTGCATGGTGCGCGGGAGCGTGCCGTCCTTGATCGCGGTATTACCTGCTTCCACGGGAATCGTCGCTTTCAACATCATGCGCATGGTTGTGTCTCCGTGAGTGAAGTGCGGACGAACCGGCATCGTAGTTCACCGGCTGGTCCGTGGCAAGGCTGTTCATCAGCTTGCGGTCGCGGCGATGTCACATCAGAATGCGAAGCTGGTGGCTCTAATCCAGAGTTCGTCCAGAGTTCAGTTGTGTTGATACTGAATACGGAACGCCGAGACACCGAGACACGCTAATGATTGGCCTCGGTGCCTCGGGCGGTCCGCAAATGCGGACCGCCAGCCAGCACTGGCCGGGTCGGGTCGCGGAGCGACCCGACGTCGGTGTTTCGTGATCATCAAGTGAAGTGAGTTCAGGGTTTAGGTGAAGGAGGTCGAGATGGCGAAAGCGAAGAAGGCAGTTCCAGAGGGGTACCACACGGTGACGCCGCAACTCACTCTCGACAACGCCGCGCAGGCGATCGATTGGTACAAGAGAGGTCTCGGCGCAGAAGAAGTCTCGCGTCACGTCGGCCCAGACGGGAAGATCATGCATGCAGAGCTCCGCATCGGCGATTCGCGAATCATGCTGAACGACGCGATGATGGGTGGGAAGGGCCCCAAGGCGATCGGCGGCTCACCGGCTTCGCTCTGGATCTACGTAGAGGATGCCGATGCGCTGTTCAACCGCGCCGTTGCGGCGGGCGGAAAAGTTCCCAGCGGACCCATGGGGGCCATGGCGGATCAATTCTGGGGCGATCGCTGCGGACATTTCACCGATCCACACGGGTACACTTGGACGATCGCGACCCGCAAAGAGGATCTCACGCGCGAGGAAATGGAGCAGCGGCAGGCAGAGTGGATGAAGCAGTTCGCGCCGCAGCCGACGCACAGTTAGGCAGAAGCGCGTAAGGCGAAGGTCAAAAGGCTCTTGGCTTTAGGCTTTTGACCTTGGCCTCTCTAAGAGGCTCTGCTTCCTGCTTCGCCCGAAGTCGGCGGCGTATAGCCATCGCACGCCTGAACCGGCAACCGCGGGTAGCGTGGAAATCGAGGGTCAGTCGCCGAGAGGCGACACAGCACGAATTGCGATCCCTTGGCAGACTCGACGAGCCGGGCGTGCACGCAGGACCCGCACAGTCCCAACGGCACGGTCATACCCCGCGGCCTTTCGTCCTCAGTTTTTGGAGACACCGCTAAGCTTCATCATCATCACAATGATCGATCTCGAGTGTAGAATTGCGCTGGAGGTGCGACGTGATCACGAGGTTACAAATCCTGGCCCTTGGAGCCATCGGAATCGTCGCGGCTGCCAGTCCGTTGTTCGCACATCACGCATGGCCGGTCGAGCGTTCGAAAGAGGTCACCGTGAAAGGGACGGTGACAAGCTACGAATGGGCGAATCCGCACGTGATGATTGGTCTCGAGGTGCAGGCAGGCAGCGGCAAGGTCGCGAAGTGGAACGTCGGGGGCCCCAGTGTCACGCGTATGGCGAATAACGGGTGGGACAAGAACACCCTGAAGCCTGGAGATGTGGTTACGGCCATCGGGTATCAGTTCGCCGACGGCCAGCCCATTCTGCGGCTGGAGAAGGTCGTAATGGCCGGCGGGAAGGAAATGTTCCTGTACGGCGGCAGCCGGTAGACCGCTTGAAAGGAGGCCTTTCAAGACGTCCGCCGGCACGGAGTGCGGGCAAGCAGATACTGTCCCTAGCGAGGCGGAGCCGCATACTCGGTGGTCCGAGGCGCAGCCTCGCTAGCGTTTCGGATTCACGATCGCCATCGGTCCGACGATTCTGTTCGGATCGGCTTTGGGCTTGGGCCGGAACATCTGCGACCGATCGTTCTGGACCTCCGTCACATACAGATTGCGCGCCGAATCGACGTGGATCTGGTGGACGCCGTCGAACTGGCCCGGCCGGGCGCCGTGTCCGCCGATGTCGAGGATGTAGTGCCCCTCGAGGTCGTACTTGACGAGGCGGTCCGTCGTCCAATCGGCCACCCAGACGAAGTCGTCCTGCGTCACGAAATGCGCGAGCACCGATGAGTTGTAGCCGGTGGGCCACATCGTGAGGAACTTCCCGTTCTCGTCGAAGACCTGCATCCGATGATGCTCGCGATCCGCGACGAAAAGGCGGCGGTCGCGGCTGATGCCGATGCTGTGCACCGACCAGAATTCGTACGGCTTGGGATGGTCGGGATCGACCGGAGGCTGTCCCCAGTCCATCAGGAACTTTCCATTGCGATCGAATTTCGCCACGCGCGTGCCGGCGTAGCCGTCGGCCACGAAGAACGTGCCGTCGGGGAGCCACGCGATGTCCGTGGGCCGATTGAAATTGTTGGGGCCGCGTCCCGGCACGCCTCGTTCCCCCATCGTCTTCACCAGCTTGCCGTTGTTGGTGAAGATGTTGATCTCGTGCATGTCGTCATCGACGATCCAGATGTGTTTGTCGGGGTCGTACGGGTTGATGAGGATCTTGTGCGGTCCCCGGCCCATCTCCCCGAGCCCGGTGCCCCGTGGCGGCGCGAGATACCTGTCGTGCTGCAGCCATTCCTCGATCGTGTTGCCGCTTCCGTCCACGGCGAAGACCAGATGGTGCCGCCGCATCTGATAGGCGTACGGCGTTCCGGAGTAGTCGCGCCTGCCAGTGTTGGTGCGGCGTGGGTCCAGCAGACATGCGCACGTCCATGGTTCGGCGCCGGGCGGCAACGCGATTTCGCCACGCTGCATGACCCACACCTTGGCCGGACTTTCCGCCCACACGCCGGCTCCTGAACCCCACGTCCATCCGTCGTGGGAGAGGTCCGTGTCCGGCAATGGTCTCGGCCAGGGGACCACGGGCTCGTAATCGCCCATATCGACTTTCTGGACTGCTTGCTGGGCTCGGACCTGGCCGGTATGCGACATGTCCGTACCGAGCATGAGGGCTCCTAGAGCCAGCGAAGTCGCGATGACGAGCGGCATGACGCGCATGATGTGACTCCTGCCTTGGAGCCGATCCTCCGCTTCTCGGTTTCTCTTGTCAATTCGATCGAGACCGCCTTGACACGCTGGCTGCGGCGGTGTTGACTATGCGCCCATGAGCGCAATAAGGGCTCGCGCGGTGGCGTTTTCGTGTGTGTTGGCGGTCGTGCTCATGCTTCCCTTCGCCACGCATGGACAGCGGGGCGGTCAGGGCCGGGGCACGGCGGCTCCGGCTCCACAGCCCACGGGCGAACGCGTGCAGGTGAAGGCCGGCCACGCCAACGTTCACATGGGCCCGACCACGGTGAATGAAGTGCTGGTGCTGGCGCCGAAAGGGACGGTGCTGCCAGTGCTCGCGCGCCGGGGAGAGTGGGTGCAAGTGGGTCTCTCACCAGCGCTCCGGAAGACCGGCATGGTGATGCGTTGGTACAAGAACGAGGACAACGGCTGGATTCATGACTCGATGCTCGACGTCGTGAAGCCCTAGCGAGGCTGCGCCTCTGACCGCCGAGCATGTGGCTCCGCCTCGCTAGAAACAGCCATCTGCTTGCCCGCACTCCGTGCGGGCGAGATGTCCACGACACTGGTTGCCTTCTGCGGGTCACGCTCCGATATCACACGGCCGCATCGGCGAGTGCGCGCTCGAGGAGGTCCGCAACGCCGAGCGAGGCGGCCCAGTGCCGGAGATACTCGCGATCGGCCTCTGGGGTAACTTTCAGCACGCCGATGATATCCCACCACTGTCGCTCCGACGTTTCCGCTCCAAGGCGGAACCATTCGAGCTTCGCGAGCACGGTGTCCTCGGCAGAGGCGATCGGAAATCGTGGCGCGTCCGGGGCCTCGTCGATCGCCTGCTCGCGCGCACGCGCGGCCGCCTCACGATCGAACGGCCGTGCCTTCGAGACGAAGACGTCGATCTTGAACATCGTTGCCAGGTGGATGAGGTTGAACGAGGACCGCTCCGCCACTGCCGACCGAAGCCGCTCGACCGGGATGTAATAGGCCGGGGCGAGCCGCGCCACCAGCGCATCAACGTGTTCCTGTTCCAGCGTTGCCACGACGTCGGCGTCGAGGCTCGCGCGGGCGATCCCGTGCGCTGAACTGGCTACCGAGCCTCCCAGGTAGTAGCGCACGCCGAGGGTCTCGAACGCATCGGCGACCGGTCGAAGCGCAGCGACGAGATCGGAGACGGTCATGCGCCGGTCCGAGACGCGGCGGCACGGCGATCCAGGTCCGCCCGCAGGTCCGCGGCGACGTCGGCGCCGTAATGCAGCTCGACGAACCGCAGGTCCAGGTCACGAGACGACGCCTCCGGTTGCGAGCGCACGAGCGCCCGACGTGCCGCGCCGATCACAGTGCCCGAGAGCGACAGCGCCAGATGAAGGCGCCGCGCCACCGTTGCGGCGCGAAGGAGCTCCACCTGGACGCGTGCGGCATCGGGTGTGGTGTCGGCTGATCTGACAGGGATCGGCATTCGATGCTCGACACATGGTACAGCGAGGACGCGGGACCAGCCGCACCGAAGCGATCGAGGTCGCGACGCGCCGCAAGCCGGGGATTGATCAATTCTTCCTCAGTACGTAGTGTCCGGCTTTAGCCGCGGCTTTAGCCGGACCGTGTCCCGACCGATTCTATGCGGATTGCGGTTCCCGACTGCGCGACAGACCGGCCGCTGACGGGCCCAAAAGCGTGTCCAGCAAACCGACCAGTCGTCGGGCGCACGAACGATCCGGATCCAACGCTGGATCGTACGTCGTCAGCGACAGACCCAACGCGCGCGGGTGGTGGACCAGCGGCGCCAGAAGGCTCACGAGCTCATGCGGCATTGGTCCACCCGGCGCTGGCGAGTCCACGGCGAACATGACGGCAGGGTTGAGCACGTCGGCATCGAGCTGAATCCAGAATCCACGTGCGTCGGGAACCGCTACCTGTGTCAGAGTTGCGGCTGCGAGCTCGCTGAGGTCCTGCGTCAGCAGCTCGGAGTCGGGTAGATCGAGAATCGGCGAGGCGGCGAGCGCCGCGTGGCCGTACCAGGAGTCAGCCGCGTCGCGCCGGCCCACGAGCGCCACGTGTCTGCCGTCGACGAGCGGCGTCGGGCCGGCGAGCCGCGCCAGCGGGCTATTGCCGCGGCCTGTCGCAAGACTCAAACACATGCTTGCCACCGAGCCAGTCCTCGACTCCTCCGGCGCGGCGAAGTCGGCGTGGGCGTCGACGTAGACGAGTCCAACCGGGTCGCCTGCCGTGCGCCTCGCGCCGAGCAGACAGCCGAGGACGACGCTGCAGTCACCACCCAGGACCACAACGAATCGTCCGTGCGCAGTAGCGTTCGCTACGCGCGCTGCAAGCGCCCGGGAGTACACCAGGACTTCGTCCTCGTTGCGCGCGCGGTTCGGCGGCCGAAGGTAGTCCCGATACGGAGGGGGCACGACATCGCCCTCGTCGATCGCACCGAGCCGCCGGACGAGCCCGCGCGCGCGCAGCACGTCAGGCGCTCTATCCAGATGTCGCGCCTCGCCGTCGTCATAGGGACGGATGCCGATACTCGATGGTGCGCCGACAACCGCGATCGGCCGATTCATGCTTCCCCTCTACATGCGTCAATCTTCACGGGCCACGGAGACGGGGAGGCACGGGCAACGTGACGGTGAACGGCCGCTCTAGAATCCCGTGTTCGCCCCTGTGCGGAATATGCCGCGCGGCTCGGGGGTTGGCAGCAGGACGACGTTCGCGCCTCGCACGCCGACCGTGTCGCCGGCGGCAAGCGGAGGTGCCTGCTGAACGGCCTCGAAGTTCACCAGCGCCGATTCGTACTCGAGCGTCGTCTGCAGCAGATTCACCTGCGCCTCGAGCAGATCGCGCTGCGCCTGCGTCACGAGGAACGTCGTCGACAACCCGACGTCGAAGCGGCGCTGCTCCGATGCCAGACGCTCCTGCGCGAGCATCGCGCTCGCTCGCGCCGCTTCCACTCGCTCGGCCGAGCTCTGAATCTGCCGGCCCGCACGGCGGACGGTTTCTGCCGCCTGCACCCTCAGGCTTGCAATTCGCTGCACCGCCTGCCGCCGCTCCACCTGGGCGCGGGCAAAGCTCGCCGCTTCGAAGCTGCGGCCGAGCGGGTAGCTCACCGTCAGGCCGAAGCTCCACGTCGGGTAGTCGCTGGTGAAGACCTGGCCGAGCGCGTCGCCGAAGCTGCGATTGCGCGTGCCGGTCACGAGCCCGGGAAAACCACCCGACCGCAGAAACTGCGTGCCACTGAGGCCGCTGCCGCGGTACGAGGTCTCGAGTCGCACATCAGGCAGGCGCTGGTTGGCCAGGAAGTCGATCGTCGTCTGTGCGTTCTCGAGCTCATGGCCTGCTCGCGCAAGGTCGTACCGCTCGTCGAGCGCCTTCGCAACCGCCCCGTCCACGTCGGGGGGAGCACCGATGGCCGTCGGCTCCTCTTCGGGATCGATGCGCACCCGCCAGAACGAGGCGTCGGCCGGGTCCACGATAAGGCGGCGCAGCGCATCCTCCGCGTCGTCCGCCACCGTGTTCGCGCGAATCAGGCTTTCGCGTCGCTGCGCGACCTCGGCTTCCGCCTGCACCAGATCGAGCGGCGGAATCTGCCCGGCATCGACGCGTACCTTGTTCTGGCGCGCGAGCTCCTGCGCAAGCTCGAGCGACCGCTGCTGGACGGCAACGTTGGCGCGGGTCGCCTTCAGCGTCCAGTACGCCTGTTTGACGGCCGCCACTGTCTGCACGACAGCCTCACGGAAGCGGAGGTCCGAGCTCTCCTGGTTGCGCTTCGCAATCGTGTACTGCTGGCGTGCGGCGTCGATCTGGCGATCCTTGAGAAGGGGCTGCGAAAACGCGAGCTGAAACCCGGACTGCAGGCTCGGATCGAAGCTGCTGATCGGGTTGTTCGTGGTCGTTCTCGATGTTTCCCAGGACGCGCTCCACGTGCCGGAGCCCCACGGGAGTCGCTGGCGGACACCAGTGGACGAGAACCAGTCGTCTAGGTCGACGCCCCGGTCGCCAAGCAACAGGTTCGCCGGCGGCGTCACGCTGCTCGACCGCCCAAGTTGCGTCGAGAAGACCGGTGTGAACGCGCTCCAGCTCTCGCCCACGCGCGCCGCTTCGACCTCGGGGGCGAGGCGGACGATTTCGAGATCCGGGTTGTTCTCGACGGCGCGGCGAACGGCATCATCGAGCGTAAGGCGAAGCGTTTCGACCTGCGCGGCGGCGGGCACCGCGAGAAAGACGCTGGCGATAGCCAACGCGGACACGACCCTTCGACCGAAATGCGCGACATTCATGACAGACCTCACGTTCAAGCAACCTCCCACAATCGACAGCCACCGCGTCGGAGTCATGCCGCCGCTCCTTCCGGAGAGATGCGCCCCGTGACGACGTCCTGAGTGCCAACCTCGGCCGCGACGACTCCGACACGCTTTCGCGCCAGCAGCATGTAGATAGAGGGCACGACGAACAGTGTGAACATCGTGCCGATGATCATGCCGCTCACCAGCATGATGCCGATGCTGTTGCGCGCCCCCGCACCGGGACCGCTGGCAAAGACCAGCGGAAGATGGCCGAACACCGTCGCAGCGGTCGTCATCAGAATCGGCCGCAGGCGTGTGCCGGCCGCCTCGATGATCGCGGCGAGCTTGTCCCTGCCCGTCTCCTGGAGA
>Ga0209640_10000120_pt1 | contig 50802 bp, 37 predicted proteins | sample RifCSP10_1_FD_184018 | JGI IMG/M metagenome (GOLD analysis project Ga0209640, IMG submission 184018) | Soil microbial communities from Rifle, Colorado - Rifle CSP2_sed 10_1 (SPAdes) (version 2) | ecosystem: Environmental > Terrestrial > Deep subsurface > Rock core/Sediment | place: Rifle...
GATCGGCCTCGACGCCGAGGGCAACGTGCAGGGCGCGCCGGTGAGGCTCACCGCCAGACTCGATGCGGATGTGCCTTCCAAGCCGTTTGGCGGCGACGAGGAATTCAACTTCAGTCCGGACGGCACGCGCGTCGCGTTCGCCGCGCGAATCAAAGGCAAGGACGAACCATGGTCGACGAATTTCGACGTCTATGAGACGACCGCCGATGGCGGCGGCGAGCCGCGCAACCTGACCGCCAGCAATCCGGCCTGGGATACGCAGCCGTCGTACTCGAGCGACGGCCGCTCACTCGCCTGGATCGCCATGGATCGGCCGAAGTTCGAAGCCGACCGATTCCATCTGGTGCTCATGGATCTGAAGAGCGGCAACGTGCGCAGGGTCACCGAGGACTGGGACCGCTCGATCGATCGCTTCGCTTTCTCGGGCGACGGCAAGCGCATCTTCGCCACCACCGATCACCTCGGACAGCATGCGCTGTGGTCGATCGACCCACGCAGTGGCAAGCCGACTCTGTTCCAGTCACAGGGACAGGTCACGGACTTTTCCGTCGGCCCGCAACAGGTCGTGTTCGCACTTGCCGGTCTGGGCGCGCCCGCCGATCTCCATGGCATCAACGTGGACGGCGGCCGCTCTCATCGCCTCACGCACTTTAACGCTGCGCGGCTCAACAGCCGGATGCTCGGTTCATTCGAGCAGTTCAACTTCGCCGGATGGAACGGCGAGACGGTTCACGGCTATGTGATGAAGCCCGCGGGGTTCGTCGAAGGCGGCAAGTACCCGATCGCCTTCATCGTCCACGGCGGCCCGCAGGTGAGCTACGGGAACCAGTGGAGCTATCGCTGGAACCCACAGGTGTACGCGGGCGCCGGCTACGGCGTGGTATTCATTGATTTTCACGGCTCGCCCGGCTACGGCCAGGCGTTCACCGATTCGATCAGCGGCGACTGGGGCGGCAAGCCGCTGGAAGACCTGAAGATAGGCTTCGCAGCGGCGGTCGCGAAATACTCCTGGCTCGATGGTGAGCGTGCCTGCGCGCTCGGCGCCTCATATGGTGGCTTCATGATGAACTGGATCGCCGGCAACTGGAGCGACGGGTTCCGCTGCATCGTCAATCACGCCGGCATCTTCGACAACCGCGGCATGTATTACCAGACCGAGGAGCTGTGGTTCGAGGAATGGGAGAACGACGCGCCGCAGTTCGAGAAGCCGGAGAACTATGAGAAGCACAATCCGGTCAACCACGTGCCGAGCTGGCGCACCCCGATGCTGGTGACGCACGGCGAACTCGACTACCGCGTGCCATACGCGCAGGGAATCTCCGCGTTCACGGCGCTGCAGCGTCGCGGCATCGAGAGCCGGTTGCTCGTCTTTCCCGACGAGAATCACTGGGTGCTCAAGCCGCACAGCAGCGTGCAGTGGCACGGCGAAGTGCTGGCGTGGCTCGACAAGTGGCTGAAGCAATGAGCGCCGCCTCTTCGCCCCCTCTCCCGCTTGCGGGAGAGGGTCGGGGTGAGGGTCCTCTCCCTCACCCCGCAAGCGGGGAGAGGGTTGGGGTGAGGGGCCGGGGTGGGGGCCGCGCGCTGGCGCTCTTCGCCATCGCATTGCTGGCCGCAGGCTGTACCAGCAACGTGAAGCTGCGCGATGAGGAGCTCGCGCGGATCGATGAGTGGCTGCCCGGCGTCTACGACAACCGCCCGCAGGTCGACGACGACCTGGCGAAGAACGCCACCGATATTCACGCGCCCATCGACCTGGTGATATTGCCGGTGTCGGCGCAGATCATCGGCAAGCATGTCTTCTACATGGAGTCGCGCAATTCGATGAACCCGCGTCGCGTCGTCGATCAACGCCTCTACAGCTTCGAGTCGAGCGCGGACAAGAAAGCCATCGTCCAGACGCTGTACCGGTTCAAGGAACCGGACCGCTGGGCGGGTGGCAAGCGGCGCGCGGATATCTTCCGCAGCATCGTGCCCGACGACTTGAGTTCGGCCTCCAGCTGCGTGATCAAGTGGGAGTTCGACGGCTTGCGCTTCATCGGCATCAGCTCGCCCTCCAGCTGCCGCGCGCCGGCCGAAGCGGGCGTCAGCAGTTTCCTCGAGTTGCGCTTCGAGCTCGAGCCGCATGAGCTGCGGATGTCGGAGCGTTCACTCGACGCCGCCGGCAACGTGCTGGTCGGCCGCCGCGACGATCCGTTGCTCCGTTTCCGCAAGCTCGCCCACGAGCCTGAATAGGACGTCGGGTTCGGTGAGGTCCTTTCAAGACCGTCGAAAACAGGGCTCGTCGCCTGCGACGAGCGGGTATGCCATGGACGGCAGACCCTGGCTGGCGCGCGCAGCAGGACGCGAAGCGCAGCAAGTTTTCGTTGGATAGTCGGCGCTCTTGAGAGGACCTCCCGAACCCGGCGACGGCATTTTTCGCAAGGGTTGATTCAGGAAACGTGCGCGATCAGCTCTCGTACAAGCGCCACGCGGCCTGGTAGCTGAGTCCGAGAGTCAGGATGCGCGTCAGCAGGTCGTCGTACGTGACGCCGACCGATAGCGCGGACTCGGCGAAGTCCTCTTCCCTGGCAAGGTTCGGATTCGCGTTCGCTTCCAGCACGAACAGGCTGCCGTCGGGCCTAAGGCGGAAATCCATGCGCGCGTATCCCGAAAGATGCAGAGCCTTGTAGATGCGGCGCGATAGTCTCCCCATCTGGTCCACCACCGCAGCCGAAAGATCCTGCGCGGCTTTGGTGGTGATGCCGTACTTCTGCTGATAGCGCTTGTCCCATTTCACTTTGCGCGTGGCGATCGCGGGCAGTGATTCGGGGAGCGAGCCGAACACCATCTCCCAGACCGGAAACGTCGTGAGCCGCCGGTTGCCGAGCACGCCGACGTAGAGCTCGCGGCCCCCGATGTACTCCTCGACCAGCGCATCCGAGGTCGTCTGCTCGTGGATGAACTCGACGCGCTCCTCGAGCCGGACGACATCGTCGACCACCGAAGCCTGCGCGATCCCCAAGCTCGCGTCCTCGGTCGCGGACTTGACGAACATGGGGAATCGCAGGCGCTTCGGCAGCTTGAAGCGCTGTCCGCGCACGAACACGGTGAACTGCGGCGTCGGAATGCGGTGATAGGCGAGCAGCTGCTTGCTCAGCACCTTGTCGCGCGAGAGGAGGAGCCCGCGAGGATTGCAGCCCGTGTACGGCTGGCGCAGCAGCTCGAGGAACGCCACCACGTGCTGGTCGTAGGTGACGATACCGTCGAATTCCTCCAGCAGATTGAAGACGATCTGCGGTTTCCACTCCGCCACTTCGGTGCGCAACGCGCTCAAGTTGTCGCGCACGCCGAGCGGCTTGACGTCATGGCCCAGTATCTTGAGCTGGTTGATGACGTCATACTCCGTGCGCCACTCCTCGATCTCCTTCTCGCTGTGGCCCGCGAGGCTGTCCGGAGGCACCAGGCTCTCGTGCATCACGACCAGCGTGCGCAGAGGCTTCATAGCACGTGGCGGCCGGCACTTCCGATGAGATGAAGACGCGCGATCCTGCGCACCAGGCGCTCGACACGGGGCCGCGCGACACGCACCGGGTCACGCGCGTAGAGCCCAAGCGCTTCGCAGCGTTCGATCAAGAGCCTGAGCACTTGATGAACGAGGTACTCGCTGGCATCGAGATGTTGCGCCACCGAGCGGCAGAGCGGCTGCTTGAGCTGCCGGATCAAGGTCGCGGCGCGCATGCGGCGCCCGGTCGCCGGCCTTGGGCCAAACACGCGCAGGATGTATTCGTCGGCCAGGTGCGGCATCGAGGTCACATTGCGCGTCTGTCTGGAGCGGTAGTGCTGGCCCAAGGTGCGGCGTTCGAGCCGCGCGGGTTCAATCTGAGCGCGGCTGCGGACTGGCGGCACGACACCTTTCAGCTCCCGCATGAGTTCGTCGACGTAGCGGAGTTTCTCGAGCGCCGGCCATCCTTCGTAGGAATGCTTCCATGACGCGCGTGGCTTGAGCCACACGGCAAATGTCTCGGCGAAGTCCTCCGCGGGATGACTCTGCGCGTACCAGGCGCCAAGATGCTGCACGAAGCGCCGGCTCCCGGGCCGCGGCCGGTAACTGTCCGGATAACGCAGCGATGCCGGTCCGAACACCTCACGCCAGCGCCGCCGGCGACGCAGGCGATACGCCGAGTCGATTGCGTGTCCCGCCTCGTGCCGCAGGATGCGCATCAGCCAGTTGGTGTTGCCGCCTTCGACCTCGCGCATCATGCGCCGCTCGAGGCGTATCAGGCGGCGATGCGACAGGTAGAACGGAATCGCGATCCCCGGCACGCCGTCGGGCGAGAACCACTCCGCGGCCAGCCAGCAGTGCGGCCGCAATGCGAGTCCTTTCTCCTCAAGCTCGGCATGCAGTCTGCGGATGCAACGCTCGACCGGCGTGCCTTCGATCCGCAAGTTGAGATCGCACAGGCGCTTTTTGAGCAGCTGGTCATCGGTCAGACGCGCCCACGACGGCGCGGGCTTGCGGCCGCGCCGGACGCGAGGCGAGGAATGAGCGCGAGCGGGCGCCATGCTCTTGAGTGTTGTGTAGGCCCGGAACGGCGGCCCGCGAGATGTGGGTCGCGCCGGAATGGTACCAAAAGAGGAACTCGGTGGGTGTCCCGCGCTCGCAAGGTGCCGTCCTCTTTGGCGTCGGGTTCGGTGAGGTCCTTTCAAGACCGTCGAAAACAGGACGTTTTCGTCGGAGCCTCCAGGGGTTCGTCGCGTGCGACGAACGGGCGTCCATGGACGGACGCCCTGGGCCGAACGCGGAGCAGGACAGCGCAGCGGTCGGGATTTACGGCGTTCTTGAAAGGACCTCCCGAACACGGCGCCTCTGATCTCGACGGCACCTTGTGAGTCGGGAACGAGGTCAGCCGGCCGCCATCCGCTCCAGCGCCGCGGCTAGCAGGCGGTCCGCGAATTCCTCGATCAACTCGCGCTTGAGCAGCGCGTTGCGCCAGCCCGGCGGAATTCCGCCAACCCCGTAGAGCGCACCCGCCAGCTGGCCGTAAACCGCCCCGGTCACGTCGGCATCGAGGCCGAAGTTGACGGCGAGCAGCGCCCCCTCGCGGAAATTGCTCGAGTGATTGAGCGCCCACAGCGCGATCTCGAGCGCTTGTGCCGGACCGCCGGCGGCGTCGATGTCCGTGGATTTCTTGTTGCGGAAAGACTCAGCGGCGATCGCGGCAACGTGCTCCCTGAACGGGAACTCGTCCCACAGCCCCGGCACCGGCGAATAGTACGACTTGAGAAGCTGCTGGCGACTGACACCCTTCAGGGCCCCGACGACAAGCGCCGCGAGATAACGGCAGGCATCGAGCACGTCGGGTGATTGATGCGTCGTGCGCGCCGCCTCGGCCGCGTGCCTGACGGCCTCGCGTGCATCGGCCAGGAAATAGAGCGCCACCGGGGCAACCCGCGACAACGCCTCCTTGTCGAGCTGCGCCGGATCGTGAGAACCGGAAAATGCTTTACCCGACCAGCGAGCCGTAGCCAACGCCTTGGCGACGCTGGCCGTGATGCCGACACACTCACCGGTACTCGTCAGGTGAGCCTCGCGTTGCCAGCGCTGGTAGCGGGCGACCTGGTCGGCGGCATCGAATCCAGTGCACTCGGTGAGGCTCTCGGCGAGACACAATGCCATCGCCGTGTCGTCGGTCCACGCGCCGCGCGGCAACTGAAACGGCCCACCGCCGATCATGTCGCTCGCGGGCGTGAACGAACCCGGCTTGCGGTATTGCACCGAAGTTCCCAGCGCGTCGCCGATGGCGAGGCCCAGCAATGCACCGCGGAAACGATCCCGAAGGCTGCGGGCGGCAGCCAGTTCCTCGGCAGCAAACGTCGAGCTGCTCACGGTCCGCCAGCGGCGCACGAACTCATGCTGCGCGGGGGTTTCCGGCGTCGCGGGCCAGTGTTCTGAACGCGCGTTCGCGCGCCACAACGAGTTGAGGTGTTGAAGCGCGACATCCGCAGTCATGCCGCGATCGATGAGATGGCAGCCGAGTACCGTTCCCGTACGACCGATCCCGGCATGGCAGTGCAGATAGACACAATGACCAGCCGCCAGCGCGCGATCGAGATACTCGAGGATCTCGCTCATGATCTCGGGCGCCGCGGGGATAGAGTGGTCCTTGATCGGCTTGCGCGCGTAAAGCACCTGGCGGCCGCCTGACCGCGGCTCGGTGGGCAGCAGTTGCTCGTAGGCCGCGAGCTCTCCCGATTCGGTCAAGTCGAGAAAACACGTCACTCCGGCCGCGAGCAACCGGCGCAGCCGCTCGAGCGTATCGGCGCGCGACGCCGACCCGGGATATTCGCCGGCCAGCAGCCGGCCCGCCTCGACCCAGTAGGAGTTGGGCAATGGTGGCGGTGGACGATTCGCTGCGTCCGGCGTATTCACGGCCTGCACGTCTATTCGGCGACTGCCGCCCGTTCGTCCGCCTCGTCAGCAGCGCTCGCGCCGCTCATCAGCCGGCGGAGCTCAAGCTGATCGAAGGGGAAGACATCGGGGTCGGCGAGATGCGAGGTCACCACGTTGCGCAGACTGTTGGCGATCGCTTCCAGCCGGCCCGGGTGGCGGCGTTCCCATTCGGCGAGCATCTGCTTGATCGCGACGCGCTGGAGATTGTCCTGCGATCCGCACAGGCGGCAGGGGATGATAGGAAACGCGCGCGCATTCGCATAACGTTCGATGTCACGCTCGGAAGCGTATGCCAGTGGCCGGATCACGATGTGGCGGCCGTCCTCGGACAGCAGCTTCGGCGGCATCGCCTTCAACTTGCCGCCGAAGAACATGTTGAGAAACAGCGTCTCGATCATGTCGTCGCGATGGTGGCCAAGGGCGATCTTGGTGATGCCATGCTCGCGCGCGTAGCGATAGAGCGCCCCGCGGCGAAGCCGCGAGCACAGCCCGCACATCGTCTTGCCCTCGGGGATCACCCGCTTCACGACTCTGTAGGTGTCCTGCTCGATGATGTGAAAAGGCACGCCGAGCGCGCCAAGGTACTCCGGCAGAACATGTTCCGGAAACTCTGGCTGCTTCTGATCGAGGTTGACCGCGACGAGGTCGAAACTCACGGGCGCGCTGCGCTTGAGGCTCAGCAGCAGGTCGAGCAGCGTGTAGGAATCCTTGCCGCCCGACAGACACACCATGACGCGGTCGCCCTCCTCGATCATGCGAAAGTCCGCGATCGCCTTGCCGATGAGCCCCCGCAAGCGCGCGTGTAATCGGCGCGTGTTATTGGACTGACTCTCGATCTTCATGCCTGGGCAGCCTGTATTGGAACGGCCGGTGCGCGGAGCCGGATCATACGCAGGACCCAACCCGCCGCAAGCGCCGCGAGCACGTGCTTGAGCGTGTGCCCGCTCAGGACCTCACCCACCTGGTAAATTGCGGCATCGAACACCTCGGCGATTCTCGCCAGGCCGAATATCCCGATCACGACCCACAGGTCGCGGCCGCGCGTATAGCGACCCGGCCGTCGCGCCAGCAACACGATGGCGACGACCGCCAGCAGCTGCAACAGCAGATACGGTACGACGTTGCCGTGACCTGCGAGCTCGCTGAATCGCCAGTAGATCGCCGACGCCCCGCCAGCGATCAGCGCCGGGAGAATCAGAGGTCGCGCCGCACGGGCTTCCAGATGATCGGACAGCACGGCGATCGGCAATACACTCGTGGCCAGCCCGATCGGCAGTCGATCCCAGAGCAGGCGCGCGTCGTCCGGCGCCAGGTGGTAGTACGCCGAACCGACGGCCGCGAGGATCGTCGCGCCGAAGAAGCTCGCGTAGCCCCAGGCTTCGTCACGCTCCGCGAATACGCCGGGCCGTTTGAAAACGTCGATCAGACCGACCAGTCCGACGATGCCGATGGGCACGTTTGACACCACGTTCCAGAAGTTGATGACACCGAGGAGCTCGCGTGCATCCGCAAACGCGTGATACCACTGCGGTTGTGGAATGGCTGGCAGCAGTAACGAGCCGATGACGCAGAGGAGAAGTGCGCCGGCAAATACGAGGCGCGGCGAGTTCATTCGAGCGCGAAGCTGTAGGAAGCCCAGAAGCTCTCCCAGTCGACGTCCTTGCAGCCCTTGCAGGGCCGCAGGTACACGGAACGGATGAGCCACATACCGGGCTGCGCAAGGGTGAAGCGCGCGACCCCTCGCGCATCGGTGACCGCATTGAGTTTTGTCAGCGCGCCGTCGGCGCCCCGGTGCACGGCGAACACCGTCGTACCGCCGAGCGGTTTGGTGTCGAACAGCAGCTGCACGATCTGTTCCCCGCCGGGTTGAAGCGTGAACGGGTTCTGCAGCAGCACGATCTCGAACTGCGCACCGGTGAAGCGGTGATGCAGGTCGGTCTCGTTGTCGGCCCCAACGCGCCCGAGGAGCTTCAGGAATCGCCAGTAGCGCTCGCGCTCGGTGGTACGTTGCGCGCGCAGCCCGACGATCCCTTCGTGATCGAGATACTGATTGAACTCTTCCGCGGGCATCTCGACGTTCGCCGCTCCACGCACGAGCGTGAACAGGAATGCCCCTTCGCTCGTCAGATTGTCCGCGAACACGGGCTTCAGACCTTCGGGTGTGCTCGCGGCCAGGTTGCGCACGTCGTCGCGAAGTCTGAGCTCGAAGCGCTCGGTGCGCTCGATCTCGTGCGCCTTCTCTTCCTCTGCAGCGAGCCACTCGCCCATGTTGAGGCGCACCACCAGCCGCTCCCCCGGCGCGAGATGGTAATTGTCCGCCTGCAACCAGTAGTCGTGCGCGTCCACGGGTGCGGACGGGAACGTCGCCGTCGCAGCCAGCGCGGCGAACATCGCAAGGCGCGGTGTTCGTAAGGTCACTTAGGCGTCTCAGGCTGTCGTCTCGAGGTACTTGGTCTCCAGATACCGCAGCGATGCTGCCGACGACGCCGGCTTGCCCGTCGCGAGCTTCATCAGCTCCTGGATCGACACCTTGGCGCCGAGCCCATGAACGTTCTCCTGCAGCCAGCGAAACAGTCCGCCGAACTGACCCGCGGCGATCTCGTCATCGATCTGCGGGAGTTGCCCGCGGAGCGCGTCCCACAACTGCGCCGCGATGATCGCCCCCAGGGCGTACGAGGGAAAGTAACCGAATGAACCCACCGCCCAGTGAATGTCCTGGAGGCAGCCTTCGGCGTCATTGGTCGGGCGTGCACCGAACCGTTCCTCCATGAACGCGTTCCACGCCTCGGGGATGTTCCGGATCGCCAGCTCGCCGCCCAGGATGCGTTTCTCCAGGTCATAGCGCAACACGATGTGGAGCGGATAGGTCAGCTCATCGGCATCGACGCGGATCAGCCCCTTGCGAACGCGGTTCAGGTGCCGGTACAGGTTCTCGACCTCCCACTCGGGGCCGCTCACGCCAAAGTGCTTCTCGAGCAGCGGCTTGATGTAGCGCACGAAGGGGCGGCTGCGCCCGACGATCATCTCGAGCAGCAATGATTGGCTCTCCTCGAGCGCCATGCCACGGTCGCGGCCGACCGGTTGATCGCGCCAGTCCTGCGGCAACCCCAGGTCATACATGGCGTGGCCGCTCTCGTGCAGCGCTCCCAGCAGGCCCGTAAAGGGTTCCCCCTGATCAAAGCGCGTCGTGACGCGGATATCGCCGGGAACGCCCTCGGTGAACGGATGCTCGCTCTCATCCAGGCGACCGCGATCGAAGGGGAAGCCGATCGCCTTCATCACATCGACGACCAGCTGACGCTGCCGGGACACGCTGAACTTGCCGGCGAGCGACAGCGGCGGCTGGCCGGACTGCAGCTCGATCACTTCATTGATCAGACCGGGAAGCTTGCGCGACTGCGCCTTGAACATCGTGTCGATGTCCTGGGTCGTCATCCCGGGGCTGAACTCGTCGACCAGCGCGTCGTATGGCTGAAGGTTCAATGCCTGGCCAAGCAGCGCCGCCTTGTCACGCACCAGCGCCACAACTTCCTCGAGATGCGGCGCGAACAGCTCGAATTTGTTCTGCTGCCGAGCCTCGAGCCATTGCACCTCGGCCCGCGCCGTCGCGCGCGCCAGGCGCGAGATCAGCGTCTGTGGCGTGGCAATCGCATGGTCGCGCTGCCGGCGCATTTCGCGCAGGTTCGCGACGTGCCAGTCCTCAAGTCCCTGCGCATTGGCCTGCGCACGATCGAGCAGCCGCGTGACCTTGGGAGCGGTCAGCAGCGCGTGGTATTCGGTTTCGAGCGTCGCCAGCTGTTCGCCGCGCACTTCGGCGCTCCCCCGCGCCATCATCACCGCGGCGTCCCACCGCAGGAGCGACAGGGCGCCGCGAAAGGCGTGCAGGCGGCGGAATTCCTGTTCGAGTTGCTGATAGGGCGTGGCGGCCATGGTTCTGGTTCGTATGAATCAACCCGCGACGGTCATGCAGACACGCGCCCGGGATCGAATCGGCTGCCAACCCCTCACTGCAGAGGGCTTGCAGGTCGCCGTGATGCAAGGGTCAGTCGCGCGCCGCGGGCGTGGACAGGATGGCGCGGGATTCTAGCAGAGGGACCCTCGGCCCGTGCCCCATTTTTACGTTGCGGGCTTATGAATCAATAGCTTATCTAGCACGCCCGCGATTGACAGGGGCGCGGTCAGGAGGGTGCCGGGCGGGCGGATTCCTCGCGGACGTCGCGAACTGGCCCGCCGTCCCGAACCTTCTGGGTGCCTTCGACGATCACCGTCTCCCCGGCAGTCAGTCCCGATACGACCTCGACGAAGCCGGGCTTGCGGCGTCCGATCGTGATCTCGCGTTTCTCGGCGCGTCCTTCCTTGACGACGTACACGAACTGCTGGCCCTCCTCGGGCACGAGCGCCTGTTCGGAGATCAGGACCACCGGTGCACGCTTTTCCTTGAGTCGCACTGTCAGGAACATGCCCGGTTTGAGCAGCCCGTCGGAGTTCGGCAACTCCGCCCGCACGGCGACCGAGCGCGACGTTGGATCCACGCGCGAGTCGATGCTCGTCACCTGCCCCGTGAATTCGCGCTCGGGGTACGCGATGCTGCGCGCCGTGAGCGGCAAGCCCTCGACCAGCACCGCCAGGAACGCTTCGGGAACGGAAAAGTCGAGCTTGATGACCCGCGTGTCGTCGAGCGTGGTGATGATCGTGCCCGCGCTGATCAGGGTACCGACGCTCACGCGCCTCAAGCCGGTGCGGCCATCGAAGGGTGCGCGGATCACCGTGTCCGCAAGCCGCGACTCGGCGGTGATGACGCGCGCCTGATTCGCGCTCAGCGTTGAGGCGAGCTGCTCGAGTTGCGATTGCGACAACGCCCGCGTGGCGAACAACTCCTGGCTGCGCCGATACTGGCTCTGTGATTCGCTCAGCGCAGCACGTGCCGCGGCGAGTTCCGCGCGGGCTTCGACGCTGTCGAGCTCCACCAGCACCTCGCCGCGACGCACCTGCTCGCCCTCGCGAAACCGGATCGCCGTCACGAGATTGGAGACCTTCGACATGATCTCGACCGCCTCGTTGGCCTTCGCGGTTCCCAGGGCCTCGAGCTCGTAAGCAAAGTCCTCCTGGCGCGCGATCTCGGTCAGAACACCGACGGGCTGGTTGGCACGGGCCGCGCCGTCGGCGACGGGACCGGCCTGTTCGCCCCCGCAGCCACCGATCGCAAGCCCGGCCAGAACCGCAATGGCCAGACGGCCGCTGCGACGGAATATGCTCAAAAACATGCGAGTCCCGTGACAACGATGGGCGCGCGAGTATGTCATTGTTCTGTACACGAACGAAGCGCGGCGCCCGCGGCGGCTCCGCGTCATTCTTCAGGTACACTCCTCACCATGGGCGCGGAACGTGTGATCAAGAAGTACGCCAATCGGCGGCTTTATGACGCCACAGTGAGCAAGCACGTCACGCTCGAGGACATCCGGGCGTTGATCGTACAGGGCGAGAAGATCCGCGTGATCGAGGACAAAACCGGCGAGGACATCACCCGCCTCATTCTGTTGCACGTGATCGCCGAGCAGGAGCAGTTCGGCCGGCCGATGTTCTCCACCCCATTGCTCGAATCGATCATCCGCCTCTACGGCAATTCCCTGCAGGATTTCATGGCGCGCCACCTCGAAGAGAGCGTGGAGACGTTCCTGAACGGGCACGGACGGGAAGAAAGTGGATAGCGATTGACGGTTGACGGCAAGAGCGTCTCTCTTCACTGCCAACTGCCAACCCTCCTCGCACCTCACTCCCCCAGCTTCTCACTGAACCATTCTCCTATCAGCTTCAGCCTCGCCACTCGCTGGCTCGGCCTGCCCTCGCGGCTCATGCCATGCGAGGAGTCCGGGAATACCGCCAGCTTCGCGGGTTTCTTCAGCATCTTGAGCGCTGCGTAGAACTGCAGCCCCTGATCCATGGGCGTGCGGTAATCCTGCTCGTTGTGGATCACGAGCACCGGTGTCTGCACCTGATCGACGTGACTCAGGGGTGAGCGCGCCAGGTAGTCCGCGCTGTCCCGCCACGGGAAATCGCGGAACCAGTGCCTGACGAACCAGTAATTGAGATCCGACGTGCCGACAAACGTGTGCCAGTTGGTGACGGCGCGCTCGACCACGGCGCCCTTGAAGCGATCCGTGTGACCGACCGTCCAGCTCGTGAGAAGCCCTCCGCCACTGCCGCCCGCGACACCGAGACGGTCGGTATCCACGTAACCCCGCTGGATCAGGGCATCGAGCCCGGCCATCAAATCCCGGAAGTCATCGCCCGGGTACCGGTACTGGATGACATTCGCGAACTCGCCACCATAGCCCGTGCTGCCACGCGGATTGGTGATCAGCACCACGAACCCCGACTGCGCGAGCGCCTGGAATTCGTGAAAGAAGCCGCTGCCGTACATCGCGTGTGGACCACCGTGGATGTAGAGCACGGTCGGGTAGCGGTGCGCAGGATCGAAGGCGCGCGGCTTGATGACCCATGCCTGGATGCGCTGCCCGTCGAAAGCATCGAACCAGAATTCCTCGTACTCCGAAAATCCTCCGGCTGGCGCCAAATCGGCTCCGACGCGCGAGACTTCGCGCCACTCCTCTCCCGCGCCGGGCTGCAGGGGAAACGTGTAGATGTCGGCAGGTCGAGTCGGTGAGCTGAAAGTCGCGGCGACCTGCCCGGTGCGGCTCACGGTAAACTCGCGCAAATCGCCCTGGCGAAACCGGGTCAGCGGGGCGTAGTCGCCGCTTGCGACGTCCACTTCGTAGAGATGGTCCTGACCGCGATCGGCCGCGATGAACAGCAGCCGCCGCGAATCCGCCGACCACGCGATGCGCTCCCCTGCGCTGCGCGGCGCAGCGACATCCGCGAGCATGACCTCGCCGATGTTACGGTCGAAGTCCACGGCCAGCTGCCGGCGCTCGGTGCCGTCCGGGCGCATGACATACAGGTTCGTCACGGAACTGCTCAGCGGCGGCTCCCTCGCGTCGAAACCGGTGAACGCGATCCATTTGCCATCCGGCGACGGCAGCGGATCGTCGTCCGGGCCGGGATGCTGCGTCAGGGCCGTGGTCGTCGTGCCGTCGTCAACCGCGACGGCATAAATCTCCGAGTCGTCGGCGGCGTAATCCGCATCTTCGCGGCGCACTGCGCTGAAGTAGATGTGCTTGCCATCGCGCGACCACACCGGGTCGCCGGCGTCGAACTCCCCGCTGGTCAGCCTCTGCGCCGTCTGCCGCGGCCCACGATCGATGGCCACGATCCAGATCTGGTTGCGCTTGGGGCTTCGATATCCCGGCGCCCCATCGAAGCGATAGAGAAGCCGCTCGGTCACGAATGGCGGCTTGGCGCTCGCGTCCTCGTCAGCCTTGCTGTCGTCCTTGACGGGCTCGTAGCCCGCATCGCCCTCGAGCGCGGTGCGCGATGAGAAGGCGATGCGCGTGCCGTCCGACGACCATGCGAAAGCGCCGACACCTTCTGTGTCGATCGTGAGCTGCCAGGGTTCGCCCCCCGGAAACTCGAGCACGTGCAGCTGCCGTTTGCCGCTGCGATTCGACGCGAATGCGAGCCGGCCACCGTCGGGAGACCAACGGGGCGAGTCGTCGTCGTGCGTTCCCGTGGTCAATTGACGCACCGGGCCATCGTTCTCGGCGATCCACAGATCGCGGTCGTACGTGTCCTTGTCGCGATTCACGCTCGAGCGCACGTACACGATGCGACGGCCATCCGGCGAGATGCGCGGGTCGCCGACGAATTGCCACGCCAACAAGGATTCGGCGCTGTATGCCGGTGGCTCTGCCGCCGTGGCGAACGTCGCCGCGAGCATCGCGATAGCTGAAATCACTCGAGTTCTCAAGAGAGTTCCCTTTCGGGGTCGCGCTCTGGACGCGCCCCGGTGAATTGAAATGGCGGCCGCAATTCTTCCCTGACATGCTTCCCCTGACAACCTTCCGTCACAACCTTTCCTGACAACGTTCGTTCACAACCTCTTCACTGCCAACAGTCAACTGTCAACCCGCTATCATCTCCTCATGCCCGATGTCGTCTTTCTCGGCCCACAGTTTAAGGATCCCAATCTCGCCGAGGTACTACGCCATCTCGGCATCGACGGACCGTTGGTGTCGATCTCCGCCGGCTGGCAGGAGCGCGAAGGCGAGATCGACGAGCTGCGCGGCCACGTCCGCCTGCCGGTCACCGATCTCGCGCTCTATGCACGCGCCGAGTGGGTGTTTGCCGAGGATTCCGAGCTACACGCGGCCTATCGACAACGCCAGAGCCGGCTCCGCGAGCTGCAGGACCTTTATCGCCTGCGGCTCGAGCATGCCAAGGACGCCGCACGCGAGCTGGTTCTACGCAAGGGCGATCCCGACCTGTTGCGTCGCGCGCGGCGATCCGCAATGCACGCCTTGCACAGGCTCGATCGTGAACACCTGACGGCCATCGAACGCGAGCACGCCAACTTTCGCCGCGACCTGCGCCCGCAACAACGCGCCAGCGTGGTGCCGCACATCCAGGAACTGCGCCAGCTGATCGAGTCGGCCGCGGCTGTGCTGGTGGCCGGGGGCCATGTCGCGGTGCTCGCCAACCGGCTGCGTCTGTTCGATCTCAAGCGTCTGCTCGCCGGCCGGACTTTGCTCGCGTGGTCGGCGGGCGCGATGGCTCTCTCCGATTGCATCGTGCTGTTCCACGATCACCCGCCGCAGGGGGCCGGAAATGCCGAGGTGTTCGATGCCGGGCTCGGTTTGCAGTCGGGCGTCGTCGCGCTGCCGCACGCGCAATCGCGGCTCGCGCTGCACGAGCGCGCGCGCATCGCGATGTTTGCGCGCCGCTTTGCGCCCGCTCAATGCCTGACACTCGATCACGGCTCGCTGCTTCACTGGCGAGCGGAAAAGCTGGCGGGCTCCAGCCACAGCTGGCGGCTATCGCGCCAGGGTATCCTGGAGGAGGTGCGCGCAGCATGAACACGACGCTGCACGATCTTCTGGGCAACGCTTCGCCGCCTGCGCCCGCGATCGACAACTTCATCTCATCCAACAGTTTCCCGCTCGTCGACCCGAGCGGCGTCACGTTCGTCTACCGCGGCGAGGCCGATTCAGTACTGCTGCGCTGCTGGATTCACGGCCTGCCGACGGCGCAGCCACTGGAACGCATGGCGCAAACCGACCTATGGGTGTTGCGCATTGATCTGCGACCCAATTCACGCATCGAGTACAAGTTCGAGATCGTTCGCGGCGAGCGCAATGAATGGATCACCGACCCGCTCAATCCGCACAAGGCTGTCGATCCGTTCGGCGCGAACTCGGTCTGCCAGGGTTTCGGGTACCAGCGTCCCCTGTGGACGCTGGCCGATCCGCAATCGCGCGCGGGCACGCTCGAGGAGTTGCGACTGGACAGCGCGTCGCTCGGCGCGGTGAGGCGGCTGTTCGCGTATCTGCCCGCGCGTTTCAGACGCACTCGCCGCTATCCGCTCCTCATCGTGCACGACGGCGAGGATTATCTGCGCTTCGCGGATCTGAAGACGGTGCTCGACAACCTGATCCACAGGCTCGAGATCCCGCCGCTGATCGTCTGCCTGACGCAATCCGCAGATCGGCTGCGCGAGTATTCTGGTGATGATCGCCACGCGCGCTTCCTGAGCGACGAAGTGCTGCCGCTGATGCGGGAGAAGTTTCCGCTGCTGGAAGAGCCCGCCGGTCGCGGCCTGATGGGTGCGAGCTTCGGTGCGGTGGCATCGCTGCACGCCGCCTGGCGCAATCCCGGTCTTTTCGGCCGGCTGCTGTTGCAGTCGGGGTCGTTTGCCTTCTCCGACATTGGTCACCACCGTCGCACGCACGTGTTCGACCCGGTGGTGCGATTCGTCAACGAGTTCCGCGCGCAACCAGGACTGCCATCGGCCCGCATGTACCTGAGTTGCGGCATTTACGAGTCGCTCATCTACGAGAACCGATCGATCGTGCCGCTGCTCACCGAGCAGGCTATCCAGGTCCGCTACGAGGAGGTTCGCGACGGCCACAACTGGGAGAACTGGCGCGACCGGCTGCGAGCGGGCCTGTCGTGGCTGTTCCCGGGGCCGTTGTGGATGGTGTATGAGTAGCGGTAACGTCGTCACTCTCCGCCACCGACACCAATAACGAGGCAGCCGTGGCACACATTACGCGTCAGATCGGGCTCTCGCTCGGCGCGGACATCTGCTGGCCGATCTGCTACGAGGAGATCATGCGCCGGCTCAAGCTCGCCATTCCCTGGCAGGGCGACACGCTGGCCTTCGAAGTCACCCGGGTCACGATCGAGCCGTTCAACCTGCGGCAGCCGGTGCGTTACGACCTCGTCATCGACCGGCTGACGCACTGGTATCACACCAGCCGCGAATGGATAAAAAAGGCGGTCGTGCTCGACGACCTCTATGTCTTCAACAATCCGTGGTCGATCCAGGCGAACGAGAAGCACACGACGTACTGCGCCATGATGCGCTTGGGGCTGCCTATTCCGGAGACGTGGATGGTGCCACCGAAGTCCTACGACAAGACCGCGGATCTCGAGCCCACACTGCAGCGCTACGCGCGCCTGTTCGACATCGGGGCCATCGGCAAGCAAGTCGGCTATCCGTTCTTCATGAAGCCCTACGATGGCGGCGGCTGGGTGGGGGTCAGCAAGATCGACAACGAAGCGGCGTTGCGCGCGGCCTACGACGCGAGCGGCACCAAGATCATGCACCTGCAGGCGGGCGTGATTCCGTACGACATGTTCGTGCGCTGCATCGGCCTGGGTCCTGAGACGCGCGTCATCAATTACGATCCGTCGGCGCCGCTGCACGACCGCTACCGGCTCGATCGTGGTTTCCTCGGCGCCGAAGAGCAGCGCGTCCTCGAAGACATCACGCTCACGATCAACACCTTCTTCGGCTGGGATTTCAATTCCTGCGAGGCCCTGCTCAAGAACGGCGAGTGGTATCCGATCGATTTCGCCAATGCCTGCCCGGACTCGCAGGTCACTTCGCTCCACTACCATTTCCCGTGGCTCATCAAGGCCAACCTGCGCTGGTCGATCTTTTGCGCCGCGACCAAGCGGCCCGTGCGCAGGAATCTGGACTGGAATCCCTACTTCGAGATCGCCAGGCGCGAGGAACCGTATCGAACGAGGCTCGCGGGGTACGCACGCATCGCGCGCGAGCGTCTCGCCGCCGCGCAGTTCGAGGAGTTCTGCGCGACGCATCTAAAGCACCTCGATGAAATCGCGTACGAGTTCTTCGGCTCACCCGCCGCGAAAGAGGCCGTGCGCAAGAAGGTCACGGCGCTCTACCCGGCGCACGAGATCGAGCAATTCACCGAGCTGTTCCTCGGGCGCATCCACAAGTGGCGGGAACAGGAAGGAATCGCAAAGGGTTGACAGTTGACAGCAAGAGGGTCCTTCCTGTCTGTCAACTGCCAACCGTCCACCGCAAACTTTTTATGGCTGACATCGCCAAACAGAACTGGTCCTGGAACACGCAGCGCCTTCCCGAACCGGCGCGTGTCGTGCGCTGGGGTCATTTCGGCACCCCGGTACTGCTCTTCCCCACCGCCGGCGGAGACTACGAAGAGGTCGAGCGCTTCCACCTCGTCCGCGTGCTCGGCGACCTGATAGAGGCGGGACGCATCAAGGTCTATTCGGTGGACAGCATCGCCGGCAAGACCTGGCTGCAGGGAACGCATTCACCGGAATACTGCTCGCGCGTGCAGAACCTCTTCGACGGATACATCTGTAACGAGGTCGTGCCGCTCATCCGCAAGGACTGCAATGCGAACGAAATCGAAGTCATCGCGGCCGGCGCCTCGATCGGCGCCTTCAACGCCGTTGCCAGCATCTGTCGCCACCCCGACGTGTTCCGCCTCGCGGTGGCCATGAGCGGCACTTACGATCTGTCCAAGTATCTCAACGGCAAGTTCAACCAGGATTTCTATTTCTCGTCGCCGCTGCATTACCTGCCGGGACTCGACCAGGGTCCGCAGCTCGAAAGACTCAGGCAGCGGTTCATCGTCATCCCGACCGGCGAAGGCGACTACGAGGATCCGGGCGAATCCTGGCGCATCGCCAACGTACTCGGAGCGAAGGGCGTCCCGAATCGCGTGGACCTGTGGGGCAAGGACCGCCACCACAACTGGGGCACGTGGCGCGAGATGCTGCCGAAGTACCTGGCTGAGCTCGTCTGAGCGCCAATGGACCTGCTCAGCAATCCATGGGTCACCAGCTTCGTGTCCGAGCTCGCGGCCGCGCTGGTGCTGTTCGCCCTAGGTTTCCTCATCGGCAAGCATCGGGAACGCAAGCGACTGAAGGGCCGGAGTCTCGACGAGTACGACTTCTTTCCCTATGCGGCCACCCGCGAGAATTTCGCGGAGTTCGACCTGCGGAATTTCCGCCTCGGCATGCACTACTTCCTGCGCAACACCGACCCGCGGGCGGCGCGGCAGCTCATCTTCATCGGCGAGCAGAACGACGTGCGGCAACTTCTCGAGCCCGAGGAGCGCCGCGCCTACGAGAAATTGTTCGCCAGGTATGACGGCGCTGACGTTGCCGACGATACCCGCGAGTTCCTGGAGAACTATCGCAATATCGTGCGCCTGATCGGACGCACGTTTCAGAACATGGGCATCGAGGTTCTGCTGCATGACCTTTCCAATCCGACGCGTTCGATCACGTGCATCGAGGGCGGCGAGGTCACGGGCCGAACGCTCGAGATGGGCACCACCACTCTGCTGCTCGACCTGAAGAAGCGACGCGCTCTCAATCAGGACAAGCTCAACTACGAGTTGAACATCGGGGCGCGCCGCTTCAAGTGCACCACTATCCCGCTCTTCCGCAAGGACTTTGGAGTGATAGGCGCTGTCTGCATCAACATCGACATCAACTACATTCGCGACGACGTGCTGACCTCAGCCGAGCGCGTGCAGGAGTTCTTTCGCCGCTACTGTCGCACCGACATGCAGCTCGATGAAAACATCCTCAGTCGCGATGAATATCAGCGGGCCCTGCAGGGCAAGAAGCACTTCGCGGACAGCGGCCGCTGACCCCGTTCCATTCAGCCAGCGTAAAGGCGCAGATCAGTGCCGACGGCATCGGCCATGCCGAGGGTCGTCTCGAGCTCCGGGTGCCGCAGCATGATGAAGCCGTCCGACACCAGCGTCTGCTTCCAATTGCGGCGTGGCGCACCCACCGGTAACAGCGTGTTCCAGACGATGTGCGCGCCGTACTTGCGCTGAATCGCGTCGAGCCCTTCGATCGCACGAATCCTGCCCACGCCCTGCGCGCGCTTGTAGATGGTCGCCACATTGAAGCGCCGCTCGACCCTGGTCTCGAAGCGGCCGTGCGTGACCGCGTTGGCCCACTCGCGATACACGTCGAAGTCGCAGGCGAAATTCATCTGATCAACCTGGTGTGCGCCAGGCGGACGTGCGCCGATTTCGCCGAACACCACCTCGCCATTCGACTTGCGGTACCACTCCATGTGGGTGAAGCCGGTTCGAAATCCGAGCGTGCGAATCACTTCCTCGCCCATGCGTACGCCTCCCGCCAGGTCCGGCTGCTCGACCTGCCGTAGTGCGATCACCTGCGGACTGATCCATTCGTTGGAGCGCGCGATCAACGGCCGTGGCCGGTACCAGGCAATGTTGTAGTAGGCAATGCGTCCGTCGATCGTGACCGTATCGAACGTGAACTCCTCGCCGTCCACGAACTCCTCGACGCTGACCATCGGCACGTGGCGCAAGCGCGGCACCACGTCGCGCAGCTCGTCGGGCTCATTCACTCGATAGGTGTCGGCGGAACCCGCGCCCGCGATCGGCTTAAGGATGAGGGGGAAGCCAATGCGCTCCGCCGCTTCCCAGCATTGCGCCACGCTGGTCGCCGGGAAATGCCGCGGCGTGCGAATGCCGGCGGCATCGAGCAGCTGCTTCATGCGCTCCTTGTCGCGAAACGGCACGGTCTCACGCACGCTGAGACCGGGGACGCCGAGCGCCTCGCGCAATTGCGCCGCGAGCAGCATGCCCGGTTCCCACAGGCACTCGATGCGGTCGAGGCGTTTGCCGTTGAGCCAGGCGCGCAGTTCCTGCGCCACCTTCTCCTCTTCCCACAACGAGCGGGCATGGAGGTAACCCGCGAGAGACTTGCGCACGAGGTCGGGCAACGAGCCGACCGGTTGATCGCCGACACCGAGCACCGTCGCCCCGGCTTCCGCGAGCCCGCGCGTGAATTGCGGCATGTCGGCGGGGTAACCGGGCGAGATGAGAAGGATGTTCATGGTTGCAGCCAGTTTAGCCGACCGGCGGCAGCCGGTCAGAGGGTCCAGGGTTCTTTGTTAGACTCTTGCCAATGCCGGCGCCGCTGCGCATCTGCTTCGTAGCTTCCGAAGTCGCGCCGCTCGCGAAGACCGGCGGCTTGGCCGACGTCGCGGGCGCCCTGCCCCGATTCCTGCACTCCAGCAATCACGACGTGCGGCTCTTCATGCCGATGTATTCGAGCATCGACCTGCGTCCGCTCGAGGCGCATCCGGTGAACTTCCTCGACCATTTGCCGCTGGAGCTCGGGCCCCATCGCTTTCGCTTCTCGGTATTCACGGCACGGATGCCCGGCTCGCCGCTGATGATTTATCTCGTGCGCTGCCCCGCTCTCTACGACCGGCCCGGCATCTACAGCGGCGGCGCGGACGAGCACCTGCGCTTTCTGTTGCTCACGCGCGCTGCGATCGAGTCCTGCCAGCGCATGGGATTCTCGCCGCAGATCTTTCATTGCAACGACTGGCACACGGCGCTCGCGCCGCTCTTCCTGCGGTCGATCTATGCCTGGGACCGGTTGTTCGCGGCGACCCGCACGATCCTGACGATCCACAACGTCGGCTACCAGGGCATCTTCTCTGCAGCCGCGGCGAGCGATCTCAGCCTAGGCCCACACGGTCACCTGTTGCACCAGGACGATCTGCGGCACGGACGGATCAACTCGCTCAAACACGGAATCATCTATGCCGATGTCGTGACCACCGTGAGCCCCACCTACGCGCGCGAGATCTGCACCGAGCAGTTCGGCATGGGACTCGAAACGACGCTCAGGATGCTTCCTGGTGGAGTGATCGGGATTCTCAACGGCGTTGATTACGGCGAGTGGAATCCGGAGACCGACCGCTTCATTCCGTATCGCTTCAGCGCGCAGGATCTTGCGGGAAAGGAACGGACCAAGCAGCACCTGCTGCAGACTTTCGGGATCGCCTCGCGGCGGCGCACGCCGCTGCTCGGCATCGTGAGCCGCATGACGGCACAGAAGGGCTTCGATCTGCTGTTCGATGCGCTGCCCCGCATCCTGCGTGAGCGTCCCCTGAAAGCGGTGATCCTCGGCAGCGGCGAGTCACGCTACGAGGAGTTCTTCACCCGGCTGCAACACTCGTTCCCGGCACAGGTCGTCTATCACCGCGGCTACCACGAAGAGCTCGCGCACCTGATCGAGGCCGCGAGCGACATGTTCCTGATGCCATCTCTCTACGAGCCCTGCGGGCTCAACCAGATGTACAGCCTGAAGTACGGCACGGTGCCGATCGTTCGCCGGACCGGTGGCTTGGCGGATGCCGTGCAGTTGTATGATCCGGACACCGGCGAAGGCACCGGCATCGTGTTCAACGACTTCAATCCTGAAGGCGTCGCCTGGGCGCTCAATGCCGCGATCGACCTCTATCAGATGAAAGCGGTGTGGACCCGCATCATGCGCAACGGTATGGCCCAGGATTTCTCGTGGGAGAAACAGGGCGCGCACTACGTCGAGCTCTACCAGCGGACCATCGCCAAGTGAACGTCGTATTCATCGAGCCGGCCTTCCCGCATAACCAGCGCGAGTTCGTGCGTGGGCTGCACGCCGTCGGTGCGCGCGTGATCGGCATCGGCGAGCGCCCGCACGAGTATCTCGATGGCGAGCTCAAGGGTTGGCTCGCCGATTATGAGCAGGTGCGCTCCGTCGTGCACGAGCCTTCACTGCTCGAAGCGGTACGCCGGATCCAGAAGCGTGTGTGGGTGGATCGGCTCGAAGCGACCGTCGAAGCTCACATCTTTCCGGTGGCCAAAGTGCGCGAAGCCTGTGGCATTCCCGGCACGTCGGTGCGCACCGCCTGGTTGTGCCGCGACAAGCCATCGATGAAAGAGGTGCTGCGCGAGGCCGGAATACCGTGCGCGCAATCGACCAGCGCCGACAACCCGCAGGCCGTGCGGGCGTTCGCGGCAGCGGTCGGTTATCCGCTGATCTTCAAACCGCGCGCGGGTGCAGGGGCCTCGGGCACGACACGGATCTCGAATGACGCGGAGCTCGAGCGCGGCATCCGCGAGTTCGGCGTCGATCGCGGCCAGTCGATCGCGCTCGAGGAGTTCATCGAGGGTCACGAGGGGTTTCTCGACACGCTCTCGATCCGCGGCGAGGTGGCGCACGAATTCATCAGCCATTACTACCCGAACGTGCTCGAGGCGATGCGCGAGCGCTGGATCTCGCCGCAGATCATCGCCACCAACCGCATGGACGCCCCGGGTTACGCGGAAGTGAAGGTGATGGCGCGCAAGGTGATCGCGGCACTCGGCATCGGCTCCTCCGCCACGCACATGGAATGGTTCTTCGGGTCGAAAGGCCTCAAGTTTTCCGAGATCGGTTGCCGGCCGCCGGGCGTGGGCCAATGGGATGTGTACTGCGCTGGCAACGAGTTCGACATCTATCGCGAGTGGGCGATGGCGCTGGTCCATGGACGCACGGCGCAGACCCCGTCACGCCGCTACGCCTGCGGCATGATTGCGCTGAGACCTGATCGCGACGGCCGCATCGTCGGCTACGAGGGCGTGGAGCGGATTGCGCGCGAGTTCGACGAATGGATCGTGGCGGCGCATCTGCCGCCGGCCGGAACCCCCACGCAGCCGGTCGAGGCGGGATACATGGCGAACGCGTGGATGCGCGTGCGCCATCCGGACTATGACCAGCTGCGCACGATCATGAACACGATCGGCGAGACAGTCCGCGTCCGCGCAGCATGAGGTGCCCTAATTGAGCTCGAACGATCCGCTGTCGTCGAAGGGAATTGAGCGCACGAACCCGGAGGACAGACTGACTTTGCCGGAGAGGCGGTAGTCGAGGCTCTCGCGCGGCTGATCCTTATTGCTCTTGCCGACGATGCCGATGATCGCGCGGGCCATGCTCGCGTCCACCATCAGGTCAAACTCTGCCTCGCCGAACGGCGGCACGACGAACGACTGCGCGGACACGCCGGTCGCGAATTCCTCACCGGCCAGCTCGAGCTTGGCGCTCACGCCTTTCACCGGCAGCTCGCGCTCGTTCGGATTCTGCACGCGCACCCTGACCTTGAGCCGTTGGGCGAACAGGCTGCTCTCGAGCATCTCCATACCGACGACTGAGAGGTTGGGTTGCTCGAACTTGGGCTGCGAGGCACAGGCGCTGAGCAGCGCGACGGTCATTGCGACAATCCAACGCATCATTTTCTCCGCTGATTACGTCCGTCCGTAGAGCTCATTCATGTGCCGCCAGCGCGCGGCGAAATCGGCCGGAATCTGTTCCCACTCGAATGACCAGCGCCAATTGCCCTGCGTCGTCCCGGGCGTGTTCATGCGCGCCTCCGATCCGAGCCCGAGCAGATCCTGCAGTGGCACAACCGCGAGCTGGGCCACGGATGCCAGGGCCGCGCGAATCATCGCCTGCACGGCATCCTCAGATCGGCAGCCGAGATATTCGTTCACACGCGCTTGCAACTTGGCATCGAGCGTCCGATACCACCCGAGCGTGGTGTCATTGTCGTGCGTGCCGGTGTACACGACCGAACGCCGCTCGTGATTGTGAGGCAGGTAAGGATTCGCAGCGGAGTCGCCGAACGCGAACTGCAGGATTCGCATCCCGGGCAGATCGAACTTCCGCCGCAGTCGCTCGACGTCCGGCGTGATGACGCCGAGGTCTTCCGCCACGAGCGGCAGGCGACCGAAAATATCCCGCAGGCGCTTAAGCAACGCGTCGCCGGCTGCCGGACGCCAGTGTCCCGAGCGCGCAGTGGCAGCTCCGGCCGGGATCTCCCAGAAGGATTCGAGACCACGGAAATGATCGATGCGCACGAGATCGAAACGCTCGAGCTGCGTCCTGATCCGTGCAACCCACCACGCGAAACCATCCCGTTGCATCCGTCCCCAGTCGTAGAGCGGATTGCCCCAGAGCTGTCCATCGATCGAGAAGTAATCCGGCGGAACGCCCGCCACCGTCAGCGGCTGTCCGACCGCATCGAGCTGGAAGTTCTCTCGGTGCGCCCATACTTCGACGCTATCGTGCGCGACGTAGATCGGGATGTCGCCGAACAGGCGTATTCCGCGCTCGTGCGCGCGACTGCGAATGGCGTGCCACTGGCGATGAAACAGGAACTGCTCGAACACGAACTGTTCCACCGCGGCGCGATGGCGCTCGTGCGCCTTCTCGATTGCGGCCGGCTCACGATCGCGGAGATCGCTGTGCCATTCCCACCACGGACGCCCCTGGTGCTCGGCCTTCAGCGCCAGGAACAATCCGTCGTCCAGCAACCACGGGCGATGCGCATCGACGAACGCCGTGTAGTTCGCACGGGCGCGGTCCTCGGCGCGGTTCTCGAAGCCGATCAACGCCTCGAGGAGCTTGCGCTTGCGAAAATGCGCGGGTGGCTCTGAGGCGTGCGGCGCTTCCTCACGAACCAGGCCCTCGACGGCGAGTCCCTCCAGATCGATGAGCGCGACATCGCCGGCGTGCACCGAGCGTGAAAAATACGGCGAGCCGCTGTCGTCGATCGGGCCCACGGGAAGCGTCTGCCAGACCGTGAAGCCCGCGTCGGCGAGCAGATCGAGGCAGCGGCGCGCATTCTCGCCAAGCGCACCGCGAACCCGTGCGCCGGGGATTGAGGTGAGATGCAGCAGCACGCCGGCGGAACGGCGTTCGAAAGTCGTCATGCGCTGCGTTTCATCACGCCGCCCAGTTCCGCGGCGCCGCCACCCAGTGAAATCCCCTGCGAAAGATCCGCCGGCACTTCCTCTTCGAGGATTCGATACAGGTTGGTGAGATGACGCCGATAAAGCGCATCGAAGCTCTGCACCGACTCGGCCGGATTGTCGTCGCCGAACCACCAGCACCAGTCGGAACCCTCGCAGATCCCGAGCTGACGTTCGGCCGCGAGCTGCTCCTCGTCGGTGAGCGCGCCCTCCACGACGACACGATCGAATGCCCGCTTCGCCTCGCAGAGCAGCTCCCAGGCGCGATTCTTTGCCGGTTGACCGATCCAGGTGGAGAAATTGCCGTGCACCCAGCTTCCCGCGACGAGTTGCTTGAGCTCGGGTGCGGCAATGCCTTCGGCCAGACACTGCGAAAAAGTCGTCAGCCTGAGACGCGGGTGCTCGGCGAGACGCTGATACAGCGCCTTGAGAAAGAAGTACGCATTGTGCGGGTAATATTCCCAGGCATTCTCGCCGTCGAGAACGATCGCAACCACGCGATCGGGCTCATTCTCGAACAACGCGCCGAGATGCTCGAGATGGTGCACGAAGTTGATCGCGGCATCGTCGCCATGCCACGTCGAGTAAGTGAATCCGATGAGATCTGACAGACCGTCGTGACGGAAGAAGCAGCGCACGTCCTGACCCGGTAGATGATAGGGTCGATGCAGCAGCCTCACGTGACGCTCGGCGTCCCACGCGTGTGAGGCCGACAGGCTGTGACGCAGCACGGCTTCACCGGTCGCCACCCAGTCGAATCCAAAATCATCGAGCAGCGCGAGGGTGCGCGCGCTCACACCTCCTTCCGCGGGCCAGCACCCGCGCGGCTGCACGCCAAAGGCGCCGGTGAAGACCTGAACGGCACGCGCAATGTGCCAGCTGGCACGATCGTCCCCGCCTGGGTATTCGCGTTGCGCGGGAAGCTCAGCGGCAGGTTGCGCCTCGCGCGCGCTGCGGAAATCGAGCATCAGCGGCACGATCGGGTGCCCGTACGGCGTGATTGAGAGCTCCACCTGGCCGCTGCCCATGAGCCGGCGATAGCGGGGAATGAGACCCGCCAGGATGTCACCGATGATCTCGAGCAGCGTGCGGCAGTCTTCAGCGGTGAAATCCCGCTCGCGGTCGATCAGGACCTGAACGCGCGGGTCGCCGAGCCGTACGGTCTCGCCCAGCCACGCCAGGTGAAACCAGACCGCGAGATCGACGACGAACTGGCGCGAGGCGTACGCGACCGCGGCTTGCTCGAGAAACCGCGTGGCCAGGTCGGCGAGGGCCTTGAATGGCGCGAACCGCTCGATCAAGCGCTCGCGATTCGCCTTGAGGCAGGCACGCAGCGCCGCCGCGCGCCCCGCCGGTTCTTCCGGCACGCCCGCGGGCGTCAGCAGCGCCAGCACTGGATTGCGGATGCCCTCGCCCGTGCGCAGCCACGCGCTCACTTGTCCGCTGTAATCGCCGATCTGCTCGATCAGCACGGGGGAGAAGTTCACGACGGCCGCGGCGTCCGGTTGCGACTCGAGATGCACGGCCATGTCGACGTAATCCTTGATGGCGTGCAGATAAGTCCACGGCAGAAGGTGTTCGCCGGAGACCAGATCCTGATACTGAGGTTGGTGCATGTGCCAGCACAGCACTACGCGCAGCGGCTGGGGCGTGCTCACGCTTCCGTTTCTCGCAGCATGTCCGGCGTGACCAGCACGACGCCCTGCTCGGTGACGTGGAATCGCTGCGCATCGGCGGCGTGATCGACACCAATGCTGGTGCCATCTGGAATCTCACAGCCCTCATCGAGGATCGCCCGGTGGATCACGCAGCCCGCACCGACTTCGACATCCGGGAGGATGATCGAGCTTTCGATGTGGCTGCGCTCATCGACGCGGACGTTCGAGAACAGCAGCGACTGGCGCACGTAGGCGCCGGAAATGATGGCGCCCCCCGCGACCATCGAGTTCACCGCCATGCCTCGGCGGCCGTCCTCATCGAGCACGAACTTCGCCGGCGGTTGCTGCAGCTGATAGGTCCAGATGGGCCATTGCTGATCGTAGATGTTGAGCTCCGGGTTGACATGGACCAGCTCGACGTTGGCCTCGTAGTAGGCGTCCACGCTGCCGACGTCCCGCCAGTAACTCTGCGCGCGGGTGCGTACGTCCTGGAAGGGATAGGCGAACACCTGCATCTTGTCGATGGCGCCGGGAATGATGTTGCGGCCAAAGTCGTGCGCGGATTCCGGGTTCTCGGCATCGGCCACCAGCAACTTCTCGAGCAGTCGGACGTTGAACACGTAGATGCCCATCGAGGCGAGCGCGACGTCGTCGCGACCGGGGACGGGATCCGGATTGGCCGGCTTTTCCGCGAACTTCACGATGCGGTTCCACTCGGTGGTGGTCATGACGCCGAATTCGCGCGCCCGCTCGCGCGACACGTGCACCACGCCCACGGTGATGTCGGCGCCCTTCTCGACGTGGTAGGCGATCATCGGGCCGTAATCCATCTTGTAGATGTGATCCCCGGCCAGAACGAGCACGTGCGTGGGGCGGTGTGAGCGGATCAGGTCGAGATTCTGAAACACAGAATCGGCCGTGCCGCGATACCAATGCTTTCCCACCTGTTGCTGGGCGGGGATGATCTCCACGAATTCGCCAAACTCGCCGCGCAGATAACCCCAGCCGCGTTGCACGTGCTGGATCAACGACTGCGCCTTGTACTGCGTGAGCAGGCATATCTGCCGGATACCCGAGTTCACGCAGTTGGAGAGGACGAAATCGATGATGCGGAACTTGCCGCCGAACGGCGTCGCGGGTTTGCAGCGATGATCCGTGAGCGCTTTGAGCCGTTCGCCGCGACCACCCGCCATGATCACGGCCAGCGTCCCGCTCGTCAGGCGACTGACGTAGCGGCCGGAGGAAGCGCGGGCGGGTTGCTTCGGCATGCTTCAGCGGCTACCGGCGGCGGGATTGCGGGGCTATGTTACCTTTGAAGTCGATGACTGCAACACGCCAGCGCGAAATGCGCGAGCTGATTGCGCGCCTGGAACGCGACTTCGAGCGCCTCCGCGACGCCCGCCACCACGACCCGCACGCGATCCTGGGCCGCCACCGGCTTGCCGGCCAGGAGATGGTCGTGATCTTCCTGCCAGGCGCCGCGCACGTGCGGATCAACCGCACCCACGATGCCAAGCGGCACCGCTCGACCGATTTCTTCATCTGGCACGGAGAGCCGGGCAGCCTCCCCGCGCGCTACACGATTTCGTGGCGCGACCAGGCCGGTGGCATGTTCGAGGCGCACGACGCTTACGCATTCCCATCACTCATCGAGGCCGGAGATCTCGAGGCGTTCAACTCCGGGACACACCGGCGGGCGCACCAGTTTCTCGGCGCCCATCTGCGAACCGTCGACGGCGTCCCGGGCGTGCAGTTCGCTGTCTGGGCACCGAATTCCGAACGCGTGAGCGTGGTCGGACCGTTCAACCTCTGGGACGGCCGGCGCCATCCGATGCGGGTGCGAGGCAGCACCGGGGTCTGGGAATTATTCATCCCCGACATCGGTGTCGGCACGCTTTACAAGTACGAAATCAGGAATCGCGACAACGGCACGATCCACCTCAAGTGCGATCCCTACGGCCGGCAATTCGAGCTGCGTCCAGCGAATGCGGGAATCGTCGCCGATGCCACGCCCTATGCGTGGCAGGACACCTCCTGGATGCAGTCACGCCGGCAACACGACTGGCTGCACGCGCCGATGTCGATCTACGAAGTGCATCTCGGCTCCTGGCAGCGCGCGGACGATGGTGGATACCTGAGCTACGAAGCCATTGCGGAGCGGCTCGTGCCTTACGTGCTCGAGCATGGGTTTACGCATGTCGAGCTGTTGCCAATCACGGAACATCCGCTGGACGATTCCTGGGGCTACCAGGCGACCGGCTACTTCGCGCCCACCAGCCGCCATGGCACGGCCGCCGGGCTCAAGCGACTCATCGACTGCTGCCATGGAGCGGGAATCGGGGTGATCCTCGACTGGGTGCCGGCGCATTTTCCGCGTGACGCGCACGCACTGGCGCACTTTGACGGCAGTCCGCTCTACGAGTACTCCGATCCGCGCAAGGCCGAGCATCTCGACTGGGGAACGCTGGTCTTCAACTATGAGCGTCACGAAATCCGCGCTTTCCTGATCTCGAGCGCGTGCTTCTGGCTCGAGGACTTTCATGTCGATGGGCTGCGCGTCGATGCCGTGGCATCGATGCTGTATCTGGACTACAGCCGGCGGCGCGACGACTGGGTGCCCAACGCGCAGGGCGGCAATCACAACCTGGAGGCGATCTCGTTCCTGAAGGAACTGAACACCGTGACGCACGGAGAATTCCCGGGCACGGTGACGCTGGCCGAGGAGTCCACCGAGTGGCCGCTCGTGAGCCGACCGGTCGCGAACGGTGGTCTCGGCTTCAGCATGAAATGGAACATGGGCTGGATGCACGACACGCTGAAGTACATGAGCGAGGACCCGGTGCATCGCTCGTATCATCACGACAAGCTGACCTTCGGCATGATGTACGCCTACAGCGAGAACTTCGTACTGCCCTTCTCGCACGACGAAGTGGTACACCTCAAGCGCTCGCTGCTGGCGAAGATGCCGGGCGACGACTGGCAGCGCGCGGCTAACCTGCGGCTGCTGTTCACTTACGAGTGGACGTATCCGGGCAAGAAGCTGCTCTTCATGGGGGGGGAATTCGCGCAGCCGACGGAGTGGAACTTCCGCGCGGCGCTGCCGTGGTATCTCGCGGGCAATGGCATGCACGCCGGCATGCGACGACTGGTCGCGGATCTCAACCGCATGTACCGCGGGAGCGCGGCCCTTTACCGCCACGAGTTCGAGCCCGCGGGCTTTCGCTGGATCGACTGCGAGGACCGCGCGAACTCGGTCGTGAGCTTCCTGCGGATCGCCGGCGAAGAATTGCTGGTCGTCGTGCTCAATTTCACGCCAGTTCCGCGCGAACGATATCTGCTCGGAGCTCCGGTCGCCGGCAGCTACTTGGAAATCCTCAACTCGGATTCGACGTACTACGGTGGCAGCAATCTCGGCAACCCGCTCGCGCTCACGGCACGTGCGGTGCCACGGCACGGTCTGCCGTATTCGATTGAACTGACGCTGCCGCCTTTGGGCGGCGTGGTATTGGAGGTCGTGAAGCGGTAAGGGGTTGACGGTTGACGGTTGACGGTTGACGGTTGACGGTTGACGGTTGACGGTTGACGGTTGACGGTTGACGGTTGACGGCAAGATTCCCGCTAATTCTTTCTTACTGTCAACTGCCAACTGTCAACTGTTCACTTTCCTCTTCACAGCCACTTCATCATTCCCATCTCATACGGGTGGGTGAGCAGCGGGTGATGTGGAACGATGCGGATCTGGGCGCTCAGCTGCCCGCACCACGGCGGCGCACAATCGATCGCAAATTCGTGCGAGCCGTCGCTGTCGAGATGCGCGGTGCAGTGGAAGAGCTCGCGTACCGCGCCACGCGCGGCCGCGCCATTGCCCCCGACGAATGACGTATACGGCGGGGGCTCATCGTTTCCGCCGGGCAAGGCGCGATTGAGCACGAGCTCGACGCGCACGTCTCCGGGCTCGAGACCATTCAGAAAGCCCGCCACGCGCATGCGCAATCGATCGCCGAATGCGACGCGCGCCGGAACATTATCCAGCTGACGCAAGGCGACGCGTGGCCATGCGCGCGTGACCCTCTCCTTCCAGGCGGCCAGCGCGCGGGCGCCGCTGCAGCGATCCGCTCCCAATGCACGTCCACTCTGCGCTGCGGGTTGATACAGACCGGCGAGATAGTTCTCCAGGACATGCCGCATGTTGAAATGCGGAATGATCGTGGCCATTGAGCGCTTCGACTTGGCGACCCAGCCGGGTGAGTAGCCCTGCTCGTTGCGAGCGTAGTAGAGCGGGATCACTTCGTCCTCGAGCAGTTCATACAACGACTGGGCGTCGTCGCGATCACGGTCGATCTCGTTGTCGCTGGCAGCGGCAGCGATGGCCCAGCCGTTTTCACCGTCGTAGCCCTCCGCCCACCATCCGTCGAGCACGCTCAGGTTAATGGTGCCGTTGATTGCGGCCTTGATCCCCGACGTGCCGCTGGCCTCGAGCGGCGACACCGGATTGTTGAGCCACACATCGACGCCCGCGACCAGCAGCCGCGCGAGCGCGATGTCGTAGTCCTCTACGAAGATGACGCGGCCGAGAAAATCCGGGCGCGCGCTGAGCGCCGTGACTTCACGCAGGAGCCTTCGCCCGGGTTCGTCGGCCGGATGCGACTTGCCCGCGAACACGCAGATCACCGGACGCTTCGGGTCCCCGACGATTTCGGCAAGACGCGCCAGATCGCTGAACAGCAGGGTCGCCCGCTTGTAGGTGGCGAACCGCCGCGCAAACCCGATCGTCAGCACGTTGGGATCAGCCGGATCGATGAAGCGCGTCAGGCGCTGAAAATGCGCCTCGCTGACGCGATTACGCGCGCACTGCGCATGCAGTCGCAGCCGCAGCCCCTTGAGCACCTCGGCCTTGATCGACTGGCGCACGTCCCAGAAGCGGTGGTCCGGAATGTCGAATATCTGCTTCCAGAAGGTCGCGTCCGTCAGGCGCGTTCGCCACGTGTCTCCGAGCGACATGTCGAAGAAGTCGGCCCAGGGTTGGAACAGGAACGTCGGCAGGTGCACGCCGTTGGTGATGTAGCCGATCGGGTTGTCCTGCGGTGGCACTTCCGGCCAGTTATCGGCGCAGATGCGCGCGGACACGCCCCCGTGAATGCGGCTCACGCCGTTGTGATGTCGCGAGCCGGCCAGTGCCAGGCGCGTCATGTTGAAGTGATTGCCGCCCTGAGGCGCGCGGCCGAGACGCAGGAAGGCGTCGGCATCGGTGCCGAGATCGGGAATCAGTTCGCCGAAGTGCTCGAGGATCAGCTCGCGGCTGAACACGTCATGGCCGGCTGCCACCGGGGTATGCGAGGTGAATACACAGGCTGCGGCGACCGCTTCCTTCGCAGCGGCGAACTCGACGCCCTGCGCAGTGAGCTCGCGCATGAGCTCGAGCACCAGGAATGCGGCATGTCCCTCGTTGATGTGCCACACGCTCGGGTTCAGACGCAGCGCGCGCAACGCCTTCACACCGCCGATGCCGAGGACGACCTCCTGCTGAATGCGCACCGTCTCGTTGCCGCCGTAGAGCTTGTGGGTGATCTCGCGATCTGCAGGCGTGTTCTCGGGCAGGTTGGTGTCGAGCAAGAAAACTCGCACGCGACCCACACGGGCTTTCCACACACGCACGTGTACATCGCGCCCGGCGAATCGGCAGACGACTCGCACTTCCGTGCCATCGCCGGCGAGCGCGAGCTCGATCGGAAAATCGGCCCGGTCATGATCGCGGTAGTGAGCGACCTGGTGGCCTTCCTTGTCGATCGTCTGCGTGAAATAGCCTTGGGTGTAGAGCAGACCGACCGCGACGAAGTTGAGTCCGAGATCGCTCGCCGTCTTGCAATGATCGCCGGCAAGCACGCCGAGACCGCCGGAGTAGATCTGGAAACTCTCATGGAAACCGTACTCGGCGCAGAAATACGCGACCAGCACATTGCGATCCGCTTCGCCTTCGGCCGCGATGGTCGGCGCTTCGGTGTGGTAGGCGTCATATCCCGACACGACCTTGCGGTAGTTTTCGAGATACGCCGGGTCGGCTGCGGCCTGCTCCAGCAGCGCCTGATCCACGCAGCGCAGAAACAGCCGCGGGTTGCCACCGACGCTGCGCCACAGGTCTGAGTCGAGCACGGAGAACAGGCGCCGCGTCGGGCGATGCCAGGAAAAACGCAGGTTCATGGCCAGTTCGGCCAAGCGGCCGAGGGGAGCAGGCAGAGCCGGATTGACTTCAACAGCGAATCGGGTCGGGTTCATTCAGCTCCTGGTCCGCCGATCGCCGGGGGTCAGCGCCCGGGACCGGTCCTGAAGGCGCAGCAGTCTAGCACTGCAATTCATTCAATCTGCAGCACTAATCGGTTCCGCCTCCCGGTCGCGTTTGACTAGCAGTAAGGATTGACTACTGCGTAGTCACTAGTATTAAATAGTATCCCGTAGCAGTTACCTAATAGCGTAACTATGGCTGAACCCGATCCCTCGCCTCCACCGCCAGAGCCCGACGACGTTCAGGACGGAGCAGCGCGCAAGTTTCAGAAGGAACTGAATTCAGGCCTCATTGCGTTGGTGCTCCTCTCGGTCCTCGATCGCGCGGACAGCGATCTCTACGGCTATCAGATTGCGAAGCAGCTTCAGGGCGCGGCCCCGGACGTCAACGTCGTCAAGCAGGGTGCGCTTTACCCTGTTCTGCGCAGCATGAGCGCGAGCGGTCTCCTTGTAAGTCGGGTCGTGCCCTCCTACGCCGGACCGCCACGCCGCTATTACCGGATCACCGACGAAGGCCGCGCAGTGCTCCGCAAGTGGCTTGCCATCTGGGGACAGACGCGCGACTTCGTCGAGCTGTTCACCCGTCCCGCCGCCGGCGCGCAGCGCGCCGACTGATCCAGGAGATCTCATGAACCGTTCCGCCCCGCGCTCCGTCGACCAATACCTCGCCCAGCTGAAAGCAGCCCTCGCCGGCGAGGATCCCGCGCTTCAGCAGGATGCGCTCTACGATGCCGAGGAATACCTGCGTGCCGAGATCGCGCAACACGCCGACAAGTCCGAGGCCGACGTGCTCGAGCTCATTGCCAGCACCTACGGCGCACCGGACGAGGTCGCCGATGCGTACCGTACGACCGAAGCGACCGTGCGCGCCGCGCTGGCAACGCCTGCGCTGCGAAAGCCTCGAACCGCCTGGGGCCGGTTCTTCGGTGTGTTCGCCGACAGCCGCGCCTACACGTCCCTCTTCTTCATGTTCCTGTCACTCGCAACCGGAATCGCCTATTTCACGATCGCGGTGAGCGGCATCTCGATTTCGATCGGAATGATCTTTCTGATCGTCGGCATACCGTTCTTCATTCTGTTCCTCGGACTCGTACGCGTGCTGGCGCTCGCCGAAGGCCGGCTGGTCGAAGCGCTGACGGGCATGCGCATGCCGCGCCGGCCCGTCTATCCGCGCAGTCAGGCGCCGTGGTACGAGCGCATCGTGGAAATGCTCAAGGACCGGCACACGTGGACGGCGCTCTGCTACATGTTGCTGCAGCTGCCGCTCGGCATCATCTACTTCGTCATCGCCGTGACGGGGTTGTCGCTGGGAACCGGGCTGATCGGTGGATCGGTGTTCCGCGTGCTGGTCGAGACCGGCGCAGTGCATGTGCCATTTGATGCCGATAACGTTCACACGGGGCCGATGTGGGCGGTACCGCTGATTCTCGCCGCGGGCGTGCTGGTGCTCACGCTGCTGATGCATCTCGCGAGGGCGATTGGCATGATGCACGGGCATCTCGCCAAGGCGCTCCTGGTGCGCCCTGTGGGGACGGTTCACGGAGCTTGAAGGGCAGAGCTTGAAAGGCATGGTCGTGACTGCTGGCGTCGGTGCGGCATTGATCCTCGTCGGTCTGCTGTTGAGCGGTCTCTGGTCGCCGCGCGAATCCGTCCTCGTGATGCCCACGACGTCGCCCGCGCCGATCACGAATCACGTCGACACCAGCGCATGCCTGCCATCAGGCGACGGTTTCCTGCAGGCACGGCTCGATGGTGCCCTTGAAATGCGCCTCGACTGGAAGAATGACGGCACTCAGTGCGAGGGCATGCCGCGTCCCGAGGGCAACGGCATTCGCCTGAGTTTCAGCCGCCGTCTCGACGACGAGGGGGGGCGACTGCTCATCGTGTTCGGCATCGCGGGCTTGAGCGAAAGCAGCTCAGGTCGTGCCTTGCCCGCAAACCTGACCATCATCGAGGAAGGGGGCCGGCAGATTTACGGCACGTTGGGCGACGACAAGTGTGTCGTCGATGAGCTCAAGCAACAGCTGCTGACGCCCTGGAGCCCGGAATCACGCACGTATCGGGTCAGCGGCCGCGGTTTCTGCATGCAGCCCGCACGCGCCGTTGGCGGCAACGACGGCGTGCTGATGAGCCGCTTCGATTTTGCCGGGCAGGTGAAGTACGGAGACGCGGTCACGCCTGTTCCAAGCGACCGTGGCGCGTGAGCAAAGACTTTCATGCGGCGCGCGGCGTCGCACTAGCCATCGCGCTGAGCGGACTTTTCGCGGTCGCGACGGCAGCTCAGAAGCCGGCGGTCGAACCTCTCGATGCGTTTCCCCAGTCCAGTCTCGAGATCGAATCGTCATCCGGGCGCCAGCAGTTCACGGTATGGATCGCCGACACCGCCTCCCGACGCTCACGCGGCCTGATGTACGTCAAGCGGCTGGCACCGCTGCGCGGCATGCTGTTTCTCTATCGCGAGCCTGAGGTCGTGTCGATGTGGATGAAGAACACCCTGATTCCTCTCGACATGCTGTTCGTCGCCGCCGATGGGCGCGTCATCCGCATCGCACCGCGCACCACTCCGCTGTCGCTGGCCTCCATCACTTCCATGGGTCCGGTGACCGGCGTCATCGAAATCGGCGGCGGCGAAGCCGAACGGCTGGGAATCGAGACGGGCGCGCGGGTTCTGCACCCGGCGTTCCAGACACTGCCAAAAGAGCGCTGATCGGCTAAACTTCGAGGCCCAATTCCTTCCGGGCACGCGGGCCAATCACAGCAACAATCGCCTGCGGAGTTGGGATCTCAACAGGGAGCAGCCGCTATGAAGAAAATCGTTGGAGCCGCTTCGGTCGCGTGCGTCAGCGCTCTGGCCACCCTTGGGGTGCAGGCCGCCGAGCCCGCCGATGCCTGGTACGTATCTCCGGGTGTCCATGGCATCTGGACCGACGATTTTCGCCTCGTCGATGACGATCTTGGCTTCAATCTGGCCATCGGCAAGGCGATGAGCGAAAACTTCAACCTTGAGCTCGATGCCTGGACCAGCAGCTTCGATGGAGCAGGCGGGAACAATCTCGAGATGAATTCCGTCGGCCTCAACGCGCTGGCGGTGTTCTACCGTGAGTCGCGGCTTTCGCCGTATCTCCTGTTCGGTGCCGGCTGGCTCGAAAAGAATTACGAGATTTCCGCCAACGAATCGGACCTGTACGTCGATACCGGCGTCGGATTGCTCATCAATCTGCATCGCTCGAGCGACTGCACCAGCGGCATTGCGCTGCGCGCGGACGCGCGGGCACGCCACGATTTTACGGATACGTCGCGAGGCGATGACCAGCTCGTCGACTACATGGCGGGACTCGGCCTGCATGTCTTCTGGGGCGGCCCAGTCTGTGCACGCGAACCTGAGCCCTTGCCTCCCGCACCGCCGCCGCCGCCACCTGTGCCGCTGGATAGCGACGGCGATGGAGTGACGGACGATAAGGATCGTTGCCCCGGGACACCTGCAGGCGCTCGTGTCGATCCAGTGGGCTGTGAGCTCGACGGCGACGGCGATGGCGTCGTCGATAGCAAGGACAAGTGCCCGAACACTCCAAAGGGCGACAAGGTCGACGCTGGCGGATGCAGCCTCACGTTCCGGCTCGAAGTGCAGTTCGACAACAATTCGAGCGAACTGCGTCCCGAGTCCCTCGCCTATCTCGATCGTGTCGCGCAGCGCCTGAATGAGTTGCCGTCGATCTCCGGGGTGATCGAAGGTCACACCGACTCGAATGGCTCCGACGCGCACAACCAGGGCTTGTCCGAGCGCCGTGCCCAAGCGGTCCATGACTACCTCATTGCGAGGGGCGTGGCGAGTTCCAGGATCACGGCCCAGGGATTCGGTGAATCTCAGCCAATCGCCGACAACGCGACGCCCGAAGGCCGTGCGCAGAATCGACGGGTCGTGTTGCGGCGCACCGATCAACGCTAGGCCCTGATCCCAACCCGCTCCCGCCTACCGGCGGGAGTGGGAGTCGATGCCTCCCTTCGCCTTTGGCTTCCGCGCCGATGCCCCGTGGCATCGGCGTTTTTCATGGTGCGCGTAGCGAAATTCCGACGATAACCACGAAATTTCTTGTACTTGCGGCATTCCCGGTTCGGTTCGTTGCAAGTGCGCAACAGCTGTGCCGTAAAGACCTCGACCGCGCCGCCGAACCATTTCGTAGACGGATGACCATATTCCGCCGGCGAAAAGCCTTCGAGTCGGGACGAACGCAACGGGGGATCGGGTTCAGTAGCGGGCTTTCTTTCACTACAGGCTGCGTGTATGCTTTTGGCCACGCTTGACAGGACCGGCGCGACTGGCTTCGGCCACTCGTGCCGGTCTTGTTACAAGACGAGTACCCAGGGGAAGTCGAACTTTAATTCTTATCAGAACCTCTTGCAGGAGGACCCATCAATGACGAGTAACACTACGATCCGTCGCGCGGTTCGCTTCGCGCTGGCGAGTAGCGCTGCGGCCACCGCCATGTACGGGGTAACGGCTACGGCACAAGAGGCCGCACCGCAGGAAGCGGCCGCAGACGTCGGAACGATTGTGGTGACGGGCTCGCGCATCGCCACCGATCCCAACCTGGTCACTTCCAGCCCCGTCACGACAGTGCGGGCCGAGGACATCACCTCTCGCGGCGTCACCCGTATCGAAGACCTGGTAAACGATCTGCCGCAAGTGGTCCCCGAGCTCACCGCCAACGAGTCCAATGGCGCTACCGGCACAGCGACCATCGACCTGCGTGGCGCCGGTTCAGATCGCACGCTCGTGCTGACCAACGGGCATCGCATGGGCTTCGGCGATCCGTTCGCATTGGCCCCGGACCTCAACCAGATACCGAGCGCGCTGATCGAACGGGTCGAGGTCCTGACCGGCGGTGCGTCCTCGACCTACGGCTCGGATGCAGTCACCGGCGTCGTCAACTTCATCATGAAGGATGACTTCGAAGGCTTTCAGATCAACTACCAGTACGCGGGCTATCAGCACGAACAGGGTAACGACTCCGTTCAGGCGGCGGTCAATACGGCCGGGTTTGCACAGGCCCCGAACAATGTCACGGACGGCGGCACCACCGACATCAACCTGGTCATCGGAATGAACAGCGCGGACGGCAGGGGAAACGTCACCGCTTATCTTGGCTATCGGGACACCAACGCGCTCCTGCAGTCGGAACGTGATTTCAGCGCGTGCGCGCTGAGTTCTAATAACGGGAGGACCTGCGCCGGGTCCGCAACGACCGCCGCCGGTCTGTTCAGTCCCTTCGACGGCGTCAACTACTTCCAAGTCGAGGGTGATCAGTTCGTCCCGTTCACCGACTACTACAACTACGGCCCGCTCAACTACTTTCAGCGGCCGGACGAGCGTTACACCGGTGGAGTGTTCGGCCACTACGAGGTCGACGAGCATCTGGAGGGTTACGCCGAGGTCCAGTTCATGGACGATCACAGCCTGGCCCAGATCGCGCCGTCCGGTGCTTTCTTCGTGACCAGCACGCTGAACTGCTCCAACCCGTTCCTCTCAGCGCAGCAATTCGCAACCCTCGGCTGCACCTCTCCGACCGACGTGGTGCCGTATTACGTCGGCCGTCGCAACGTTGAGGGCGGTCCGCGCTTTGACGACCTTCGCCACACCAACTATCGACTCCTCGGCGGCCTGCGAGGCAACATCACCGAAAACTGGGACTATGACGTCTTTGCCAACTTCGCGCGGCTGGTCTACAGCGAAGACTACAACAACGACATGTCCATCACCCGCATCGTCCGGGCGCTGGACGTCGTGGATGATGGCGCCGGCAATCCGGTCTGCGCGTCGGTCCTCAATGGTAGCGATCCGAATTGCGTGCCTTGGAACGTCTTCCAGACGGGCGGCGTGACGCAGGCAGCGATCGACTACCTGACGTTGCCATTGTTCTCCGATGGGGATCTGAACCAGGATCAGTTCGTCGGTTTCGTCAGAGGCAACACGGGTCTCGTCATCCCGACGGCGACCGATGCCGTTCAGGTCGTCATCGGGGCGGAATACCGCGATGAGTCGTTCGACTACAACGTTGATCAGGGCTTCAGTAGCGGCGATGGCGCGGGCCAGGGCGGTGCCGTCGCGCCGGTAAACGGCAGTCAAAACGTAACGGAGTACTTCGGCGAGCTGAGGGTGCCCCTCGTACAGGATAAGACGGGCTTCCAGTCGCTGGCTCTCGATCTGCGCTACCGCAACTCCGACTACAGCACGGGCCCGAAAGCTGATACCTACAACATCGGCGCCGAATGGGCGCCCATCCAAGGGCTCATGTTCCGTGGCGGTTACTCACGCGCGGTGCGCGCTGGAAACTTGCGCGAGCTGTTCGAGCCTCAGAATGTCGGACTCTGGTCTGGTGTCGACCCCTGCGGAGGACCCACACCGCAGCAGTCCCCAGCGCAGTGCGCGAACACCGGCGTTACAGCGGCTCAGTACGGCTTCATTCCTCTGAGCCCGGCCGGGCAGTACAACGGCCTGTTCGGCGGCAACCCGCTGCTCGAGCCCGAAGAAGCTGATTCGATTACGGCGGGCTTCGTCCTGACTCCCGAGCTGCTCCCGGGGTTCTCGTTCAGCCTGGACTACTGGAGCGTCGAGATTGAGAACGCGATCGACATCGTGGAACCGACCTTCATCGTCACCCAGTGTGGGTTGACGGGCGATCCGGCCCTCTGCGGCCTGGTTCAGCGTGGGCCGAACGGCAATCTCTGGATCAATCCCGCGAATGCCTTTGTGCAGTCGACGCAGGTCAACATCGGGTTCTTCGAGGCCGCCGGATTCGACGTGTTCGCACGCTACAGGTGGGAGATAGGTGGCAGCGGGCATAGTTTGGACTTCAACATCCGCGCCACCGTCCTGGACAAGTACGATCAGCAGTTGGCACCTGGTGCAGCGATCGATGAGTGCGCCGGCATGTGGGCCGAGCCATGCGGACGTCCGAGACCGGAGTACAAGCATGTCTTCAACACGATATGGCAGTCGCCGTGGAATCTCACGGTCGTGGGTGGCTGGCGCTTTGTTGGCGGGGTGGATGAGTACTTCACTCCTGGCGTGACTCCATCCCCCAACGCGTTCAACGCGGGCGATGAGCAGTACTTCGACCTGTCCGGCACCTGGAGGACGGAGTTCCTCGGCGGCGAGACCGAGCTGACCGCCGGTGTCACCAACCTCCTGGATAACGACCCTCCAGTCAACGGGCGGTTGAGTAACGTGGCCGTCTATGGCAATGGCAACACCATTCCAGGGACGTGGGATGCATTGGGCCGCTTCTACTTCATCGGCCTCACGCAGCATTATTGAACGAGGAAGTCGTTGTTGATTGAGAAACGGCGGGCTTCGGCCCGCCGTTTTTTATCGCGCACGTGGAGGGTGAGCGATACTCGGTCGGCCGGTTCTTCGCCCGATAATCCAGTGACGATGAAGTCGCATCCTGATTTTCGGCAGGCCTTCCAACAGGCTCGGGACCTCCACGCCCAGGGCCGTCTGAGGGAGGCGGAGCAGCTTTATCGACAGCTGACGGCTCCCGGCGAGCACCGTGAAATTGTGCTCAGGGCGTTAGTCGAGTTGTACATGCAGGCGCACTGTCCCAAAGAAGTCATCGACACGCTCGTGGCGTTGACAGAAGAGGTGCCAGATAGCCTGTACTACTACGCCAGGCTCGCAAGTCTCCTCGACGGCCTTGGCCACACGGATGCGGCGATAGGCCACTACCCGCGCTTGCTGAAGCGGCAACCTGAGTTACGCGACCGATCTGGAGAACACCGCCCATTACTACACGCAGCACGAACGCCTGATGGCGCACTGGTTGGGTTGTCTCGGAGAGAACATCTTTACCGTCGACTACGATGAGCTGGTCCGCTCACCAGAGCCCGTTATGCGCGCGCTGCTGAGGTTCCTGGGACTCGAATGGGATGACCGCTGCCTGGCCTTCCAGCGCACGCTAAGTCTCGTGAAGACAGCCAGCGTCTGGCAGGTACGGGAAGAGCTGCACACATCATCCAGCGGGCGCTGGCGTAACTACGAACCGTTCGTCCGGAACATCCGGGCGCTGTTCCAGTCGGTTGAGCGCCAGATCGAACCGTAACGCTAGTCGCTTTGCGCCCGCGGCGACGGGTAGGTATCGATCAACGAACCGAGCTGCGCTTTCAGCGGATCGAGCCACGGCTCGTAATGCCGCCAGTGATCGAGCGCTTCGCGGAAGATCGGCGTACGGACCTGCTCGGAGCTTGGTGTGCTGACGGCGCGCCGGTTCTCGAAGAAGCTCAGACAGGATGGCTCAAAAGGCAGCCGGCAGTATTCGAGCAGCCGGCGGACTTCGGACTCGGTGTCATTGACCAGCGACTCGTAGATGACCCGGTGCACGCATCCCGGCAGTACGGCATCGAAATGGGCCATGAGTTCTACGTAATCCCGGTAGTAGCGCCCGATATCCTCCAGCCTGTAGCTGAAATATTGTCCGTGCGCAAAGAGATGCTTGAACAAGGAGAAACCACAAGCCAGCGGATGACGCCGAACGTCGACGATGCGGGCGTTGGGCACGATCAGGTGAATCAATCCCAGGTGAGTGAAGTTGTTGGGCATCTTGTCGAGGAAGAAGGGTGTGCCCAGTTTGCGTTGGACGCGGGTGCCCTCGAGATAGGCCCGGCCGAGCTCACGGAATTCCTCGTTTCCCATGCTCGCGAGCACATCCGGGTATTTCGCCGGGCCGCCTGCGCGCTCAGCGAGCGATTTCGCAATGCCCGTGATGTGGGGGAGTTCCATGGTTCCTTCCACGGCGGAGTGGCTGGCGAGGATCTGCTCCACCAGGGTGGAACCCGCGCGCGGCAAACCGACGATGAAGATTGGATCGGCGGAACTTGCACCAAACCCTCTCCGCTCAGCGAAGAACGCCCCGGTGAAAAGTGCCCTGGAACGCCTCACGAGATCGGTTAGGTCGTCGGCATTGTAGCGGACGGTCTGGCGGCGAAGGCGGTTGCCCTCGGCGTAATGCCGGAAGGATTCCGGGAACGCGCCCCTGTCCTCAAGCGCCTTGCCAGTCGCGAAGTGGAAGTGGACCTGATCCTCGGCTCCAAGATCCGGATTCTCCAGTTGCGCACGCATCGATTCGAGTTCCGGATCGGTGATCTGAAGCGTCTTGAGGTTGGCGAGATTCCAGTACGCTTCCCCGAAATTGGGAGCGAGCGCGATGGCCTTGCGATAGGCTGCAACACATTGTTCACGCCGCCCGATCGTTCTCAGGACATGCCCCAGGCTCGCCCACACTCGTGGCTGCTCGGGGTGCTCGCCCAGTACGTGCTCATAGACTTTGGCGGCCTCCTCGTATTCGGCCAGACGCAGGAGAACGGCGGCCCGGAGATTGTGGAAAGCGGAATTCGCCGGCTCCTCTGCCAGCAGGCGCTCGGCCTCGCGCAGGGCATCCGCCGGCTTGTCCTGGCGCATCAGCACAACGGCATAGTTGTGCCGCGCGAGCCTGTAACTCGGCGCAAGTTCCACGCACCGTTTCAACAAAGCCTCTGCGTCGCCCAATCGTGCATGGCGCGCGGCGACGTCCGCCAGCATGTACATAGCAGCGACATCGGTCGGATATCGTTCAAGATGCCGGCGCAGCAGCGGTTCGGCATCGGCAGTGCGGTTCTCGCGCAGCGCGCGTGCAGGTTCCGCCAGGCTCGGATCGCGCGCCGAGAGCCGGATGTACATCCCGAACGCCTGATCCGCGCCCGTGGTGTCCGACATGGCAGTGAGAACATCCGCGAGCGCCAGCCATGCGTCGCTGAAATCCGCTTTGATCGCGACGGCGCGGCGCATCGACTGGACCGCCAACTCGTTCGCGCCGGTTGCGCGTAGCGCGAGCCCCAGTTGAAGATGCGCCAATGGAGCATCCGGCCACCGTTGGCAGAGGGGCGAGAGTATTTCAATCGCCGCAGCCGGATTGCCTAGCAGGCGCCGAGCGATCCCCTGGAACAACAAGGCCATCGGATGTCCAGGTACACTCGCAAGAAGCTCGGCAGCCTGCGCGTCGGCTCGCGCCGGATCCGAGCTCAACAGCCGCTCTACGAGCGAGAGCCGGGCGTGCAGATCCTGATGGGCTTGCGGATTTGCGGATGGAGATTTCAAAGCTTGAGAATTCAGTTGGGATTCGCGCGAATTGTACCAGCCCCTCACCCATGATCGCCGACAGTACGCCCTCGATTGACTCCTGGACCGCGTATTGGCGGACCGGAAGGGGCGCGAGCTGCTTCGAGGGCTGCGACACGGAGCTTCGCCTCACGCAAGTGTGGAACGAATTTGTCGACATGCTCGCGGATGGCGCGCGGCTGCTGGATCTCGCGACGGGGAACGGAACCGTGGTTAGAAGCTGTGCGGCGCGAGCCCGCGCGCGCGATATCCGACTGCACATCGAAGCAGTCGATGCAGCCGAGATCGACCCGCCGCGCTACGTCACCGACGTGGAGCAATTGTTCCGCGACGTGCACTTCCGCGGCACGACCCGGCTCGAGGCTCTGCCGTTCCCCGACGCCGCGTTCGACGCAGTTGTTTCCCAGTTCGGGTTCGAGTACGCAAGTGAAGACCAGGCCGCTGCCGAGGCCGCCAGAGTGCTGGCAGCCGGCGGGCGATTGCGATTCATCATCCACGCGCGTGACGGCGCGGTTTCGCGCGATATCGGTCTGCGCCTCGAACGCCTGCGCAGTGTTCTGGCCGAGAACGGCCCCGTCGCGCTCGTGCTTGCCCTCGCTCGCGCCGCCGAGGCGGGCGATGCTGCGACGCTCAGCCGCGAGTCGGCGCACCTGCCAGCCGCAGTGGAGCTGACGCGCCGGCTCGCAGCTCGTCCGCTGCCAGACGATGCCGCACTGTTTTATTCCAGGGAGTTCCTGCAACTCTGGGAGCGGCGGCCGCGTTATTGGCCTGCCGCGCTGCGCCGCTCGGTGGAGGAGGGCTGGATCAACGCCAACGGAGTCGCAACAAGACAGGCAGAGCTGCTGCGCGTGGCGGCCTCTGCCGATGACATGGCGAGGCTCGGTGCACGCTTGGCTACAGCAGGCCTGACCGTCGACGCGATGCGAGAAATTCGCGACGAGCGTCGGGGCGTTCAGATCGCGTGGATGCTCGATGCTCGCAGGCCTCAAGCGCACGGTGCCGACGGTTGACTGCGAAAACAACGGAGCAACATGACCGCATTCATGAATTTCCAGGCACTGCGCGGTGTGCGAATCGATGAGTAGCGCGCCGCTGGATGAAGCCGAGCTTCGCGGCATAGTGCGCTCGGCTGAGCAAGCTGGCGCATCCGGGCGGCGCGAAGAGGCCAGGCGGCTGCTCTCGCAGGCGCAGGCGATCGCGCCCGATCACCCCCTCGTGCTCAACGCGGCGGGAGTCGAGGAGCTGCGCAAGGGCGATGCTCTGGCGGCTCGCCGGTTGCTGGAGCGCGCGGTCGAGCAGGACGACAAGAACCCTTCGTTCTGGATCAATCTGGCGACGGCATTTCGCGGGCTCAACCTCCCCGATGAGGAGTCGAAGGCGCTCGATCGCGTGTTCGCGCTCGACCCGCGCCACCTGCTCGCGCTGTTGCAGAAGGGCTCGCTGCTGGAGCGCCAAGGCAAGCGCAAGGCGGCGGCCACGAGCTTCCAAAAGGCATTGCAGACGCTTCCGCCCGGCACAAAGCTGCCCGAAACGCTGCGGTCCGCGATCCAGCGCGCTGTGGACGCGGTGCGCGAGAACAAGGCGGCTCTGGCCGCCTTCCTGGACGAACGGTTGCGCGAGGTGCGCACGCAGCATGCGTCAGCCAGCCAGGAGCGTTTCGATCACTGCATCGCGTCGCTGCTCGGGAAACGGAAGATCTTCACGCCGCAGCCGAATTTCCTGCATTTCCCCAAGATCGCGACGTGGGAATACTATCCACGCGAGGGTTTCCCCTGGCTCGCCGAGCTCGAATCGGCGACCGCGGACATCCGCGGCGAGTTCGAGCGCGTCTTCGCGGAGGACGCGGACAGCCTCGAGCCCTACATCGCCTACCCCGAAGGCGTCCCCATCGATCAATGGGCCGAGCTCAATCATTCGCGCCGCTGGAGCGCCTTCTACCTGTGGCGGGATGGCGCGCCCGTGGAGGAACACCTGGCACGTTGCCCAAAGACGGCCGCCGCGCTGCGCCGTCTGCCGCTGGCCGATCTGCCGGGATACGCTCCCACGGCATTCTTTTCGATCCTCGATGCCAGGACGCACATACCAGCGCACAACGGCGTGACCAACACTCGCCTGATCGTCCATCTGCCCCTGGTGATTCCGGGCGCCTGCAGGTTCCGCGTGGGATCGGACACACGCGCGTGGCGCGTCGGCCAGGCGTGGGTGTTCGACGATACGATCGAGCACGAAGCCTGGAACGACAGTGACGTGCCGCGGGCCATTCTGATTCTCGACATCTGGCATCCCGACCTCAGCGAAGCCGAGCGTGACCTGGTGCGCGCGGCCGTACCCGGCATTCGGGACTTCTATCGCGACGACGCGCCGATTACTGCTTCAGGCTGATCTGTGGGGATTCCGGGCACGACGTCAAAAGCGATCGCCGTACGCGGCTCGGAGCCGTGAATCGGATTCGTCCCGTGCCACATGTACGAGGGGAACAGCACCAGGCGGCCGGGGTGTGGTTTCACAAACACTTCCGGCGTGGCGCCGGGCACCGCAAAACGCGGCTCGCCGAATTTGATCCAGCCCGACATCAGATCCAGGTTGTCCACCTCGGAGGGCACAGACACGTAGTAGGCTGAGCTGATCCATCCCTGCGGATGGAAGTGGTTGACATGGAATCCCTCGCGCTGCAGCTGCACCGACCACGCGCCACTGAAGCGGGCCGCGCCCCGATTGCGTGCCGACAGCGGATGAGCACCACTCGTCCCCACGAGTTGCCGATATCTCTGTATCGGTGCTTCGAAAGCCCTCATCACCGCCTGAATCGCCGGATCCGGATCGGTGAGTAGACTGCGCGCCGTCTGCGTTCCGTGACGCAGGTTCTGATCGAGCGGGTGCGTCGCAAAGCGATGTCGTGCGTTCAGCGCCTCGAGCAAAGCGGCATTGAGCTCGGCCATCGAGCTCCAGCCGGACGGCGGCTCGAGCTCGAAGGTGCGGACGAGGCGACTGTAATCGTAAAGCTCACGATAGTTCGGCTGGCCGAGGAGCCGCGCAGCCGTCGCTTCGTAGGCGATCCAACCCTGGTCGTCCGGGGATCGGGATCGCTGCGCGCGGATGAATGGCGCCGCATCCTCCGGTCGGCCACGTGACAGCAGGACTGCCACCAGCGTCTCGACAATTTTCGAATCCTCCGGCTTGGCAGTGACTGCCTCCAGCGCTTCGAGCTCGGCATCCTGCAGTCGCCCCGCTTCCTGCAGCACGCGCGCAAGCGCGACACGAACGTCGGGATCCGGACCCTTGCGAGCGAGCAAGTCGCGATAGACCGACTCCGCGGCCCCAAGCGCTCCGGATCTCCAGAGGACGGTGCCATGCAGAAGCTGCGCCGCTGAATCGTCGCGATTTGCTGCCGCGGCAGCCGCTATGTCACGAGCAAAATCGGGGTCCTGACGCATGTACCGCAGGCGCGCGAGGTTGAGCTGCGCTTCAGCGTGGTCTGGATTCAGGGCCACGGCCTCTGCAAAGGCCTGCTCCGCTTCGTCCATGCGATAGAGCTGAATGAGCGTGCGCCCGCGGTTGAAGGCCATCTCGAATCCCTTGACGCCCAGCGACTGGGCCCGGTTCAACTCTGCCATCGCTTCCTCGGCGCGCTCCATCTGCGACAGCAGGGAGCCGAGATTGTGGTGAGCAGTCGCGTAGCCTGGGTCGACGGTAATGGCCTGCTGATACGCCGCTTCCGCTTCGGCGAGCCGATTCTGATCGCGCAACGCCATGGCGAGTCCTGTCCACGCCTGCGGATCGGACGGGTCTCCCGCGATCAACGTGCGGCACTCCGCTTCCGCCGCCGCAAGCTGGTGCAGATCGCCCAGCGTGCGCGCCAGGCCGAAGCGTGCAGAACGATGTCGTGGGTCGAGGGCGACGGCGTCACGATAACAGCGTTCGGCCTCTTGCAAGCGCCCGAGGCGCCGCAGCAGATGCCCCAGATTGGCGCGGAAGTCCGCACTGCGCGGTTCGAGCTCGATACTTTGTGCAAGCAGGCGCTCCCCGCCGGCCGCATCGCCTGCGTCCTTGCGGATGAGCCCGAGCAGATGAGTGGCGGCAGCATTGCGCGGCAGCCGCTCGAGGACATGACGACAGAGCGCCTCGGCTTCGGGCAGCTTGCCCTCGCGCAGCAGCGCATAGGCGCGCCCGAGGTCGGCTTGCGCGGCCGCCGATTCAAACTGTCGATTCATGTCGCGAAATCATAGCTGCAGCCACGAAATCTCCGGACGCCGTCGAGCTGGGAATAGCGTCGCTGCCAGTTCACTGGCCAGCGTTCAGGGCGGCCAGCAGCGGCGCGAGGCGTTTTGCATAGCGATCCGCCCGGCGTTCTCCGAGCCTGATGGGACCGCGCACCTGCACGGCGCTGAAGGTCGCGATGGCACGCGGCGTGCTCTGGAATTGCAGGCACTGCGGCTCCCAGGCGAGTCCGCAAGCCTGCAGCAGCGCCGGCGCGGCGCGCTCGAAATTTTCGACGAAGTGCTCGTACTGGATGCTGATGACTCGATCGGGGAACATCCGTTCCCAATGCGCGGCCAGGCGCGCGTAGTGGCCGTAGTAGTGGCCGATGTCCGCGAGCCGATGCGCAAAGGTCCAGTGCTTGTTGAACTCCTGGCAGTAGATGGAGAGGCAGGTCTCGACCGGGTCGCGGCGCACGTTGACAATCACGGCATCCGGAAACAGCTGCGCAATGAGTGCCACGGCTTCGAAGTTGAGGGGATGCTTGTCCGTCACATGACTGGCGTTCCCGAGATTCGGCAGGTCGCGAAAATACGCGGCTGACCACTCGTGCAGAGTCTGGCCATCCGGCACCTGTCCTGCCCCGTCGAGGGCGAGCCATGCCTGCAGGATCTGCTGCATCACCGGGCGCTCGCCACAGGCGAACACGCGCGAATGCGCACCGAGCACGGCTTCTACGAGTGTCGTGCCCGCGCGCGGCATGCCGACTACAAAGAGTGGGCGAGGTGCGCCGGGCACGGGAACTGCATCGGGAGATCGGACCGCAGACAACCTGATCAACCGCTCGGTCCGGTTGTCGATCTGCGCGGCATCGTAGCTTCGACCCTCCCGGATGTCGCGCTCGAGCGCAAGCTCATGTGCGTACTCGTACGCAGCGAAGGCCGCATCGTGAGCGCCCCGCGTCTCGCGCGCTTGCGCTGCGATGAACGCTGCGGGTATGCGCAGATCGAGATGAACAGCATGGCGCAGAGCCATGCCCGTCACGGTGGCGAGGTCCACATCCGCGAGATCACCGCGCCGCACGCGGCTCAGGGTCGAATATGCCGACACGCACTGCGGATCGCGCGCAAGACAGCGGCGGCAATAGGCTTCCGCTTCATCGAAGCGACCGAGATACATGAGGAGGAGCGCTCTCGTTGAGAGCGTTTCCGCGTGGTCCGGGTCGCGCGTCTCGGCTTTATCCAGAGCCTTGGCCGCCGCGTCGATCTCGAGCGCGTGCAGACAAAGGCTCGCATAGGCCGCGAGATCCGCGGCCGTCGGCGCGACCAGGCGCAGCGCCCGGGCAAACGCAGCGGCTGCTTCGACGTAAAAGCCCAGCTCGAATGCCGCGCGCGCAGCCATGCGCCAGGCAGCGTGGCTCGACGGATCCGCGCGTGTCCAGGCCGTTGCCGTGATTCGCAGTCCCTGCCAATCCCTGCGGGCGATCAGCGCCTCGCATCTCAGCAAGTACATGCCGGCGTGATGGGGCTGCTGAGAGGCGACAGAATCGAGAATGCGCAGCGCCCGCTCGAGCTGACCGCGCGCGATCTCCGACTGCGATGCTTTGAGCGCTGGAGTCACGTGGGCCGGACGCAGCGTATAGGCGCGCAGCCACGCAATCACTGCTCCATCCGTGTCGCCGGTCAGGGCGCAGACATCGCCCGTCTTTTCCAGAGCGCGCACGTTCGCCGGATCGGCCGCTGCGAGAATGCGCAACTCGCTCAAGGCCCGCTCGTACTCCCTCGCCCTTTCGAGCCCTTCGACGAGATTCAGGCGAAATCCCGCCTGGTGGGGCTCCAATTCCACGGCACGCGCGAGCCGCGTGAGCCCCTCCTCCGTCTCGCCCAGGCGCAGAAGCGCAAGGCCACAGAGACTGATCGGCTCTGCATCATTGGGCGCGATGGCGAGCGCCGCGCGGTAGCAGGCGAGCGCCTCGTCGATCCGCCCCGCCTGATGGGCGTTGACACCGCGCTCGATGGTTTCCCTGAGTGACCTCGCAGTCATCGCAGGATTGTACCTTGCAGGCAGCCGCAGCCCCGTCAGTGCATGCATGACAGCGTGGAACTCGGTAGTAGCAGCATTGGTCGGCCATCGCGCCGATGCGCCAGAGTGAAGGCAGTGACTTCACGGTCATGCCAGAACTCACCACGTACGTGAGCGAAGTCAGACAGAGGCTTGCAGCGGTCGCAGACCGCAAGCTCCGCCGCCACCTGGAGGCCGAGCGTCGCTCCCCAGCCGCCGCACGCAGGCCGTAGGAGGAACTCGCCGCGGCCACCATGCAGCTGCAGAGGGCCGCTGGCCAAGCGAGTTCGGCGCTGACCCTGCGAGGAGCAGTGGATGCCGTGCAAGAACTCCGTAATGCAGGGCATCAGCTGAGCCGAGCAATCCTTGACCGTCGAGTCGACAACGTAGAATCTGACATTCGGGCGTCGGCACGCCGATTGCCGGATCTCGTGGCTTCTGCGCTATCGGCAGACGGCAGCGCCAGTATCAGGGCCAGCGCCGAGACGCTGGGGTTTATCGGGTGCGAAGTACCAACGCAGTGCCATGCAGGCGCGAATCTCGTCAGCTGTGGCTTGAACGTCAGAAGACCGTGACGACGCGGCGGCACCGCCTTGACCACCGATTGCAGGTCATGAGCATGATGAGATGGTTTCGCTGCGCCGTCGGCGTCCTGTCGCTTCTTACGCTGCCTTTCGATTTGCATGCGCTCCCAAAAGCTGAAAAGGAAACGATCGAAGCGGAGGGCATGAGGAGGTCGTATTACGTTTACGTTCCGGACTCAGTCTCGCCCTCCGAGGCGGCACCAATGCTTTTGCTGTTGCACGGTTCGGGGCAGACTGGCCTGGCGCTCATTCGCGAGTGGACCGACCTCGCGGCGGCCGAAGGGATCGTTCTTGTCGCACCAGACGCTCGCGATCGCATGTACTGGCGTCTCGACGACGACAGCCCCGCATTCCTCCGCGACGTCATCGATGCCGTAGGCTCCCGGCACACGATCGATCGGCGGCGAGTCTATCTGTTCGGGCTCTCCGGCGG
>Ga0209640_10000121_pt1 | contig 50734 bp, 38 predicted proteins | sample RifCSP10_1_FD_184018 | JGI IMG/M metagenome (GOLD analysis project Ga0209640, IMG submission 184018) | Soil microbial communities from Rifle, Colorado - Rifle CSP2_sed 10_1 (SPAdes) (version 2) | ecosystem: Environmental > Terrestrial > Deep subsurface > Rock core/Sediment | place: Rifle...
GACAACACCGTACGTAGTACGTAGTGTCCGGCTTCAGCCGGACCGTGAGTACCAGTCACGTCACTGGTCCGGCTAAAGCCGGACACTACGTACTGCCTAGTGCTGTCGCCGTTCAGCACTTTTCGGAACGTCAGTGGAACATCGCGAACGTTCTGGACATTCGTGCCAACTCGCCTTTCGGTCCGTAGAGTCTGAGAAATAGGCCTGTTTCAACGCCGTTCCGCACTGCTGCTCATGCGTCATGCCGGCATGTGAACGGTTATTGCACTTCAGCGGCGTCGTAGTTGAGCCGTTTCCGAGGGGCAGTTCCCGCAGACGGCACGTGATGAGCGATGCGCGAGCGATCGCGCACCAAAGGGGACGGATGAAGCGAATTGCACTGTGGCCCGTGTTCCTCCTGGCGCTCCTCGCGCAGCTCGCCCTCACAGCGCCAGCACACGCACAGGCGCAGGTGGAGTTCATCCCCTCGATCTCGCTGTTCACGGTCTTCGACGACAACGTCTTTGCGAGCGTGGACGGCAGCGCTGGTCACATGATGCAGCTCCGCCCCAGTTTCGAAGGGAGCTACGAATCACCGGTCGCCCGGCTGCTCGGTCTGTACGCGTTCGACATGCAGCGCTCGAACTTCTCCTCGCTGACCTCGCTCGACTCCCGGCGACACGCCCTCGGCGAAGCCAGGTTTCGGACGAGCCCGTTCACCACGCTGGGCCTGACAGGGCGATACGACCGCAGCAACACGCCGGGTGAAATCGACCTCGACACCGGCATTCTCGGAGAGCGGCGAACGGCAGAGCGTCTCGAGATTGCCCCGACATTCGCGCGGCGACTCGGTCCGCGCCTCGTGGTCTCCACCGGCTACGACTGGACCACCGAGCACCTGATCGCCGGAGAGCGCGGGACGCTGCACAGCGGCCGCGTCGACCTGGCCAGGGACGTGACGAGCCGTACGGTGATCGGCGGTGGCTACGTCGTTCGTTACTTCGTCGATCACGTCGACCAGTTGTCTGACTACCACTCGCATGCGGTGCTCGCCGCGTTGACCCGCGTGCTTGCGCCAGGCACGCGCCTGACGCTGTCGGCCGGGCCGAAAATCAGGACCCACCGGGGCACGGGCTTTGACGCGACGGCAGCATTCGCTCGTGTCACTCCTCGAGTGCGACTGGCCCTCGACTACTGGCACGGCGAGACGATCGTGCTGGGAGTGATCGGGCCGGTTGACGTCGACAGCGTGACCAGTCGCATCAGCTGGCCGATCGGACGGCGTTTCGAGCTCGCGACGCATCTCGGCGCCTCGGACGTGTCGACGCTCGACGACAGAACCAGCAGGGTCTACCGCGGCACGTTGATCGGATCGTGGAGTCCGGGCGGTCTCTACAGCATTGCCGCGTCATATGGCGCCGACTACCAAGATGGCAGCATCCGCAATCCTGTCTTCCTCGATGGCGAGCGGGTGCTCTTCGACCAGCGGGTGCTGCGGCACGTGTTTCGCGTAAGCGTGACCGTCGCGCCGCGCTACAGGCGCTCGATACTGCCGCCCGACGAGGCGGCTCGCGCGAAGGGGGTGACACGATGACCGTCCGGCCGCTCGCACGCATTCTCGCTTGTTCGATCGCGACCGCCTGCGCATTGCCGCTCTCGTCAGCCACTGCGGCGGCGCAGAGTGCTCCGAGGGACACGTCCTCACAGGAACCGGTTCGCCACGACAACGCCACCGACGTGGCCCCGGCGCCGGTTGTCATCGCGCCGAAAGCCGACGCGTTCCGCATCGGGCCCGAAGACGTCCTCGACGTCCAGGTGTGGAAGAACGCGGAACTGAGTCGCGTGGTGCCGGTCCGTCCGGACGGCATGATCTCGCTCCCGCTCGTCAACGACATCCGCGCCGCGGGGCTCACCCCGGTCGAGCTGCGTCAGCAGATTACCCAGCGCCTGTCGGAGTTCGTCCCCTCGCCCGAAGTCTCCGTGATCGTCCGCGAGGTGCACAGCGTGAAAGTCGCCGTTCTCGGCGCCGTTCGGATGCCCGGGCACTACGAGGTGAACAGCACGGCCACAGTGCTCGAGCTGATCGCCCGCGCTCAAGGGCTCACTGAATTCGCCGATCGCGGCCGGATCGTCGTGCTGCGGCAGAACGGCACAGTGACCAAGCGGATCCCGTTCAACTACCGGAAAGTCGCCGAGGACTCGGAGCAGGACAACTTCATCGTCCAGCCTGGCGACATCATTGTCGTCCCCTGAGAGGCACCAATGTCGCGTGACATGCTTTCGGCCAACGCTGACGATTCGCTGGCGCTTCGCGTCCTGGAGATCGTGCGCCGCCGGGCGCTGCTGGCCGCGGCCGTCTTTGCCGTCGTGCTCGCAGCCGCTCTGTCCTTCGCGCTGTATCTGCCGGACTTGTATCGGGCAACCGCTCTGGTCGTTGTCGACCGCCCAATCTCCGAGGCCGCCGTCCGAACGCCTCTCAGCGGCGAGCTGGAAAGCCGCCTCTATGTCATCAAGCAGGAGATCCTCAGCCGGGATCGACTGATCGCGCTGATCGAGCGCTTCGACCTGTATCCCGATCTCCGGACGCGCGCCAGCGTCGACGAGGTGCTTGCGCAGGCACGCAACGATATCGACGTCCGGCCTGCCGGCCCGGAACAGGTCAGCGGCCGCACGAAGACGGTGTCGTTCACGTTGACCTACACGGGAGATTCGCGCGACACGGTCGCCGACGTGACGAATGCCGTCGCCGCCTTTTACGTGCAACAGAACCAGGAGATGCGCAGCCAGGAAGCGACCCGGACAACCGACTTCCTCCGCCAGCAGCTTGCCGAGGCCAAGGAGCAGCTCGACCGGCACGACGGCGCCATGCGGGCGTTCACGAGCCGCTATACCGGAGAGCTGCCGCAGCAGGTCGGCGTCAACCTCGCGACTCTGGAGCGGCTGAACACCCAGCTCCGCCTGAACGGCGAACAGCAGATTCGGATCATCGAGCAGCGCGACAAGCTGTTCGAAGGCCTGCCCGAACCGAGCGGCGTCGCACGCGCATCCACCGAAGAGATCTCGCCCGAAGGCATCGAGCGGTTGAAGAACGTCGAGGAGATCAGGCGGCAGTTGTCGCAGGCGGAGGCGCAATTCACCGAAAAGCATCCCGACGTCGTCCGCCTTCGAGAACTGCTCGTGGCGATGGAGCGCGACCACAAGGCCGCAGACGCCGAGGAAGGACAAAAACGCCAGGCGGCGGAAGCAGCGCCCGTCCCGAGCGATCTCAATGTTCCGCCTCCGCAGGTTCGTCGCCGAACCATCGACAACCTCGGCGCCGAGCTCGAGAAGCTGCGGCGGGAGGAGGCGGGCATCCGGCAGACGATCGGCTCTCTCGAACAGCGCCTCGAGAGCTCTCCCCAGCGGCAGCAGGATTACGCACTCATCACTCGCGACTACACAGCGGCCAAGGAGCAGTACGACTCGCTGCTGAAACGTTACGACGAGGCACAGCTGACCCAGAGTATGGAAACGGACCGGGCAGGCGAGACGTTTCGCGTCCTCGAGCCGGCGCTGCCGCCTGGAGGTCCTGCCGCGCCAAATCGCTTCCGCCTCCTGATCATGGGACTGCTCCTTGCTGCCGCGGCCGCGGCAGCGGCCGTCCTCATCCGAGAACAATTCGACATGGCGTTCCACACCGTTGACGAGCTCCGCGACTACACCACGGTGCCGGTACTCGTTTCGATTCCTCCAATCGGACCCACCCCGGCCATCCACAAGTTGAAAGTGGCGTTCGCAACCGTGTCGACGCTTGCGGCGATCGCGCTCGTCGTCACGACCGCCGCCTACCTCGCACGCGACAACGTTCAGCTCACACGGATCATTGCCTTCTGAGGACGAAGCCCATGCGCAACCGCATCCACAGCCTGACCGCGCCGGACACTCTGGGCGTCTGCGACAAGCGCCTCGTGAGCCTTACGGCACCGGCCTCGTTCGCGGCCGAACAGTACCAGGGCCTGAGACTCACGATTGAGCGCATGGCACGTACACGCGACGTGAAGGTCATCGCGATCAGCAGTCCGGCGGCCGGCGATGGGAAAACCGTGACGGCCATCAATCTGGCCGGAGCACTGGCGCGCGGGTCCGACGAACGCGTGCTGCTCATCGACGCCGATCTGCGACGCCCCTCGGTCGCCAGGCTGTTCGGCGTCGGTGACGGCGAGCTCGGCCTGGCCGATGCGCTGAGCGACCGCCAGATCAGCCTCGCCCAGGTGGTGAAGCGCGTCGACGCGCTCAACCTGTCGATTGTCCCGGCCGGCGCGGCACGCCGCCGCATCAGTGAGATTCTGCGCTCGCCCCGGCTCGACGAGATCCTTGCGGAGGCGCGGAGCCACTACGCCCACATCGTGCTCGACACCCCTCCGCTGCTTCCCGTGTTCGATTCGGCGCTCCTCGCCAAATCGGTTGATGGCGTACTGATGGTGGTGGCGGCCAATCAGACTCCCCGCAAGCTTCTGGGTGAGTCGCTGAACATGGTCGATGCCACGAAGGTGCTCGGCATCGTGTTCAACCGCGACGAACGGCCGCTCTTCGGCTACTACAACTCGTACTACCGCGAGTACTTCCCTGACCCGTCCCGTCTGGCCAGCGAAGCATGACTCACACGTTCATTGGACATCTCTCCCATGGCAACCAGGCTTACCACGGTTGATCTCGCACCACTGCTGATCGTCGGATGGCAACTCGTGTCGCCGGTCACGGAGCTGCGCGTGTTCTCCGCAGTTCTGCTCATCGTCGCGACTGCGACCGTCGTCCGGCTCGTCGCTCGTGAGTTTCCGCAGAGGGCGCGGGTGCTGATTCTGGGTTCCGGGCCGATGGCGTCGAAGCTGGTCGAGGAGATCGAGGCGGCCAGCAGTCAGCGCTACTCGATCGTCGGTATCGTCGACGACGAGGGTGTGGGCCCTGACGTACCTGCCGCCGCACGATGGCTCGGACCGTGCGACAGGCTCAGCGACATCGTCGAGCGCCTCAGGCCGACGTGTATTGTGGTCGCGGCGGCCGACCGCCGCGAGCGTCTGCCCATGCAGTCGCTGCTCGAATGGCGCGTGAAGGGAATTCTCGTGGAGGATGCGCTCGAATTCTACGAGCGCCTGACGGGAAAAATCGCCATCGAGGCAATTCATCCAAGCGCCCTCATCATGGCAAAGGGGTTCAGGAATCACGGCACGGCACAGACTCTGGCGCGCATCATCAGCATGGTCGCTGCGGCCATTGCCCTCGTGCTGGTCGTGCCGTTGCTTGCGGCGCTGGCTATCGCGATCAAGCTCGACTCGCGAGGCCCTGTGTTCTTCGTCCAGGCGCGCGCCGGTCGAGAAGGGCGCCCCTTCGGGCTGATCAAGTTCCGCACGATGCATCCGTGCGCCGAAGCGCGATCGGAGTGGGTGATCGACAACGTCGACCGCATTACCCGACTCGGACGGTGGCTCCGGCTGTTCCGACTCGACGAGCTGCCGCAGCTCGTGAACGTGCTGCGCGGCGAAATGAACCTGGTCGGGCCCCGACCGCACCCGACCAGCAACCACGTCGTCTTCATGGAACGAATTGCCTATTACGGACTTCGGTCCAGCGTGTGCCCTGGGGTGACCGGCTGGGCGCAGGTGCGCTACGGCTACGCAAACAACCTCGACGAGGAGACGGAAAAGATGCGGTACGACCTCTTCTACATCAAGAACCGGTCGCTCTGGCTGGATGCGCGGATTCTGTTCGAAACGGTCGCCATCTGCATCCGCGGCACAGGCGCCAGCGCAGTGCGCCACCCGTCGCCAAGCCGGAGCGAGCTCGCGTCCGTCCCGCCACGACGGCGGCGCGACGACAGAGCGCCTTTTCCCATGCCATCGCAGGCAGTGCGTGGTGCAAGCAGTACGTAGTGTCCGGCTTCAGCCGGACCGTCCGCCTGCCCTTCAATCCCTGGCCACTTCCGCGCCGTGGTGGCAGGCCCGACCGCACACGTCGGCGCAGACAGTGACGTCGCCGACCAGCAGCGTCGCGTTCGGCGCACTGGTTGCGTTCACGGCAATCCTGCTGCTGTCGCCCCAGGCATGGTTCCCGATTCTCAAGATCCTCCGCATTGCCTTTCTCGCCGCGGGCCTGGCCGCGGTTGCGCACATCGTGGAACGCACCGCGCAGCGGCGGTCGATTACTCCTTTGTCTCCGGAGATCGGGATCGCGGTGACGCTGGTCTGCTGGTCGATTCTGACGCTGCCGCTGTCGGTGTGGCCGGGTGGCAGCGTACGGCTGCTGACCGACCACTACCTCAAAGCGGTCGCGTTCTTCTGGCTGCTGGGCACGATTGTCACGACCACAGGGCGGTTGCGCATCGTGGCGTGGACTCTCACGTTGTGCTCGACTCCACTCGCGGCAACCGGCGTCAGCAACTATCTCGCCGGCGAGTTCCTTTCGACCGGTGCTCGTGGCTTCTACCGCATCACCGGCTACATGGGCGTCCTCACGGCCAACCCCAACGATCTGGCGCTGATGCTCAATCTGATCATTCCACTGACCGGAGCGTTGATCGCGGATGCGCGAGGCATGAGGCGCGTCTTCGCCGTCGCCACGATGCTGTTGTGCGTTGCCGCCGTCATCCTCACGTTTTCCCGGGCTGGATTCCTGACGCTGGCGGCGACTGGCGTCCTGTTTCTTGCCGTGCTGATCAGGCGCAAGGCGCACGGCACGGCGCTGGCGTTCCTGCTGCTCGCGCTCTGTGCCGTGCCGCTTCTGCCGGATGGCTATGTCACCCGTCTGAGCACCATTACGAACATCGACGAAGACGTGACGGGTTCGGCGCAGGGCCGCTGGAGAGACACGAAAGTCGCAGCCGGGCTCGTGGCCAAGAACCCGATCATCGGCGCAGGCATAGGCCAGGACATCCTCGTGATGAACGACGAGCGTGGAATCGATACGTGGAGGCGCGTCCATAACGCGTATCTGCAGTACGGCGTCGACCTTGGCGTACCCGGCCTGCTGCTGTTCGCATGGCTGCACCTGACCTGCTACCGGACGGCACGGACCGTGGAGAAGCGCGCCGCGCGCGAACCGCCGCTGCGCGCGCTCCAGCCGCTCGCCTCCGGCGTGCGGATCTCGCTGGTGGCCTTCGGAGTCGCCGCGATGTTCCATCCAATCGCGTACCAGTTCTACTTTTTCAGCATCGCCGGGCTGGCAGTCGCACTGCGCAACACGTACCGCGCGGCCGTCTCCCCACAGCCCGCCTGGAGTCGACGATGAGCGGCGCCAGGATTCTCAAGGTCGTGCCGACCCTCATGTGCGGCGGCACGGAAAACCAATTCATGATGCTCACACGGGGGCTCGACAGCACCCGCTTCGACGTCGAGTTCGCCTGCCTGCGGCGGTGGGGTCCGTTCGTGCAGGAGATCACCGAACGGCGCATCCCGCTGTCGGAATACAAGGTGACGACGTTTCGCAGCGTGTACGCGCTGACGCAGCAGGCGAGGCTCGCGCGGCACATCGCCCGCCGACGGATCCAGATCGTCCACGCCTATAACTTCTACGGCAACGTCTTCGCGATTCCACCCGCGAGGCTCGTGGCGCGGGTTGTCATCGCGTCGATCCGCGACTGCGCGCCCTATCTGACGCCGATGCAGAAGCGGGTGCAGCGTTACGCGTGCCAGCTTGCCGACTGCGTGCTCGTGAACGCCGAAGCCGTCAAGCGTTGGCTGGTTGCCGAAGGCTACGACGAATCCAAAATCGTCGTCATCAGGAACGGCGTCGACCTGACACGGTTCAGCGAGTCTACGGATTCCAAGGACGTCCGCCGCGACCTCGGGCTACCCGGTGGCACCCCGCTCGTCGTGGTCGTCTCCCGACTGGCTCGGCTGAAGGGGCTCGAACAGCTCATCGAAGCGGCCGCGATCCTGAAGTCGCGCAATCAGGACGGCCGGTTCCTCATCGTTGGCGAGACGGCGCCGAGCGAGCGGGCCTACCTCGACGAGTTGAAGAGGCTGGCGGCCCTGCACCGGGTGGCGGATCGCGTCGTGTTTACCGGCCTCCGGTCGGACGTGCCGGCGCTGCTCTCCGCCGCCGACGTCGCGGTGATGCCGTCGCTGAACGAGGCACTGTCGAACGTGCTGCTCGAATCGATGGCCGCCGGCGCGCCGACCGTCGCCACACGTGTGGGCGGCACGCCGGAAGCGCTCATCGACGGACAGACCGGGCTGCTCGTGCCGGCGGGTGAGGCACGGCCTCTTGCCGCGGCGATCTCCCAACTCCTCGACGACCGCGTGCTCGCCATCCGCCTCGGGCACGCAGCGCGCCAATTCATCCACCAACACCTCTCGGTCGAACGGATGGTGAGGGCAACCGAACAGCTCTACGCGGAGCTTCTCGCGCGCAAGCAGCGCGTGCCGCTTCCGGTGTCCGCATGATGCTGGCTCCATCAACTGCCTCGACGGCGGTCCGGGCGACCACAACGCATCTGGGGTCCATTACTGGAGCGTGCACGGTTGAGGTCGTCACCGATTACGGATCGTTCCTCGAGCTCGAAACCGCCTGGAACGACGCCGTCGGCCGCGCAGGCATCATGCATCCGTTCCTGCGTCATGAGTGGGTGCGCACCTGGTGGGATGCCTTCGGAGCGGGTGCGGCGCTCCACGTTCTGGTCGTCCGCTTCGACGGTCGCATCGCTGCGATTGCGCCGCTCATGCGCGAGTCGGTCGTGATGTACGGCGTTCCGGTCCGCCGAATCAGACTGATGCACAACGATCACACCCCGCGAGCCGACGTGATCGTCGCGTCGCATCCAGAAGACTCGTATCGTGCTCTCTGGGACGGTCTTCGAGAGGATCGCGACGGCTGGGATGTCCTTCTGCTCGGCCAGGTCGCGCACGAGTCTCGCACCCTCGCCGTCTTCTCGGAGTGCGCGGCGGCGCATCGTTGTTCGACCGGTCTCTGGAAGAGCGGCGACTCACCGTACGTGACGCTCGACCGCCCGTGGGATGAGTACTTCGACGGCTTGCGCGCGAAGTTCAAGTCGAACCTGCGAAACCGGCTCTCGAGAGCGCGTCGGATTGGCGAGACGGCACTGGAAGTGCTGACGGATGGTGCGGCGATTCAGGCCGCAACAGCCGACGCATGGCGCCTCGAGGCGTCAGGATGGAAACAGGCGGCAGGCACGGCGATCGCGTCCGATCCCGCGGCACACGGCTTTTACTCGACGCTCATCGAGCGCGGTACGGAAGCCGGCTGGCTGGAGCTGCTCTTTCTGACAGTCGGGGGCCGCCGCATCGCCACGTCGTACGGTGCGTGCTTCGAGCGTCGGCTGTTTCTCTTCAAAACGGGGTACGACCCCGACTACGCGGCCTGCGCGCCGTTCAAGCTGCTCACCTGTTTCGCAATCCGCAATGCCTGCGAGCGCGGGCTCGCCGAAGTGGATTTCCTCGGCGATACCGAACCCTGGAAGCTCGAGTGGACGTCCACCGCACGCGGTCACGATTGGCTCTTCGTGTTTGGCGACACGTTCCGCGCCAGGCTCCTGCATTCCATCAAGTTCCAGTGGGGACCGGAGCTCAAGCGATGGTGGGCGTAGCGGACATGTTTGTCCCAACGTACCAGGGTCTGTCGGCGACCGACTTGTTGCGCCCTGCGCCCGCACGAGCGACGACCTGTTTTCCGCTGAATGTTCCCGAACGGCTGTCCTTTTACCGGGCGCGCAACGCCATCTATCACCTGTTTCGCGCGCTCGTCGAGCGGAGCCCCGGGTTGACGGTGCTGGCGCCCGATTACAACAGCGGCAACGAGATTCTCGCGATGCGCGCGGCTGGCGCCCGCATCCACTATTACCGCATCGATCGGCGCATGCAGCTCGACCCGGACGAAGTCCGCGTGCTGTGCGACCGCCACCACCCGGACGTGCTCTACGTCATTCACTACATCGGGTGGGCCCAACCGATGGCGTTGCTGGCAGACCTTTGCCGTACGCGCGAGATACTGCTCGTCGAGGATTGCGCGCTGTCGCTTCTCAGCGAGCTGGATGGGCAGCCGCTTGGCAGCTTCGGGAACTGGTCGATCTTCTGTCTGTACAAGACGCTCCCCCTCCCGAACGGCGCACTTCTCGTCCAGAACGGCCCGCGCTTCGACTCACTCGCGCGGCTGCCCCTTCGCGCGGCCGGGTCGGCCTCCGTGATGGGGCGAACCGCCGAACTGCTGGTGCAGCGCATTCGTGGCCGTGCCAGCCGCGTTGGCGCGGCGCTGCAGCGTGCCAAGCACGGATTGGGACGGGTGGCGCGTTCGCTCGGCGTGCGCCGCGCCAACGTCGGTGACATCGGCTTCAACCTGGACGACGTCGACCTCGCGATGTCGCACGTATCGACGCGGCTGCTCGAACGATTCGACATCCGCGACGTGCGGCAGCGCCGCATCGAGAATTACCGGCTCCTCGACACACTCCTCGACAGGAGCGTCGTCCGCGCTCTTCCTCGGCTGCCCGAAGGCGCGTGTCCGCTGTTCTTCCCCATTCTCGTGCCGGACAAGCACGAAGCTCGGTGCGCCCTGCAACGGCGGGGCGTCGAGGCCCTCGAGTTCTGGAACGAGAGCGCGGAATCGGGAGAGGAAATGTCCGAGGACGCGAGGTGTCTTCGCGCGCATGTTCTCGAGCTGCCGATTCACCAGGACCTGACCGCACGCCAGATTGCGCATGTGGCGCGCCAAGCCTCGGACGTCGCGGCGGGGAGGGCTTTCCAATGATGCGGCTCACCGAGGCCGCCGCTCACTGGCCCGCATCGCTGCCGATCACGCGGATTGAGCCCGTCCAGAATCTCTCGGGATTCATGGCCCTTCGTCCGCACTGGAACGATCTCCTTCGCTCGAGCTCGGCGGACAACCCGTTCCTCACGTTCGAATGGCTTCACGCCTGGTGGAAGCATCTGCGAGGGAACGCTTCGCTGCAGACGATCGCGGTCTGGTCGGATGACCGGTTGATTGCGGTGGCGCCGCTGCTGACGAGGCGGACGCTCGGATGTTTTCCACGGTTGGAGTTCCTCGGTACCGGGCACGCCGGGTCCGACTATCTGGATCTCATCGTGCGGTGCGGCCACGAACCCGACGCCCTTCGATCGGTCGCACAATTCATCGCCGCCGAACCGTGGGCGCTGCGTCTGGACCATGTTCCGGAACGATCGCTGGCTGCCAACCTTGCCGGTCAGCTCCGCACCACCGGCTGGACGTCGTCTGCGGCGTCGAACGGCATCTGTCCTCTGATCGATCTCGGGGGGCACACGTGGGATTCCTACCTGGCGGCACGCGGTTCCGCCCATCGCGCCAACGTGCGGCGTCGCCTGAAGGCGCTCGAGCGGCAGTACCAGCCGACATTCGAACGGGTCAGCACCGAGCCCCAGCGCCGAGAAGCATTGTCGGCGCTCTTCGGCTTCCACGAACGTCGGTTTCGGCCGTGCGGCGGCTCCACGGCGTTCTTCACACCATCGCTTCGAGCGTTTCATCACGAGGCAACGCAGCAGACCCTCGAGCGCGGTTGGCTGCGGATGTACGTCCTGCGGCTGAACGACACCGCGGCGGCGGTGATGTACGGCTTTGGCTACAACGGACAGTTCTATTTCTATCAACACGGATTCGACGACCGATATCAGCACCACAGCATCGGGCTCGTGCTGATGGCGCTCACGATTCGTACGGCCCTCGATGAGGGGATGCACACGTTCGACATGCTGTGGGGCGGGGAGCCGTACAAGTGGCTCTGGGCCACCGGGGCGCGGACGCTGCATCGGATCCACGTCTTTCCCGCCCGTTTCGGCGGCTGGCTTCACCACGGCGCCGTCGAAGCGCGCCGACGGCTCGCCCCCCTGGCCCGTGTGCTCACCCCGGGAGCCTCCCGTGCCGTCTAGGTCTGCGGTTCAGTGGCGCTGGCGACTCAAGACGGTGCTCGCGTCGACCATTTCGCGAGCGCTCGATCACAGCCTGACCTCTGCGTTGGCACGCGGGGCCGATCGGCCACTCGTGCTCGGCTACCACCGCGTGGTGGACGATTTCGGGGCTGTCGCGCAAACCGAGATGCCGAGCATGCTGATCAGCGCCAGGATGTTCGAGCGGCATCTCGACTGTGTCGGTCGCCACTTCACGTTTGTCACCCTGGACGACATCGGCGAGCACATCGTCAGCGGCAAGCGCTTCGATAAACCGGTCGCCGCGGTGACATTCGACGATGGCTACCGTGACGTGTACGAGCACGCGTACCCGGTGCTGAAACGAAAAGGAATCCCGGCGGGCGTTTTTGTCGTGACCGATCTCGTCGGACGGCCGTTCTGGCAGGTCCACGACAGGCTGTATCACCTCATGACCAAGGCGTTCGCGACCTGGAACGACCCCCAGCGCGAGATTGCCGGTCTCTTCCACGCACTGCGACTCCCGGCCGCGTGTCTCACATGGAACAGGCTGGCTGCGAACAATCCGATGCTCGCCGTCACCTCGATCCTGCCCGAATTGCCGCTCGTCGAAGTCCGCCGCCTCATGGACGCCCTCGAGGCGACCGTCGGCAACGGATTCTGCGACGTCCCACTGACGCTCAATTGGGCGGAGCTCGCTGAAATGAACAAGGCGGGGATCACGATTGGATCCCATACAAAGAGCCATGTCTCGCTGCCCACGGAGGCGCCCGACGTCGTTGTAGAGGAACTCGCAGGGTCGAAACGACAGCTCGAACGTTATCTTGGCAAACCGGTCGATCACTTTGCCTACCCGGGTGGCCAGTTCACGCCCGCCATCGTCGAGGCCGTGCGGCGCGCGGGGTACGAGTTCGCATATACGGCATGCCGGCATGACGATGTGCGTCATCCCGCACTCACGATCGAGCGGCTGCTGCTGTGGCAGGGGTCTTCGGTCGACGCCGACGGCCGTTTCTCATCGGCAATTCTGAACTGCCAGGTGCAGGATCTCTGGCCACCGGCGCGGCGCTGCACGCGGGTGCACGTGGAACGGAGGGCGGCGCATGAATAGCACGGCGCGCCCGGCCTTGCTGCTCGTCACCGGCCGCAGCGTCGGGCTGGCGGCGTCGTTTGCGATTGGGATCGTCCTGGCCCGACTGTTCGACCCTGCGGTCTTCGGCGTCTACAAGCAGTTCTTCCTGATCTACGCGACGTTGTACGGCGTTCTGCAGCTCGGCATGGCAGAAAGCCTCTACTACTTCGTTCCACGGGCGCCCGAACACACGGGCCGGTATGCCGGCAACGCGATCGCAGCGCTCGCTCTTGTGGGCGTGCTCGGCACTGGTGTCCTCTACATTGCGCGTCCTCTCGTTGGCGAGTGGATCAACCAGGACCTTGCGGCGCACATCGTGCCGCTCGGCCTCTTTCTCGCGTTCATGCTGACGTCGACGGTCCTGGAGATCGTCATGGTGTCGAGGCAGAAGCACCTCGCAGCCGCCGTCACATACGCAATCTCCGACATCGTCCGGACGCTGTTGTTCGTCGTCCCCGCGCTGCTGTTCATGAGCCTCGAGGCTGTCTTGGTCGGCGCGACGGTGTTTGCGGGACTGCGCCTCGCGGCGACGGTTCTCGCGTTATGGCGCCTCTGCGGCCGTGAGCTGCGGGTCGATGTCTCGCTGCTGCGACAGCAGTTGGGATACGCGCTGCCGTTTGCGCTGGCGGTCGGCATCGATGTGATGCTCATCAATTACCACCAGTATGTCGTCGCGGCGCACTTCGACGCCTCCACCTTCGCCATCTATGCGGTGGGTTGCCTTCAGATCCCTTTGTACGACCTGATCGTGACAACCACCGTCAGCGTCCTCATGGTCAAGATGGCCGACGCGCCGCGCGGAGAGACGGCGGTCGCGCTCTGGCACGATACCGTGTGCCGTCTCGCGTTTCTGATCTTTCCGCTCGCAGCGCTCCTCGTCGTCGGCGCGCATAACCTGATCGTCGGTCTCTTCACCACCACGTACGCCGCCAGCGTCCCCATTTTCGTCGTGTGGGCGTTGACCATGCTGCCGGCGGTGATGGCGGTCGACGCCGTGCTCAGGGTCTACGCGCAAACGCGGTTCCTGCTCGTCATGAACCTCGTCCGGTTTGTGTGCGTTGCGAGCCTGATTGGCGCCTTTTTGTCGTCATTCGGCCTGCTCGGCGCGGTCCTCGTCACGCTGCTCGGACTGACCGTGACCAAGACCCTGGGCGTCGTGCGCGTCGCGTCATTGATGCACGTCGGTGTGCGCGGCGCCCTGCCGTGGCGGCGCCTGGCCGGCATTGCAGCAATCGCGATTGTGTCCACCGTACCGGTCCGATGGCTCGATGTCAGCGTCGAGTGGCCACCGATCGTCACATTCATCGTCGGCGCCGCGCTCTATGGGGCCACGTACGGACTTCTTTCGTATAGCGGGCCTCAGATGCGACGCGCGATTCAAGTCACAAGGCTCAAGGCTCAAGTCACAAGTCACAAACCGCAGTTCTCCGAACCATTGTGACTTGTGCCTTGTGACTTGAGCCTTGTGACTTGTGCCTTGTGACTTGTTGAAAGGACACGACTGATGTGCGGCATTGCCGGAATCATCCGGTGGGACGGACGCCCGGTCCTGGAGCACGAAATCCGGGCGATGTGCGGCGCGATGGTTCACCGGGGACCCGACGACGAAGGCATCTACCTGGGTGACGGCGTCGCGATGGGAATGCGCCGCCTGAGCATCATCGACCTGGATAACGGCGACCAACCGATCTCGAACGAAGACGGCTCGGTCTGGATCGTGTTCAACGGCGAGATCTACAACTACCAGGACCTGCGCCATCAGCTCGAGTCGAGAGGGCACAGGCTCCGAACCTCGAGCGACACGGAGACGATCGTTCATCTCTATGAGGATTTTGGGCCCCGCTGCGTCGATCACCTCCGGGGAATGTTTGCGTTTGCCATCTGGGACCTCCGGCGGCGGCAGGTGCTGCTCGCGCGCGATCGGCTCGGCATCAAGCCCCTCTACTACGCAGAACGTGAAGGTGAGCTCCATTTCGCGTCGGAGCTCAAGCCGCTGCTCCAGCGCCGCGACGCAGACCGGTCGTTGAGCTGGGAAGCGGTTGGACACCTCTTTACGTTCCTGGCAACGCCCCCTGACCAGAGCATCATCAGCGGCATTTCCAAGCTCGAACCGGCGCGCGTGGCGGTGGCCACACCAAATCGCCCGCTGAGAATCGAACGGTATTGGGACGTGACGTTCCAACCGGATGAGGGCGCCACGGAAGAGACGCTTGTCGAACGCCTCCGAGAGCGGCTGCACGACGCCGTGACCGCGCATCAGATCAGCGACGTCACCGTTGGCGCGTTTCTGAGCGGTGGTATCGACTCGAGCGCGGTGGTGGCCATGATGGCGAAGCCTGCCGCCGGACGGCTGAAGACATTCTCGATCGGGTTTGCGGAAGCCGGCTTCGACGAATTGGCGCATGCGCGCGCCGTGGCGGCGCAATTTGGCACGGACCACTACGACCTCGTCCTCCGACCCGACGTCGTCCAGGTGGTCGAAGACCTCACCTGGTACCTCGACGAGCCGTTTGGCGACACCTCAGCGATCCCCACGTACATGGTGTCGAAGCTCGCGTCGGAACACGTCAAGGTCGTTCTGAGCGGCGACGGCGGGGATGAGCTGTTTGCCGGCTACGACAAGTACGTCGTCGAGGGGCGGGAGCGCACGTACGACCGATTGCCCCGACCGATCAGGAGATGTGCGGGTGCCATCGGCGCATTGATGCCGCACGGCATGTACGGGCGTCGATTCCTCCGCCACCTCGCGCTCGAAGGGCGACGGCGGTATCTCGACGCGTCGTCGCTCTTTCATGCCGACGAGTTCCCGCGGCTGTTTCGGCGCGAAGCGCTCGAGCTGGTGTCGCAGCACAGTCCGATGGCGGCCGCGCTGCCGACGGTTCGCGATGGCGACGACGACTGGCTTTCGGCAGCTCAGTACCGGGATCTCCACCACTATCTGCCGCTCGATATCCTGACAAAAGTCGATCGAATGACGATGGCGCACTCGCTCGAGGCGCGACCGCCGCTGCTCGATCACCGGCTCGTGGAGTTTGCGGCGACGGTGCCCGCACGATTTCGCCTCCGCGACGGCACCACGAAGTACCTGTTCAAGCGGGCGATGCGCGGGATGTTGCCGGACGGCATCATCGACAGGCCAAAGCACGGCTTCGCCGTGCCACTGGCGCACTGGTTCAGGGGCGATCTCAACGGTTTTGCCCGCGATCTTCTGCTGTCTGATACCTGCCGGCAACGCGGAATCCTGAACGTCCCTTACATCGAAGCGCTGCTGCGGTCGAACCTGCGCGGCAGGAATCTCGACCTTCAGCTCTGGACGATTCTGTCATTCGAGCTCTGGTGCCGCCGCTTCCTCGACGCTGCGCCCGGAGCCGGTTTCAAAACTCACGTAGGGCGCGGTTTTACGCCGCGCCAGGCGGGCCGTCAAGGCCCGCCCTACGTTTTGAAACCGGTTCCAGGCACGCCAGTTGAGGTGTCGGGCCCCGGAACCGAGCCCCGGGAGCATCCGCGCACCACGGCTCCGTGGCCGATTGGGCTGCCGGGTGCAGTGAACTGAGCCCGATGGATAACGCATCGTCTCTTCCTCTCGAGTCGTCGATCCTCGGCTCACATGCCGAACGGTATGACCGGGGATATCGCCACATCCGCGACATGCGCGTCGCGGAGCTGGCCTATCGCGGCTGGCAGGAAGCCTCCAAGTGGCTGGAACGCGTCGCCCCGATTGAGTTGCCGGACCGCCCCGACGTGCTGCTGCGAAAACAAGCGCCCGAGCTGGCCCGCCCAGAAGCGGCGATCCACATTCTTCGCCACCTGACCCCGCAGCGCTTTTTTGCCGGCGCTGAAGACACAGCAACAGCTGGCGCGATCGACGCCAGGCTGCCGGACTACCGCCGCGACCTGCTGGCTCACGCGGACGGTCTGGTGAAACGGCATTTCGATCTGCTCGGCTACCGTACTCTCTGGTTTGGAGATCCGATCGACTGGCACCTCGATCCCCTCAGAAGTCGACGCGCGCCGGCGGTCGCCTGGAGCCTTATCGACGTGCGTGATGCGGCGACCGTCGGAGACAGCCGGCTGATATGGGAACTGAACCGACATCAATGGCTCGTTTCGCTCGCACAGGCATGGACGTTGACGGGCGACGAGCGGTACGCGGCGGCGTGCGTCAGCACGATCGACGCGTGGCTCGACGCAAACCCTCCTGGCGTCGGTATCAACTGGGCGAGCAGCCTCGAGGTAGCGCTTCGGACCATTTCCTGGTGCTGGACGCTGCTGCTGCTGCGCGATGCGCGCGTCGTGTCGGCAGCCTGGCTGCCCAGAGTACTGGCCGCCATATGGCTCCACGCCACGCACATCAGACGATATCTGTCGTACTACTGCTCCAGAAACACGGATCTCACTGGCGAAGCGCTCGGCCTCTTCTATGTCGCCACGGTCTTTCCGGAATTCCGTGACGCGGACAGATGGCGCGACGTTGCCGTTCGCATTCTGGTGTCCGAAAGCGACGAGCAGGTATGCGGGGACGGCGTTCATTTCGAGCGCTCCACCTGCTACCACCGCTACATTGCCGACACCTATCTGCACTTCGTGCTGCTGGCGCACCGCAATGGTGTCGAGTTGCCACACTGCATTTCCGAACGTGTGCAGCAGATGGTCGAATTCCTCCTTGCGATTCGTCAGCCCGACGGCACGATTCCGGCGCTCGGCGACGACGACGGCGGCTCCCTGCTGCCACTGCGAAAGCGCTCGAACGGCGACATCTGTGGTCTTTTCGGCGTCGCTGCAACGCGCTTTCACCGGCCCGACTTCGCCTGGGCCTCGGGCGGTCTCACGCCCGAAGTGCTGTGGCTGCTCGGCCGAGATGGAATGCATGCTTTCGACACGCTGAAACCGGCGCCGCCGGCAATCAGTCCGTCGTGCGTGTTCCCCTCGGGCGGATACGCATCCATGCGAAGCGACTGGACGCCCGACTCACACCACGCGATTCTCGATATCGGCCCGATTGGTTGTCCTGTCAGTGGAGGCCATGGACATGCCGACCTTCTGAGCATCCAGTGCTCCATTTTTGGCGAACCGTGCCTCGTCGACGCGGGCACCTATTGCTATGCAGGCGAACCTCAATGGCGAGATTACTTCCGCAGCACAGCCGCGCACAGCACTGTCATCGTCGATGGCGTGAGCCAGGCAGACCCTGCTGGCCCGTTCGGCTGGCAACGACAGCCTCGCGTGAGATTGCGCGAATGGCATTCGACGCCCGAGTTCGATTTCCTGGACGCCGAGCACGACGGCTACCTGTTGCTACCCGACCCGGTTGTGCATCGGCGCCGCGTCATCTTCGTCAAGCCTGGTTACTGGATCGTTGTCGACGACCTGTCCGGATCGTCGCGGCATCAGCTCGACCTTACGTTCCAGTTCGGCCCGCTGAGCGTGGCCCTCGCAACCCATCCATGGGCGCGTGCGCAGACACCCAATGGACGCGTGCTATGGATTTGCCCATTTCCATCCGCGCCGGTGCAACCGGCACTCAAATGTGGCGAACTGGCTCCCATAAATGGATGGATTTCACGGGGTTACGGTGAACGTCAGCCGGCACCGATGTTGATCTACTCGTTCGTCGTGGCTCTACCGTGGCGCATCGTCACATTGCTTCTGCCAGACCGGCAGGGGCTCGCGTCGCCTCCCTCGGTGCGTGCGGTGTACGACGACGCCGGTCGGCCGACGGGCGTGGCATTCGAGCGTCCACGTCGGCTGGTGCGGTTCAGCGACTGCGCGATCTCTGTGGAGCGCGACTAAGGCTATGCGGATTCTGTGGGCAAAAATGGGCGGCCTCTGGCCCGCTACCAGCGGCGGGCGCGTTCGCAGCCTGCAGATCGCATCGGATCTGGCGCGCCGTCACAGCGTGACCGTGCTGACAACGCACGGGCCCGGTGACGATCCGGACGGTCTGGCCCGTGAGCTGTCGCACTGTCATCGCGTCATTTCCATTCCATATGCCGTCGCAAAACGGGGCGACACCGAGTTTGCGGCCGCTGTCGCGAGGTCATGGCTGTCGTCGTATCCGGTGGATCTCTGGAAGTGGCGGGTGCCGTCGCTTCGGTCCGAAGTCCGCAACCTGATCGACAGGGGCGCTGTCGATCTCTGTATCTCGGACTTCCTGTTTGCCGCCGTGAATGTGCCGATGCAGGGACCGGTGCCCGTCGTCCTCTTCGAGCACAACGTCGAGTACCTCATCTGGCAGCGTCTCTGCGCAGTCGAATCACGTCGATGGCGTCGCGCGCTCATCGAAATCGAATGGCGGAAGCTCCGAGCACGCGAAGCGGACGCCTGCGCGCGTGCCGATCTTACGGTGGCGGTCTCGGAAGACGACAGGCGGCGGCTGGAGGCGCTCGCCCCCGGCATACGCGCAGTGACAGTCCCTACCGGTGTCGACACGAACTACTTCACGACGAACGGCCACCGCGAACGCGCCGCTCACCTCGTGTTCAGCGGGTCGATGGACTGGCATCCAAATGAAGACGCGGTGATGCATTTCGCCGATGTCGTGCTGCCGCGCATTCGTGCGCAGGTGCCCGACGCCTCCTTCACCATCGTCGGCCGCAATCCGAGTCCGCGCGTCCGTGAGCTCGCAGAGCGTCCGGGCATCGTCGTAACCGGCACCGTTGACGACGTACGGCCCTGGATCGGTGAAGCGGCCGTCTATGTCGTCCCAGTGCGCGCAGGCAGCGGCACACGCCTCAAGATTTTCGAGGCGCTCGCCATGGGGAAGGCTGTCGTATCGACCACGGTCGGCGCCGAGGGGCTTGGCCTCGAGCCCGCGCGGCATTTCCTGTGCGCGGATGACCCGGCGGCATTCGCCGATGCTGTCATCTCGCTGCTGCGCGACGCTGACCGACGTCGGGCTCTCGGGCAGGCTGGACGCTCGCTAGTGGAGCTCAACTACTCCTGGCCAATCGTTGCGGGCGTCTTCGAAAAACATTGCGAAGCGGTTGTTGCCAGGAGTCAGACGCCAGTGATGCCGCGACTCAAGGGTCAGACCTCTCGCGCCGTGCTCATCTGCCACGAGCGGAGCATTCTCGATCGCGAGGCGCTCGCGTCGTGGCTGGCGAGCCGGATGACGTTGGCTGGCCTCATCATCATCCGTGACGGACACGGACGACTGTGGCGCGCCGCACGACGGGAACTCCGACGCGTCGGGCTGCTGCGGTTCCTCGATGTCGCCGCATTCCGGATCTACGCGCGGCTGCGCCTCGCGAAACACGATGCTGCATGGGAACAGCGCACGGTCCGTGAATTCCGGAGGCGTTATCCCGTCAATCTGGATTCCATTCCGCGCATCGTCGTCACCAGCCCGAACGGCGCCGATGCCCGCAGCTTTCTGGCGCAGCTTCGACCCGACCTGATCATCGCGCGGTGCAAGGTCATCCTGAAGCCGGCGATCCTCCAGATGCCACGCGCAGGCACGTTTGTGCTGCACCCGGGCATCTGCCCCGAATACCGCAACGCGCACGGCTGCTTCTGGGCGTTGGCCAGGCGCGATCTCGACCGCGTCGGGATGACGCTGCTGCGGGCTGACGCCGGCGTCGATACCGGGCCCGTGTATCTGCAGGCGGGCTGTGACTTCGATGAGGTACGCGAGTCACACGTCGTGATTCAGCACCGCGTCGTCTTCGAGAACCTCGACGCCATCGAATCGGTTCTGCGTTCTGTCTGCCGGGGCGACGACGTTCCCACGATCCCCACTGACGGGCGACATTCCGCCACATGGGGTCAGCCGCGGCTGACCGAATATCTGCGGTGGAAGCGTGCGGCCCGCCGCACGGGCAAGTTCCAAGATGCGGACCATATCCCTGCTTTTTCATGACGTGTACGACGCGGACCCGCGCGAAAGCGGGTTTCGGTCGGGCGCAGCCGACCGCTACAAGCTGTCGATTCGGGATTTCGAGGCGCAGCTTGCCGGTGTGGCGCGGGTACGTGCCGACGTGCCGGTGCTCGTTACGGAGATGACCGGAGGCCTGGAACGAACCAGAGGCCTAAAGGCCTCCGGCTACCGGCGTTACCCGCGCGATTCCGATGTTCCCTTTCTGTTCACGGTCGATGACGGTGGCCTGTCGTATTACACACTGGTTGCAGACCGGCTCGAAGCGCGCTCGTGGCGGGGCCATTGTTTTGTCTCAACGGATGCGATTGGCAGCCGCGGATTCCTGAGCGCCGCGCAGATCCGCGAGCTCGATGCACGCGGCCACGTCATCGGCAGCCATTCCGCGTCGCATCCCGAGCGATTCAGCGCATGTGCGGCCGAACGCATGCGGCACGAATGGTCGCGCAGCCGCCAGGTTCTCGAGGACCTTCTCGGTCACGAGGTCTCCGCCGCCTCAGTGCCAGGCGGCTACTACTCTCGCGGTGTCGCACGTACCGCCCGCGATGCGGGACTGGGAGTGCTTTTCACGTCGGAACCAACCACATCGATGTACGACGAGAGCGGAATCCTCGTCGTGGGACGCTTCACGATTCGACGCCGGCACGCGCCGGATGCGGCCGCGAGGCTCGTGCAGCGTGCCCCGTGGGCCAGATATCGCGAGTGGGCGAGCTGGAACGCCAAAGGACTGGCAAAGCCGCTGCTCGGCCCGCTGTACATCCGTGCCGCGGACTGGATCCTTTGTGAGTCTTCAGTAAGTAGTGTCCGCCTTCAGGCGGACCACGACCGGTCCGGCTAAAGCCGGACACTCCGTACCCGGAATCCGTATGCGCCAATTGGTCACGTCATGAATAACTTGCATAGGTTCTCGGCAGTTATAGGCGCGGTACTCGTCGTAGCAAGCATCGAGCTCGAACCCGCGCAGTCGCGCGACACGAGCGGCGCGCCCGAGCGTCCACGCGTAGAAGTGGAGATCCCCGACATCACCGCCGCCGGACGCACGGTCCATGTCCCTGCGAACGGCGACCTGCAGATGGCCCTCGACAAAGCCAACGCTGGCGACCGCATCACGCTCGAGCCGGGCGCGACGTACCGCGGCCCGTTCCGCCTCCGCCGAAAGAGTGGTGAAGGATGGATTGTCATCGCGTCGGCCGCCCCCGATTTGCCGAAGCCCGGCCGCCACGTGACGCCGTCGAACGCTACGCGAATGGCCAAGGTCGTCGCGTCATCCGGGACAGTCTTCGACGCCGAGCCTGGCGCTCACCACTATCGCCTCGTGGGGCTGGAGATTGCGCCGGCCGAGGGCGTGTCTCTCAACACGCTCGTGCAGCTTGGAGGGGACGCGTCGACGGTCAGCGCCGTGCCGCACCATTTCATCATCGACCGCTGCTACATCCACGGCAGCGCGCGCCTCGGCGGACGGCGTGGCATCGCGCTCAACGCGAGTCATGCCGCCGTAATCGACTCCTACCTGTCGGACTTCAAGGAGCGCGCCGTGGACGCCCAGGCGATCGCCGGATGGAATGGGCCCGGGCCGTTCAAGATTGCCCGCAACTTCCTCGAGGCATCCGGCGAGAACGTGATGTTTGGAGGCGCAGATCCGCGCATTCCCGACCTGGTGCCTTCGGACATCGACATCGTCCAGAACCACATGGCAAAGCCGCTGCGGTGGAAGAAGGATGACCCCGCCTTCGAGGGCACCGAGTGGAGCGTGAAGAACCTCTTCGAGCTGAAGAACGCGCGCCGCGTCCGGATAGAAGGAAACCTGCTGGAGTACAACTGGCCGCACGCGCAGAACGGTTTCGCCATCCTCTTCACCGTGCGGAATCAGGATGGCGCCGCGCCATGGTCGGTTGTCGAAGACGTGACGTTCTCGAACAACCTGGTCCGCCATGTGGGCGCCGGGATCAACGTGCTCGGCCGCGACGACAACCATCCGAGCCAGCAGACGCGCCGAATCGCCGTTCGCAACAATGTGTTCCTCGACGTCGGCGGCCGCTGGGGCAACGGCCGTCTGTTCCAGTTGCTCAACGGCACGACCGGGATCGTCATCGACCACAACACGGCGTTGCAGACGGGCGGCGTGCTCTTTGGCGACGGCGCGCCACACGCCGAGTTCGTCTTTCAGAACAACGTCATTCCGCACAACGAGCATGGCATTACCGGGTCTGGCACCGGACCTGGCAACGCTTCACTTCAGCGCTACTTCCCCGGCGCCGTCGTCCGTCGCAACGTGCTCGTTGGCGCAATGTCCCGCAGTTATCCCGCAGACAACTTCTTCCCACCGTCACTCAACGACATTGGCTTCCGCGGCGCCGGCGGTGATCGAACGTTCAGGCTCGGAAAAGCATTTGCCACTCAGGCAACCGACGGCGGCTATCCAGGTGCCGATATCGATGCCGTGGAGCGGGCGCTCGGCGGCCTGGCCACGGTGGAGCTCCTCACCGCCTCTGCGACGTCGGACCGGCCACAGGTGGAAATCGCTTCCCTGGGCACTGAAACATCGGACTTTGGCAGGTTTACGGCTGCGACCTTCTGGATTTCCGTGGCGCTGCTGATCTACGTCTACATCGGCTATCCGCTCATCGCTGCGCTCCGTGCAATGTGCCGGCCGAGGCGCCGCGTTCGCGCGCCCATCGAGCCTTCGGTCTCCATCGTCGTCGTCGCGCACAACGAGGAAGACCGGATTGCCGCGCGTATCGAAAATCTGCTGGCGCTCGACTACCCAGCCGATCGACGCGAAATCGTCATTGCGTCTGACGGATCAACGGACGATACCGTGGAGCGCGCGCAGGCGTACGCGGATGCCCGCGTCAGAGTGAGACGGTTTTCGACACGCCGCGGCAAGGCCGTCGTGTTGAACAGTGTCGTCCCGACACTCCGCGGCGACATCGTCGTCTTCGCCGACGCGCGGCAGCGCTTCGACCGCAATACGCTCCGCGCCCTCGTGGAGAGCTTTTCGGACACGACGGTCGGCGCCGTCGGCGGCGAGTTGGTGCTGACCACACGGAACGGACCCGCCGCGGCCGGGCGCGGCGCCGCGTTCTACTGGCGGTACGAGAAGTTCATCCGCTCGACCGAAGGGCGGGCCGACTCCACAATCGGAGCGACCGGCGCAATCTACGCGATCCGGCGGACGCTCTTCCAGCCGATTCCAGACGACACGATTCTGGATGACGTGCTCATCCCGCTGCGAATCATGCGCCAAGGCTATCGGGTGCTCTTCGAGCCGCGCGCGCGAGCCTTTGATTCAGCCTCGCCCACAGCCAGACAGGAGTTCGTGCGGAAGGCGCGCACCATTGCCGGCACGTTCCAGCTCTTCGCGCGCGAGCGGTGGCTGCTGAGCCCGCGCCGAAACCGGCTCTGGTTCGAGACGATGTCCCACAAGGTTCTCCGTCTGGCGCTGCCGCTGCTCCATGCTGCGCTGCTCGTGACGGCGTCTGCGCTCGCGACCGGGTGGTTTTATCGATGGGCGCTGATCTGCCAGGTGATGTTCTACGCTGCCGCGCTGGCCGGCTACTCCCAGCGGCGGCGGCGGTCGGTCGTGTTCACGGTTCCCTGCGCGATGTGCGTGCTGATCTGGGCGACTGTGGTCGGCTTCGTCCGATTCGCGACGCGGCGGCAGCAGGTCACCTGGGAACGGGCTGCCTGGTCCAAACAAAACGCGTAAGTCAAAAATGCAAAATTCAAAATGCAAAATTCAAAACGCAAACTCTGTTCAAAGCATCTTGGCCCCGAGTCATTCACTTGATGATCACGACAACACCAGGGAGCAGCTCTGGAATTAGAGCCTTTGCATACCTTTGCATTTTGAATCTTGCATTTTGCATTACGCGTGCTCTTATAACCCTCTTCGCCGCGGTACAGCGTAACGGACGTCCAGCGTCTCCCCAGCGGTCGCAGACGGCTCTGTCTGCGCGGAGGAAGGTGGCGCGACAGCGGCGCTGCTGATCGCCACGCCGGCAACGGCCGCATTGGCGCTGAACAGCACCACGTGCACGCGCATCGCGTAGTCTGCTCGGGCGCCGCTCGTGTAGAACACCACTCCATTCTTCGAGTACCGCACCACCCCGCCCTCGACAGCAATCGCAAAGTTGTCGCCCGCGGCAAATCTCACGTCGGCCTTGTAGGCGCCAGATTCTCGAACTTCCGCAACGCCGCTCTGCAGTCGCACCGCAAAGTTGATATCGCCAACGCCTGCTCCAATCCCTCCCGCGCCCAGACCGACGTAGCGCAGGGAGCTTGATTCGGACGCGACGAAGGCAAGCGTCCCGCTGCCGGCGATCTGCCGATCAGATACGGCGCTGGCATCCGGACATCCATCGCAGCCGGACGTCTTGACCAGTCCGCTGCCGTTCGCGGACACATTGATGAGACTCATCCACTGCGGCACCCCGGTCGGGGCTGGCGCAGGAGCGGGAGCCGGTTCGGGCGTCGGCTCCGGTGCCGGCACAGGCGTTGGCTCCGGCGTCGGCGCGGGCACAGGGGTCGGTGCAGGCGTCGGCGCCGGTGCGGGTGCGCCACCTGCGACACCGAGCTTCTGCTGCGGAACCCGGACAAGGAACGCGTCGCTCCGGTTGGTCCCGAGATTCGTCGTCCAGACGAAGTACTCGCCGGTTGGGTCCAGATTGCCTTTCGGCCGCTTCGAGTAATCGTCACTGCCACCCCCCGCGGCGTTCAGGTCGCTCATGTTTGGTGCCACCACGAGCACTGTCCTGGACCCGTCGAGACGGAAGCACACGATCTCGTTCACGCGTGGAAGGTTTTGACGCTCTGCACTGCTGGTGCACGCCATCTGCTGTGCGGCGGCCACCCCCGATCGGGCGTTGCCGTGCGAGAGGTGGCCGAGTCCTGCCGATGCATCCCAGTTCGCGAGGTTGTAAACGACGGTGCCCTGCCCCGCCGCACGCAGGTCCTGGCCGAATTGCCAGACGCGCGCCGCACCCGGCGTCGAGTACATGTTGTCTTCGGCGACCAGGTAGCCGTAGCCGAGGTCGGAGTGACCGGCAGCACCCTCCCTGTCGAGGAACACCTGTTCGGCCCCTGACTGCAGATCGATGATCCGATTGTCCTCCCCGTCGCGCCCATCGACGTTTTCCTTGATCACGAGCCAGCGTCCGCTCTTGTCGATCTGGCACTCGTCATAATCGCCTTTTGCGGCGACGTACACAGCGCGCCGCTGATCCTCGACGTACGCCACGCAGCCGGTCATGCGCCAGTTGGAATCCTGAACCGTGGCCGAGTGCACCCGATCGTCGTTGCTCGAGTGCGTCTGCTTGATGTGCTTGTCGCTCCCGAGGTGCTCGCGCACGTCGAAGACCGTTTCCATCGCCTTCGAGTTGACGTCATACCGGAGCAGACGGTTCGAGTCGTTGATGTACAGCGTGGTGGCCCGGCTCGCGCTGAAGTACCACCCCTCGCCCGACGACCACGAAAACGAGCTGTCGGATGAGAACAGCGGACCCAGGTTGCGCGTCTCGCCGGTGTTCTTGTTGTAGCTGAAAAGGGTCGGGCCGCCGCCGCCCCGCTGGCGATTCAAGCCGAGGAAGATCAGCATCGTATCGCTGCCGGCGTGATTGTTGATGTTCCGCCAATAGGAGTAGCCCACGTAATTGACGCAATCGCTGCCGGCGCAATCGCTGCTGTTCGTCAGACGGATTCCGGTCGTCTCGTAAGGCGAGGGAAACGTGAATCGTCCCCGCTGCGGTACGAACGCCTGAATCTCGCCGGGTGACAAGCGAGGCCGGAGTCCGTTCCCCGTCGCCGATTCGGTGAAGCCGCCGGGCGCTTGGGCGTTCGCGACGCCGAGACCAAGCGACGGCACTGCCACCACGACGAGCGCAGACCAGACAAGGGGCCCTGCCCGTTGATATCCCCGCCAGCGCCCCTCGTCTGGTTGGCCAGCATCTCTTGGCGCGCTCTGCGCGCCTAGGACCGCTATACGGCTCGACGTGTAGACACGCAACGGGTACAAAATCCTCGTAAGGAGCCGTATAGCGGTCCAGACCAACACGGAAATGACGCGGCGGGTTTCCACGAGCACCGGGGCTCCTCCTTGGGTCGCAGTTCCGGGCCTTGCAGCACACCGAGAGGCGCAGATGTCCTCCGGATCAGCAGGCGGCTGAATACGGGCGTCTGAGCGACGCAGCGGCGTATTGGCGTGAAAAGAAATCGGGTCGGGAGGCGAAACTGCCGTTGAGTTTAGGCGATCCCGCTGCTCGGATCCACCTCAACCGTTTACGGGCCCGTCATTTGCAGCCATGAGCCCGAACGGTCATGGGACCTTCCGTTCGCGTCGCGATCGTTGCCGCCTCCCTGCGCATTCTGGGCGGGCAGGCCGTGCAGGCGCAGCGGCTGCTCGACGCGTGGCGGGGTGACGGGAGGATCGACGCCTGGCTCGTGCCGATCAATCCGGTTGCCCCCGCGCCGTTTTCGGCGTGGCAGCGGGTCAAGTATCTCCGCACCGTCGTCACGCAACTGTGCTACTGGCCGCTGCTCCTGCGCGAACTGCCGAGGGCCGATGTCGTTCACGTCTTCTCGGCGTCCTATCTGTCGTTCATCCTGGCGCCCCTGCCCGCCATCGTTGTCGCGAAGCTGTTCGGACGTCCTGTCATCCTCAACTATCACAGCGGCGAAGCACCGGACCATCTGCGACGGTCTCGATTGGCGCGGTACGTCATGCGGAACTGGGTCGACCTCAATGTGGTGCCATCGTTGTTCCTGCGCGACGTGCTCGGTGGCTTCGGCATCGCCGCACGAGTCGTTCCCAACACCATCGACCTCGGTCAGTTCGCGTATCGCGTGCGCGATCCCCTGCGGCCACGGCTCTTATCCACGCGCAACTTCGAGCGGATCTACAACGTCGCGTGCGTACTGCGCGCGTTTGCCCGGGTCCAGGCCCGCTATGAGCACGCGACGCTGACGCTCGTCGGCGGCGGATCGGAAGAGGCTGCCTTGCGCGAGCTCGTGCACCGGCTCACACTGCGCCACGTCACCTTCGCCGGCCTCGTGCCGCACGCCGACGTCAACCGCCATTATGCGAATGCCGACATCTACGTCCAGACGCCATCAATCGACAACATGCCTCTGTCGTTGCTGGAGGCATTTGCAAGCGGGCTCCCCGTGGTCTCCACAAACGTGGGAGGCGTCCCAAACATTCTGACGCACGGTGTACACGGTCTGCTGGCACCGGAGAACGATGACGCGGTCGTGGCCGCGCATGTGCTGACGCTGCTCGAGTCGCCGTCGTACGCACGCCAGCTCGCCGCAGCCGCCCATGAGAGTTGCACAGGATACGAGTGGCCGGTGGCGCGCGAGGGTTGGCTTGGCGCGTACGCGGCGGTCATCGGGCCGGAAGCGCTCTCGAAAATTGCGGGTGAACCTTCGCGCGACTCCACATGAGCGCGATTTCTGTGAGTCGTTTTCGCCGGATGTCAGGCCACGAAGTCTCGTGGCGAGCTCGCCAGACAGGGCGGCGAGCGGCTCAGCGGCTGGCCGTCCGCGTGCGTCCACCGCGGTGGAATCGCCAGGACCTGCGCCAAGTTATCGCCGATGGCGTGCTGGAACACCTGTTCGGAGGCGATGGCGCAGACCCGCCGTGGCAGGAGGTTCATGCTGAATTACGCCGACTGATTGCGGAGCGGTCCAGCCGGTTTACGTTGAGTCACGCGTCGGCTCGCGACGTGCGTGACGAGGTGCTGTCGCGGTGGCCGGCCGCCGCTCTGGACGCCGCCACACGCGCCGACAACATCCTCGCCGGCCGCTATGACGTCCTGGGATACCGCGGATTGTCATGGATCTCACCCGGCGCGTCCGTCGATTGGCATCTCGATCCTGTCAGCGGCCTCAGGGCGCCTCTTCTCTTCTGGGCTGATGTTCCGTACCTCGACCCTTCGATTGGAGACCACAAGGTCATCTGGGAGCTGAATCGTCATCAGCATTGGCTCCGACTTGGCCGCGCGCTCTGGCTGACCCGTGACGCGCGCTATCGGCAGGAGATGGTCCGGCAGCTCGAAGCCTGGATTGCCGCCAACCCGCCCCTCATCGGCATCAACTGGGCGAGCATGCTGGAAATCGGCCTGCGCGCCATCTCATGGATGTGGGGACTGCATTTTTTGCTGGCCGATAACGGGATCGGGGATCCGGGATCGGGGATCCGCGGGGATCCGGGGGCGCCGGATCCCGGATCCCGGATCCCGGATCCCGATCCCCCGTGGCTCGTCGACATGCTCGTCGCGCTCGACCGACAGCTGACGCATCTCGAGCAAAATCTTTCGGTGTATTTCAGTCCCAACACGCATCTCACCGGTGAGGCGCTCGGTTTGTACGTGGTAGGCGTCGCGCTGCCGGAGCTCGCGGCAAGCGCCCGGTGGAGGGACACGGGTCGCCGGATTCTCCTCGAAGAAATCAGCCGCCAGATTCACGATGACGGAGGACACGCGGAACAGTCCACTCACTATCATCGGTACACCCTCGATTTCTATCTGATGGCGCTGCTCACCGCCGAACGGGACGGTGACGCCGAGGCTGTCCGGAGATTTGGCGACGCCGCAAGGCGCCTCGCAGAGTACGCGCGTGCGATGGCGGACGACCAGGGACGGCTGCCCTCGATCGGCGACGATGATGGCGGCATGCTGTGGCCCTTCGCGGGACGTGCGTGTCACGACGTTCGCGATTCGCTGTCTCTTGCCGCGGTGCTCCTCGACCGCGCCGACCTTGCACCCTGGGGATTGCAGGAAGAAGCCGTGTGGATTGCCGGCCCGCGGACCCTCGATCGTGAGCGGCACGTCGCGCCAGCGTCTCGCGCCGCAGCACCGGCATCGTCGCGCACGTTCGCAGACAGTGGCTTCGTGGTAGTGCGTGATTCAGCAGGCGGCCACGCCATATTCGACGTCGGCCGCCACGGCTACTTGAACGGTGGGCACGCGCACGCCGACGCGCTCTCGGTGACGCTCTCGCTCCGGGGGCAGCCCCTGCTCGTCGACCCAGGGACGTCCACCTACACGATGAACACACGCCTGCGCGACCTCCTGCGCAGCACCACGAGTCATAACACCGTGACCGTTGACGACCGTTCACAGGGCGTTCCACGCGGTCCCTTTCACTGGCGAACCTGCAGTGACGCACGACTGCACGGATCGCGCTCGAACGAGAGTTTCCATTGGACCGAAGCGTCACACGACGGATACGCGCCGGTTCGCCACCGCCGGACGCTGGTGAGAACCGCCCGCGGCGAATGGTTCATCGCAGACGAGGTTCTCGGCGTTGGACCGCTATACGGCTTCAAACGAGAATGCGTCACCGCACGGGCTCATTGGCACTTCGATCCAGGCTGGACACTGAGGTGTGACGCGCCAGGGCGGCTGCTTGCCACGCACCTCGACGGACGTGATGCATGGCTCCTGCACGACGCCGGAGAGGTGTTGCTGGCGCATGGTGACGAGGAGTCCGGTCTCGGATGGTACGCGCCCGTCTACGGCACGCTCGTTCCAACGTGGACGGTGAGGACCACGCGCCGGAGTAACGCGCCATTCATGCTGCTCACCTGGATCAGTGAAAGAGATGTCGCGCCCGTCACGCCGTCGCTCGAGCGTCTCGATCCCCCGAGAGACGCCGAAGGGACCGCCATTGCCGCACGCGTGGTCGACAATCAACGCCGCTCGGTGTTCCTCCTGCGACCTGGAGAACCGCCGGTGCGAGACAGCCGCCGGTGCGACATTCTCGATTACCAGACGAATGCGCGCGTCCTTCACTATGTCGAAGCCGACGGCCGTTTCGTGGAGATCGATCTGATCGATGCGAGCCACGCAGTGTCCGTCCGCCAAGGCCTGGTCAGCATCACCGCGGCTGAATCGATGGCCGACCTCCACGTGTCACTCTCGAACGATGTCCTGGATCTCGTCTCCTCCAATCCTCCGTCGCAGCTTCGCCTTCAGGGGATCGATCTCTGCGGGCTGCGACAGGTCCACCTGAATCACCGTGCGATCGATCTGTCGCCAGCGGACTACCCGGATGCTCTCGTGATTCAGGGTGTGGACTGGGCGCCCGCCGCGGCGTCGCCAAACGTCGATCACGCCAAGTCCGGCTACAAGCCGAGCAATACGAGTCCTCACAAACGGGCGATAGCGCTCTGAAACGCACCTAGCCCGACCGTTGATCGGGTGCGGCTTTTGCTCGCTCTTCAGGGTCCGGCAGGACCGTAACGCGTCTTGCCTTTGAAGGGAGTCAGTGGTGAGGAATTGGTCCACGTCACTCCGTACTTACGTCATCGCCTTCATCTCGATGGCCGCTCTCGCCGTGTCGGCCTGTAGCGACAACGAGTCATCACCAACGGGACCGACGCCGACCGCCGCGGCGCCGTCGTCTGAGTCGGCGCCACCCTCTTCAAACGGTCCTGGGGCGCTCTCGGTGTCGATCAGCCCTAATCCGGTGCCGTGGAGCAGCGAGCCGGTACCCAACTGCAACCTCGCCAACCGCTGGCACTACGAACAAACCTTGATGAACAGCGGCGGCACGAGGCTGACCATCAGCGATCGCGCCGACTTCTTCGACGGCGTCGAAGTCAGCAAGCGCAGCGGCCTCGGAATCGTGCTCGCACCTGGCGCCGACACGAAGATCACGACGCAGTGGTGCAGCGCAAACAACATCGCGCACACGGCGAAGACCAACTTCAGCGGATCGGACGACAGCGGCAATCGCGTCACGTTCGACGGCTCGAGCGTCCGTCTGCAGCCGAAATAGCGTGAACCCAGAAGGCCCCAGGCCCCGGGGCTCTGGGCCCAGAGGCCTGAGGCGTGAGGCCTGAGTATGTGTGGCATAGCAGGAATCGCAGCTACGACGTCATTGGACCCGGAGGTGCGCGTGCGCGCGGTCCGCATGCGCGACGTGATGACGCACCGTGGTCCGGACGGTGCCGGCCTCTGGACCGACGACCACGCGGCCCTCGCGCACGTCCGCCTCAGCATCGTCGACCTTGCAGGCGGTCAGCAGCCGCTCTCGAACGAAGATGGACGGATCTGGGTCACCTATAACGGCGAGATCTACAACCATCGCGACGTGCGTGCGCAGCTCGAGTCGGCGGGTCACAGCTATCGCACCCGATCCGATACCGAGACGATCGTCCATGCCTACGAGCAGTGGGGTGACGATTGCGTTCACCGCTTCCGCGGCATGTTCGCATTCGGGCTCTGGGATGGTCCGAAGCGCCGGCTGCTGCTCGTTCGCGATCGCCTGGGGGTCAAGCCGCTCTATTGGGCCCGCGTCGGTGATGTCGTGGCATTCGCCTCGGAGATCAAGGGCATTCTCGCAAGCGGCCTCGTCATTCCGCGGCCAAACCACGGTGTGCTGTCGGAGGTTCTGGCGACGCGGTACACCTCTGGCGTGGAAACCTTGTTCGAGGGGATCTACAAGCTGCTGCCGGGCCACCGGCTGGTCTTCGAGAACGACTGCGTCAGGGTTGAGCAGTATTGGGACGTACCGTTGGACGGGCCCGACCCCGAGCTGGCGCGTCTGGAAGACCGGGCGCTCATCGACCGTTTCCGAGCGCTCCTCCAAGAATCCGTTCGTCTGAGGCTGATGGCCGACGTGCCGCTTGGTGCGTTCCTCTCGGGCGGCATCGACAGCACTGCCGTCGCCGCATTGATGGCGCGAGAGATGGATCGGCCTGTCCAGACGTTTTCCGTGGCGTTCGCCGACAGGGAGTTCAGCGAGCTCGAATACGCGCGGCAGGCGGCGCGTGCCATCGGCGCCGACAATCACGAGGTCGTCATTGACGACGACGATTTCTTCGGCGCGTTGCCGCGCCTGATCTGGCACGAAGACGAGCCGATTGCGCACCCGTCCAGCGTGCCGCTGCATTTCGTCTCGGCGCTGGCGCGCCAACACGTCAAGGTCGTACTCACCGGAGAAGGGAGCGACGAGCTGCTTGCCGGGTACGGCAAATATCCGCGCGCGCTGCTCAACTGGAATGCCGCCCGAGTGTACGAACGGGTGGTGCCGAACGTCGTTCGGTCGGCACTCGCCTCGCACGTCGTTTCGGGATTGCCGGGTCGTGTCGGCCGAATGGCGCGACGATCGTTCCTGGGGCTGCCGTGCAGACCGGCGGACATCTTCCTGGACAGCTTCGCTGGGATTCCGGTGAGCCTCCAGCGCTCACTGCTGCACCCCTCCGTGCTTCGCAGCGATCCGTATGCCTCGTCGCTCGTCTACTTCAGTCGCGCGAACGGCACGAGCGGCGTGCTCGATCGTTTCCTGTACACCGACATCAAGACATACCTCGTCGAGCTGCTGATGAAACAGGACCAGATGAGCATGTCGATGTCGATCGAAAGCCGAGTCCCGTTTCTCGATCACCGGCTGGTTGAATTCGCGGCTCGACTCCCCCAGCGAATGAAGCTGAATGGCTTCACGACCAAGCGGATTCTTCGGGAGGCCGTCACAGACATCGTCCCGCCCTCAATCCTCACACGGCCGAAGATGGGCTTTCCTGTTCCGTTTGCCGGATGGATGCGCGGTCGCTGGAACGACGTGGCTCGTCAGGTGCTGGCGGATCGGCGCACGCGCGAGCGCGGTCTGATCGACACCGCCGCAGCGTCGAGTCTGCTGCACGATCATCGCAGCGGCCGGCGCCCGGGCGGCGACGCGGTCTGGGCGCTGCTCAACCTGGAGCTCTGGTTTCGCACGTTCATCGACGGTGACGGAATTCAGACGCTGCCGGCGCCGGGCAGAGACACGCCGCGGGCGACGTACGAGTCGTCAGTCTCCACGTGCGCATGAAGGACGAGCGACCATGAGAGTGTCTGTATTCGGCCTCGGGTACGTCGGAAGCGTCTCGGCAGCATCGTTCGCCTCCGATGGGCACGACGTCGTCGGCGTCGACGTCGACGCGAGCAAGGTTCGTGCGATCAACGACGGCCGAAGCCCGATCGTCGAGCCGGGCCTTTCGGACCTCCTGCAGCGTGGGGTTGCCGAAGCCCGGCTGCGCGCCACGATACATCCGGCGGAAGGGGTGCACGCCACCGATCTGTCGCTCGTGTGCGTCGGGACACCGAGCCGCCGCAACGGCAGTCTCGACCTGACACATCTGACGCGCGTGTGCGAGCAGATTGGCCAGGCGCTTCGCGACAAGAACACGTACCACGTTGTCGTCATTCGAAGCACCGTCCTTCCGGGAACGACACACGACTGCATCATCCCGGCACTCGAAGCGGCATCGGGCAAGCGATACGGCGAAGGCTTCGGCGTTTCGGTCAACCCGGAATTCCTGCGCGAAGGTACGGCGCTGAAAGACTTCCGGGAGCCGCCTCTGACGCTCGTCGGGCACAACCACGCGTCGGACGCGGCGCCGACGAAGTCGCTGTATCAACACGTGGCCGCGCCGTTCTACAGCACGAGCATCCGTACGGCGGAGATGGTCAAGTATGCCAGCAACGCGTGGCACGCCGTCAAAGTCGTGTTCGCAAACGAGATCGGCAATCTTTGCAAGCGCGTCGGCGTGGACAGTCATGAGGTGATGGACGTCTTCTGCAAGGACGAGAAGCTGAACCTCTCGGCGTACTACCTCAAACCCGGCTTTGCATTCGGCGGGTCGTGCCTGCCGAAGGACGTTCGCGCGCTGCAGTACCGCGCGAAGGAGGTCGACGTCGACCTGCCCCTGATCAACGCGCTGCTCGACAGCAACCGGCTCCAGGTACAGCACGCGATCGACCGCATCGTAGAGACCGGGAAGAAGAAGATCGGGCTTCTCGGCTTCAGCTTCAAGGCGGGTACCGACGACCTGCGCGAATCGCCGCTCGTGATCCTCGCAGAGGCACTGCTCGGCAAGGGGTACGGGCTGACGATCTACGACCGCAACGTCTCGCTTGCGCGGCTCATCGGTGCGAACAGGCAGTACATCGAAGAACAGATCCCGCATTTGTCGCGGCACCTGTGCGAATCGGCTGGCGAGGTCATCACGCGCTCCGAAGTGGTGGTCGTGGGGAATGGATCGCCGGAATTCTCTGACGCGCTGACGCTCTGCCGGGCCGATCAGATCGTGATCGACCTCGTGCGGATCCCGATCGACTTCGGCAAGGTCCGCGCGCAGTACGACGGACTCTGCTGGTAGCGTATGCCTTTTGGCGTAGACGCCCTCGTCATTTACCTGACCGCCCGGGATCACGGGCTGTTCTGGCTCTATCCGTTGCTGGCCACCGCCGGGTCGGTCGGTGGCGCCGCAGTGATGTTCTGGATCGGCCGCAAGGCGGGCGATGTCGGTCTGCCGCGGCTGATCTCGAAGGACCGGCTCGAGCGGCTGCGGGCACGTGTTCAGAAGGGCGGCGCCGTGGCAGTGGCCCTTCCCGCCCTGCTGCCGCCGCCATTCCCACTGACGCCATTCGTGCTGACCTGCGGAGCACTGAAGGTGAATCCGTGGTGGTTCTTTCCGACGTTTGGGCTGATGCGGCTCCTGAGGTTCAGCGTGGGTGCAGCGCTGGCGCTGCTCTATGGACCAGGCATTCTTCGCGTCCTGGAATCAGGAATGTAAGGCGAGTCAGCGAACAGCGACGCTGCCGAGGGGCGCCACCTCGAGACCCGGATAGTACTGGGCGAGGATGGCCTCCATGCTCTCACCGCGGGCTGCCCGGCGTCCGGCGCCAATCACGCACATGCCGACGCCATGACCGAATCCGCGTCCGGTGAAGCGCAGGACGTTGCCGCCCTTTTCGATCGAGAACGCTGTGCTGCGGAGCGTCACCGGGCCGATCGCGGCACGAAACTGATCGCCCGCAATGACCCCCGGCACCAGCCCCGCCACCTCCAGTCGTGCGGCTCGCCCCGATCGATTGCGCTCTTCGACGCGCACGTCACGCAGACGCCCTTGAAAGCCGACGCGCTCCAGGGCACGCTCGATCTGCTCGAGTGTCAGCGCGAGCGTCCAGGGCGGATCGTCCCGATGGACGTCGTCGGCTGCCCCCTGCAGGTACGGATAGTCGGCCCCGGGCCAGACCTGCGCAGCGCTCTCTGAGTAGCCGCCGCACGACGCCGAGTAGAACAGCTCGGCGGGACGCCCGTCATACGTGAGTATCCGTCCTGCAGTCGCAAGAACGGCCCGACGCGCGGCAGCCGTCGATGCACGTGGCACCTGACAGTGCGTGCCGTCGCACAGGTCGAAGCCTTCGCGCCCGTGGCGTCCCATATTGGCAAGGGCGTACGTCCGAATCGCAACGGCAAGCGACTGTCGCGCGGCGTCGGCCGCGTTCGGCTCGCCCTCGCCGGCGAGCACCCGCGCGACGTAAACCTCCAGCGGAAGGCGGACGATTCGACCTGTGGCGCCGCTTGACGGCCCCACCCGCATGGCCCTTCCGGCGCTGGCCGCCGTGAGGTCCACGTCGGTGACATCTACCTGGCCACGTGCCGGCGGCATGAAAGGCGCGACCACCAGACAAACCAAGACGACCAACGCCCGCGTAGGGCGGGCCTTTACGGCCCGCCTTGGCGCGGCGTAAAGCCGCGCCCCACGTACCCCAGCGAAGGGACTCGTGCTGCGGTTCACAGCTTGCGCGTACACCCCGGCCGGCAGTGACACTGAATCACGCGCTCGCCATCCGTGTAGTAGTCGTAGGTCAGCTCTTCACCCGGGTCGATGTGGCGCGACGCACGAATCCAGATGGTCTCTCCGACTATCTGGCTATAGCAGTTCGGGCGGCACGAGTGGTTGATGAACCTTGCGACATTGCCGCCGACATTCGCGTCGCGCACCCATCGGCGGTTTACCGTGAAGCACCAGATCTCGCCGCGCCGCAGGTACTTCGTTTCGCGCGTGAGGCTCTCCTTGTGATCGATCAGCTCGCCGGCGTAATCGATGACTCTCTTGTTCTTGTTGATCGGCTCGAGCGCAAATACGCCCCAACCATGCAGTTTCGATCGCCGCCGCGCGACGTGCGGCAGCCGGGTCTCCCGAGGCATCCAGATCACAGGATAGCAAAGGTTGTTGAGTACTACTCACTGGCTCATAATGGACGTCAGCATGAACAGCAACGGCCTGCACTCGCGGGATGTCATACAGGCGTGGGGTCGGATTCTTTCCGGATACCGGCCGAATCTGTCGATCGAAATCACGAAAGAGTGCCCGCTCCGATGCCCGGGGTGCTATGCGTACGGCGACGATCACCTCGGCGGCGACGTCACTCTGCGCGGCCTTTCGGACTACAAGGGCGACGAGCTCGTCGAGCGATTCATGGCGCTCGTCGATCGCCATCGCCCCCTGCACATTTCCATCGTCGGCGGCGAGCCGCTGGTGCGCTATCGGGAGCTTGGCGTCATCCTGCCCAGGCTGGCCGAGCGCGGCATACACACCCAGCTCGTCACGAGCGCCGTGCGCCCGATCCCCATCGAATGGGCCAGCCTGCGACGACTCCAGCTGGTCGTGTCCATCGACGGCCTTCCCCCGGAACACGATGAGCGCCGCACGCCGGCAACCTACGACCGCATCCTCAAACACATCGTCGGACACCAGATCACCGTCCACTGCACGGTGACGCGACAACAGGCGCGACGCGATGGCTATCTCGAAGAGTTCCTCCGTCTGTGGCAGGAAAACGCGCACACGAAGCTGATCTGGGTGAGCCTGTATACGCCGCAGAAGGGAGAGATTTCGGCGGAGCGGCTGACCTCCGCCGATCGCGCGCGCGTTGTCGCGGATCTTCGGCGGCTGCGCGGCCAGATTTCGAAGCTGCAGATGCTCGATGGCATGCTGAACGTCTATTCGCGACCGCCTCAGTCACCGCAGGAGTGCATCTTCGCGCAGACGACGGCGTGCTTTTCGTCGGACCTGGAGCGGCGGATCACGCCGTGTCAGTTCGGCGGCAATCCCGATTGCTCGAACTGCGGCTGCATCGCCTCGGCGGGGCTCGAAGCCATCGGACGGCACCGGCTGCGCGGCGGCATCCCGGTTGGACGGATTTTTTACGCGTCCCTCCGAGTGGGCAAGGCGGTAGCTGGTCTCCGCTCGGCGTAGTTGCGAGTGATCGAAATCTGGAGGACGACGTCCTCGGCCGTCGCGAGCTTCTGTTCCTTTTCGAACTCCCTCTGCTCCTTCTTGCCGAGATCGGTCTTCGCCCAATCCTCTTCGAAGGTTTCCTGCAGCCGTTTGACGACGCCGGAGTCGCGCGCGATCAGGCCTACCTCGCGCCGGGCGTCCAGCTCGAGCGCGCGCAGGCTCTGGCTGCCGACGAACACCGTGTCACCGTCGCGAATCATGGCGCGAACGTGCAGCCGTATGGCGGGCATCTTCTGAACGCGGAGGTTCCCGGCGCGCTTCCCGACCTTGCCGATCACGCGGATGTCCACTCCGGCTTTCGCCCGCAGATTCAGGAGCCGGAGCATCTGCGAGTCGGTCAGCTTTGGATCGTAGATAGCGAGCGACTTCTTCGCGCGCTTGATGAAGGTCGCCAGCTGCTCCCGCGCGTTTTCCGGGCTGACCACGAATCCGTCGAGCGTCGGCTCGAACTCCTGCCGGGCCGTATCGGCCTCGATGAGCCGGAGCGCCTCCTGCACCATCGGCTTGTTTCGCGTGATGATGCCGAAGCTGCGGCATTTCAGATCGGCGGCGGTGTAGTTGAAGCCGTACACGTGGAGCTCCTCGTGATCCACGACGATGAGCTTGTGGTGATACCGGACGAGCTCGCTGCCGGTGCGACTGACCGTCACGCCCTTCTCCAGCAACCGCAGCTCGAGTTCCCGGAGCCGCTTGTCAGGGCCGGAGTGAGTGTGCGCAATGAGCGCACGGACGTTCACCCCGCGAGCGACGGCCGCCGCGGCAGCCCGTTCAATCTCCTTCGAGTGGAGTCGGAAGATGATGAAATCGAGTGTCTTCCGCGCCCGGTCTATCGCGTCGAGCAGCGGCGCCGCCCCGTCGTTTGGCTGAACAATCAGCTCCAAATGCCCCCCTTGCGTTCTATCTCAGCCGTCGTTCGGTATCACTCTTGACGCCCGATCGGCCCATATCCGACTGTGCAGCAATAAGCTCGCCGTCCCTGGGCGCCGAACCTTCTCAGTTGAATCCGGCAGCGGAACTGCCCTACACTTCCGGCATCGGCAGAAGAGGGCGCTTCACAGCCCAGCCCAGACGAAAACCTTCATTTGAGGAAAAACGCTATGCGAAAGGGAACCCTGTTATTCCTGGCCGTAGCGGCAGCTTTTATCGCCTCGGTCCTGTCCACCGACGTTCAGGGCCAGCGCGGGCAGCCGGTGCAATTGCCGGACGGCCCTGGGAAGGAGCTCGTCTCCACGACATGTGCCAAGTGTCACGGGCTCAACTTCATCACGAACTCGTTCGGCTTCTCTCGTGACCAGTGGACGCACGTCTTCTCTTCGATGGTGATGCTGCCGAAGGATCAGTCCGACGCCATCGCCGGCTATCTGGCGACGAACTTTCCAGAGAAGCCGAACATTCCGAAGGCCGTGATCGTTCCCGGACCCGTGAACGTCACCTTTAAGGAGTGGATGGCCCCCACGCTCGGCTCCCGGCCACACGACCCGCTCGCGGCGCGCGACGGATCGATCTGGTGGACCGGCCAGTACCAGAGCAGACTGGGGCGCGTTGATCCCAAAACCGGCGCCCTCAAGGAATTCCCGCTCGACACGGCGAATTCCGGTCCGCATGGACTCGTCGAGGACAGAGACGGCAACATTTGGTACACAGGCATCAACGTCCAGGAAGTCGGCAAGGTCGATCCGAAGACCGGCTCGGTCACCGAGTACAAGCTGAACCTCGAAGGGGCGCGTGGTCCGCACACGCCGATCTTCGACCGGAAGGGCATCCTGTTCTTCACCATCCAGTCGGGACATGTCGGAAGGCTCAATCCGGCGACCGGGGAGATGAAGATCGTCAAGTCGCCGTCGGACCCGAGCTATCCCTACGGCATCCAGGTCGACTCTAAGAACGTCCTCTGGTACGTCGATTACCGCCAGCCGAAGCTGGCGAGCATGGACCCGGTGACGATGGAGATCAAGGAATACACGCTGCCACGTGCCGACGCGCGGCCACGACGCATCGGGATCACGGCCGATGACGTCGTCTGGTACACCGACTTCCCCTTGGGTTACATCGGCCGCTTCGACCCGAAGACCGGCCAGTTCAAGGAATGGATGTCGCCGGGCGGCAAGGATTCGCGTCCGTACGGGATTGCGACGGTTGGCGACGTCGTCTGGTACAGTGAGTCGGGCGTGAAGCCCAACACGCTCGTCCGCTTTGATACCAAGACCGAGAAGTTCCAGACGTGGGCGATCCCGGCAGGCGGGCATGTCGTCCGCAATATGATGGCGACGCGCGAGGGCAATCTCGTGCTGGCCGAGAGCGGCATCAACCGCGTCGCGCTGGCCGAGGTCAGGAACGCGGCGGCCGGAACGAGATAGCTAACAACCGCTGTTGGTAGTTGGTAGTTGCTTACTTACTACCAGCTACCAGCTACCGCCTAGCCATTCCGAGTGCGCCCCCGGGCATCGAGACGACCGATCGCAACCAGGATGCCGAAGATGATGGCCTCCGGGCGCGGCGGGCAACCGGGAATGTAAACGTCGACGGGCAGCACGCGATCGACGCCGCCGGCGCTGGCGTATCCCTCCCCAACAATGCCGCCGGATGCGGCGCAGGCGCCAACAGCAATCACAATGCGTGGATCGGGTACGGCCTCCACCGTGCGGCGGACCGCCGTCTCCAGATTGCGCGTGATCGGTCCGGTCACCACGACTCCGTCCGCGTGGCGCGGAGAGGCCACGAAGTCGACGCCGAGGCGACGAACGTCGTACACCGGGTTCAGAAGGGCCGTGAGCTCCCAGTCGCACGCATTGCAGGAGCCTGCATCAAGGTGGCGCAGGTGCAGCGATCGGCCGAGCACGCGCCGGATCTCGGACGAAACGCCGGCGGATTCGGCATGTCGGTCTGGGGCCGGTCCCACGGGTGCGGTGGACTCGTCGGCGAGCACTTCGATCCGCAGATCGTCGCGAGAGCGCGCGGCCAGCTCGAACTCGCGTCCCATGGTGATCGCGTCCGTCCACGGATCCTCAGCACAGCGACCGCAGAAAACGCACCGCGCCCGGTCGAGCGCGACGTGGCGACCTTCGGCATCGAAACGCTCCGAGATGGCACCGACGGGGCACACGGCCGGAGGCGGCAGGTGGCTGCCGGGACGCAGCACGGGCGCTCCCCGAAACCGCTCCGGCGGCAGGCTGGGCGCCGCGGGGTAGCGGGTCGTTACCACCCCGGTCCGAAGCGCGCTCATCAGGATTCGCAGCATCCAGACTCAGTCTAGCGATCAGTACACGAGTAACACAGCTCGAAACTCTTGTTGACGAGCGGGAAGTCGGGAACGATCGCCGTCTCGGCGACCAGCGCGACCGCGGGCCAGTTGTGATAACTGGGCGACCGAAGATGGTAACGCTCCACGTTTCCGCGGGCATCGGTGCGAAGCCAGTGGACCGCCTCGCCCCGCGGTGACTCGATAGCCGCGATCCCAATCCGCTGGCCCGGCAGCGGATCCGGAAGCGCGACGCGCGCCGGTCCCGGTTCGAGCCGCCGAATGAATTCACGGACGAGCCTGACCGACTCTCGCGCCTCCAGCGCTCGCACCATCGTGCGGGCCATTGCGTCCCCCTCCGAAGCGGTCACGACGTGCAGGTCGGGTGGCGTCGGACCACTGAACGCGGCGTGCGGATGATCCCGCCGCGCGTCGCGATCCACGCCGCTCGCCCGGGCAGCGACTCCGGCAACAGCCAGATCCACCGCGGCCTGGTGCTGGAGGATGCCGGTGTCGTCGAGCCGATCGACCACCGACGGGTTGGCTTCGATGCGTCCCATCAGACCGTCGAGCCTGCTGAGCGTGTCCTGGAGCGTGGAGGCGAGCGCGGTGATGAGGTCGTCCGAGAGATCGAGGCGCACGCCGCCCGGAACCAGCAGATCCCGGAGGAAACGATTGCCTGCGATCCGCTCGTTCATCTGCTGGAGCGTCTCCCTTAAGCGCAACCCCGTTGCGGTGCCGTAGTGGAAGGCCGCGCCGGCGCAGATATTCCCGATGTCGCCGATGTGGTTGTAGAGCCGCTCCAGCTCGAGCGCGATGGCTCGGATCAACCGGGCTCTGGGCGGGACGTCGACACGCGCGATCTGCTCGAGCGCTTCACAGTAGCCCAGACCGTGCGCCAGCGAGCACACCCCGCAGATGCGCTCAGCGATATGGAACGCGTCGAGCGGCGAGAGCCCTTCCATCCGCTTCTCCAGACCGCGATGCGTATAAAAGAGCCGCGCATCGAGATGGAGCACGGTTTCCCCGACCGACGTGAAGCGGAAGTGCCCCGGCTCGATGATGCCGGCGTGAATCGGGCCGACCGGGATCTCGAAGACGCCCTCCCCTTCTGCGACAAGATGCGCGAACTCGACGGCGGGTTCGACGGGGACGCGCCGCGCTGCGTCGAAGGCTTTGCGGAGCGGGAAGGCACCTTGCGGCCATCCGTCGTGGACGACCAGCGGCCGCGGATCGGGGTGGCCGACAGAAACAATCCCGAACATGTCCTGCATCTCGCGTTCATGCCAGTTTGCTGCGGGGATCGACCTGGTCAGGGAGGACACCTCAGGTCGCACCGGGTCCAGAGAGACAAGCAGTGTCACGAATTGATCAGGCGCGCTGGAAGACGTCGGCTCGAAGATGTAGCGCACCTTCAGATCGCCGTCGGGCATCGCGCTCTCGTCGGTCGCCACCACCGTCGCCAGCGTCATCGCGTGCGGTCCGCTGAGCACGGCGACGGCGGGCGGGAGATCGCTCGAGCGACCGAGACGCACCGTGAGGTCCGCTGGACGCGGACCGACCTCCGCGTCGACTCCGCCGTGCGCGGCTGCCCGCAGCGCGTCGATGAGGACAGTGTCAGCCAACGATGATCTCCGTGGCCCGTCGGAGCGGCCCGTCGATGCTCGCCGGGATACCAAGACCGAGCAGGACCATGATCGCGGCGAGCAGCACCATCCCGAGAAGCGGGAACCAGGCTTCGCGCTCCCGGCTGGCTGCGGCTGCCGTCTCGCCGAACGCCATCGAGCTGGCATGGTGAAGGAGGCCGGCAAAGATCACGACGACCATCGTCAGAAAGATGGCAATCGCCACCCAGTGCCCGTTGCCAATCCCGGCTCGCAGTACCATGAGCTCGCTCACGAAGATCGAGAACGGCGGGACGCCGGCCAGCGACAGCGCCGCCAGCATGAGGAGCGTCGCGCCGATTGGCGCCACGCCGAGCAGGCCGCGAATCACGCGCATGTCACGCGAGCCATAACGGGCGATGGCGGTCCCGGCCGCGAAAAACGCGAGGGCCTTGGTGATCCCGTGATTCACCACGTGCAGCAGCGCGCCGTAGGTGCCGACCGGGCCGCCGAAGCCGAGACCGAGCGCCACGATCCCGACGTGTTCGACGCTGTGGTACCCGAGCAGGCGCTTGAGGTCGTGCTGAGCCAGGATGAACGGCGTCGCCACGACCACTGAGATGAGGCCGAAGGTGAGCAGCACTCCTGCCGGGAATTCCGGGCCGCACGCGGCGGCGGCAATTGTCTGGAACCGTATGACCCCGAGCAGCGCGCACTTGATGAGGACTCCTGAGAGCAGCGCCGAGACCGGCGTTGGTGCCTGGCTGTGCGCGTCGGGCAGCCAGAGGTGCATCGGCGCAAGACCTGCCTTGGTCCCGTAGCCGACCATCACGAAGATGAAGCCAATCCGGACGATGCCCGGATCGAGCCGCGGCGCGATGTCCATGATCGCCGACCAGCTCATGGCACCCGCGCCTGCCTGCACGTCGGCGGCTGCGGCATAAATCAGTACGGTGCCGAAGAGGCCGAAGGAAATCCCGATCGTCGTCACGATGATGTACTTCCACGCCGCTTCCAGGCCGTGATGGTGGCCGTGGTAGCCAATCAGGACAGCCGAGGTGATCGTCGTCCCTTCCATGGCAATCCAGAGGACGCCGAGGTTGTCGGCAAGGACCGTCACGACCATCGTTGCGACAAAGGCGTGCACGAGCGCGAAGTAAGACCGCAGCAACTCGGCCTTCATGTTGCCGACCGAGACCGCCTGCTTGAGCCACCCTACCGTGTAGATGGATACAGCCAGCGTGAGCACCACGAGGAGAAGAAGGAAGACGAGCCCGAGGTCGTCGACGCGGAGGAAGCCGAAGGCCCGCGGGCCGCCCAATGCGACCTCGCGAGCGAGAACGAGCGTGAGCGCCAGCAGGACCGCCGAGCCGGTCACGTCGATGGCCGAAAGGATGCGGCGGTCGCGCGTGGTGAGCATGGCGACCGCCGTGACGGTCGGGACGAGTGGAAGGACCCAAAGCAGCGTCTCAGCCACGATTCATCCCCTGAGGCGGTCCAGGTCCGCGATATCCGCGTCAACCGTCGAGCGGACCCTGAGCACCAGAATCGTCATGACGAGCGCTGCGAGGATGACGTCCAGAATGACGCCAATCTCGATGATGAGCGGCATCCCCTGCGTGACCGCCATGGCCGTGAAGAAGATACCGTTCTCCGAGGCGAAGAGGCCCACCATCTGGGTCAGGGCTGTCTTCCGTGTCGCCATCACCAGCACGCCGGTCAGCGTGAGGGCGATGCCGACCGGAAGGGCGTTGCCGGTGATCGCCTGACGGACGGGGCCGAGAGAAGTACTCAGCTGGAACGACACCACGACGATCACCACGGCAAGGGCGAGCGTCGCGGCAATGGGAATCACCGCCTCCACCTCGCGCCGGACGTTCATGCGCTGGACGACGAGATGCAGCACCCATGGCAGCACGATGGCCTTCACCGCCAGCGTGATGGCCGCGATCACCCAGAGGTCGCTGTTCCCTGTGGCCGTCGCGAGGACCGCCGCGGCGACAGCGATCAACAGCGACTGGGCGGCTACGGCGTAGATGGCGCGATAGATCTGCCCCGCCGCCACGATGAGGATCATCGTGAACAGCAGCAGTGAGCCGATATCGTCGATGATGGCGTGGACTGCTTCGGCGCTCACAGGATCCTCAGCGCGAGCGCCACGAGCGCGCACACGAAGCCGACGCCAAGGTACTGGGGCACCCGGAAGAGCCGGAGCTTGGCGTAGGACGACTCGACGAGCGCGAGGTAGACCGCGAGCACGAAGATCTTTGCCGCGAATGCGGACGCCCCGAGCAGCAGGCCCGCCGTCTCCGTCCCGCCCGCGGGTCCGGCCGGGAAGAAGAGGGCTGATACGAGGCCGAGCGTCACGATCTGCCGGGTGTGCGACGCAAGCAGCATGCAGCCGAGCCCCGGCCCCGAGTGCTCGAGCAGCATGCCTTCGTGGAGCATGGTGAGCTCGAGGTGTGTATCCGGGTTGTCCACCGGGATGCGGCCCGTCTCTGCCGGCAGCAGGACGAGCATGGCTGCAAAGCCGAGAAAGTCGGCCGCGTTCCACATCAGGAGCCACGAGGTTCCGCGGCGGCCCGCAAGGGCGCCGAGCTCGGTGGTCCCCGCGACCACCGCCGTCGAAAACACGACCATCATCAACACCGGCTCGACGAGCGGCGCCACCGTCATTTCTCGCGAAGCCCCCATGCCGCCGAACGCGCCGCCGGCGTCGAGCGCACCGACCGCCGTCAGGAAGCGGGCCAGTGATAGCAGCCCGAGAAGCATCAACGCGTCGCCCAACGGGAAGGCCGGCGGCCCCATTCGGACGACCGGAACGAGTGCGCCCGCCGCCACCGTGGCCGCAAGTACGAGAACAGGGACCAGCCAGAAGAAACCCGAAGCCGTATCCGCTTGCACGGTGCCTTTGCGGAACAGCTTGACGAGATCGCGGTACGGCTGAAGAACCGCAGCTCCCTGGCGGCACTGGAGCCGAGCCTTCATCTTCTGAATGGCCCCGGTGACGAGCGGCCCGAGCAGGACGAGCAGGACCATTTCGGCGAGCACGAGCGCCAGCGGCCTGTCGCCCGTCATCCGTACACCAGCCCGAGGAGCAGCAGCGCCACAAAGAGCGTTCCAAGCACGAACCCTATATACCCGTAGATGCGGCCCGTGCTGCGGGCCCGGATCGTCTGCGCGATCGCGGAAATCTCCCGCTCGACCCGGTGATAGATCTGCGTCTCCGCGAGGTCCACGATTTCTCCGGAGTAGTGGATGCGGCTGACGACGTAGGGCGTTCCGGCGGTCTCGCGGATGACCTCGCGGCGCGGGTGGTAGAGCGCCTCGAAGACGAGCCGGAGCGGCTTGGCAAACGCAGTGGCGGTGTAGTCGAACCGCGCGGTGGGGCTCATCCCGCACGTCCACGTCGGTGCGGTGCGCATCGGAGAGTGCCGTAGTCCGTGGCGCAGGACGAACGCCATCGCCGCGACTCCGAGGAAAAGTGCGGCCACGATCGTCATCGAAATGGCCGTGCCTTCCGTCCCCGAGGGCGTCAGGGCCGTCGACAGCACAAGCGGTCCGCGAGCGGTCACAACGGCGCTCGCCCCGGCGCCGCCGAGCAACCCGGTCGTCGGCGCGTCGAGCAGGCGCATGGCGTAGCCCGGCGCAACGCCGAGAGCCACGCAGACCGCGCCCAGCCACGCCATGCCGGCGATCATCGACGGCGGCACCTCGGTGGCGTGCTCGGCGTTGGGCGATCGCGGACGGCCGAGAAACGTGACGCCGAAGGCCTTCACAAAACAGGCGGCCGCGAGGCCTCCTGTGAGTGCGAGCATCGCCGCGGAAAAGACAATGCCGAGCCCTTCGGGGCCATGGACGCGGCTGGCGCCGCCGAGGAGCACCTGAAAGGTGAGCCACTCGCTGACGAATCCGTTGAGCGGGGGAAGCGCCGAGATCGCGACGGCTCCAAGGAGGAACAATCCTGCCGTCCACGGCATGCGGCGCGCAAGGCCGCCGAGCTCCTCGATGTTGCGGATGTGGGTGCGGCAGAGCACGCTGCCTGCACCGAGGAAGAGGAGGCCTTTGAACGCGGCGTGGTTCACGGTGTGAAGGAGCGCAGCGGTGAGCGCGACGGTGGCAAGGGATTCGCTCGCGGCCTCCCGGCGCCACAGCATCATCGCAAGCCCGATTCCAATGAGAATGATGCCGATGTTCTCGACGCTATGGAATGCGAGCAGGCGCTTGAGATCATGCTGCTGGAGCGCGTAGAGCACGCCGAGCACGGCCGACGTCGTTCCCACGAAGAGCACCGTCCATCCCCACGACCCCGGAAGCGGCCCCGCCACCGGCGCGAGCAGGTCGAAGCCGAAGCGCAGCATGCCGTAGATCGCGACCTTGAGCATGACGCCCGACATCAATGCCGACACGTGACTGGGAGCCGCAGGATGCGCGCGCGGGAGCCAGACGTGGAGAGGGACCACACCCGCCTTGGCAGCGAAGCCACCGAGCGCCAGGAAAAACAGCGTCGTTCGTGTGGCGTCGTCGAGGCCGCCGGCCGCGATGCGCAACGCGGCAAAATCGAACGCTCCGGCTTGCTCCGTCAGCGCCAGGAAGGCGACCAGCAGCAGGGCGGTTCCGCCGTGTGCCATCACCATGTAGAGGAGTCCCGCCCGCGCGTGCTCCCCATCCCGGTCGTCGGAGACGACAAGGACGTAGCTCGCCAGCGTCATGCCTTCCCAACTGAGAAGAAACGTGAGCGCATCACCGGCGCAGCAGACGAGCGCCATGCTGCCCAGGAACACATTCAGGGCGAACACCTGCGCCGCCTGCCTCGCCGGGCCCGCGCCGGGGGAATGCGTCCGGAGATAGGCCGGTCCGTACACGGCGGCCGCGACAGCAACCAGGGAGATGACGAGGAGGAAATACGCCGAGAGCCCGTCTATGGCGAGCGAGAGGCGGGCAAACGGGAAAAGAACCGGAAGCGGCTGGATCAGCGTGCGGCCCGAAGGGCTAAGCAGCAGGCCGAGCGAAACGACAAGGCCTGCCACCGCGCCGGCAAGTGCGGCCAGGTGACCGACGCCGAGCGCGAGGCGGCCCGACCACCGCGCGAGCAGGCACGAGAGCGCCCCTGCCCCGTAGCACGCCGCGATGAGATTCGGGCCGGAACCGAGGTCCACGCCGCCCCCTTGTTTACCGCGGCACGACCTCCGAAGAGCCCACTGTCACCGCGGCGGACACCCGTGAGGCCGAGCCGACGCCCCGGTGACCGCGCGCCAATGGTACATCCATCGGGGGTCTGTGCGATCTTTGCTGGCGCTCGTCGCTGCAATCCTCGCTCACGCCAGTCGGTGCAACGCCGTTGGCGGTTCGGTGCGATGGCGGGCACATAGGTGTGGGTGGCCGTGCGAACGTTGGGATGTGGTTCTCCGCGAACGTTCTGTACTGGTGTACTCCACAATCAGCCAGCTGCACGCTTCAACGAGCTGACTGAAGATGTTTCTCAAGCCACGTCGACAGCTGTTCTCGTGTGAGGCGACCGGCGGCCAAGTCGAGCATGAGGCGCTCTTGATCGTCCACGGCCGCGACGATCTCGGAGCCGTTCAGCATGAGGAATGTCTCCATCGCAGCGTGGGCGACACGTTTGTTGCCATCCAGGAATGGGTGGTTGAGCGCGAGCGAGAAGCCCAACGCCGCCGCTTTGGCGTGCGGCGACGGGTGCAGGTCCGTGCCGCCGAAACTGGCTCGTGGTTGAGCGAGAGCCGATTCCAATGCGCCGAGATCACGAATGCCCGACGCCCCGCCCGAACTTTCGAGGATGGCCCGGTGAAGTGCGACAACTTCGCCGAGCGTCAGGTAGCGCATCAGGCCAGGCGCTTGTACAGCTCCTGATTCTTGATAACCACACGCCGCGCCACGTCCTGAAACTCTGGGTCCGGTGTGGACAGCAGGTCGTTGAGGGCAGCTCGGGCCAACTCCTCAGCGGAGAGACCAAGGCGCTCGGCTTCGGCGCGCAGCTTGTCGGCCTGGGCTGGTGGCAGCTCGATGGCGAGCTTCATATCGAGTACTGTAACGCCAGCCACGCTGGCTAACAAGGCGATGGACCAGACGCCCCGTCGGGCCGCTCGCGCGTCCCTCCCTACGCTGGCCATCGCCGGACGTTGATATGGCTGTCTTGAGGTGGGACGCACAGGAGTGGCATGGACTCCACGCGACGGCGAAGGCACAGTGTTCTACAACCCTGTGCAGCGGAAGCGGTACGAAGCGAACCTTGCTTCAGAATATGACCCCTGGGCGTGGCCTTCCGATCTTCTGATTGGTCGCGACCAGCGTGCCACTCGGTGTTTCGCAGAGGTGGCGGTCAGGGCTCATTTCGAGCGCCAGGGGTATCAAGTACTTCTGTCCGCTCCGAAGTACCCGGGAGAGCGGGGCTTCATTCTGTTTCACTTCCGCGGCCTGCGACGGCGAAATCCACCTCACAAAGCATTCAAGCGGATGCAGGAACATTTCCCAGGCGTCGATCTGGACGAGATTGCCGAAGACGCTCGCCGCATCAAAATCGAGCAGTGCCGAAAACGAGGGGTGGTGGCGACCCGGATTTGTTCGTCTTCCGGCCGGGTTCGTCGGATCGCTTTTTCGTTGAAGCGAAGGATAGGGACACCCTCAAATGTAACCAGCTTGTCTGCTTTCCCATCGTCGAGGAGCGTCTTGATTGCTTGGTGAAAGTCGTTCGTGTCGTGCCACGAGTGCAACAGGATGCCTAATTTAACAGGTGCTGCACCCGACGCCGCGCGCCGATGGTATCGTGACGGCGCGCGCGCGGGTGAGCAACCAATCCGTTAGCCGGACGAATGAAGGACGACCACATGACGGTTCCCTCCAATTGGTCAGAGACTCTGCTGCAGTACATTCGGAAATGGAAGGCTGTTACCGACCGTGCCGAACAGGAAGAGTATTTGGGCGATCGACTGTTCGACAACTTTGTCCTGAAGAGCGGGACTTCTTCGCAACTTGCGATGCCGGCTAACCTCCAAAAGTGGACCGGCTCGCGCGCTGGCTTGTCGTTGCACGCGGCTCATTTGACCGTTAGCTCGGCGACCGAAGTACCACGCGGTACTGAGAAGGCACGGCGAACTGCAGCGCCGCGCAGGCCTCCGCCCGAAACGCGCCGCGCTCGCAACAAACGCTCTTGAGGCTTACCTGGGCGGGCTGATCTTGCGATACTCCCCAAGGTGCAGCTCTTCAACGAGCTCAGGGCACTTGAATTCCAGGAGCCGCACGTTCCTGTCGATGCGCCGATAGAGCGGCATGGTGATTTTCCAGGGCCGCGTAAAGACCTTCGGGTCCTCGATCGTGGCTTCGTACACCATGTGGTACGCACTGATCGGCGTGTAGCGTTCGATCACATGCAGCGCGTCGCTGTGGTAGTTCCCTGCCCGGTCGAACCACGTCTGGTCGTTGAACCCGGTAACATCCACCACCAGCGTGTCCCCTTCCCAACGACCATTCGACCAGCCCATCCACGACTCGTACGGAGCTTCCATGGCCTTGTCGAGCGGTATCTCGCGTCGTGCGTACGAGTACTGGTACACGATCCACATCACCGTCGGGCTCTGGAGGATCTGAAACGGGTGGGGGAGATACGTGGCCCGAGGAACGCCAGGGAGAAAACAATTCACTTCCGGATCGGCCTCGAGATTCCGACCGTGCTTTCCAGGCATCGAGTTCCTTCGGTTCTCGTCCCGCTTGGCCAATGTCTCGGGCCGATAGGGTATCCGCCCGCCCTCGACGACGCTCTCGCCCGGGAGGATGGCACCGACCGCCCCAGTCACGATGACCGATGAGGGTCCGGCGCCGTGATCCTCGAGGTCGTAGTTCGCCGTGTTCATTGCCTGCCAGATGCCGTTCAGGTCGGGTTTGCCGTCCGGCGTACGGGGAATCTGATTCTGCGGCAGGGGACTCTGAGCCGC